>Ga0137403_10005292_pt1 | contig 14995 bp, 5 predicted proteins | sample CZOMad2_1_16fung_FD_122057 | JGI IMG/M metagenome (GOLD analysis project Ga0137403, IMG submission 122057) | Vadose zone soil fungal communities from Angelo Coast Range Reserve, California, USA - CZOMad2_1_16fungal (Hybrid Assembly) | ecosystem: Environmental > Terrestrial > Soil > Vadose zone... | reverse complement strand
CGGCAACGCTCTCGGGTCCCGTCACCATCGTGCCGGACGAGCTGACGAACTCGCTCTTGATTCGCGCGTCGCAGCAAGACTATGACCTCCTAAGGCAGGGCGTCGACCAGCTCGACATCCGGCCGCTCCAGGTGCTCATCGAGGTGATGATCGTCGAGGCGCGCCACGACCGCAGCTTCTCGTTCGGGTCCGATCTATTTCTCCCGCCGCAGTCGCTCGATAAGGGGAACGGCACCGTGGACGCGACGAGCACGGGCGGAGGCCTCGGCGACGTGGTGATTCACCTGATGAACCTCGGCCACGCCGAGATCGATGCCACGCTGCGCGCGGCGGCGAGCAAGGGTGACGTCCAAATCGTCTCTCGCCCCGTGCTGCTCGCATCGAACAACACGGAAGCCCGCCTGCTCGTGGGCTCGCAGCGCCCGTTTGTCCAGGTCAGTCGGTCGCTCCCGACTGACACGCCGACCCGGGACCAGGTGGTACAATACCGCGATGTGGGCACGCGCCTCACCATTCGTCCCACGATCAACCAGGATGGCTATGTCTCGCTGATGGTGCAGCAAGAGGTGAACGCCGCGACCAACGAAGTACAGTTCGACGCGCCCGTGATCTCGACACGTGAGGCTCGCACGCAGGTGCTCGTAAAGGACGGCCAGACGATCGTACTCGGCGGCCTGCGCGACCAGCAGCGCGAGCGGACCCAGTCGGGCATACCGATCCTCTCAGGGATACCGATCATCGGCGTGTTGTTCGGGAGCGCGGATCGGCGCAAGACCGAGACGGAGCTATACCTGTTCCTGACGCCGCGGATTCTCAAGACCGACGCCGACGCGGATAGTGTCACGGCTCCGCGGTTGCCGCAGGGGTTGGGGAAATGATCGTCGGGGCCTCGCCGGCCATCCGCCGAGCGCTCGTAATCGCGGAACGCTATGCCCGGACACGCCTGCCGGTCCTCCTCGTCGGGGCGACCGGAACGGGGAAGGAGCTGTTCGCGGAGCACATCCACGAGCGCAGCGGCCGGCCGGGGCCGCTGGTGGACGTCAACTGCTGCGCGCTCCCGCGCGACATGGTCGAGAGTCTTCTCTTCGGGCATCGGCGCGGTGCATTCACGGGTGCCGTGGAGTCGAGTGTGGGGCACGTGGAGCGCTCTGACGGCGGGACGCTGTTTCTCGACGAGCTGGCTAGCCTTGTCCTGGAATCGCAGGGGAAGTTACTGCGAGTTCTGGAGTCGGGGGAAATGCAGCCGCTTGGCGCTCCCGCCAAGCGCCGGGTGGACTTGCGGGTGATCTGCGCGGTCCAGGACGACATCTGGACCGCACTCGATGCGGGTCGATTCCGGCGCGACTTGTTTCAGCGGGTGGCAGGTGTCGTAATCGAGCTGCCACCACTCGCAGCGCGGCGGGAAGACATTGTCCCCCTCGCTGAGCATTTTGCGAATCTGCAAGGTCGTCGCCTTGAGGGCGGGGTGGAGACCATACTCCTCAACTATGCCTGGCCCGGCAACGTGCGTGAGCTTCGGATGGCGATCGAGCGCGCTGGGGAGCTGGTGGAGGACGGCACGGTACCACCGCAGGCTGTGGCGGAGGCGATCGCCCTCGGCGGGCCGGGGCCCTCAACCTCAGGTGGAGGGGGACAAGTCCTCAGCTCGTTCCCGACTCGGGATGACCTGCTCGCCGTCCTTGACCGAACCGACTGGGACGTCGACCGGGCGGCAACAGCCCTGCAGATCGGTCGTACCACGTTTTTCAAGCGACTCAAGGCGCTCGGCATCTCAATGCGGGCCAAACCAAAGTTCACTCGTTCACCACAGTTCACTGAACTTTCGTGAACTACTGTACTCTGCCGCCCTTCCACTCTCGCTAAGTCGTTGATTTTTCAGGCTGGAATCCTCTGACAGCTCCGGCATACCGCGTGCCTTAGCCTCGGCCGACCCGATCCGTCGAGGCTCGTGTGGTTCTGCGTCATCCCTGGTCCGTCAGCGGGCTGCTTCTCACGGCGTTCGTTTTCGCCGCCGGCCCCTCGCGCGAGGCGCGGGTTACCGGCGTGGACCCACGCTTCATGACCGGCGCCGTTTGCCCGGCTTCGTTACCCGAGCGGTGGCGCGTGCCGCCGGAACGGGCCATCAGCGGGGCTGAGCCCGATGTGCTCGAACCGAGCGTGACGCCAGTGCCACCGGACTACAGCGTCGCCGTCACGCGCCAAGGGGTTTCGCCTGTGACCTGGCCTCCAAATACGGGCGGTCACACGGCAGCATTCACGGTCACCAACACTGGCAATTGCGACGATGGCTTCAGGCTCACGGCGTCCGCGACCGGAAACATTACAGGCTTGAGCGTCAGCCCCACGAGCGCCGGACTCAGTCACGGAGAGAGCATCACTGCTACGATCACTTACAGCGTCACGGCAGCGGGGTCTGGAACTGTTACACTGACGGTCACCGGAAACCTGGGCCACGAGCAAGGGATCCAAACGTATTCGGTCGTCGTGGCGCCGGCCTACCAGGTCAGTGTCACGCCCGATGGCGCTACGGGCGTACAGCGCTCAGCCAACACGACGGGGTACACCGACACCTTCAGGGTCACGAACACCGGCGCCAATACAGACAGCTACACGATCACGTGTACCGGGTCTAGCGTGACCTGCACAGGAACGACCCCGAGCATCACGAACCTTGCTTCGAACGCTTCTCAGCTGGTGACAGCACAATACAACACCGGCCCCGCTGGAACAGGCACGCTCACAGTCACTGCCACGAGCGCGAACGCCAGCGATCAAGGGAGCTACTCCGTCCCTGTCGCCGCGCGCCCCGTGGCAGTGACTCCCGACAGCGCCGCTACCCTACCGCATTCGAGCCAGACGGGCGGGTACTACGCCATTTTCACCGTGGCCAACAGGGACACTGCAACAGACACGTATGCGTTGACCTGCACCAGCTCGACTAACGTCACCTGTACCCGGATCAGCCTCGGCAGCGTAACGCTCGCCACCGGTAAGGACACGGTCGACACCGCGTTCTATTCACTCGGTGCTGCAGGCGCGGGATCGCTGACCCTAACCGCCACGGGTTCGCGGGGGAACGACAACGGGAGTCTCATCATTTCTGTCGTTGCCGGCTCCCCACAGCCGGCGAGCGTACGGGTGGACTCCGTCAATCCTGGAACGACGCTGGAACGGCGCCTCTGTTTGACCTTCGCGCTTGCCCCAGGGGCTGCGAGCGAGTGCGGCGATCTGCGCCTAGTTCATGCGCTCCCCGCCACACGGACCCAGAGTAAGGCGCGGATCCCGACACTCATCTACAACGGCGCTGCGGCACACCCGCATCCAGTGGTGGCGGCCAACGTCACGTTGGCAACAGGTGGCGCTAATCCCGACAGCGTCGTGGCTACCCTGCGGCTCGGGAGTGCCCAAGTGGCCCGTGGTAGGTGGTCGGGCGCTGGGTGGTCCGCCGGACGCCCGAGTCGCATCGTGCTCGATTTCGACAGCCTCGGTCTCGCAACCGGGGTCTACACGTACACCGTCGACGTCGTCAACTGGTATTCATCGGGACCAACGACGGACTCTGCGGCGAGCGGTAGTCTCGCTGTCGTCAACCGCAAGGACAGCCCGTTCGGCGCGGGGTGGTGGCTCGCCGGGCTTGAACATCTGTACTTCCTCCCTGATACCACCATTCTCTGGGCCGGTGGCGACGGGAGTGCGCGGCAATACTTACAATCGGGCACGCCGAACTTGTGGCAGGGCCCGAAGCTCGACCGCCCCGACAGCATCACCAAGGACGGCAGCGGCTACTGGCGCTATCTGCCACATGGTCTGCGCGTGCGGTTTGACCTCGCAGGGCGGCATGTCACGACGATCAATCGGCTGGGCCAGCAGACGACCTTCACCTACACGGCCGCCGGCGACACACTGCTCAGCATCACGATCCCGCCGTCGGCGCCTGCGAAGACCTACCGCTTCTGGTACACCGCCGGGCGGCTCGATTCCGTGGTGGCGCCCAAGGCGGACACGGCGCGTCGGGTTACCAAGCTGACCATCAGCGGAGGGCGAGTCACAACGATCCGCGATCCGGACAACAGCAGCGTCGCCTTCGGATACACGACTGGCGACACGAACCGGATTGTTTCGCGCACCGACCGACGCCTGCACACGACGTACTTTGCCTACGACGCGACGAAGAAGATCGTGAAGGACAGCCTGGACCTGGGTGGAGGCAACGCGATCGTGAGCCGCTTCCGGCCGTTGGAGAGCCTGGGCCGTTCTTACGGTGTCGACACATCGGTCGCCTACGCCTCGGTGGATGGCCCACGCACCGACGTGCACGATACGACGAGCTTCTGGCTCGATCGCTACGGCCAGCCGCGTCGCATTCGCGACGCTCTGGGCGACACCACGCTGCTCATCCGGGCGGATGTGGCTTGGCCGGCGCTGGTTACGAAGACCGTCGATCCCAACGGGCGGATCACGGGCGCCGTGTACGACGATCACGGCAACGTCACTGCGATCACAGACTCGAGCACTTTCCAGAACGGCCGTTATGCGACGACTCGGTACGTCTGGAACCGGACGTGGGACTTCGATTCAATCGCGGCTCCCCCTGAGGGGGACAGCACCGTGACGTCTTACTCTTCAGCAAACGGCAACCGGCTGTGGCAGCAGGACGCTCGGGGCGGAGCAAGTCGCATCAACTTTTCGTACTACACGACGGGGAATTCGTCCAGCTTGCTCAGCGCGGTGCAGACTCCAACCCAGCTCGCCCTGGGGACGCGGGATTCGGTGTTCTACGACACACTCGCTAATGTCCTCGGAACCAAGACACCGCTCGGGTTCGTCACCACGTCGTATCGCGACAGCCTAGGCCGCGACACGTTGGTGACGTCGCCGATCGATTCGGTGCAGACCGTCTTTCAGACCAAACGGGTGCAGTACGACCTGATGGGTCACGACACCTTGACCGTTGACTCGGGACCGGGCGTGACTGCGCCCGCGCAAGGCGTCGCGCCGTTCGCCGTCAGCCTACCGGCCCAAACCGTCACCGTGCGCAAGCACTACGACTTCCAGGGCAATCTCGACACGTTGGCGCGCCGGACCGATCCCGACACGAATCATCTCGGGTGGATCACGACCAAGTGGCGCTACGACTTTGCCAATCGGAAGGTCGCCGAGGTCGCTCCGGATGATCGAGTCGATAGCACGGCGTACGATCCCGCGGGGAACGCTGTGGCATTGGTGACGCGCCGCGGCCATGTGATTCCGATGGCCTACGACGCCGTCAATCGTCTCACCCAGCGGATCGTACCGTCCACGGTTTACTCCGACAGCATCACGTGCCTGCCCGGCGGTTTTAACCCCTGTCCCGGACGCTTCCCCATGTACCACTTCGGCCCGGGCGGGGGCATGACCGTACCCGCCGACACGGCGACCTTCGCGTACGACTCAGCGGGGAACACGCGTCGAGCGAACAACCGGTGGGCGCGGATCAGCCGGCGCTATAACCGGAACGGCACGCTGGCTACCGACACGCTGCGAATCGCGGCGTACGGGCAGTTCACTGCACAGGGGGACACCACAACTCACGTGTATGGGTTGAGCTATGGCTACGATCTGAATGCCCGTCGCATTTGGCTCAAATACCCGGGTGCGATCGCGCCGGTCGACACCGGCGTCGTGCGCGACTCGGCGGCGTACGCGTATGACGTTGCAGGCCAGCTCGCAACCCTTCGCGACATCGAGGGGAACGCGTTTCAGCATGCATACGACCTGGATGGTCGGCTGGACAGCCTCGCCATGCCCGGTCAAATCTTCCGGAAGCATTACTATGATCCTGACGGACGCCTGTCCCGCCGCCTTGAGATGCGGAACGGCGCGGTGCCGTTGTTCGACGACACGCTTTCCTATGACGCTCGGGGCAGGATTCAGCAGGTTCGCGCAACGGGCGGGGCTGCCTTCTATAACTGGTATTCGGGGTTGGGCGCGCTACTACGCGGGTACCGAGCGGTCGGGGACGAAACCGATGAAGACAAGCTGACCGACGGGCTCGGAAACGAATTCAAGACAATCGAGTATCCGCTCTCCAACGATCCGCCGACGTACCTCTACACATATCAGCCGGGTGTGGGGCGGTTGACGTTGATCGCCGGCAAGGCCACATCGGTCAAGTACCGCGCCGACACGAGCTTCAGCCGTTACGATCCGGCGGGCAACCGCTACTGGCAGGACAACCGCCGTCCCTCGACCAGCGGGAATCAGGATCTTACCTACACCTACTTCGGCGCGGATCAGAAGCCGCGGGTCGTCGAGCGGGTTACCTTCGGCCAGCAACATTTCAACGACGCCGGCGTGTGGGAGGAGTACCGCTACGACGCACTCGGGCGGCGCGTGTTAGTGCGGGCCCGCCGCGACTCGACGATGGGCAACTGCGGCCCGAACAACGCATGGTGCGGGGCGGTTCAGCGCAACAGCTATATCGAGCGGACGATCTGGGACGGGGACGCTGTGTTGGCCGAGATCCGCGGCCCGGGCGGAGACCAGACGAGCGCGATCCAACTCGAAGCGGACGCGGTCTATGTGGACACGGTCGGGGCGCCCTACGGGCGAACGCTCTACACGAACGGGGCGGATCTGGACCATCCGCTCGGCCTGATTCACGTGGGTTACAGTTTCGGCTTTGGTGGGTTGCCGGGCTTCCCGGGCCCTCTGGTAATCGTTCTCCATAACAATTGGCGCGGCATGGCGCAGCAGGGAACCACGCCCAGCGGGGCCGACATCGGCACTGTGTGCCAGTCGAACACACAGACCGGCGCGCAAGCGTGTCTCGACAACTCAGTCAACGTCTGGCCGGGCCGTGCGACTATGACGGATCTGCGCCGGTCGTATTACGGCACGCCCATACCGTGGTTCGGCAACCTGATTCAGCAGCAGCGGGATCTGTCGCAGAACTTGTATATGCGGAACCGCTACTTCGACCCGACGACGGGGAAGTTTACTCAGGAAGACCCCATCGGGCTCGCCGGCGGGATGAATCTCTATGGCTTTGCCAACGGCGATCCCGTTAACTTTACGGATCCCTTCGGGCTCATGCAGTGCCCTGCAAAACCTGCAGATTGCAAGCCCGGTGGTGTCACGTGGCAGCGAACAACGAGATCTGAAACGCTCCGGAAATTCGCGAGCAGTCTGGCGAAGCAGGAGGGTGTTCACATTTCTGTTCAGAGCGGTGATCGCAACTTTGTGCCTCGAGGTGGGTCTCTGAATAGCGAGCATCTGACTACTGATCTCAACCCGTCTGCTCGGGGAGCGATCGACTTCCACGCGTATAGCGCGTCGGGCAGTCAGTTGCCTGATGCGACCGTCGCTTCCGTCGCGATAAATAGCGGGTTGGCGCAATCTGCTGGTGTCCGACTCATTGTTCACGGGGAGGGAACTGCCACGGAAGGTCCGCACATGCACGCTGACACGCGGACTGACATTGGCAACCTGTTCGAAACCGGAGGAACTTACACGCCCTGGGCGGGGTCATCGCCCGAGATACACTTGCCGGCCCAATCTAGCGCGATGAACTTGTTTGACGTGAAAGTGCCAAAATAATGAGCAGATTGGCTGCAGTAATCGTCGCGTTACCGCTGGTCACGGTGGTTGGCTTGGCGGTCCGCCCGCACGCAGAGTCAGGGACCCGTGAGGCCTCTGTTCAGGTGCCCAAACAGGAAAAGGCCGTTCAGACCCACCCCTGGTGCGCAACAGGCGCGAACAGCAATACCGCGACTCTCCTACTGACTCCCGACAGTCTGGGACCGGTCACACCCTCCCTGACCAAGGCTCTACTGGACGTTGTCTGCCCCGGGTTGCGCGATACGGTTTGGCAGGGCGCAGAAGGGATTCCGCAGCAAGCCACCGTCCTGCGACTTGCCGGGCGCACGGTGGGCCTAGTCGAGTGGGCAGGTCCCGAATTGCGACTCGCTCGCGTCCTCATTGAATCACCGTTGGTCCGGACGGTCGACTCCCTCGGCGTCGGCAGCAGGGTGCGAGACCTACGCAAACGCCTCGGTAAACTGTCGGCAGGGTACGACGATGCGGGTGTGTACGTTTGGAGCACAGATCAGCCGAATCTGAGCTACTTGCTGCGGCTCCGCGTGACGAGCCTGCTAAGCGTGCCGGACAGCATCGCTGAGCATCCCGAAGTCGTTCCAGATTCAGCCAGAGTTCGGAAGGTTGTTATGGTGGGTCGTCGATAGCGCAGTATGATCGCCATGTTGGGCGCTTCTGTTAGCGACCCCCTGAGGGTCTGGCGAGGCCGAGGGCCTCGATCACCGTGGAGCCGTTACGCGCAGAATGCAGAATGTAAGGATTCGTCTCTCGGTATGCCGTATGAGAGAGGCAGCCCCCCTCGAAGTTCGAGAAACCCTCCGCGTCCACTACGCGCGTTTCGCCTCGCAACGTCCGGGGCTACTGCGCCCCCGCCCGGTCGTTGGTACCAGGCCTCGGGCCCGTGACTTGTTTACGGCGCCTTTCGGCCGCCTTTGGGCACTTCCCTTTGCTACTAGGCGCCGGACAACTGGCGACGGCGTCGTGCGTGGGGGTGGAGGCCAGGTGTTGCCCTAACCCAACTCCCCCTCCATCTCGGACGTCTATTTGGCGACTCTTTTCTTAGGGAGTATGCCGACTTAGGGAGTATGCCGACCATCAATCAGCTCGTCCGGCACGGGCGCCGGGACATGGAAGCGAAAGAAAAGGCGCCCGCGCTGCGCGGTAACCCATAGACGTGGAGTCTTCGAAACCTGGCGACTCTGTCTCGATGAGAATTCGCTGACCCACTGACTTCTCACCTGTATGCTCGTCATTACGCTCCGGACCAAACCAAAGTTCACTCGTTCACCCCAGTTCACTGAACTTTCGTGAACTAGTGAACTCTCCCACGCTTCGCAGCTCGCTAAGTCATTGATTTGCCTAGCCGGAGCTTCCTACCAGCTCCGGCATACCTCGTGCCTTAGCCTCGGCTGACCCGATCCGTCGAGGCACGTGTGGTCCTCCGTCATGAATCGCTCCTCACCCTGCTTCTGGCTTGCCTCGCATTCGTAAGCAGCTCTAACCCCGGCGTGCGCGCCCGCCGTCAGCGGGGAATGCCTGTGCCGGCGAATGTTTGTCCCCAGCTCCCTTCCGGCGCCGACCCCGACGTCTTGGGCTTCGCGGACGACGTGAACTGGTCCGTTCAGGTCACGCCGGACGCCTATCCGCAGACGTGGTACGCGAACACCAGCGGCCACACGGCGACCTTTGTCGTGTGGAATAATGGCGAATGCCCTGACACGTATAGCTTCACAGCGTCAGGGACCGGGCCGATCGGGGGCATCAGCCTCGACAGGAGCAGCTACAGCTTGAATCCCAACGGCAGCATCAACGTCACGGCCACGTACAATGTCGGTGCGCCCGGCGGCGGCACTCTGACGCTGAATGCAACGGGCAACGCGTCGGACAACGGATCCTTCAACGTGACCGTGCCGTCGAACGGGCCGGTCATCTCTCTTGCGCCACACGACGGTGACTATCGCGATGTAACCAAGTGCGTTGCCAGCTGTTTCGACGCCGTGGCCGGGTATGCGACCCCGCCATACTTCAGTTGGGACAGCCCACACTCTGTACAGCTCGTGTACAGCAGCGCCCAGGCCCGTCCCATGGGTGTCGTGCAAGTGAACGCGTGGGACACAACGAGTGTGCACCCTACCAAGATGTCGCTCATGCTCAAGAGGCAAAGCGGTGCGTCGGTCACGTTCAGGAACGACTCGACCGAGCTCTTCTTTGCGTGCGATTCCACGGGAGGGGCGTTCACATGTGATTCCACGGGGAATCGGCTCGCAGCGCAATTCTACGATAGCACTCTTGGAACGAGTGACTCCGCCTACACCCTCGTCATCCGCAGCTACCGCGTCGACCAGTCCTTCCGGGACAACAAGGTTCCTGTCCGGGTCTTTATTGTGGATGAGAGCGGGAGCCCCTTCGGGGCCGGATGGTCGGTTGCCGGCTTCCAACATCTGCTCACGCAGCTCGATGGTACGATCGTGATTACCGAGGGCAACGGCTCCATCGCCCTGTTCACGCCTATCGGATCATGTAGTACGAGCTGCACCTACAAGGCGCCCAAGGGCGATTTCACAGCTTTGACGCGCTTGACTTCCGTGGGCGCCGACAGCGCCAAGTACACCCGCGGGTATCCCGACGGCACCACAGTCGGGTTCTACCCGAACGGTCGCATGGGCTTCATCAAGGACCGCTTCGCCAATCAAGTCACTTACAGGTACAACACATCGTTGCAACTCGTGGCGATCGTCGATCCTGCGGGCCAAGCCGATTCCCTGGGCTACTCAGGCGGGAAGCTCAATTGGATCAAAGACCCCCGTGGCCGCGTCGACTCCATCACCGTGGACGCCTCGGGCAACCTCACCAGAATCAAGGATCGGGTCGGCGGCCTGCCGTTCCAGGGCCAGTACGATACCAAACACCGCCTCACCCACTGGACGGATCGGCGTGGCGGAGCCTGGGGTCTGTCTTACGACTTCGCGGGCAAACTCGCGACGGACACGGCGCCACAGATCACGGCAAACGGACAGGCCGTCAAGCCCGTGGTGCGGTACGCGTCTCTCGAAAAGGCAGTCCTTATCGACTCCGCGTCGGGGCTCGGTACCTCCGGGAGCCCTGCACCCCACGTCAACGGGGTCACGGTCCGGGCCGGTGTCACGAACGCCAAGGGGTTTACGACCAGCTATGCGCTCGACCGGTTCGGCGCCCCGACGCTCGTGCAGCAACCGCTCGGCCGCACGACCACGATCACCCGCGACTCCAACTCGGCTGTCCTGCGCCAGGCGTCGCCATCGGGTCACATAGTCAAGTACACGTGGAGCGGCCCGAACCTGACCCAGCAATGGGATAGCACGAACAGCCTGACGGGACGGAAGATCAACTACGTCTATGAGACCACGTACAACCAGGACACGTTGGTCTATGGGGACGTCGATACGGTCCACTACCGCTGGCACAACGGGCATCTCGATAGCATGCGAGTCGGCGGATCCTCGGGCTGGGCTCGGTACCACTACCTGACCAACGGGCGGATGGTCGCTGATACCGACCCCGGTGGTCACCTGGTGACGTACCATTATCAGCCTACGGGCTTCCAAAATACGGACACGGTCCGGTACACCGTTGGTAAAACGGTATCTCAGTTCGACGGCTATGGCCGGCTGACCAGGACGACCGATTCGTTAGGGAATTCAGCGATAACTCAGTTCGATTCGATCGGTCGAGTCACGCGAACGATCGGGCGGCTGCAGGATACGACGACACAGACGTATGACTCGCTCTATCTCACGCAAGTGCGTGACGCGAAGGGTCAGACCTACAACTCGTGGGTGAACGCCTTGGGTTGGGTCGACTCGACCACCGACCCTGCGGGCGCTGTCGATCGCTATCAGTACGACCTCAACGGGAACAGGGCCAGTTGGACCAATCGCCGTGGACAAACGATCCAGTTCACATACGATTCTCTGGACCAACCCCGTTCTGCGATCATCGGCAGCGACACCACGAAGTTCTTTGCCGATCCAGCAGGGCAGTACACTGCGGTCTCGAACCGGGAGAGCGCGGACACGGTCAGGTTTGACACCGCCGACCGCGTGCTGTGGCAGATCAGTTGTCGGGTGCTCTCAACGGGGAGCAGCGCGCAGTGTTTCCGGGATAGCTCGGCGTACTCGAACCGGGATTTGCGGACTGCACTGGTGATGTCGGCACCTTCACTGTGGGGTAGCAGCCAGTTCACCGTCGGTTATCACTACACCTACTACGGCCGCCTCGACACACTCACGAACTTTGCCGGCGAAAAAGCGCTGATCTCTTACACTCCGGAGTTCCTCGAGCAGAGCCGCACCCTGCTCGGGCTCAACAGCTTGCAGGTATCCAACAGCAGTTCTTACATATGGACGCACCGCACCGACGAGATCCAGCTCAGCGACACGGGCTTGAATCGAGCGCTGGGGTGGGGCTATCGCTACGACGCGCTCGGCCGGGTGGACCAGTTGAAGCACGGCCGATTCACGCTGCCTGACACGATTCGCACACTGACGTATGACCCAGCCTCCCAACTCACGAGCTACGCGGACATCGCGTATACATACTCGACCCAAGTCGACAGCAACTGCACGCGATCCCTTGCCGGCGACCCGTGTCCCGACACCTCGCTCATTCAAAACGAGCAACCCGGGCCCTCGGGGAGCTACGCCTACGATTCGGTGGGGAACCGCAAGGATCCCGGGGCTCCGGCGGGCGGGCTTGATCCCGCGAACCGGCTGCGCCGGTGGCAGTACCTCCGGATGGATTACGACGCCACGGGCAACTTGATCGCGAAGCGTACCTTGAAGGCGAGCGACACAACCCAGGTCCTGCGGCGCGACTCGCTCTTTTGGAACGCCGTGGGCCGGCTGGACAGCCTGCATACGCGCGACAGCGTTGGCGGATTGACACGGGTCGGATTCGGTTACGACGGATGGGGCCGCCGCATCCGAAAATCGACGGCGAGTGCGACGAGTCGCTATCTCTGGGATGGCGATGCGCTCGTGATGCAACTCGACACGCTGGGCAACCGGATGGCGGAGTACACGTACTACCCGGGGACAGACAACCCCGAGAGCGTGCGACGGCACGATCGTGGGGATACCACGTACTACTATCTCCAGGACAATCCCGGCAAGATCGTCGCTCTGCTCAAGAAGACCGGCAGCACCACGGCGATCGCGAACCACTACGCCTACGATCCGTTCGGAGTGAGTCAAGGGGGGACGGTCACAGTGCCGGATGCCCTCCAATTCGGGGCCCGGGAGTACGACGCCGAGACGCAGCTGTATTACAACCGGGCGCGCTACTACGATCCGGCGGTGGGCCGCTTCGTGTCCGAGGATCCGGCGGGCCTGAGCGCCGGGATTAACCTCTATGCGTACGCTGGCAACGACCCAGTGAACAACAGGGACGCCTCGGGTCTTTGCAGCGACTCACCTGATGACGGGACCAGCTCAGGCTCGGGGGATAAAGAAAAGAATGCGGCGCGACATGCTGCGTACGTGAAGTGCGTCGTCGAGTCGGCTAAAGCGCTCCTGGCGGAACAAGGGATGATGACGCTAGACCAGGCGTTGGCCCGCGCTCAAAACACCTTCGGCGGCGACATGTTCTGTGACTCCAGCGGGTGCGGGCAAGGGTACACGGGGCAGTTCGCGCTGGCGGAGGCGGCGGCCGACTGGGCTAAACTCACGATCCGCTTTAGATTTAGCCACGGATTCCAGGAATGTCCAGAAATCGTACAGCTTGACCGCCTCGGTGTAACTGTTGGAATTTCAACTAGGACGCGTGGCTTGATACGGAGGCCTACGGACTTCTTCTTTCACTCCACGTTCGTAAGTGGTCTTGCGTTTAACGAAGAGTTCCGGTTCGAGGGGAAGGACGTTGAATACGATGCCCATATCATGTCGGATGACGTCGTACCCGGCCAGGACTTCGATAAGTGGGTTAAGGGGACCGCGAATTGCGAGACGGGAACTGCCACCTTTCGATATGCTGGAGGGTGACCGTTGGATTATTTGATGGCTCCCGTGCGTTGGGCACCTGTGTGGACTGTTCAAGGCGCTCCTATAGAACTCGATGATCGAGGGGGAAAAAGGACGTCGAAGGCAAGCCTATTATGTATCAAACGCCAGGGTTCCGAGGTTGGCTATGAGAACCGTGAGGGCTGTGCCAGGGATCGTCACCAGTGGGTGCTTGCTCTGGGTTCTGCAAACCGGCTGCAGTGAAATGCATCCCAAGGAAGAACCGAGTGCGTTGGCGGCTCGGTTGACGCTGGCGATATTGCGCGGGGAAACTACTAGGCCGAATCTCCCGGTCCGAACGTACCTAGTTCGTCCGTTGCGGGAATCTCTCGCCATAGAGGAAGTGGTTCGTTATCTAGCTAAAGTGGCGAAGCCGATCTCCTGTCGCGCACAGCTAACTGGCTCCACCTTAGAAATATCCTGTGTTCCTCCTCCCGAGCGGGGTTCAGCCACAAGGCTTCGGGCGAGGGCCGAGCTAGAAGGCGCGTACCTGCACCTGTTGAATGAGCGCTGCGAGCATCCTGAACCCGAGCATCTTATTCAGGTCACAGTCGGCGAAGAGGTCTTCGTATTCCCGCTCGCCGCGATACTAGCTTGGGTGCGTGAATACGAGATGCCATATTCACTCGTGATGTGGACGCGGAAGGCTCGGACACTTCCAACGGGCGTGTGCGCGGCGATAGACGTAAGGCCGGCGCCAGCAGCTCGCATCGTGATCGAGAGTGATGACGAAGTCGCGGAGACCGACTGACAGCCCAACAACCCGAATTGCGTCCGGGAGACCGACCGCTAGGAACGCCAACATTGCCCGCGTCGCGGTCGTCTGCAACCCCCGCGCCGACCGGGGCTGTCCGTTGGATGGTCGGATACGTTGGGCGTTCCGACGGCGGGACCCTGTTTCTAGGCGAGCTGGCTAGTCCTGTACGGGACGCCTAGAGTGGCGCGTCTCTTCCTCACGGGCGAGTGGTTAACTCGATTGCTTGTCGTGTCGTAACTCGACCCTCGAAGGGATTCGCATGAGGCTTAGGAGCTCGCCTTGGTCGATGCGCATGATGGCCGCACAGGACCCTAGTAGCTTGGTCCAGTGGATGCGTTGGCCCCCTTCTTGGCCCCCGCGATTTTGCTCGCATCACGCCGCAATATAGATCCGGTGAGAGTCTAATGCTCCCTAACGGCCTATCTGGGTCGTGAGACAATGTTGGGCCCGGGGAGAGACTCCTGGGCCGGTGTCGGTGCTGGTCAGCCGGGGGTTGCCCTAACCCCAACACCCCCTCTATCTTGCACGTCTATTTGGCGACTTTTTCTTAAGGGTTATGCCGACCATCAATCAGCTCGTCCGGCACGGCCGCCGCGACATGGAAGCGAAAGAGAAGGCGCCCGCGCTG
>Ga0137403_10005291_pt1 | contig 14997 bp, 13 predicted proteins | sample CZOMad2_1_16fung_FD_122057 | JGI IMG/M metagenome (GOLD analysis project Ga0137403, IMG submission 122057) | Vadose zone soil fungal communities from Angelo Coast Range Reserve, California, USA - CZOMad2_1_16fungal (Hybrid Assembly) | ecosystem: Environmental > Terrestrial > Soil > Vadose zone... | reverse complement strand
CGGGGATCTAAAGCGGTGTCGCGGATCGAGGCAGCGAGGCGGCGAGCCGGCGGTGTCAAGCGTGGGCTCGCGGTCCTGGCGGCGACCGGCCTGGTCGTCGCGGGGGTGCTGGCGCGCGCCACGAACCCCGGTCACGCCGCGACGTCGAGCGGCTCTACAGGCTCGTCGTCGGCTCTACCGAGCTCGGGATCGGAGAGCTCGGGATCGGATAGCTCGAGCTCGGGCGACTTCTCGATCGCACCCTCCACCGGCCAACCGCAGGTTCAGACCAATGTCTCCTGACCGCTTCGAGGCGATGGGAGTCGACGTCCTCGTCGGGGGCGCGACCGAAGCCGAGCTCGAAGCAATCGGGCTCCTCTTCGAGAAGCTCGAGCGGACGTTCAGCCGCTTCCGTCCCGACAGCGAGCTCAATCGGGTCAACGCGGCGCCCGCCGAATTCGTCGCCGCCTCACGGATGTTCGTGCGCGTGCTCGCGCTCGCGCTCGACGCGGCGTCGCGGACGGACGGCCTCGTCGACCCGACCCTCGGCGCGGCCATCGAAGCCGCTGGCTACGATCGCGACTTCGCCCACGTCACGGACGACGAGCGTCCGCCGGCCGCCGGCGTCCCCGGAAGCTGGCGCCACGTTCGCGTCGCAGGCCCGCTCGTCTTCCGCTATCCGGGCACGAAGCTCGATCTCAACTGCGTCGTCAAGGGCCTCGCCGTCGACGCCGCCTTGCAGCAGCTCGCAGGCGACGGCTTCGTCGCGGCCGGTGGTGACGTCGGCGTCCGCGGGACTGCGGTCGTCGGCCTTCCAGGCGGCGGCTCGCTCACGCTTCGGGACGGTGGCGTGGCGACCAGCGGCACGACGCACCGGCTCTGGCTCCGCGGTGGCGAGAGCCAGCACCACCTGATCGATCCTCGTACCGGGAGGCCTTCCATGTCGCCGTGGTCGGAGGTCACCGTCGCCGCCGGCAGCTGCCTCGAGGCGGACGTCGCTGCGAAGGCCGCTTTCCTGCTCGGGGACAGCGGGCCCGATTGGCTCGACGAGCGGGAGCTGCCCGGTCGTTTCCGCGCTGGAGTCCGAGAGGTCGCGAACGAGTCTTGGCGTCGAGCCCTGGAGCCGGAGCCCGCCCAGGCGGCATGACCGTCGCTCGCCTTTGGCTCGCTCCCTTGGGGGAAACCCTGTTTCCCCCACGAACCCCCTTCTCCATAGATGCGGGGGAACCTCCCGGTTCCCCCGAGTCCCCCTCCCCTGCTCATGGGCCGAAGGACGGCCCATGAGCCTCTTCGAGTGGTACCTCGCCCGCGCGAGCGGAATCGTCGCGTTCGTGCTGTTGACGATCGCGGTCGTACTCGGCCTGACGCTCTCCGGCCGGGCGAAGCTGCCCAACTGGCCGCGCTTCGCGGTCGAGGACGTCCACCGTTTCGCCGGCCTGCTCACCGGCACGTTCGTCTCGCTGCACGTGCTGACACTGTTCGTCGACTCGTACGTGCCGTTTTCGCTGACGCAGCTGGTTGTCCCGGGCACCTCGAGCTACCGGCCGCTCTCGACCGCACTGGGCGTCGTCGCCGCGGAGCTGCTGCTCGCGCTGGCGATCACCAACCGCTACCGGAAACGGCTCTCGTACCGGTTCTGGCGCCGCGCGCACTATCTGAACTTCGCCGTCTGGGGGCTGGCGCTCTTCCACGGGATGTTCGCGGGCACCGATCGGGTGGCCCTTTGGGCCGACGTGCTCTACGGCTGTTCGGCCGCCGCGGTCGCGGGCTTGATCGCGTGGCGCGCGACCGGCGGTGGGTTGCGACCGCCGGCCGCAACCCCCGCAAACACCGTCTAGCGCACGCGCAGGGTGATCCCGGCCGACTGGAAGCCGGACTTCTTCGCGGTGAAGAGGACACGCCCTCGCTTGGTCGGGCGGAGCGTGAAGCGTGCGACGCCGAGCGCACTTGTGCTTCGTGTCTGAGCCTTGACCCCGGCGCCGGTCACGCGCACCTTCGCACCCTTGATCCAGCGTCCACCCGCGTTCTTGACCGTGATGGTGACAGTCCTGCGGAGTCGCTTGCGCAGGCTGCCCTTGGTCGTCAACTTCATCCGCGGCAGCATGCTCAACGGCTGAGCCGGCGAGTAGTCGCCGAGGTTGCCGTCAGGGTCGACGCCGGCAACGCGCCAGTAGAGCTGGTTCCCGCTCATGTAGGCGACGTTCGACAACTTCGGCGCGTAGGCGGTGTTATCGGTGGTCACGCTCTCGATGCTCGTCGAGAAGTCTGGGCGGCCCGAGACTTGCAACTTGTACTGCTTGACGCCGAGCTTCGGGTTCCACGAAAGGAGCACATGATCGGGTGCGGAGTCGGTCTTGAGGCCGCCCGGCTCGCCGATTGTCCGCGTGAACGGCATCGACGCCGACCAGGGCCCTGGCGTCTCGCCGGAGCCCTGCTTCGGGAACTCGGCGCGGACGCGCCAGTGGAAGACTCCCGTTCCGGTCAGCTTCTGGAATGAGGTGGCCGGCATCCGGAAGTCGGTGAAGGTCTTGGTCTGGCCGTCGGGCTGGTCGATCGCGAGGTCATAGGAAACCGCTCCGTTGACCGGGTTCCACGACCACACCGGGAGGTATTCGCCGGCGGTCGAGTTCGTCGCGCTCGGAACCGGCGTTACGAGCTTCCTCTGGAACGTGCCGGTCGTCGACCAGGTCAGCCCGACGCTGTTCTCGTCGTCGGCGCGGACTCGCCAGTACAGCACCGTGTCCGCGGGGTAGGTCGTGTTGCTCGTGTACGAGGTCGAGTCGGTCGTCAGATCGTCGATCGGGGTGCCGAAGCTCGGATCCTGCGCGACCTGGATCCGGTAGCGCCGCGCGCCTTCCGTCGGCGTCCAGCGGAAGGCCGGCTGGTCGAAGAACTGCGTGCCGTCGGCCGGGCCCAGGCGAGTCGGAGGCGCCGACTGCTTCTGGAAGCTCTGGGCGGCGGCGGCCAGTGGATCGCCCACCGCACCGGTTCCGTTCGCAAGCGTCGCGGGGAGCACTGCCCAGTAGTAGAGCGTCGTCTCGTCGGGATACGTACGCGGCGCGGAGCCTGTTCGCGGCGCGTACGCAGGGATCTGGGTGAAGGCGTAATCGACGAGGTTCGAGAAGGACGGGTCTTTTGCGACGAGCACGAAATAGCTCGCCTTGCCGGCCAGCGGCTTCCAGGTGAAGTAGGGGACGCGGCCGGTCGTCGTCCCGGTCACGGTCGTCACGTAGTCGCCCGAGCCGAGGTAGTTCGCCGTGCACGAGGGCGAGCAGGTTCCGCCTGTGGGGTAGCCGGTGAACTCGAAGGCCCAGCCCATGCTCGCCGGGTCGAGGTAGGTGTAGTCACCGTAGACATCGTCGAGACCTGCACGATCGCTGCGCGCTCGCACGCGGGCGCAGTACTTCCCGACCGCCAGGACCGGAGTGTCCTTGCTGACGGCCATCGGGTCCGAATAGGGCTGCGAAGCCGTCAAGCCCGAGCCGAGCGGTGTCCATGCGTTGACGGCCGTGTTCACGCGCCAGTGATTCGAGGTCGAACTCCAGTCGCAAAGCGTCCCGTTGTACTTGGTCACGTCGACCTCGTAGCTCGAGGCGCCGGGTACCCAGTCCCAGGTCAGCATCGGGACACTGGTCTGATACCCGGCCGTGAGGACGTCGGCGTCGGTCCCGGGGTCCGTAAGGTTGTCTCGCAGGTGCAGGTTCTTGATCGCCGGCGCTGTGACGACCGGAACCTTGTCGAACGTCTTCGTAAAGGACGGGCCGAGGTTCCAGACGCCGGCGTTCCCGTCCGGATCGATTGCGCGAACTCGCCAGTAGTACGTGTTGTCCTTGAAGACCGTCGTGGGCGAGAGAGAAGTCGCGATGGTCGGGGATGTGCAACAAACCTTGGAGCCGGCAGCGAAGTCCGACGAGGAGTTGATCTCGACCTCGTAGCGGGCGGCGCCGGCCACGGGCGCCCAGGAGAATTGCGGGTCATAGACCTCGGCGGCTGCGTTCAGGTCGTTTACTTGGAGGGTGGTCGTCGACGGCCACGTCCAGGTGAACGATGCGGTCGGCGAGGGAACGCCACGGTTCCCCTCGGCGTCGAGGGGAATCACGTTCCAGTAGTACGTCCCAGTGGCAAGCGCGATCGAGACTGCGAGTGAGTTCGCCTGCACCTTGGGGATTCCGGTCGGGTCGCCCACAAGATGGAAGGCGAGCGAGCCGAGGGATGGGTCGCTCGCAAGCGACACCAGGTAGTTCGAGGCTCCCGGCACCGCCGACCAACCGAGCTTGAGCGGATCGGTTCCGAACGAGAGATTCCCGCCGCCGGCGGGCGACTGGAGCGCCGCGGCCCCGGTCCACGCCTTGCGGAACGACCGGCCGGCCGTCCAGGCTGAGACCGAGCCGCCTGCCGCGATCGCGCGCACACGCCAGTAGTACGTCCCGTTCGGGATCGTCTTCAGCACGGTCGCGCGCGTGTTCTGTGTCGTGAAATCGTCGGAGCCGCTGCCGAGCACGGGCGAGTTGAAACCGGCATCGGCGGCAATTTGGAACTCGTAGTGATCCGCGGCGGCGACGGGCGACCACGCGAAAGGTGGCACAGAGTCGACCGAGGCCCCGGCAGCCGGGGAGAGCGGGGTCGGTGTTGCGGGAGGAGTGTTGGGGACTGCCGGCGCGGGAGCGGCGGCGACTGCGAGGACTGTGGCGGTTAGTGCCGAGAGGATGCTGAGTTTTGCGGCCATGGGCGGGTGACGCCGGCCGCCGGGCGCCAGAACTCCTTTCTGTGCGCGTTGCGGACTGGATCGGCGTGTACGCCCAGGCCGCTGCCCCTCGGTCGAGGGGTTTTTGACTTTCGAGGTGTAAAACGCAGGCGCCTCGTAACCAGGCCGTTTCCCCTCAACCATCCGGCCGTGGCCGTCGCCTAAGTGCCCGGGGCGCGTGCTGGTGTGGTCCCGGTGTGGTCCAGGCCGTACGCTCTCGCACGTGCCGATCCCCAGACGCACTGACGCTGTAATCGGCGGCGCGAGCGCAACCTGATGCAGACGTGGTTGGTCGCTATCGTCGGCGGTGCGATCGGTAGCGTCGTCACCGCCCTGATCGCCTTCAGTGCGGCACTCGTCCGCGCTCGCGGCGAGGTGGAATCGCACGACCGCTTCGTCGCCGCTGGCGCTCCCCTGTGACGAGCCATGGTGGCGAGCCGATCGAGGTCGTGGATCCGACGCGGCGGACGCTTGAGGAGACGACCACCCAGGTTGTCGCCGGCGTGGCCGGGGATTTCGTCTAACCGACCGCGACGAGGGGCCGGGCGGCGAGCCCAACGCCTAGGACGCTTCCCATCCTCCTGGCCCGCGTCTCAGGCTACGCCCCGCCCGCGGCGCCGCCTAGTCGCCTTTTCGGTCATGTCCCGGAGGGCCTGCGCCGCCTCCGGCTAGCCATTGCCGGTGAGGGCGGCGAGGCACGAGGCGGCGAAGGCCAGCTCGTCGATCGTCACCGCGCAGCTCTCCTCGACTCTGCAAGACCGCGCTGCTGTCCGGTGTTGGACGGCTCGCTCGCCAGGTATGTCCGGATTTGACCCGGGCACCCCGGCCGCGAGCTAACGCTTCCCGCCGATCTTCACGGTCGCGTCTGCGCAGTTGTTCTCGGGGTTCGGATCGTTGATGACCCCCGTCTGCTCGACCATGCATCCGGTGCCGATGGCGAGCTTGCTGCCCGTGCTGAGGACCTCCGCGACGACCGTCGTGGTCAACGTCACCCCCGGCTCGACGGTCCCGTATTCGCAGGCCGGCGTATCGGGGCTGATGCCCAGATCGCAGGTCTCGGAGACGAGCTGCAGTTGGTCAGACGACCACATGACGTTGAAGTCGGCAGCGTCGGGGCCGTTGTTCGTGGCGACGATCGTGAACGTGACCTCGTCTCCGACCTTCGCGTGCTTGGCGCTCGCGGTGTTGGAGACGATCGCCAGGTCTGCGGTCGGCACAGGCTGCGCCGCGATTGCGGTTGCAAGCGCGAGCCCGACTGTGGCCACCACGACCAGGACGGCCAGGCCAGAGATGGTCGTGGGTCGACGACGCATGACGTGCCACTCACTCATGTTCCTGCCTCCTGCCTGCCTTAGACGGCTTTTCGGGCCGGAGAAAGCTAAACGTAACTCTTGACACAAGACAGTGCAAGGATCCGACCTGCGGATGCCGGCCCGGTTTGGTTGGGCGGCCGTCTGCTTGCTCCGCAGCATCGGCGCTCACGTCCCTGCTCACCGGATTACTGCCTTTGTTCGGCGTGTAACGATGTCCTCGAGCCGAGCGGTTCCTGACTGACGGCGAGGCGCCTCTGTGCCTTTTTTGCGGCCAATGGCGCCTGTGGGATCGCTCGGCTCCTCTTCTTCAAGCCAAATGCCGCAGTGCTGACAAGGCCGAGCTCCGTCCTGGACCGGGAAGCGCGACGAGGCTGCCGACGACGAGCGCAATCTCGTCGATGGTTGGATCCTGTCGCGCGTTAGCCAGCGCACGGCGAAGCGGCCATGCCGGCTCGGCTCCTTCTCGGCGATTAGCGCCGTGAGCTCGAGCGCCTCGGCAAGACTGACGTGGCCGATCTCCCTCGCCGTTGCCTCCGCGACCAGCAGGTTCCCGCGCTCGAGGGCTCGCTTAAAGACCGTGCGGGGGTGGCCCTGCGAGGTCGACGCTCCTCCTCCTGGGGCCGGACGGCAAACCCAGTCTAGGGCGGTCGAAGAGAAGCTGGGAAGACGACGCAGGCGCGCGCCGTCTAGATAAGAGCCGGCGGGGACGCTTTAGCGGCCTAACGGCTGGCGAGCGGACCCGCCGACTCTACGAACAAGATGCCTCTCCCGGCTGATTTCCTGCGTCGAGCAGCCGATAAAAGGGCGCTCTTTGCGAGGTTTTCGGTTCTGTTTTGCGGGCTCTGTGTTTGCAATCCGGACGCGTACGGGGAGACAATTCACAAGTACTGCGGTGTGCCGTCCGCGCGACCCCCGGCGAAAGGACGGACTTGATTCGGAGAGCCTCGATTTTTGCGGCAGCAAAGCAGAAGCCCCACCCCACGATTTGCGCGTGGGGCGGGGCCGTTGCACCGACCTCGCATTCCCCGACGCCCCTGAAGACGACGAGAGACGGGAGGTGGTGCCTAGCGCCTGAGTCTACTCGGCGCCCTTGGCGCTGAATCGTTTCTGTCGACGAAGTTCACCCACGAGGGTGAACCCCGACGACAGGGAGGCGCAACTGATTGCGCCTGAAGAAACGCTTGATCCCTAAGGAGGGAATATGCGGCGTTTCGTGATCTTGGCAATTGCAGTAACGGGTTTGCTCGCATTCGGGGCAACGACCGCCTCGGCGGCCGCGAACTTCAAGAGCCAGTCGTTCAGTGTCAACAACCAGGGTCAGCTCAGCTGTTCGTTCGACGTCTCCGGGCTTGGCAACGTGTCGTCGACGCAAGGGAGCTGTACGGCAAGCTCAACGGCCGACTACCAGTGCATCAACAACGGCGGCAAGAACCCGGCTGCCGGCAACAAGCACACCTCGAAAGGGGAAACCGGCACACAGGTGACGATCCCCGTCCACAACGGGCGTGCGCAGGGGGACATCCCCGTCGATCCGGCCGGGCCGGGAACCTTCACCTGCCCGGGGGGTCAGACGCTGTTCCTGGTAAGCGCCTGCTACAGCGACATCTCGTTGACCGTCGGTGGTGCAACGGTCACCGACGCAGGGCCTGTCTGCAGCGGCCCGATCATGGTCAGGCAGTAGCGGGCCAAGCGAGCGATCTATCGACCGGAGGGGCGCCTTTTGACAGGCGCCCCTTCGTCTATCTGCCGAGCTGCGTCCTTCGCCCGTCGCCGCTGCTCGCGCTTGCGCCGATTCCGGCAACGCTCGGAGCAGATCAGCGCTCCGGGTTGCCTTGAGTGTGGCTGGCCCGCAAGGCGAGCTTCGTCGTTCGCTACCGGCTCGGCGGCCGGGCCTACCCGGTCATGCACGGCGGCTCGTTCAAGACCCGCGAGGCGACGCAGCGCAAGAACGTTATCGCCGGTGAGCTCGCGGCCGGGCGGAACCCTGCCGAGGCCTTAGCGGCGCTCTCAGCACTTTCTACGCGGCGCAGGTTCGCGGAGTGGGCTGCTGCCTTTGAGGCGAGCCGCGTCGACGTCTCCGCCGGTACGGCTGGGAGCTACAAGGCGCACCTGCTGCGCATCCTGCCGACCTTCGGCGACCGCGACCCGGAGACGATCAGCCCCGCCGACGTCCAGGAGTGCTCGGCGCCAACAGCGATCTGGCGCCCTCTAGTCTCGGCCGTTACATCGTTACCCTGCGCCAGGATTCTCGACTTCGCCTAGGTCGAGCCGAACCCAGCCCGCGACAAGCGCGTCAAGTTGCCGCGAGTCGAGAGCCCGGAGATCGAGCCGCCGAGCGGCGAGCAGGTCGAGGCATCCTCGCCGACGTCCCGCAGCGTCGTCGTCTTCCGCTGCGGGTACTCGAGCAGACCGGGATGCGGGTCGGTGAACTCGCCGAGCTCGAGTGGCGGGACGTCGACGTCGCCGGCAGCCGCTTCCGCATCCGTCGGGGCAAGACGGCCGCGGGCCGCCGCTGGGTGGCAGTGCCCGCCTGGCTGATGGCCGAGATCCAGGCCACCTGCCCGCCCGACGACCGCACCCCGGAGCGGCGCGTCTTCCCGGGCTTCACGCCCGGCGGCGCCTCGAGCCTGATGACGCGGGCCTGCCGAGCGGCCGGTATCCCGCACTTCTCGCCGCACGACCTGCGGCACCGCTACGCCTCGGTCAAGATCGGCGAGGGCGTCCCGGTCACCGAGCTGGCGGCGCAGCTGGGGCACTCGAAGAAGAGCATGACGTTGGACGTCTATAGCCATGTCATGCCGCCCGACGAGGCGTCGCCTTGACGACGAGGTGTGAGGGAGTATCCTCGCGCCAAGCCGAGCGGTTCGACTCGAGAGAAGACCCTCTCTGGAAGTAGGTCCCCAGTTAACCAGAGCCGCTCGGCTGGTCTTATGCGCTCGCGGTGTGGTCCGGAGGCCGGAGAGTGGGCCGCTAACCGCTCTCCGAGCCAAGCGCTCGTTCAGAGGTGTAAAACACAGGGTCCCAGCGCTCGCCAGGTAGCGGCATAAGCTGTCCGCATGCCCGAGGCGCTCGCGTGGTGGGCCTATTCCGATCCCGAGCTGACCGCGCGTGAACGCGAGCGAATCTTCGCGCGGGCCTGGCAGTACGTCGGCCATCTCGGCGAGCTGGGCGACGGTGCCGGGTACCTCGCGGCTCGCGTCGGCGACATCCCGATCGTCGTCACGCGCGACCGCGAAGGGCAGTTGCGCGCCTTCCTGAACGTCTGCCGCCATCGCGGCTCCGTGCTCGCAACCGGAGCGGCCGCCCGCGAGACGCTCCAATGCCCGTACCACGCGTGGACCTACGGGCTCGACGGCGCGCTCAAGGCGGCGCCGCGCTCGGGTCGTGAGCCTGGGTTCGACTGCGAGGGCATTTCGCTGCGGCCGGCGGCGGTGGGTGCCTGGGGTCCGTTTCTCTTCGCCAACCCGGACCCGGAAGCCGCGCTGCTTGACGACGTCCTCGCGGGCCTGCCTCAGCTCGTCGCGGACGCCGGCGTCGACGTCAACGAGTTGCGGCACCACGGTCGTGCCGAGTCGGCCGTCGAGGCGAACTGGAAGCTCGTCGCCGAGAACTTCCTCGAGTGCTACCACTGCGCCGTCGCCCACCCGGCTTTCAGCGCCCTGGTCGACGTCTCACCCGACGCCTACCAGCTCGTTCCCGGCGAGGCCTTCTCGAGCCAGTTCGGCCTCGTGCGCGAGAACGGCGGCGGCCTTGCCAGCGAGGGAGAGGTGGCGCGCAGCCAGTTTCACTTCCTCTGGCCGAACACGATGATCAACATCTTTCCGGGTCGGACGAACCTCTCGATCGGGCCGGTTCTGCCGGCGGGGGCGGCACGAACGGAGCGGTTCCTCGACTACTTCTTCGGCCCAGAGGCCGACGAGGAATGGATCGGCGAACTGCTCGAGTTCGACGGTCAGGTCGGAGCCGAGGACAAGGTGCTGGTCGAGAACGTCCAGCGCGGGGTCGAGACAGGTCTGATCGAACGCGGGCGCCTTCTGCCGGAGAGCGAGCGGCTGATCATCGACTTCCAGCAGCGGGTTGAGGGCGCCCTTTCCTAGCTCCTAGCGCGCGCGGCCTCGGGGCGAGCGCTGCGTCCGCCGGCGCTGCCGGGCCTCCTTCCGGATCTGCTGCGAGTGCTCCGAGCGGGCACGGGCGTCGAGGCGCCGTTCGAGCCGGCCCAGTTCGCGCTGGAGCTTGCGCCAGCTGTCGAAGCGCTCACGTGGCAAAGCCCCGCTCCGAAGCGCCTCGCGGACCGCGCAGCCGGGCTCGCTCTCGTGCGCGCAGTCGCCGAAGCGGCAGGTCAAGGCAAGTGCGGCCACGTCCTCGAAGGTCTGCTCGAGACCCTGCGAGACATCCCAGAGCTGGAGCTCGCGGAGGCCCGGCGTATCGAGCACGAGCCCGCCCCCGGGCAGCGGCAGCAGCTCGCGATGGCGCGTCGTGTGACGACCCCGTCCGTCGATTCCGATCTCAGCAACGGGCATTACGGTGCCGCCCGCGAGGTGGTTCACGATCGTCGACTTGCCGACCCCGGATGAGCCAAGCAGCGCGACCGTGCGATCTCCGGCCAGGTAAGGCGAAAGCTGCTCGACGCCATCCCCCGTGAGGCCGTTGACGGTGTGGATTGGTACGCCGAAGGCGACCGCCTCGACCTCGAGCACCGCGGCCTCGACGTCCTCGCAGAGATCGGTCTTCGTCAGCACGATCGCGGGCTGGGCGCCGCTCTCCCAGGCGGTCGCCAGGTAGCGCTCCAGTCGGCGGGGCTTGAAGTCCGCGGGGGTCAGAGCCGTGGTCACGAAGACGGTGTCCGCGTTGGCGGCGAGCACCTGCTCCTTCGCCGCGAGCCACGGCTCCTTGCGGGAGAAGACCGTCCGGCGCGGGAGAACGGCGGCGATCGTTTCCGGCTCGCGGACCGCGACCCAGTCGCCGACCGCGGGCCAGATCTCCTCATGCCTAAGCCGCCCCGCCAGCTCGGCGCGGAACTCGCCCTGCTCGCCGTAGAGGACGTAAGCGCTGCGGTGCTCGACCGCGACGCGCGCCGGTCTCAGCGCGTCCTCGTGGTACTGCTCGAACTCTGTCTCGCGCTCGGGCGTCCACCCGAGTCGCATGAGCGCTTCGCTCAACTCGATGCTCCTCTCTGGAGAAAGCGGTTGCGGGACCGCGCAGCGGCCCGCCTGCAGACGTCAGCCGGTGCTAAGCGCTGCTACGAGAGGAACGCCACGCGACCGGCGGAGACGAACAGCTCTTTTTTCATCAGGCACCTCCTCGGTCGCGGTTCCGCCTCACCCTACGGAACGCGGCCGGCGGGGTCAACCGCTCCAAACCAAACCCTTGTAACAGTCTGTTACTTGGATATGGCGCTGGGGGAGCGCTTCCGCGGGCGCGAAGAGCGCGATTCCAAGGGCTGCCCCGCTCAGACGACTTAGTAACAGTCTGTTACTTGTTCGAAGGCGGCCGGAGCACCGCGAACTCGTCCGTGACCTCGAGGCGCGGCGAGTGGAAGCGAAACACCGCGGCCGGGCGGCCGCCGCCGCGGCCTGGGGCGCGGCGTTCGCCCGTTGCCTCGATCACGCCGCGCCGCAGCAGGACGCGCTGCAGGTTCGTCGCCGAGACATCGTGCCCGAGGGCGGCAGCGTAAAGGTCCCGCAGTTCCGAGATCGTGAACTGCGCAGGCGCAAGCGCGAAGCCGATGTTCGTGTACGAGAGCTTCGCACGGAGCCGTTCACGCCCGGCAAGCGTGATCTCGCGATGGTCGAATGCCAGCTCGGGCAACGCCGAGACGGGATGCCAGGCCGTGTCTGCGGGGAGCTCTGGATCGACGCCGGTCGGCACGAGGCCGAGGTACGCCGTCGCGATCTGCCATTCGCGCGGATCGCGATCGGGGTCGCTGAGTGTCTCGAGCTGTTCCAGGTGTGCCACCTCGCGCACATCGACCTTTGCGGCCAGGTGCTTTCGAATCGACTGCTCGAGCGTCTCGCCGGGCTCGAGGTAGCCACCCGGAAGTGACCAGGTACCGAGAAACGGCTCGCGCGCTCGTTTCCAGAGCAGAGCCTGCAATGTGCCATCCCGAATCTGCAGCACGACCGCGAGGGACGTGTGGGTGGGGCGCTCTCGGAGCGCCGCCCTCGCTCTGGGAGAAGGGCTCACTGGTAGGATGGGGCCGAGGTTTTCAACTCTGAGGCGAAAACCTACCGGATCGGAGTGGATCAGAGTGGACTCGGGACACAGCTACGACCTCGTCGTGGTGGGCAGCGGGATCGCCGGCCTCTTCGCCGCGCTTGCGGCAGCCCCCGATGCTCGCGTGCTCGTCGTCTCGAAGGGCCCGATCGGCGCCTCGTCGAGCTATCTCGCCCAGGGCGGCCTCGCGGCCGCGACTCGATCCGGCGACAGTCCGGAATTCCATGCCGAGGACACGCTGCGCGCGGGGCGCGGCCTTTCCCGGCGCAGCGCAGTCGAGGCTTTGACCGAGGAAGCGCCTGCGCGGATCGCCGACCTAATTGCGCTGGGAGTGAGCTTCGACGAGGAACGGGGGCTCGAAGGCGGCCACTCCCGACCGCGCATCTTCAGCGTCGATGGCGCGGCGACCGGCGAACGGATCGCCCGCGTCCTCGCCGAGGCCGTTCAGGCCGAGCCACTGGTCGAGGTCAGCGAGGACGAGTTGGCGCAGGAGCTCTGGGTCTCCGGCGGCCGTTGCGTCGGCCTCGTCACGAATCGGCGCGCGGTGAAAGCGCGCGCAGTCCTCCTGGCGACCGGCGGTGCTGCCGCGCTCTGGGCGCGGACAACGAACCCTCGAGGCGCGACCGGTGATGGGGTCAGCATGGCCTATCGCGCAGGCGCCGCCGTTGCAGATCTCGAGTTCGTTCAGTTCCATCCGACCGCGCTAGCCGGCACGAGCCTGCTCCTGAGCGAGGCGCTGCGCGGCGCCGGAGCGCTGCTCGTCGACGATGACGGCGAGCGGTTCACGGACGAGCTTGCGCCCCGGGACGTGGTTGCGCGCGCCGTCGGCGCACGGGATGTCGCGCTGCTCGATCTTCGCCCGGTCGACCGCTCGCACTTCCCCGGGTTGATGAGCCGGCTCGCCGGCGCGGGCTATCGGCCCGAAGAGCGACCGGTCCCCGTCGCTCCCGCCGCGCACTACACGATGGGCGGGATCGTCACCGACCTAAAAGGGAGGACTGAAGTGCCGGGCCTTTATGCCGCCGGCGAGTGCGCCTGCACCGGCGTTCACGGCGCGAACCGGCTCGCCTCGAACTCGATGCTCGAGTGCCTGGTCTTCGGCAGGCGGGCAGCCCTCGCGGCCGCCGCTGAGCCGGCGCTCCCGCTTCGGTTGGACCCGCAGCCAACTGCCACGGTCCGGCCGCCGGTGACGCCAGAGCTGCGCAGCGCCATGTGGGCCGACGCCGGCCTCGTCCGCGACGCGGCGGGGCTCGAGCGGCTGAGCCGCTCGGGGCATCCGGTCGCGTGCATGGTCGCGCGCAGCGCGCTCGCCCGCCGCGAAAGCCGCGGCGGGCACTTCCGGGTCGATTTCCCGCACGAGGATCCGGCCCTCAACGGCTTGCACACCGTCCTTCGTCCCGGCTCCGAGCCAGTCTTCGAAGCATGGAGCTGACGGCCATCGACGTCCGTGCCTGGCTCGCCGAGGACCTTGGCGAGGGCGACCTGACGAGCGACGCGCTCGTACCTGAAGACGCTACGGCCGCGGCGTCGATCCTGTTGAAGGAACGCGGCGTCGTCTCCGGCCTCGAAGTCGCGCGCGCCGTCTTCGCCGAACTCGACCCGAACGTCCGCTTTGACCCATTGACCGCGGACGGCGAGCAGACCGAGGGCGAGATCGCACGACTCGAGGGCCGGGCCCGTGCGCTCCTCGGGGGCGAGCGCCTGGCGCTCAACCTGCTCGGCCGCCTCTCGGGTATCGCCACCCTCACGCAACGCTACGTCGAGGCGGTGGCCGACACCGGTGCGGAGATCCTCGATACGCGCAAGACGACCCCCGGACTGCGCACGCTGGAGAAGTATGCGGTGCGCTGCGGAGGCGGAAGAAACCACAGGCTCGCGCTCGACGACGGGATTCTGATCAAGGACAACCACCTGCGCGTGGCCGGCCCGATCGGCGCCGTCGTCGAGCTCGCTCGGGCCACCGGTGAGGAGGTCGAGGTCGAGTGCGACACGCTCGAGCAGGTAGAGGAGGCGCTCGCCGCCGGCGCCGACGCGATCCTGCTCGACAACATGACGCCGGCCCTGCTCTCGCAAGCGGTAGCGCTCACGGGCGGGCGGGCCAAGCTCGAGGCCTCGGGCGGCGTCACGCTCGAGAACGTCCGAGCAATCGCCGAGACCGGCGTCGACTTCGTCTCGATCGGCGCGCTGACCCATTCCGCGCAGGCCCTCGACGTCTCCATGGAGGTCGCATGACCACGGCCGAGATCGCAACGATCCAGGACGAGGTGAAGGCGCTCGCGCGCGAGCGCGACGCCGTCATCCTCGCCCACAACTACCAGGTTCCCGAGGTGCAGGACGTGGCCGACTTCGTCGGCGATTCGCTCGGCCTGTCGCGTGAGGCTGCCGCCACGGAGTCCGAGGCGATCGTGTTCTGCGGCGTCCACTTCATGGCCGAGACCGCGAAGATCCTGTCGCCGGACAAGACCGTGCTGATCCCGGACCTCGACGCGGGCTGCTCGCTTGCGGCTTCGATCACGGCAGAGCAGTTGCGCGACTGGAAGGCGGAGCACCCTGGGGCCGTCGTCGTCTCGTACGTAAACACGACCGCCGAGGTCAAGGCCGAGAGCGACTACTGCTGCACCTCAGGCAACGCAAAGGCGGTTGTCGAGGCGATTCCCGCCGACCGCGAGATCCTGTTTCTCCCGGACATGTTCCTCGGGATCTGGCTCGAGCGGGTCACTGGGCGAAAGCTGACCATCTGGCTGGGCG
>Ga0137403_10005290_pt1 | contig 14998 bp, 11 predicted proteins | sample CZOMad2_1_16fung_FD_122057 | JGI IMG/M metagenome (GOLD analysis project Ga0137403, IMG submission 122057) | Vadose zone soil fungal communities from Angelo Coast Range Reserve, California, USA - CZOMad2_1_16fungal (Hybrid Assembly) | ecosystem: Environmental > Terrestrial > Soil > Vadose zone... | reverse complement strand
CTCGCGGCGGCGCACGCGACGTTCGCGCTGCCCGAGGCGCTGTGGGGCGGCTTCCCCGGTGCCGGCGGTCCCGTGCGGCTTCCGGGGATCGTAGGACGCGCGCGGGCGCTGGAGATCATCTGCACGGGGCGCGAGCTCGACGCTGCGGAGATGGAGCGCCTGGGCCTCGTGCTCGCCGTCCACCCGGCGGACCGGCTGCGGCCCGAGGCGCAGGCGCTGGCGGCGCGAATCGCGGCCAGCGGCCCCCTGGCCACCCGCGGCGCCAAGCGCATCGTGACCACGCGCCTGTCGTCGGGCTTCGCCGAGGCGCGCTCGCTCTCCGACGCGCTCCGCTACGCACTCGAGTGGAGCCGCGACGTGGACGAGGGCATGGTCGCGCACCGCGAGGGCCGCGCGCCGCGCTTCACCGGGCGCTGAGCGATGCGGCCGCGCAGCCGGACCCTGGGCGGATTGATCGACGAGCTGGCGGCGGCGCGCCCCGAGGCCGACGCCGTCGTGTTCCGGGGCGAGCGGCTCAGCTTCGCGGCGTTGCGCGAGCGCGCCGACGCGCTGGCGCGGGCGTTCCTCGCCGTCGGCGTGCGCCAGGGCGACGGGGTCGCCATCCTGCTCCCCAACCGTCCCGAGTGGCTGATCGCCGCCGTGGCCGCGGCCAAGGTCGGCGCGGCGACGGTCGCCATCAGCACGTTTTCGACGCCACGCGAGATCGCGTGGACGCTCGAGCACGCGCGGCCGACCGTCGTCGTCACGATGGAAGCGTTCCGCGGGCGCGCCTACCTCGGCGCCATCCACGACGTGGTCCCGGAGCTGGCGCGCGCCGAGCCGGGCGCGCTTCGGAGCGAGCGGCTGCCGGAGCTGCGCGTGGTCGTCAGCATCGACGAGCGGCGCCACGCCGGCGTCTACGCGTGGGCGGATTTTCTGCGACGCGCCGGCGACGCGCGGGAGAGCGCACTGACCGCGGCGCAGGCAACCGTCAGCCCGAGCGATCTCTGCTTCGTCCTCTATACGTCCGGGTCGACGGCCACGCCGAAGGGCGTGATGCTCGCCCACGGCGGCGTGATCGACAACGGCTTCGACATCGGCGAGCGCCAGCATCTCACCGCCGCCGATCGGGTGTGGCTGGCCGTGCCGCTCTTCTGGTCGTTCGGCTCGGCCAACGCGCTGCCGGCCATCCTCACCCATGGCGGCGCGCTCGTGCTGCAGGAGAGCTTCGAGCCCGGCGAGGCGCTGGCCCTCCTCGAGGGCGAGCGGTGCAGCGTCTACTACGGGATGGCGAACATGGCCCGCGCGATCCTCGAGCATCCGGAGCGGCCGCGGCGCGCGCTGGCCGCGATGCGCACCGGCCTCACGATCGGCCTGCCCGAGGACGTCGCGATGACGATGGAGGCGGTCAACGCGCGGCAGCTCTGCAACGTCTACGGCGCCACGGAGACCTACGGCAACTGCGCGGTGACCGATGCCGGCGATCCGCTCGAGCGGCGCCTCACCACGCAGGGGCTTCCCTTGCCGGGCATGGAGATCCGCGTCGTGGAGCCGGGGACCGATCGGCCCCTGCGCGCGGACGAGGTCGGGGAGCTGCGCGTGCGCGGCTGCGTGACGCCGGGCTACTATCGCGATCCAGACCAGACGCGGGCGGCGTTCGACGCCGACGGCTTCTTCGTCTCGGGCGATCTCGGTACGGTGGGCGCCGACGGACGCATCCGCTTCCGCGGCCGACTCAAGGAAATGATCAAGACCGGCGGCATCAACGTGGCGCCGCTGGAGGTGGAGGCCGTGCTGCTCGCGCATCCGGCCGTGAAGCAGGCCTACGTGGTGGGTCTGTCGGATCGCGGCAAGGGCGAGGTGGCGGCGGCGGCCGTCGAGCTGCACGAGGGCGCGATCGCAACCGCGGAGACACTCACCGCGTTCTGCCGCGAGCGGCTGGCCAGCTACAAGGTTCCCGCGCGCATCGTCTTCAAGAACGCCGGCGAATTTCCGCTCACGGCGACCGGCAAGGTGCAGAAGCCGAGGCTGCGGGAGGAGCTCGAGCGTCTATGCGCGCCGTGATCTGCCGGGCGTGGGGCGAGGTCGAGGACCTGACGGTGGAGGAAGCCGCGCCGCCGGTGCCCGCACGGGGCCAGGTACTGATCGACGTGAAGGCGACGGCGGTGAACTACGCAGACGCGCTGATGGTGGCGGGCCGATATCAGACGCGCCCGCCGTTTCCGTTCAGCCCCGGGCTCGAGACGGCGGGCGTCGTGGCCGCCTGCGGCGAGGGTGTGACGCGGTTCGCGGTCGGCGACCGGGTGATGGCGATCCTCGCGTACGGCGGCCTGGCGGAGATGGCGCTGGCCGACGAGGCCGAGACCTTCGCCGTGCCCGACGGCATGCCCTTCGACGAGGCGGGCGCGTTCCCCATCGCCTATATGTCGAGCCACGTCGCGATTCGCTGGCAGGGGCGGCTCGAGGCGGGCGAGACGCTGCTCGTGCTCGGGGCGGCGGGCGGCGTCGGCCTGACGGCCGTCGAGATCGGCAAGGCGATGGGCGCCCGGGTGATCGCGGGCGCGAGCACGGCGGACAAGCTCGCGGTCGCGCGCGAGCGCGGCGCCGACGACACCGTCAACTACGCCACCGAGAAGCTCACCGAGCGTGTGATGACGCTGACGAACGACAAGGGCGCCGACGTCTGCTTCGATCCCGTCGGCGGCGAGCTCTTCGACGCGGCCCTGTCGTCTCTCGGCTGGGGCGGGCGCATTCTCCTGGTGGGCTTCGTCGGCGGGGTGCCGCAGATTCCCGCCAACCGGCTGCTGGTGAAGCACCGCGCCGCGCTCGGCTCGTCGCTGCGCTACTTCCGCTGGCACGCGCCGGACAAGCTCCGCCAGACCGTCGAGGAGCTGTTCCGCTGGTACCGCGAGGGCAAGCTCCGGCCGTGTCTCAGCCATCGGCTGCCGCTCGAACGGAGCGTCGAGGCGATCCGGCTGCTGACGCAGCGCAAGGCGCACGGCAAGGTCGTCGTGGTTCCCTAGCGATGGAGATCCGCCTTCAGAACCACGGCCCGCACGTCGTCGCCTTGACGATCGACAACCAGCCGCGGCTGAACGCCATGACGCGCGCGATGATGGTCGAGCTCGGTCGGCTCTGGGACGAGCTGGAGCGCGGCCCGTGTCGCTGTATCGTTCTCACCGGCGCCGGCGCGCGCGCCTTCACCGCCGGCGCGGACATGAGCGGCGATCTGTCCGCCGCCGCCGAGACGGCCAGGATCGTCAACCACGCCCTGCTCAAGCTCGACGAGTTCAGCAAGCCGATCGTGGCCGCGGTGAACGGCGACTGCGCCGGCGGCGGCGTCGAGCTGCTGCTCTGCACCGACGTGCGCGCGGCCGCGCCCCACGCCCGCTTCGGGCTGCCCGAGGTGAAGTGGTCCGTCTACCCGTTCGGCGGCGCGACCATCAAGCTCGTGCAGCAGATCGGCTACGTCCACGCGATGGAGCTGCTGGTGACGGCCGGACTGATCGACGCGGACGAGGCGGCGCGCATCGGGCTCATCAATCGCGTCGTCCCCGCCGAGCGGCTGATGCCGTGGGCGCTCGAGACCGCGGAGCGGATCGCCGCCAACAGCCCCTCGGCCGTGCAGGCGGTGAAGCGGCAGATCAGCGCGACGATCGCCGAGCACGCCCGCGCCCGCGAAGCGCTCGATCAGGCGCTGGGCGACCGCGTGCGGGCGAGTCCGCACTTCCGCGAGGGCGTGGCCGCCTTCCGCGAGAAGCGCCCGCCGCGCTACGAATGACGTCGCGGGCGTCGGTGCAGGTCTTTGCTCCCTTCAAAGACAAGAGGAGGCGCGCCGCATGTACGACCTGGTCCTGAAAGGTGGCAGGGTGGTGGACCCGTCGAGCGGCCTCGACGGCGCGCTGGACGTGGCGGTGGAGAACGGGCGGATCGCGCGCGTGGCGGCGGGCATCGCGCCGGCGGACGCCCGGCGGGTCGTCGAGGTCGGCGGCAAGATCGTCACGCCGGGGCTGATCGACCTGCACGCGCACGTGTTCGAGGGCATCAACCGCACCGGGGTGAATCCCGACCTCGGCGGCGTGTACTCGGGCGTGACGACCATCGTGGACGCCGGCAGCGCGGGGGCGGCCACCTTCGGCGGGTGGCGCCACATCCTGCCGCGTTGCAAGACCGAGATCATCCCGTTCCTGCACATCTGCCAGACGGGGCTCGCGACCAATCCCGACATCATCGCCGAGTCGAGCGTCGACCTTGACGACACCGTGAAGGTGGCGAGCGAGCACCGGGGGCTTATCCAGGGCATCAAGGCGCGGATGGTGGCGCCCGCGCTCGAGATCATGGGCATGGAGATGCCCAAGCTCGCCAGGCGCGCCGCGCGCGAGGCGGGCATCCGCCTCATGGTGCACATCGGCGACACGGCCAAGCGCTACGACCCGAAGGTCATCCACCCCCTGCTCGACCTGCTCGAGCCCGGCGACATCCTCACGCACTACTTCACGCCGAACCCCGGCGGTGTGCTGGACGGCAACGGCAAGCTGGTGCCCGAGGCCCGCGAGGCGCACGCGCGCGGCGTGTGGTTCGACACCGCGCACGGCCGGATGAACTTCAGCTTCGACGTCGGCCGCCGCGTCATCGACCAGGGTCTGCTCCCGCACTGCATCAGCACGGACCTCACGGTGCCGGGCCGCCTGATGACGGTGCACAGCATGACCGAGATGATGACGCGCTTCCTCGGGCTCGGCTTCACGCTGCGTGACGTCGTCGCGATGTCCACGATCAACCCCGCGAAGGCGGTGGGCGCCGAGGGACGGATCGGCAGTCTCGCCGTGGGCCGGCAGGCGGACGTCTCCGTGCTGGAGCTGCGGGAGGGCGCCTGGGTCGTCTACGACATCCTCGGCGCGGCGCTTCCCGTCAACCGCGCGTTCGCACCGGTGCTCACGGTGAAGCGGGGCGAGGTGTTCACGCCCGACTTCGGCCCGCGCCCGTGGGGCTGGTGGCCCGATCGCGCGGTGGCCGGGGGCTGCTGCTGAGCCCGCATCACCGGCTGACGCTGGGCGACTCCGTCCATCCGCGCCTCGCGCGGAGGTCCGCCCGGAGCGCCGTCGTCGCTGCCTCGTGCACCTCGACGGTTTCGCCCCTGAACACCACGCCGTAGTCCTCGCGCGCCGAGCGCCGGCTCACGAACTCGTTCCGCACGTCGCGCGCCACGCGCGCCGGATCGCGCTCGAGCGGATCGCCCCAGCCGCCCGGCCCCGCCGACTCGTGACGGAAGACGTCGCCGCGCTTCATCGTCATCGTGAGCTTGCCGGGCAGCGGCCGGTCCTCGGCGCCCGGGTTCATCACGTTCTGTGACGGGCGGCCCGGACTGCCGCCGTAGAGTCCGTAGGGGCGGAAGTCGTGGCGATCCGCGCGCACCTGGAGCACCGCTTCGGCCTCGAGCAGCTTGTAGTCGCGGCGGATCGATGCGCCCCCGCGGTACTTGCCGGGGCCCCCGACGTCCTGGATGAACTCGGTCGTCAGGATCTGCAGCGGCTGCTCGGCCTCGGTGATCTCGACCGGAGGCAGCGACATGTTCGCCATGAGATTGGCATTGCCGTCGAGGCCGTCCGACCACGCGCGGCCGCCCCACGCCGAGCAGAGGAACTCCACGAAGATGAACGGCTTGCGCTCCGCGTCGTAGCCGCCGATCGACACGCCGGTGTTGCCACCCTCCGACGCGGCGATCGAGCGCCCCGGCAGCATGCGCGCGAGCGCGCCGAAGCACGTGTCGAGCATGCGGAATCCGGTGAGCCCGCGCGCGGCGGACGCGGCCGGCAGCACGCCGTTCGCGATCGTGCCCGGTGGCGCGATGACCTCGATCGGGCGGTAGAAGCCCGCGTTGCACGGGACATCGTAGGAGAGCACCGACTTCAGCGCCGTATAGGTCGCGGCCCTGGTGAACGACAGCGTGTTGGTGATCGCGCCTTTCGGCTGCGGGGAGGTGCCCGTCCAGTCCGCGACGAGCGAGTCGCCTCGCTTCTTGAACGTCACGAAGAGGCGGATCGGCTTGCCGTACTCCACGCCGTCGTCGTCGATCCAGTCCTCGAACGACCATTCGCCGTCGGGCAGCTCGCGCAGGACGGCGCGCGTCAGCCGCTCGGTGTGGTCGAGCACGTCCCCCATGTACGTCCTGACCTGCTTGGCGCCGTACCGGTGGACGAGCCGGAGGAACGCTTCCGTCGCGATGTGACACGCGGCGAGCTGCGCGCGGAGGTCACCGAAGACGCGGACGGGCACGCGCACGTTCTTCTCGAAGAGACGGAACAGCGTCTCGTTCGGCTCACCCCGGTCGTACATCTTCACGGGCGGGATCCGGAGCCCTTCCTGGTAGATCTCGGTGGAGTCCGACGCGTTCGACCCCGCCACGCGGCCGCCCATGTCGGTCTGGTGGCAGATCGTCGCCGCGAACGCCACGCGCTCGCCCTCGAAGAAAATCGGCTTCAGCACGAAGACATCGGGGATGTGCATCCCGCCCTCGAACGGGTCGTTGAGGCAGTAGACGTCCCCGGGCTGCATGCGGTCGCCGTACCGCGAAATCGTCGCCGCGAGCGCATCGGGGAACGACGAGAGGTGCGCGGGGAGCGTGAGGCCCTGCGCCACCGTTCGGCCCTCGCCGTCGCAGAACGCCGTCGAGTAGTCCATGTTGTCGCGCAGCACGCCGGAGTACGCCGTGCGAAGGATGGTCAGGGCCATCTCGTCGGCGATCGACAGCAGCGTGTTGCGGAAGAGCTCGAAGCCGATCGGGTCGGCCGCCATGTCAGATCCCCTGTTTTTCGGGTGGAAGGTCGATGACGATGTTGCCATGCGCGTCGAGCGCGGCGCGCGCCCCCGGCGGGATCACGCAGGTCGCATCGTACTCCTCCACGATGCACGGCCCCTCCCGCGGCGTCACGAGATCGGGCCGATCGATGATCGGGGTCTCGCGCCAGCCGAGCTCGGGGCCGAAGTAGACGGTCCGCGCGCCGCCGGCGCGCCCGGGCCCGACGCGATCCACATGCAAGGCGTCCGGAACGCGCGGGCGATCCGGGATGCCGAGGCCGACCACGCGCAGGCTCACGATCTCCACGGGCTCCTCGGGTCCCGCGCGGTGGCCGTACGTCCGCTCGTGCTCGCCCCCGAACGCCTCGTGGATCTCCGCGACGGTCCCGGCGTCGGGGGCGCCGCCGGCGACGGGCACGGTCAGATCGAACGACTGGCCCTCGTAACGGCAGTCCGCCAACCGGCGAATGCGGCTCGCCTCGCCGGTGAAGCCTTCCGCCGCGAGCTGGGCCAGCGCCTCCGTCTCCATCCGCCCGAAGGCCTCGGCGAGCTCGGCCGGCGCGACGTGGCGCACGAGGCGTCGCCACGTGCGGACGTAGTGGTGCTCGACGTCGGCGAAGAGCAGCCCGAAGGACGAGAAGAGCCCGGGCGCCGGCGGCACGACGATGCGGCGGATCTCGAGCTGGCTCGCCATGCCCGCCGCGAAGAGGGGTCCGTTGCCGCCGAACGCGAATAGCGCGTATTCGCGGGGATCGCGGCCGCGCTCGCTCGACACGGCGCGGATCGCACGCATCATGTTCGAGGCGGCAATGACGTGCGCGCCGTAGGCGGCCTCGGCGATCGGCAAGCCCATCGGCCTCGCGATCCTCGACTCGAAGACCTCGTGCGCGCGCGCGGCGTTGAGCTTCACGGCGCCGCCGGCGAGCTGGCGGGGGCTCAAGAAGCCGAGGATCACGTTGGCGTCGGTGACCGTCGGCTCGGTGCCTCCGAGGTCGTAACAGAGCGGACCCGGAAACGCGCCCGCGCTCTGCGGCCCCACCTGCAGCGCGCCGCCGGGATCGATCCACACGAGCGACCCGCCGCCCGCCCCGACCTCGGCCAGATCGATCGCGGGCACGCGCAGGACGTAGCCGGCGCCCGTGAGCAGGCGCGAGCCGGACATGATGCCGCCGCCGACCTGGTACTCCGTGGCGCGGCTCACCTCGCCCTCCTCGACGATCGAGGCCTTCGCGGTGGTGCCGCCCATGTCGAAGGTCACGAGCTTGCCGAGCCCGATCTTGCGCGCCAGCGCCTGCGCGCCGACCACGCCCGCCGCGGGCCCGGACTCGATGATGTGCACCGGCCGCGCCGCGGCGGCCTGGTCCGTCATGAGCCCGCCGTTCGACTGCATGATCATGAGCGGCGCCGTCACTCCGGAGGCATCGAGGCCGGCGCGCAGCGTGCCGAGATACCGCTTCACGATCGGCATCACGTAGGCGTTGATGACCGTGGTCGACGTGCGCTCGTACTCGCGGATCTCCGGGAGGACCTCCGCGCTGACCGACAGCGTGAGCCCCGGCGCCCGGCGACGGACGATCTCCGCGATGCGCTCCTCGTGCGCGGGATTCGCGTAGGAGTTCAGCAGGCAGACGGCCAGGGCCTCGATCTTCTCGGCGAGCAGGTGGTCGAGCACGCGCTCCACCTCGGCAGGGTCGAGCGGCGTCTGCACCCGGCCGTGCGCGTCGACGCGCTCGTCGACCTCGAGGCGCAGGTAGCGCTCGACAAGCGGCGCCGGCTTCTCCCACGAGAGGTCGTAGAGCTTCGGCATGCGGATGCGGCGGATCTCGAGCACGTCGCGAAAGCCCTTGGTCGTGATGAGGCCCGTTCGCGCGCCCTTCAGCTCGAGGATCGCGTTGGACGCAACGGTCGTGCCGTGGAGGACCTCGCTGAGGCTTCGGCCGGACAGCCCGGTCTCGCCGAACACCTCGCCGAGCCCGTCGACGATGGCGCGCGCGTAGTCCTCGACGCTCGACGAGACCTTCTTGGTATGGATGCGGCCGGCGGCGTCGAGGAGCACGATGTCGGTGAACGTGCCGCCGATGTCGACGCCGACGCGAAAGCTGTCGGGTTTCAGAGCTTGTAGAACCCCCTCGCGCCGCCGGCGAGGATCTGGCGCTTCGTCTCCGGCGACAGCTCCGGTCGGTCGGCGATCAGCTTCGGCGCGCCGGGGAAGAAGCCGTCGGGGTGCGGGTAGTCCGTCGCCCAGAGGATCTTGGACGGGCCGATGAAGTCCGCGAGCACGCTCAGGCTGCGCTCGACGGGCTCGAACGAGATCCAGCAGTTGCGCTGGAACAATTCGCTCGGGCGCATGGACAGCCCGGAGTCGTTGAAGCCCTCGTCGTCGAAGTGCCGGTCCATCCGGTCGAGCCACGGCGCGATCCAGCCGCCGCCGCTCTCGAGAAATCCGACGCGCACGCGGGGGAAGCGATCGGCCACGCCTTCCCAGATGATGCTCATCGCGGCCAGCATCATCTCCATGGTGTGGGAGATGATGTGCCGCGCCCCGCGCGTCTCGAAGCGATCGACGCCCACCTGAGGCATGCCGCCCGTGGAGCCCTCGTGCAGGCCGATGGAGAAGTCGAGCTCCTGCACCTCTTCCCAGAACGGCCGGTAATCCGGGTGGTGCAGCATCCGGTTGTTGTACGGATTGGGGCGCAGGAAGCCGCCGCGCATGCCGAGCTCCTTGCGGGCGAAGCGCATCTCCTCGATGGCCGCCTCGATCGACTGCATCGGCAGCGCGGCCACGCCGAAGAGCCGGTCGGGGTAGGGCTCGCAGTAGTCCGCGAGCCAGCGGTTGTACGCGCGGCACACCGCCGCCGCGAGCTTCGGATCCTGGATCGCGCCGGCGAAGAGGCCGACGCTGGGATAGAGGAAGGCCGCGTCGATGCCGTCCAGGTCGAGGTCCACGATGCGGGCGTGCGGGTCGAAGCCGCCCTTCCGCCCATCGACGTATTTCATCGTGAGGTCGGATACGTCGCCCTGGCGAGCGCCGATCGCCCCGAGGAGGCCGAGGCCTTTCTTGCTGCCCAGCACCTTGCCCTCGATGAGCAGCCGCTCCTTGCCGTCGGTGTCCACGATCATCCGCGGCGCGCGCTCCCGGTAGCCCGGGTCCATGTACTTGTCGAACATGTCCACCGGCTCGAGCACGTGACCGTCGGCGTCGATGACGTTATAGGTGCGGGGCATGGGGGCCTCCTCTCGAGCGAGTGCGCAGATGAGACCACCGCGAGCGGTGGTCGTCAAGGCCCGCCAGCCGAGCTCCTGCGCTCCACCGTCTTTGGGGTATAAATGCGCGGGAACAACTGATGCCGAAACTCACGACCAAACTGACGCGTATCGATTTCCAGACGCTCGCAGACAAGCGCCTGCGTGAAGCGATAACACTGTTCGATGCTGCCCACTACGATGGAGCGATCTACATCTCAGGCTATGCCGTCGAGTGTGCTCTCAAAGCGTTCTGATCGACCTCCTGGGTCTCGCCGGTTATGGACTCAGGCAGCAATACGATGAGAGGATGGGGAACGCGGTGTTCGGGAGAGATTCGGCGCTCATAATCGCGCGCGCTTTCCAGTCTCTGCCGCTTTCTGGCTTCGCCAACAAGAGCCAGACGGTTGGAGGCTAATTATCGCTTCGCCGTCCGTCCGCGAAGAGGGTCCTGAGATCCATACTGGACCGGACGACGTCCGCAATTTCCGGGTCCATCACAGTACCGCAAGCGGCGTCTATATCGACTCTGCATACATCTATCGGAGCACCTAGCGGCGCCCTGCCTGCTCAATGGCGCGCCAGACGCGCTCCGGCGTCGCGGGCATGTCGAGGTGCTCGACGCCCAGCTCGGCCAGCGCGTCGACGACGGCGTTGATGGTGGCCGCCAGCGCGGGCGTGGTGCCGCCTTCGCCGCCGCCGCGCAGGCCGAGCGGGTTGGAGGTGGACGGCACCTCGCTGATCTCCGTCGTGAACATCGGCAGCGTGTCGGCGCGCGGCAGGACGTAGTCCATGAACGTCGCGGACGCCGACTGGCCGGTCTGCTCGTCGTAGTGGCATTCCTCCCACAGCGCCTGGCCGACGCCGGCCGCGATGCCACCGTGCGTCTGGCCGTGCAGGATCATCGGGTTCACGGCGCGGCCGCAGTCGTCCACACAGGTCCAGCGCACGACCTCGACCACGCCGGTCTCGGGATCGACCTCGACCTCGCACACCGCGCAGCCGTACGGAAACGACGGCGTGCTGATCGTCTCGTCGCCCTCGCCCGCGAGCGGACCGCCGAGCCCGTCGGGAGCGTCCGGCCGCAGCGCCGCCGCGGCCACCTCGAAGAGACCGACCGACCGGTCGGTGCCCTTCACGCCGAAGCGGCCGCGCGCGAACTCGATGTCGACGGCGGCGGCCTCGAGCAGCCACGCCGCGATCCGCGTGCCGCGCTCGACGATCGCATCGGACGCCTTGGCCATCACGACGCCGGCCTGGCGCATCGAGCGCCCGGAGTGGCTGCCGCCGCCGACGCGCGCGACGTCGGTGTCGCCGGTGATGAGACGCACCTGCGTGAGCTCGACGCCGAACCACTCGACGAGGAGCTGGGCGAAGCTCGTCTCGTGCCCCTGGCCCGACGACAGCGTGCCGATCACCACGTCGATCCCGCCGTCGGGCCGCACGGTGATCTCGGCGCGCTCGCGGGGCGCGCCGGTGTTCAGCTCGAGGTAGTTCGACAGCCCGATGCCGCGGTAGCGGCCGCGGCGGCGCGCCTCGGCGCGGCGCGCCTCGAATCCCTTCCAGTCGGCCAGCGTCACCACCCGATCCAGCGCGGCGGGGTAGTCGCCGCTGTCGTAGAGCAGGCCCATGGGATTGCGATAGGGCATCGCGCCCGGCGCCACGAGATTGCGCCGCCGGAGCTGCACGCGGTCGAAGCCGTGGCGGCGCGCGGCCATATCGATCAGCCGCTCGATGACGTACATCACCTCGGGGCGACCGGCGCTGCGATACGGGTACGTCGGCGACGTGTGGCTGAGCACCGCCCGCGCGCGCACGTACGCGGCGGGGAAGTGATAGAGGCTCGGCAGCACGCCGACGCCCTTGCCGAGAGGGATGAACGAGACGGCGTGCGCGCCGACGTTGCTCGTGTGCACGCCGCGAAAAGCGAGGAAGTTGCCGTCGGCGTCGAGCGCCAGCTCCAGGTGCGAGACGAGATCGCGCGCGTGAAAGTCGGTGAGCAGCGCCTCGCGGCGCTCGCACGTCCACTTGACCGGGCGACCGACGCGCCGGGCGGCCCACGGCACCAGCGCGAACTCCGGATAGAACGCGTTGCGGGTGCCGTAGTTGCCGCCGACCTCGCGCGCAATGACGCGGACGGCGCCGCGCGGCACGCCCAGCGTGTCCGTCAGGTCGTGCTTGATGCGCTGGCTGCCGCCCGAGCCGGCATAAAGCGTGTAGTGATCGCGCTCCGCGTCGTACACGGCCAGCGCCGCGCGCGGCTCCATCGGGACGCCGGTGACGCGGTTCACGCGGGTCTCCAGTCGGACCACGTGGGCGGCGCGGGCGAACGCGGCGTCGGCGGCGGCCGCATCGCCGCAGTCAGAGTCGACGCACACGTTGGAGCCGGCCTCCTCCCAGACGAGCGGCGCGCCGCCGGCCGTCGCCTGGGCGGCGCTGATCACGACCGGCAGCGGCTCGTACTCCACCCCCACCGCCTCGGCGCCGTCGCGGGCGGCCGCCGCCGTCTCGGCGATGACCATGGCCACCGCCTCGCCCACGAGCCGCACGCGGTCGGCGGGCAGCGGCGGGTGCGGGGCGACGAAGTGTTCTGCGCCGTCGCGGTTGGCGAGCTGCGGCTCGTACGGGTTGGCGGGAACGGGGCGGTGCGGAATCGGCTTGAGCCCGTCGGCGGCCGCGTCGGCCCCGGTGAGCACGGCGAGCACGCCCGGCGTCTCGAGCGCGGCGGCGGTGTCGATGCGGACGATGCGCGCGTGGGCGTGCGGCGAGCGGACGAAGCACGCGTACGCCTGCCCCGGCGCGTTGAAGTCGTCGCTGTAGCGGCCGCCGCCGACGATCAGCCGCGCGTCTTCTACGCGGCGCACGGGTTTGCCGAAGCCCTCGCGCGCCGAGCGGGTACGCGCGGCCAGAAACGACATCGCTACTCGGCGAACTGGGCGGCGCGCCAGCGCAGGGCGGCGCCGAGCCCTTCCTTCTCGCGGATCTCGTCGAACTTCGTGCCCACCTCGGTGCGGGCCGCGTAGAGCGCCGCGAGCACGTCGACGCCGGCGTGCATGGCGTTCAGGAATCCGGCGCACTCGGCGCCGCGGTTGACGGCCAGCTTGGTGGCGGCGAGCGCCTCGGGCGACATGAGGGCCATGCGCCGCGCCACCCTCAGGGTCGCCGTCATCAGCTCGGCGCGCGGCACCACACGGTTCACCATCCCATAGGCGAGCGCCGTGCTGGCGTCGATCGGATCGCCGAGATAGAGCAGCTCGCGCGCGCGCTTGAGGCCGATGACCCACGGCATGACCATCACGGGGCCGACGTTGGAGAAACGGATCTCCGGCTCGCCGAAGAGCGCATCGTCGGCGGCAATCGTGAGGTCGCACACCATGGCCAGCTCGCAGCCGCCGCCCAGGCAGTGGCCCTGCACGGAGGCGATGACCGGCTTCTTCATGGTCCACGGCGTCAGCTCCAGCGCGGCGTCGTCGGTGAGCGAGGCGTGCCACGCCAGCGCGTTGCCCTTGCGCGCGGCGCGCGCCGGGTTCGGCGAGATGTCGTAGCCGGCGGAGAAGCTGCGGCCCTCGGCACGCAGCACGACCACGCTCGTGGTCGGATCGCGGTCGGCCTCGTGGAAGCGCTCGACGAGCGTCTTCTTGAGCTCGGGGCTGATGGCGTTGAGCTTGTCGGGTCGGTTCAGCGTGACGATGCCGACGCGGCCATCGGCGCCGTAGGTGACGAGCGCGTCGCTCATGGCAACGGCACGAAGATCGAGACGCGCGGCTCGGGCCCGACCTCGCGCGTGGCGTGACCCTGGCCCGTCAGGTCCTCGGCGAGCAGGATGTCGCCGGGGCCGAGCCGCCGGACGGTGCCGTCGCCGATCTCGATGTCGACCGCGCCGGAGAGCGTGAACACGGCGTAGCGGCCCGGCGCGTGGTGCCAGGGGTTGGTACGCTTGGGCTCGAAGCGGCGGATGACGATGCCGCTGCCGGGGATCAGCTCGGCGCTCTCGGACTGATCGCCGCGCGGCTCGAGCTTGGGCGCGACGTCCTGGAAGTGGGACTTGCCGTCGGGACCCGTGTAGATGCGGATGATCGCCATGGGGACCTCCTCGGGGCCCCACGGATACAGGGGCGGACGCCGTTCGTCAAGATCGACCGGCCGGAGGCTCAACGTATGGCTATCTCGCATGTAGGATGACCATGCCGATGGCCCGAAGACGAAAGACGACCAAATCCAGCGCCGCGCCTTCCAGAGGGCGTCAGCCTAAGCGCAGCACGGCGCTCGACCTTGTCCGCGACCTCATCGGAAGCGTCGCCGGGCCCGCCGATCTGTCCGTGAACAACAAACACCTCATGAACTTCGGCCGTTCAACGCTCCGGCGCAGTGACCGGCGCAACCGGTGCGCTCGAGAGTGATGCCGTTCCGCCAAACGCGCACGTTGGCGCGCTGGGAGCTGCAAGACCTTTGATTCAAGCTACCGGGCGGTATTGGCCATCGATCGTATTCCTATCACCCTCCTCACTACGTACTGACGTGGCGGATGAACCTCTCCGGCGCGTCCTCGCCCCACTGGCTCCTGAACCCCTCCGCCGCCGACAGGAGATTGCTGCCGCTCTGCGCGTTGAGGCGGTCGGTGTCCGCCCAGCGCTCGTGCACGCGGCCCCACGGGTCGGCCCAGTAATCGTAGACCTGGCTGCCGAGCAGGTGCCGCCCGACGCCCCACATGTGCTCGTACTTGCCGAGCCGCGTGAGGTACTCGTGGTCCTTGAACACGGCGTCGACGTCGGGCACCTCGAACGACATGTGGTTGAGCCCCGCGCGGTCGTTGTGCACGCAGAACAGCGTGTGGTGGTCGACGTACTCGTCGCCGCGGTCGCAACGGTTGAACGAGCCGATCAGGTTCGACTTCTCGCCGGCATAGACGTCGTCCGAGCAGACGAAGCCCAGGGTCTCACGGAACCAGGCGACGGTCTCGTCGAATTTCGGCGTCATA
>Ga0137403_10005288_pt1 | contig 15002 bp, 13 predicted proteins | sample CZOMad2_1_16fung_FD_122057 | JGI IMG/M metagenome (GOLD analysis project Ga0137403, IMG submission 122057) | Vadose zone soil fungal communities from Angelo Coast Range Reserve, California, USA - CZOMad2_1_16fungal (Hybrid Assembly) | ecosystem: Environmental > Terrestrial > Soil > Vadose zone... | reverse complement strand
CTCCTCCTGGCCGATGTGCTCAGAAAAGGCGCCGTCACGGCTGACAAGATCTATGGGGCCTTATGCGTGTATCTCATCATCGGCCTAACCTGGGGGTTCGTGTTTTTAACACTCGATGGCTTTCAACCCGGGTCTTTCTTACTCGGGCAGGGCCAGTCGACCAGGATCGACAAAGATCCGGCAGCTCTGGTCTATTTCAGTTTCGTGACCTTAAGTACAGTTGGCTATGGAGATATCACGCCACTCTCCCCTCCCGCCAGGTCATTTGCCTTTATGGAAGCGATCATCGGTCAAATCTATTTGGCCGTCTTAGTGGCGCGGTTGGTTGGGCTGCACATTGCCTACGCGATGGCGGGAGATTCATAATTGAACATATCATCGCCGCTGCTTTTTCATGGGAAAGTGCATGTATACAAATCAGCAGAACACATCCCACGGCGTCCGGATTTCGGCCGCTCGCCGGCCGAGCGGCCGAAATCCGGACGCCATAGGAGGGGGTGCTGGGGCGGCGTTTGACGGCAGGCTCCCCGGCCACACCACCGGCTTGGGGGCCATGGCCGTGTCGGAGCCTCCGTGGCACGCGCATTGCTCTGATGCCTCTGCGAATGGCAAGGGCCATGTCTGGAGAGGACGTTCAAACACACACGTGCTCCATTCCATGTTATATCGCCCCTGCCGATCCGGCCAGACGGTACTGGTTGATTGATCGGGAGGTCAGCTCAGCAGCGTGCTATCGCGTTGATGTGGTGATGGTCGGCTTCAGCCTCTACATGATGCGCGCTGTACTGAGTGGACGCGGCGACGAAGTGATCGATCTGGCACGGACCAATCTCTTTCGGTAACTCGCCGCACAATCGCGTCAAGAGCACAAGAGGAAAGGACCATACGAGGATGGCTACCACACAGCAGATGACACAGTCAGGTTTGCCGGATGCGCCTCGCGGGATGGATCTCCTCGACTGCCCGGGGCTGAACAAAGGCACGGCGTTCACGGAGGAGGAGCGCAGCACGTTTGGGTTACACGGACTTCTGCCGCCTCACGTCGAGAGCCTAGAGGAGCAAGTCGTCCGCGCGTACGAGGCCTACCAGCGCAAGGACGACGACCTGGAGCGACACATCTATTTGCGCGCGCTGCAGGATACCAACGAAGTCCTCTTCTACCGGCTGCTCCTCGACCACATTGAAGAAATGACCCCCATGGTTTACACACCAGTGGTGGCGCTGGCGTGTCAACAATTCAGTCACATCTACCGACGGCCGCGCGGCCTATTCATCTCATACCCGCTGCGCGACTCCATTCCCACGCTGTTGCGGAATCGCCCCAATCCAGAGGTCGACGTCATCGTCGTGACGGACGGCGAACGCATCCTGGGCATCGGTGACCATGGCGCCGGCGGTTTAGGCATCCCGATCGGCAAACTGTCCTTGTATACGCTGATCGGTGGGATTCGTCCGGAACGGACGCTGCCCATAGTCTTGGATGTGGGCACCAACAATGCGGAACGACTCAAGGATCCTGAGTACCTCGGCTGGCGCCACGAGCGGGTCACCGGTCAGGCGTACTTTGACTTCGTCGATCAGTTCGTGCAGGCGGTGAAGCAGGAACTTCCCGGAACCTGTCTGCAATGGGAAGACTTCGCGACCCCCCATGCTCGTCCCATTCTTCAGCGCTACCGCGATGCATTGCTGACGTTCAATGATGACATCCAGGGGACGGCGGCTGCCGCCCTGGGTACGGTACTGGGCGCGGTCAACGTAACCGGAAAGAGTTTGAAGGATCAACAGATCGTCATGCTTGGAGCCGGTTCAGCCGGCATTGGCGTTGCCGATGGGTTACGAGCCGCACTGCAAGGCGCAGGGCTCTCCGAGCAGGAGGCACGCAGCCACTTCTGGGTCGTTGACAAAGACGGGCTTCTACATTCGGGGCGAAAAGACCTCAGTCCGGAACAGAGTGTCTACGCCCAGCCGGAAGACCGTTTGTCCGGATGGCCTCGGACCTCCAATCGTCAGATAGGACTTGCCGACGTGATTGGAAAGATCGACGCCACCATCCTGATCGGTCTGTCAACGGTTGGTGGGGCTTTCTCGGAACCGATTGTTCGTGAAATGGCGCGCAAGGTTCAGCGCCCGATCATCTTTCCACTGTCCAACCCGACCGACAAATCCGAAGCGAAAGCCGACGATTTAATTCGCTGGACAGACGGCCGTGCTCTGGTCGCGACGGGTTCACCGTTCGCACCCGTCCGCTATGCCGGACGAACCATTCCTATCGCACAGTGCAACAACGTCTTCATCTTCCCAGCCATGGGACTGGGAGTGGTCGCGGCCGGCGCTTCGCGAGTGACCGATGCCATGATGCTGGCGGCGGCCCGAGTGCTCGGCCGGAATTCCCCCGCCCTCAAAGACTCTTCCGCGTCTCTGTTACCTCCTTTGACCGACATTCGGAGGGTGGCCGCGGAAATCGCTATTGCGGTTGGTCTGGAGGCGCAAAAGGACGGCCTTGCTCCCAAGCTGGCCGAGGATGAACTTCGTCAGCGCGTCATCGCAGCGCAGTGGACCCCCGTTTACCCAGCACTGATAGAGCAAACGTGATGAAACACCTATAGAAATCGAGGTGGGTATGCAACACGCGACGCATGTGAATCCGGTGGTGCATCTCGGCGGTGACGCGATGACGCGAAGCGTGGTGGCCAGCAATCGCCTGATGGCCCTCTGGCGCACCGTAATCGGCAAGAAGGTCGTCATGGCGGTCACCGGCCTCGTGCTTGTCGGCTTCGTGATCGGCCACATGCTCGGCAATCTCAAGATATTCGCTGGGCCGAACGAGATCAACGCGTACTCGCAGTTCCTCCGCGAAGTGGGTTCCCCTGCGCTCAGCTATGGGCAACTCCTCTGGCTTGTCCGGATCGTCCTGCTCATATGCGTGACGCTTCACATCACCGCCGCGATCCAACTCACGCGCATGAGCTGGGCTGCGCGACCCATTGGATACACCGTCAAACGAGATATCGAGACGACATTCGCCGCGCGAGTGATGCGCTGGGCCGGAGTGCTCCTGGTGGCCTTCGTCATTTTCCACCTGCTGCACTTGACCGGGGGTGTCGTCGGGTTCGGGGCGGGGCAGTTCAAGGATCTCGCGGTTTATCAAAACGTGGTGGCGGCGTTCGCCGTCTGGCCCGTCGCGCTCTTCTACATCATAGCGATGGGCGCACTCTGCCTGCACCTCAGCCACGGCATCTGGAGCATGCTGCAAACCCTCGGCTGGAACACTGCCCGAAACGAAACGACGCTGAAGATCATTTCGCGGGTCATAGCCATCGCGGTGTTCGCTGGATTCACCTCCGTTCCTGTTGCCGTGATGGCAGGCTGGCTGCGCTAAAGGAGACCCATATGCTGGAAGCAAGGATACCGTCAGGTCCAATTGAACAGCAGTGGGACAAATGCCGCTCTGAGATGAAACTGGTAAATCCCGCGAACCGCCGCAAGCACTCGATCATCGTCGTGGGCGCAGGGCTGGCTGGGGCGGCGGCCGCCGCCACGCTCGGCCAGCAAGGCTACCACGTCCACTGCTTTTCCTATCACGATACCCCGCGCCGCGCGCATTCCATCGCCGCCCAGGGAGGGATTAACGCTGCCAAGAATTACCGCAACGACGGCGACAGCATTGTCCGCCTGTTTCATGACACCGTCAAAGGCGGCGATTTTCGCGCACGCGAGGCCAACGTCTATCGTCTCGCCCAAATCAGCGTCAATATCATCGACCAATGCGTCGCCCAAGGCGTGCCGTTTGCCAGAGAGTATGGCGGACTCCTCGACACGCGATCGTTTGGCGGCGTACAGGTCCAACGCACGTTCTACGCGCGAGGTCAGACGGGACAGCAGCTCTTGCTCGGGGCGTATCAGGCCTTGGAAGAGCAGGTGGCAGCCGGCACGGTGACCATGCATATCCGCAGTGAGTTGCTCGACGTGGTGATCGTCAATGGCAGAGCGCGCGGCATTGTGACACGCGACCTGGTAACTGGCCACATCGACTGTCATGCCGCCGACGTGGTCGTGCTGGCCACGGGAGGGTACTCAAATGTCTTCTACCTCTCGACTAACGCCAAGGCGTCCAACTGTACGGCCATCTGGCGCGCCCACCGCCGCGGCGCCCTATGCGGGAACCCGTGCTTCACGCAGATTCATCCGACCTGCATCCCTTTGAGCAGCGAGCATCAGTCCAAGCTGACGCTGATGTCCGAGTCGCTGCGGAATGATGGACGCGTCTGGGTGCCGAAGAAGAAGGGTGAAACGCGCGCGGCGAAGGATATCCCGGAAAACGAGCGCGACTACTACCTGGAGAGCCGCTATCCGAGTTTTGGCAACCTCGTACCCCGAGACGTCGCCTCCCGAAATGCCAAGGAAGTGTGCGATGAAGGGCGCGGCGTGGGGCCGCACGGGCAGGGTGTCTACCTGGACTTCGCGGAGGCCATTCACCGGCTCGGTCTGGAAACGGTTCGTGAGAAGTACGGCAACCTGTTCGACATTTATCAGCGGATTACGGGCGAGGATGCGTACACCGTGCCGATGCGGATCTATCCCGCCCCCCATTACACCATGGGCGGGCTGTGGGTGGACTACCACCTGATGTCGACCATCCCGGGACTGTTCGTGGGTGGTGAGGCAAACTTCTCCGACCACGGCGCCAACCGGCTCGGCGCCAGCGCGCTCATGCAGGGTCTCGCGGACGGGTATTTCATTCTGCCGTACACCGTGCCCGACTACCTCGCCTCAACCGCATTGGACCCTGTGGACGTCTCGCACGCGGCGTTCACCGCCACCAAGGCCGAGGTCAAGGAGCGGATCGAGGCGCTGGTTGCGGTCAAAGGGAAACGGAGCCCCGATTCGTTCCATCGAGAGCTCGGCAAGATGATGTGGGATCACTGCGGCATGGCTCGCTCAGATGCAGGCCTGCGCAAGGCCCTGGCGCGCATCCCGGAGTTACGTGAGGAGTTCTGGCACAACCTCCGCATCGTCGGCGGGGACGATGAGTTGAACCAGACTCTGGAGAAGGCGAACCGCATTTCCGACTTTCTCGAACTCGCCGAGCTCATGTGTCGCGACGCGCTCGACCGCACAGAGTCGTGCGGGGGCCACTTCCGCGTGGAAAGCCACACACCCGAGGGTGAGGCGCAACGAGACGACGCACATTTCTCCTACACGGCGGCCTGGGAGTGGCAAGGGTCAGGTCAGGCGCCCGCCCTTCATAAGGAACCGCTCACATTTGAATATGTGCCTCTCTCTCAAAGGAGTTACAAGTAGCCATGCATCTCACACTGAGGATTTGGCGGCAGCAAAGCGCACCTGTCCCGGGGCGGTTCATCACCTATCAGGTGCAGGACGTGACACCGGACATGTCGTTCCTTGAAATGCTCGACGCCCTCAATGAGGACCTTCTCAGCCGAGAGGAGCCTCCCGTTGCCTTCGAACACGACTGCCGGGAGGGGATCTGCGGCTCGTGCGGATTCCTGATCAACGGTGTGGCCCATGGAGGCCAGCGCGGCACCACCGTGTGCCAACTCTCGATGCGCTTCTTCAAGGAGGGTGATTCGCTTACGCTCGAGCCGTGGCGCGCCCGCGCCTTCCCGGTGATCCGGGATCTGATCGTGAATCGGTCAGCCTTTGACCGCATCCTGCAAGCGGGGGGCTTCATCAGCGCGCCCACGGGAAGCGCTCCCGATGCCAATGCGATCCTGGTCCCAAAGGAAGCGGCGGATACGGCGTTCGACGCGGCTGCGTGCATCGGCTGTGGAGCCTGCGTCGCGGCCTGCCCGAATGCCGCCGCCATGCTGTTCACCTCAGCCAAAATTACCCACCTCAACTCGCTGCCGCAGGGTCAACCCCAGCGCGACCAGAGGACCCTCAGCATGGTGGTCGCGATGGCGAATGAAGGCTTCGGCAGTTGCACGAATCATGGCGAGTGTGAAGCAGTGTGCCCCAAGGAGATACCCCTCGAGTTCATCGGAAAGATGAACCGTGATCTGATGCGAGCGGTATGGCGCCGCCACCGAGAACCATTGGTTATCCCCGGTATTGTGCAACACCCACTCCACGAGGATGCCGGTACTGAAGAAGGGAGGTCCTGAGATGGCGAGCAGCGAGATGACGGCCAATCAGTTCCGTAATGAAGGCAATGTGTTCGCAGACGACGAGCGGGGGAACGCATAATACGGCCGGATAGGGAACGAAGCGGATGGGAGATCATACACATGAGCACGAAAAAGGTGGCGGAACTGTTAGTCGACACGCTGGCGCTCGCCGGGGTACAGAGAATCTATGGAGTCGCGGGTGACTCCCTCAACGGCATCACGGATACCATCCGCAAACGGGACGATATCCGGTGGGTTCCCATGCGACATGAAGAGACGGCGGCCTTCGCCGCCGGGGCCGAGGCGCACCTGACGGGACGACTGGCCGTGTGCGCTGGAAGCTGCGGGCCGGGGAATCTTCACCTGATTAACGGGCTCTACGATGCCCACCGCAGCCGCGTCCCGGTCCTGGCGATCGCCGCCCACATCCCCAGCCGCGAGATCGGTAGCGGGTATTTCCAGGAAACCCACCCGGAGCAATTGTTCCGTGAGTGTAGTCACTATTGCGAGATGGTGTCGCACCCGGAACAGATGCCCCGCATCCTCGAGATCGCGGTGCAGACCGCCGTGGCACGCCGCGGCGTCTCGGTGCTGGTCCTGCCCGGCGACATCGCCTTGCAGCAGGCCGCGTTGAGCCAGCCGCGCCTCACATTTCCGCCACCGACGCCGAGCGTTCGCCCGTCCGATGAGGAGCTTGACCGGTTGGCCGAGCTGCTGAATGGCGCGCGCCAGATCACGATTCTGGGCGGCGCCGGCTGTGCAGGCGCGCACAATGAATTGATGGAGGTGGCGGGCAAGCTGCAGGCGCCGATTGTGCACGCCATGCGCGGCAAGGAGTGCATCGAATACGACAATCCCTTTGACGTCGGCATGACGGGACTGCTCGGCTTTGCCTCCGGCTACTATGCGATGATGACCTGCGAGACGCTGCTGATGCTCGGCACCGACTTCCCGTATCAGCAGTTCTACCCGGAACAGGCCACGATCGTCCAGATCGATCTGCGCGGCGAGCAGATCGGCCGGCGGACGAAGGTCGATGTGGGCCTGGTCGGCGATGTGAAGACCACGCTCGCAGCCCTCGCCCCCAGGCTCACCCCGAAACGCGACGACAGACACCTGAAGGACGCCCTGCAGGTCTATCAACGAGCGCGGCAAGGGCTTGACGACCTGGCCACGGGCGAACCCGGGCGCCGGCCGATCCATCCGCAATACGTCGCACGGATGCTCGACGAGGTGGCGGCGGAAGATGCCATCTTCTCCTGCGATGTCGGCACCCCGACGATTTGGGCGGCGCGGTATCTCACGATGAACGGCCAACGGCGGCTGCTTGGGTCTTTCAACCACGGCTCCATGGCCAATGCGCTGCCGCAAGCCATTGGCGCGCAGCTGAGCCATCCTGACCGCCAGGTGATCACGTTGTCCGGGGACGGCGGGCTGACCATGCTCATGGGCGACCTGCTCACGCTGCGGCAACTGCAGTTGCCCGTCAAACTGGTGGTCTTCAAGAACAACGCGCTCAGCTTCGTGGAACTTGAAATGAAGGCGGCGGGATTCCTAGATTTCGCCACGGACCTGCACAACCCGGATTTCGCCAAGATGGCCGACGCAGCCGGGTTGCTGGGCCTGACGGCCGAGACGCCCGAGCAGGTGCGGCCCATGCTGGTGCAAGCGCTCGAGCACGACGGGCCGGCGCTGCTCGAGGTAGAAGTGAACCGCCAGGAGCTCGCCATGCCGCCGTCCATCGAGCTGAACCAGATGATGGGCTTCAGTCTCTACATGGTCAAGGCGGTGCTGAACGGGCGCGGCGACGAAATCATCGATCTTGTGAAAACCAACCTGTTTCGTTGATCTCGACTGATTTTTGGGTAGTGTGATCCATGTCAGGCTTTGACACGGATTCATGTTATAATTGGCCAGCAATTGACAAAGCGCTTCGGCCTTGACGGCTGAACCAACCGATAGTAGACTTACCGAACTCTGCAGAGGAGCCCGCGCGTGCGACCGAAGATTCTGCGCCGTCGGCGGGGTGCAAGCTGAGCCGAGGCTTACCCGAGAGGGCAGGATGAAGCTGCGACGCGTGATGGATTGGCTTCAAGGCTGGAGCGGCGAGCTCAGGCTGGTACTGCGCACCACGCTTGCTGGGCTGATCACCTTCACCTTGGCGCATGTCTTGGAGCTGCCGCAGGCCATTTGGGCCGTGCTCACCTCGGTCCTCATCATGCAGGCAAGCGTCGGCGGCTCGCTGCAGGCCAGCCTCGACCGGATGCTCGGCACCGTTGCCGGCGCAATCTGGGGCGTAAGCATGACGCTCGCGATCCCCCATCGCGAGGCTCTGGCGCTCGGCCTGCCCTTGGCGGTGGCCCTCGCGCCCATGGCCCTGCTGGCCGCGCTCAAGCCGAACTATCGAGTGGCGCCGGTGACTGCCATCATCGTCCTCCTAAGCACGACAGGGGCCCAACTCGGGCCTGTGCACTATGCCGTCGACCGGGTGCTCGAGATTGGACTCGGGTGCCTAGTCGGCATTGCCGTCTCACTCCTGGTCCTGCCAGCCCGAGCCCATGGGCTCCTGACCGAGGCGGCCGGGGAGGTCATCCTGGCGCTGCGCGATCTCTTGGAGCTTCTGCTCCAGGACATGACACGGAGTCCGGATGGCACTGCCCTCGCCGCGATCCATCTGAGACTGAGCCAGGCGTTGAGCCGCGTGGAAGGTTTCGTCGCTGACGTGAAGCGCGAGCGCGCCAATCGATTGACCGACGCACCGGACGCCGAGCCGGTCGCACGCAATTTGAGGCGCCTTCGCCACGACCTCACCGCCATTGGCCGTACGGTGATGGAGCCCTTGCCCCAGCCCGCACGCCAATATCTGGCGGAAGCTACGGGTGACCTCAGGCTCGTCATCTCGGACTATCTGGCGGGTTCCGCTGCTTCCGTCGGCGGGCGCCTGACGCCGCCGTCCCTCGATTCCGTCGACAAGGCCCTGCTGGCGTTCCGTGACTCGATGGACCGACTGCGCCAGTCGGGCACCTTGCGGGAGCTGGCCATCGAGGAGGTGGAACGGGTCTTGAGCCTTGCCTTCGCGCTCCAACAGCTGCACGGTAACCTCGGCGATCTCGCAGATCGGATCGCCGAGCACGCGAAATCCGCGAGTCCAGCGATCCGCAGCGGAACGTCACTGGAGCGGGCGGGTCGCCCGGTTGGATTTGCTGCGACGGGAAAGGGGGAGACACGATGACAACGGCAGGGGCGGCCAAGCTGCAGTTTGACGACATCCAAGGCATGGTGCTGCGCGAGCGACCGTCCTCCTATGTCGGCGTACACAGTTTCCAGCGCATGGACAACCCGTAGTCAGGCCATCGTTTGATGCAGCTGCTCGCAGACGTGGTGCATGCCGCCGCCGAGGGGGGGCAGGAGGTCGCGCAGTATGCACTCTCCTGGGCGCATGCTCGGGTCCAAACTCATGCTGGCGCGGTCCGCATCGCGCCAGAAGCCATCTGATGTGGTCAGGTGTCAACGGAAGCACAGGTCTGGAGGAGGGCAAGGTGAGCCAGGCGACAAGGTCCGTCGAGAAGGCGCGATGGCGATTCGTCGATCGGCCCTTATGCCATGGGTTCAGGGCCGTAGTGTGTGCGATTCGGGTTGCTGCAATCGTCGGGCTGAGCGGGCTGGCCTCCATAGCCCTCGGCGCTCCGGGCGCCTTGGGCGACGACGGGCCGGTGCAGACGCCTAACATGTTTGCACCCGTCTCTACCCCGGCGTTCGCCATCCGTGACATATCCTATTTTGTCCTGGGCATCTGCGCTGTCATCTTCGTGGTGGTGGCGGCGTTGCTGACCTACAGCATCATCCGCTTCCGACGTCGACGCGGGGAGGATACCCGCGAGCCGCCGCAGGTCTATGGCAGCAACCAGATCGAGCTGGCCTGGACCGTCGTGCCGGTGCTCATTGTGTTTGTCCTGTTCCTGGCGACGGCCCGCTACATCTTTGGGATCGAAGGGCATGAGCCGCCGCCCCAGACGCTGCAGGTGACCGTCGTCGGTCACCAGTGGTGGTGGGAGATCCGCTATCCCGACCTGGGGATCGTCACGGCCAATGAGCTTCATGTCCCGGTGAGTAACCCGGCGAACCCCAGTCCAACCTTCCTGACCTTGGAGTCGGCGGATGTGATCCACAGCTTCTGGGTGCCCCAGCTGGCCGGGAAGCTGGATGTGATCCCGAACAAGACGAACCGGACATGGATCGAGCCGCACACCCCCGGGCTCTACGTCGGTCAGTGTGCCGAGTTCTGCGGCGTGCAACACGCCTGGATGCTGTTGCGGGTCATCGTCCATCCCAAGGATGCGTTCGACGCGTGGGTGGTCGAGCAGCAGGCCCCAGCCGTGGACGATCGAGTCGCTCGCACGGGGCGTGACGTGTTTGGGTCCGTCGCCTGCATCAATTGTCATACCGTGCGCGGCACCACGGCTAATGGCATCTTCGGCCCGGATCTGACCCATCTGATGAGCCGCTCGACGCTGGGGGCGGGAGTGGCCGCGAATACCCCGGAAAATCTACGAAATTGGATCGAGAATCCCGCTGGGCTCAAGTCCGGCGCCTTGATGCCGGCGATGCAGCTGTCGAGCCGTGAGCTGGATCAGCTCGTCGCCTACCTGCTGACCCTGCGCTAGCCTCGAGGGAGGACACCATGCACGGCATCGCTGATACGCTCGGGTATCCGGAAGAGGCGACATCGACCCAGGTCCCGCTGCTGGCGAGGTTACATGAGTGGGTCATCACGGTGGACCACAAACGCCTGGGGATCATGTACATCTGCATGGGCCTCGTCTTTCTGCTCGTGGCAGGGCTTGAGGCCTCCTTGATCCGTCTGCAGCTCGTCGTCCCTGAGAATACGCTGCTGTCGCCCCAGGTGTTCAACCGGCTCTTCACCATGCACGGCACGACCATGGTGTTCTTCGTTGGCATCCCGATCCTCTTCGGCTTTGCCAATTACCTGGTGCCGCTGATGATCGGGGCCCGGGACCTGGCCTTTCCGCGGCTGAACGCCTTCGGGTTCTGGCTGACCCTGTTTGGCGGGCTGCTGCTCTACTTGAGCTATGTGGCAGGCGATGGGCTGTACGGTGCCGGCTCGGCGCCGGATGTCGGCTGGTTCGCCTACGCGCCCCTCGCGGGTCGTGCGTTCTCGCCTGGGAACAGCACGGATTATTGGAATCTGGCCATCCTGGCCAGTGGCTTCGGGACGATCGCCACCAGCGTCAACCTGATCGCCACCACGCTCAGTCTGCGGTGTCCAGGGATGACGCTCAGCCGCATGCCGCTTTTCGTGTGGATGATGGGTGTGGTGGTCTCGGGGATGACGCTGGTCATCTTGCCGCCCTTGTCCGCCGCCCAGATCATGCTCCTCTTCGACCGCTTCCTGGGCTCCCATTTCTTCGATACCCAGGCCGGCGGGTCGGCCGTGCTCTGGCAGCACTTCTTCTGGTTTTTCGGCCATCCGGAGGTCTATGTCTTGGCCATTCCGGCCTTCGCCTTCGCCTCGGAGATCATCCCGGTGTTCTCCCGCAAGGTCATCTTCGGCTATCCGATGATGGTGGCGGCCACGGTCGGCATCGGCGTCGTATCGATGGGGGTGTGGGCGCATCATATGTTCGCCGTGGGCATGGGCCGGACCCCGAACGCCTTCTTCGCGGCCTCGACCATGCTGATTGGTGTGCCGACAGGGGTGAAGATCTTCAACTGGCTGGGGACCATGTATGGCGGCCGCATCCGCTTCGGCACGCCGATGCTGTTCTGCACCGCCTTTCTGTTTCAGTTCCTCTGTGCAGGGCTCACGGGGATCATGCTCGCGGTGGTCCCCTTCGATTGGCAGCTCACCGACTCGTATTTCGTGGTGGCCCACTTCCACTTCGTGCTGGTTGGGGCCACCATCTTTAATATCTTCGCGGCGATGTACTACTGGTTCCCAAAGGCCACGGGGCGGATGCTGAACGAGACGCTCGGGCGGTGGCACTTCTGGCTGTTGGTCATCGGCTTCAACCTGACGTTCGTGACCCTGCATTTCGTAGGAATTCTCGGCATGCCGCGGCGTATCTACACCTACCCCGCCGACCGCGGCTGGGAGCTCTGGAACCTCGTCGCAACGCTGGGCGTGCCCTTACAGGGCGCGGCAATTCTCTTGTTTTTGATCAATGTGATTCTCTCTCTGCGACGGGGTAAACCCGCTGGCAACGACCCCTGGGATGCCTGGACCCTCGAGTGGTCGACGCCGTCGCCACCGCCGGCATACAACTTCGACACGATTCCCGAGGTCAAGAGCCGGCGGCCCCTGTGGGACCTGAAGCATCCAAGTGACCCGGATGGGCTGCATGAATAAGGGGATCCCGATGCCATCCGTGTTGACCCCAGAATTTCCGTCGGGCGACTGGAGTCAATTGTCGCATAGACGCGCTGGTGTGATCGGTCTCATCATCGCGGAAGCGTCGCTGTTAGGTATCTTCGTCGTGGCCTACCTGTTCTACATCGGCAAGAGCCTGAATGGCCCGTATCCAAAGGATGTGTTGGGGGTACCGGTCGTCAACACCCTGTGCCTTCTGGCCAGCAGTGTGACGGTTGGGCTGGCGGTGCGGGCGCTGCGACAAGGCCACCGGCGCCTGGTCAGCACCTGGTTGCCAGTCACCGTTGTGTTGGGGCTTGCGTTCCTGGCCGGTACGGCGCAGGAATGGTATGGACTCATCGTCGACCATGGTCTGACGATCGGCACGAACCTCTTCGGCACCACCTTTTATTCGCTGGTCGGGTTCCACGCCTTTCACGTCACCATCGGTGTGGTCATGCTGACGTTGCTCACCGTGTTCGCCTGGTCAGGCGCCTTGCGGCCAACGCACGCTGAGCACGCGGAGCTAGTCTCCTGGTACTGGCATTTCGTCGATGGCGTATGGATCGTGGTGCTGACAGTGGTCTACATCATCGGTCGATGAGACGGGGAGAAGTGACATGAACACCGCGCCAGGACCGAAAAACCGAGAGCCCGACACCATCGAGCAGCCTGCGCCCACCGTGTGGCCCATGGTGGCAGCCCTTGGGGTCACGATGATGTTCGGGGGCCTGATCACGCATGCGATCGTGAGCGCCGTCGGTCTCTTGCTGAGCCTGGTCGCCGCCGTCGGCTGGTGGAAAGAAGTCCTGCCGCAGGCGCGGGTCGAGGTTGTCCACCTCCCCCCGCCTGGCGAGCGTGCCGGACCGGTGGTGCCGGTTCCCGCCACGGTGGAGCATCTCACGATCGGGGAAGCTGGCCATCGGGTGCGGGTACCCGTGGAGGTGCAGCCGTACTCAGCGGGGATCATTGGAGGTCTCGTCGGGGGCGTCGCTATGGCGGTTGTGGCGCTGCTCTATGGTATACTCGCACAAGGGAGCCTGTGGTATCCGATTAACCTCCTGGCCGGTCTTGCGATCCCCGGCATGGCGCGCCTCAGCGGCGAGGAGCTCCGCGCCTTCAGCTTGTCGAACCTGATCATCGCCACGCTGGCGCACGGTGTCATCTCCCTGTTGACGGGGCTGCTGTATGCGGTCATTCTGCCGATGCTGCCGCGACGCCACATGCTCTGGGGGGGTGTGGTGGCGCCGCTCCTATGGACCGGGCTGATCTGGGCGGTGTTGGGTGTGGTCAATCCGGTGCTCAACGCGCGGATCGATTGGCCATGGTTTATCGCCTCGCAGATTGCCTTCGGACTGGTCGCGGGGTGGGTGATTTCACGGGCAGTGCCGGTTGCCACGATGCAGACCTGGCCGCTGGCGGCACGGGCAGGTGTGGAAGCCACAGGTATGGACCGACAACGGGAGCGCGATCGATGAGCCACCATGGTGTCGTCTATGTCATCGCGGCCACGGCTCTGGCGCTTGTTGCCCTGGTGGGGTGCGATGCCATGCCTGGCCGACCGCAACCGGCCGACCAGCCCACCTTGCCGTCGCAGGTGATGGGTTTCGCCGAGCTCTATGGCCAGTTCTGTGCCGGATGCCACGGCACAGATGGGCGTCTCGGGGCCGCACGACCGCTGAATGATGCAGTCTATCTAGCCCTCGTGCCGCCGGATCGGCTACGGATGATCATCGCCCAAGGCGTGCCGGGTACCGCCATGCCAGGGTTTGCCGCCACTGCTGGCGGACCGTTGACGGAGGCACAAGTCGACGCCTTAATCCATGAGATGCTCCAGCGCTGGAGCCGCCCCTCGCCGTCTCCGGAGGTCCCATTGCCGCCATACGCTGCGGAGACCACGGTCACTCATGACGCGCATCCCGGGGATCCCGAGCAGGGCTTGAGGGTGTATGCCGAAGCCTGCGCGAACTGCCATGGTGCCGACGGCAAGGGGGGAGCAAAGGGGGGATCGGTCGTGGATGCCGCCTATCTCGCGCTGGTGAGCGATCAGGCCTTGCGGACGGCGGTGATCGCTGGCCGAACAGACCTTGGCATGCCCGACTGGCGCTCGGACATCCCAGGCCAACCGTTGACGGCCCAGCAAATTTCCGATGTCGTGGCCTGGCTCACGTCGCAACGCCAGCCTGTGGTAGGGCGGTTGGGCGCTAGGGTGCAAGTGCGGCGGCCTGAGCCGTAGTGAGCCTCAACCTGTCGCGAGAAGGAGATCAGCCGATGGCACAAGATGATGCTAACAGCGAGGTGGTGACGGCCCCGCCCACGCGCCGCAAGTTCCTGCTGGCGGTCGGACTGGCGTTGAACGCCGTGGTGGCTGTGCTGGTGGCCATCCCAGTGCTCGGCTATCTCCTGGGGCCCATCCGTCGCCGCACCGCGCAATCCTGGATTCTGCTCGGCCCGATCGAGCGTTTTCCCGCCGGAGAAACCCGCCTGGCCACGTATGAGAATCCCTT
>Ga0137403_10005286_pt1 | contig 15003 bp, 13 predicted proteins | sample CZOMad2_1_16fung_FD_122057 | JGI IMG/M metagenome (GOLD analysis project Ga0137403, IMG submission 122057) | Vadose zone soil fungal communities from Angelo Coast Range Reserve, California, USA - CZOMad2_1_16fungal (Hybrid Assembly) | ecosystem: Environmental > Terrestrial > Soil > Vadose zone... | reverse complement strand
TCGACACCCGCATCCGGCTCGGGAGGGCTGCTCGCGGCATTCCTGGAAGATCAGTTCCGGGTCGTCTCGTGGCTGACGGTTAACGCCGGGCTGCGGCAGACGCACTTTTCCGGAGGCGTGGTTGAGAATTCCACGGCGCCGCGCACCGGCGTTTCCATTCGCGTGCCGAAACTGCATTGGACCTTCCGCGGATTTTACGGGCAGTTCTACGAGGCGCCGCCGTTGCTCACGGTAACCGGGCCGCTGCTGCAATTCGTGAGCAATGCGAATCTCGCTTTCATCCCGCTGCATGGAGAGCGCGATGAAGAGGCTCAGGTCGGCGTGACCATTCCGGTGCGAAACTGGGTGGTGGATGTGGACACGTTCCAGACTCGGGCGCGGAATTACTTTGACCATAGCTGCATCAACAGCTCGGGGTTCTGCTTTCCCGTGACCATCGACAAGGGCTTGATTCGCGGCTGGGAGCTGACGCTGCGGTCACCGCGGCTCTTGCAGCGCGGGCAATTCTACTTGACCTATTCGAATCAGATCGCCCAGGGCTTCGGCGGAGTGAACGGAGGGCTCACCGATTTTTCACCGCCGCAAGGAGAATTCTTCCTGCTCGATCATGATCAGCGTCACACGCTGCATTTTGGCGGAAATTACAACCTGCCGTGGCACGCCTACGCCTCGACCGATGTTTATTACGCTTCCGGATTCAGCAACGGCGATCCGAACATTCCGGGCGATCATTTGAGCGCGCATACCACGTTTGACGCAACGATCGGGAAGGAATTTGGAGAACGTTTTTCGCTTTCCGTGACGGGAGTGAACGTGGCTAACCGGCGCGTGCTGCTGGACAACAGCCAGACGTTTGGAGGCACGCACTTTCTGAACCCGCGGACTATTTATGCGCAGTTGCGCTGGCGGTTTCACTACTAAGCGCGGATTCTTGTCCTCGAGATGTGGCCGCGTCAGATTGATTGCGGAAGACGGGCACAGCAATGCTGTGCCCCGACAAAAGAAGGCATCAGGGTTGCTGGGCCAGTTCGAGCGCCTTTTTCAGGACCGGGTCGCGTCCGGCTTTCCAGTCGTCCGGCGTCATGTCCACTGGAACGTCGGGGGCGATCCCCACTCCTTCAAACGGCGAACCGTCCGGAAACGTGTGATGGACGGCGGAGATATTCAGGATCATGCCGTTTTCGTAGTCTACGTGGCGGGTCAGAGAAAATGTTCCTGCCGTGGTCTCGCCAACGAGAGTCGCGCGCTTGGAATACTTGAACGGCATGACGAAATCCTCGCAAGCACACGAACAAATACGGTCCGTCAGGAGAATCAGGCGGCCGGCGTAAGCGATCTCGCGAGGACGCACCGTGGCATCGCTGTAAGTGACGGTGGCGTGCTCGGGGTAAGCGTTGGCGTAGTTGCGAAGTATCGATCCACCGTGCTGGGAGCTCGACTCGGTCCAAGCCTGATACGGACGGCCCATCAACGACGACTGCAACACCAGTGGCTCACCACCGCCGGGATTGCCTCGGACGTCGAAGATTATGGCCTTCGCGTCTTTGAACTCCCTTAAATATTGAAGTGCGCGGGCTTGCGTCTCAATACCATGGAAGATAGGAACCCTGATATAGGCGACCGTTTTTTCCGTCAGCCATCGCCCCTCGGTGTTTTGCGACGGCGCAGGCAGCTTTTGGTCATTCTGGCGATCGATCGGAACACGGCGGCCGTCGGCCAGAGTGAGTGTGAACCGCTCGGGAAAAACCACGGGCGTGTCAAAGAGGCTAACGCCGGCGTCGCGGCTGCTCGACGCCGAAATGTATTTGCGACTGCTGTCGAAGAAGTCTTCGGTTGAGACGTTGTCGATCGCCGTGATGACGTCGCCAAGTCGTACCTTATCGAGGCGGCTCTGGACAACCGTCCACTTCCCTGCCAGCGGATAGGCGAGGAAACCGACGGGCTGGCCAAAGGTGCGATCCAACCATCGGTCCGTGAACCAGGAGTGACCGTCGTGTAGCTCAGCGACCAGGGCCATGGATGCGAGATCAAATTCCCGGCGATCTTCGGTGCGCAGTGCGACGGCGAGGTACTGCTGATAAGAGGCGTCGAATTTCTGCGGCGAAAGCCCGGGGAAGAAGGAGCTCACGATGTGATAGATCTGCGTGGCCATGGTGGCCCGCTCCTGCAACGAGATGGTGCCGGAGGATTGCGCGTGAAGCCTGACGAAGAAGGCCAGCACCCCAATTGAAGCAAGAACAGCTAGTCTGCGCATGGCGAGCACCTCATCGCAGGAAAGTGGAGTTCGCTGCGTTAGACGCGCCGTGCGCCCCGCCGTGAGCCCGGCGAAATGGACGCTGAGACGAGCCCTTGTTCCGGAAAGTTGGCCGGACGCGCATCTTACCGTCCCTTGAAAGAGCACGCGGCCTCGTCTAGACTCTCGTGGAGAAATGAAGGCGATGGAGTTCGCCATAACCGGGCCGGCGCGATGCGCGGGCTCTGATGACTCCTGGCTGCCGGGCGGCGCCAGGGGTTTTTTGTTGGCGCGGCGTCGCAGCGAGAAACGGAGCGGATTTGCGAATCATGCTGATTGCGGTGTTTGGAGCGATTGGAACGCTGGCGCGTTACGGGCTGCAGGGGCTCGTGCAGATACGTGTCGCGAGTACGTTTCCGTATGGGACGCTGCTGGTCAATTTGAGCGGATGTTTTTTGCTGGGATTGATCGGGCAATTCACGCTGAATCGTCTGGTGATTTCACCGGATTGGCGCGTGGCCATCGCCGTGGGATTTTTTGGCGGGTACACTACGTTTTCGAGTTTTGGCTGGGAGACCGCGAAAATGCTGGAAGACGGCGAGTGGGTGAGGGCAACGACGTACGTCGGCGCGAGCGTGTTAGTGGGACTGCTGCTTTCAGTGGCCGGGATTCGATTGGCGAACCGGTTTTAGGCTGGTGACACAATGACGCACGAAAAATTTGAAGGCGAGCGGACGTTGATGCGGATTCATATTGGGGAGTCCGACAAGTGGCACGGCAAGCCGCTGCATGAAGCGATTGTGGAGTTGCTGCGGAAAGAAGACTTTTCCGGGGCGACGGTGCTGCGCGGCGTTGGCGGGTATGGCGGCTCGAGCGTCTATCACACGGACAAGCTGCTGCGGCTGTCGCAGGATTTGCCGATCATCGTCGAAGTGATTGAATCGACGGAGCGGATTGACGGAATCTTGCCGCGGCTGGACCAGATGATCGAAGGCGGATTGATTACCCTCGAGAAGGTACGGGTGATCTTGTATCGCGCCGCGAAAAAGTAGCGGCAATTTGCGTTGAGCACAGTACACTTCCCTTCTCATGGCTGAAGTTCCCGAAAAGAAATCGTGGCTCAACCGAACGGTGCTGGGCATTGGGCTGACCAGTTTGTTCAGCGACTGGAGCCATGAAACGGCGACGGCGGTGCTGCCGGCGTTTCTCGCGGTGATTGGGGCGGGGCCGGTGTGGCTTGGGGCGATTGAAGGAATCGCGGATGGGCTATCGAGTTTTGCCAAGCTGGCGGCCGGACATTACACGGACCGATTGAAGCGGCGGAAACCGCTGGCGGTGTTTGGCTACGCGTTCACGGCGCTGGCGACGGCTTCGTTTGCGTTCGCGACGCACGCGATGCATGTTCTTGCCGGGCGTTCGGCAGCGTGGTTGGGACGCGGCGTGCGTTCGCCCGCGAAGAAAGCGTTGCTGGCCGCGGATGTTCCGCCAGATGCGTATGGACGCGCATTCGGATTCGAGCGGTTCATGGATACGCTCGGGGCCATTGCCGGACCACTGACCGCGCTATGGCTGCTCGAAGCTACGAACCACTCGTATCGCAAAGTGTTTCTGTGGACGCTGCTACCGGGATTGGTGGCGGTCGCGGCGTTCTGGCTGCTGGTGCGCGAGCGGCCGGTCGAGGCGCGCGAGAAGAAGTCTTTCCTGATTGGACTGCGAGCGCTTCCCAGTTCCTTCCGCCAGATGCTGGTCGGCGTGGGTGTCTTTGGCGCTGGCGATTTCTCGCACACGATGCTGATTTTGTACGCATCGCGCATGCTGGCGCCGGGACACGGGGTTGCTCGCGCGGCGAGCATTGCAGTGGGGCTGTACACGATACATAACGTGTTCTATGCAGGATCGGCGTATTTAAGCGGGTGGTTGAGCGACCGCGTGCAACATCGCAAGTTTGTGCTGGCGGGCGGTTACGCGCTTGCCGGAATCACCGCGATTTTGCTGTGCACGGGAACGCACTCGCTGGCACTGCTCGTGGTCATCTTTGTTCTCGCGGGATTGTACGTCGGCACGGAAGAAGCACTCGAAGATTCGGTGACCGCCGAGATCGTGCCGCGCGAACAGCACGGAATGGCTTTCGGGACGCTGGCAGCCGTGAATGCAGGCGGTGACTTTGTGTCCAGCTTGCTGGTCGGCGCGCTATGGTCGGCGTTTTCGGTGGGAACGGCGTTTGCGGCGACCGCCATCCTTTCTTTCGCGGGGGTGGTTCTGATTCTGCGGCTGCGCGAGGGGCGATGAATCAGTTGCGGTCAGTAAACGGATTGACTGCTTGGACTCCGAAGTAGAGTTGGCCGGCGTTCAGATCTTCGGACCAGATTCTGCCGCAGCCAGCGCGTTCCGCCGCCGCGAGGATCATTCCATCGTAAAAGTGTACGCCATATTCTTCGCGGGCATCCACGGCGCGGCGAATCAAGTCGGCATCTGGCGCGACACACTTGATGGGCGTCAGCACATCGAGGATAGTTTTGACGTCCTCGGGCCGCGCGGCTGGCGAAATCTTGTGGAGCAAGGTGGCGGCAAATTCCGCAAGAACCTGCGCGGAGATAACCATTTCACCGTTCAGAGCCTTGAGCACCAGCTTTTGCGCAATAGCCCGCTTTACCGGTTCGCTCGAATCGTAAGCGTAAACCAGGACGTTGGTGTCCAGAAAATCAGGAGCGGACATAGAGGTCTTCGCGCTTCCAGGTGCGTTTGCCCACGTTGAAGGCGAACTGATCGAAGCTGCGTTGCAGGGCTTCGCGCTCGCGGTGTCTGCGGCCCGACGCGGTGTCTTCTGCGGCGAGGCGAAGCAAGTAGTCGCGAACCAAGCCGGTCAAAGTGGTGTCGTTTTCGACGGCGATTTTGCGAACGCGTTTGACGAGATCGTCGTCGAGGGAAAGGGTTATGTTCATCCACCCATAATAAGGGATTCCCTTATTATGGGCAACTGATCTCTCTAGTGGTTTGTCAAATGCCCTCCCCCCGTTTTTCTGCAAGTGTTGATTCTAATGGACTTAAAGCGAGATTATTCACTTCACGCATTAGGGTGCTGCTGCTATTATGTGGCGCTATTTGCGGAGGTGTGATTGTGGGTAGATTGTACGCATGGTGGGTATCCCAAAGTGATGAAGTTAAAGCTGCGGTCATCGGCGCCGTGGTTGCGGCCATAATCAGCGTCACAATTGGAGTATCTGCATGGCTGTTATTTGGAATTCCTAAAGCATTCGCTTGGTTTTACAAGAGGGTTTTGATTGACCTAGAAGATGCCGAACATCTCCTAAAGCAAGAATCGAAACCGAACACAACTAGGCCTGAGCATGAAGCGATGAAGCGCAGTGGACATTGGTTTTGGGTAATCAGAAGAGCAATAAAATGGGAACGTATTCGCACGAGATTTCGCGATTAAGCCGCTTTTTCTTTTGTGAGATTAGCGAATGTGAGTACGGGAGCAGTGACCATATGGCGCAAGGTATCCTCGAAAAGCATGTCGTTCTTCCGGCGGTTAAAGCGGAAGGACATTTCGTCCAGATAGGCGGGGAGATGCTTGACGCTGATGTTATGCCACGTTCCGACGATGCCGCGCTTGAGCAGCGAGAACGCGCTTTCCACGGTGTTGGTGTGAATGTTGCCAGAGACGTAGACGGACCTGTGGCAGATAGTCCTGTGAGCCTTTTTGTGCTTCCCGTCGAGCGCCCAAGGATAGATGGCCGATTCATCGGTAATGAGCACCTGTACGGTCTCGCTGACGTTCTGGCGGATAATCTCCGCGACCGTCGCGGCTTTGGCGTCTTTGGCGCGGAACAGCCGCAAATCCCCGTTACGCTGGCGGATGCCGATGACCACTTCCTTTTCCTTGCGGGGGCGGTTGATTCGCGGCTTTCCGCCAACGTAGGTTTCGTCGATCTCCACGATGCCGTCCAGCAAGGATTTCTGCACTTCGTTCATGGCGTGCCGGATGCGATGGCAGAGATACCAAGCCGTCTTGTACCCGCCGATTTTCAGGATGCGTTGGATTTGCAGCGCAGAGACGCCTTTCTTCGATTCGCAGAGCAGGAACGTAGCGATAAACCAGCGGGACAGGGGCAGATGCGAATCATTGAACACGGTTCCAGCAGTGACGGTAAACTGCGCTTGGCAGGTAGTGCAACGCAAGACGGCATCCCGATTGACCACACGGGCGATTTCTTTCTTCCCGCACTTGGGGCAGACTGGGCCAGCGGGCCAACGGAGCTTTTCCAAATAGGCCCTGCACTTGCTTTCGCAGTCAAATCGCGCCATAAGCTCAGGAAGCCCGATGCGCGGAAGAACAGTCTTAACCGTAGGCTTCCTAGACATGGTCATGCTCCTATGAAAAAGAAAAAGACGAACAGACAGGTACTAAAGGAAATCTTCCCACCCGAAATCGTCAAAGAGGTTGATGCGGTGCTGGAAGACTTAAATCCGCCCAAGAAGCCGAAATTCCGCTCAAATCCGCCCCGCCGCCCGTCGAAACCTTGGGGGCGAAAGTGGGTCGAAGAGAAGAAGCGCGAGGAATAGTAGCTAACATCCATGCCTCAAATAGTACAAGAGGGCAGTCCATGTGTCAAGTGAATAATCTCGCTTAAAGTCCTTTGTTTTCATGCACTTCTGTAAGTGTTGATTCTAAAAGGGTTAGGTTCGCCATGCGGGCCGATGAAAGGACAAGGTTCGGATGCTGCGTACCGGCACGATGCCGACGCCACCAGTGCAAATCGCAGTTGCGCGGGTTGCCGCCGGCGTGTTAACTTCAGCGAACAAAAGGCGAATTGGGGGGGGGGGAGGCGCGATGGCGGAATCGCTGGCGGTGCGGACGGCGCGGGAGTTGGGATCGGTGGCCCGAGTGCGCGAGGTACTGGATGGATTTGCGCAGCGCGATGTTACCGGCGAGGTTCTGACGGCGATTCGGCACTTCCCTGCTCGCGAGGCGCAATGGGCGGAGTTTCCAGCTTGGCTTAACGCCGATTTGGCCGCGGCGTATCGCGCAAAGGGAATTCGACGTCCATATACACATCAGGCTGCGGCTGCGGAACTTGTGCATGCGGCCAAGAACGTTGTAATTGTCACGCCTACCGCATCGGGCAAAACGCTTTGCTACAACGTGCCGGTGGTAAATGCGATTCTGGAGAATCCGGATGCGCGCGCGCTGTATCTCTTCCCCACAAAAGCGCTGGCGCAGGATCAGCTTGCCGAGCTATACGATTTGAATCAGCGGTTGGACAACCGCTTTGGCGTTTTCACCTACGATGGGGACACGCCGAGCGACGCGCGCCGGGCGATCCGCGAAAAAGGGCATATCGTGCTGACCAACCCGGACATGCTGCACACCGGGATTCTTCCGCACCATACGCGGTGGACGCGGCTGTTCGAGAATTTGCGGTACATCGTGATCGACGAGCTGCACACGTATCGCGGCGTATTTGGCAGTCACCTTGGCAACGTGCTGCGGCGGCTGCGGCGGATCGCGCGCTTTTATGGACGCGAGCCGCAGTTCATCTGTTGCTCGGCGACGATTGCGAATCCCGGCGATCTGGCAACGCGGCTGCTGGAGGCCGATGTTGAGGTGCTGAGCGCCAATGGCGCACCAGCCGCGGAAAAGACTTTTGTCTTCTACAATCCGCCGGTGGTGAACCGCGCGCTGGGGATTCGACGCAGCTATATCAACGAGTCTTCACGGGTGGCGCAGGAGTTTCTGAAGCGCGATTTGCAGACGATGGTCTTTGCCAATTCGCGGCTGCATACGGAGCTGCTGCTCACCTATTTGCAGCAAGTGGATGCGCGTCATCCGGGCCAGCCAGAGACCATTCGCGGTTATCGCGGGGGATATTTGCCGAACGAGCGGCGGGAAATCGAGCGCGGTTTGCGCGATGGGCGGATTCGCGGCGTGGTTTCGACCAGCGCGTTGGAGCTAGGCATCGATATCGGGTCGCTGGACACCGTGGTGATGGCGGGTTATCCGGGGACGATTGCGGCCACGTGGCAGCGTGCTGGACGAGCCGGCCGGCGCAACGGCAGCTCCTGCGCGGTACTGGTGGCCTCTTCGGCCCCGTTGGATCAATTTATCGTGCGGCATCCGGACTATTTTTTCGGCAATACGCCTGAACACGCGTTCATCCAGCCGGACAACCTGGAAATCCTGCTGAATCACCTGAAATGCGCGGCGTTCGAGCTGCCGATCGGCCCGGACGAACGGTTTGGCGATGTCGACGTGCCGGACCTGTGCGCGCGGCTTGCGGAAGCGGGTTTTCTGCATCGCGCGGGAGAGAATTATCACTGGACGCACGAAGCGTATCCTGCCGACACGGTGAGCTTGCGGTCGGTGACCAGCGACAATTTCATCATTATCAATATCACTGGCGAGCCGGAGGTGATTGGCGAAGTGGATTTCTCCAGTGCGCTGACCACCGTACACGAGAAGGCGATTTACCTGCATGGCGGGCAGCAGTATCACGTGGAGCATCTGGACTTCAAAGAGCGGAAAGCGTACGTGAAAGAAGTGGACGCCGACTACTACACCAACGCTATCCGCTACACACAAGTGCGCGTGCTGGAGATCGCCGCAACTTCGCGTAGCGCTGAGCAGACTCCTGCGACCCATGCGCACGGCGATGTGCTGGTGCGGTCCCAAGTGGTCGGCTTCAAGAAAATAAAGTTCTTCACCAACGAAAATATCGGCGCGGGACAGCTGGAGCTGCCGGAAAACGAGATGCACACGACTTCCTACTGGATCACGCTCGAGCGTGCGCTGCTGGAGGCGCTGCCCTTTTCGGTGAGCGAGCGGCAGTCTGGAATGTTCGGATTGCTGCACGCGCTGGAGTCGGTGGCCACGCTACTGCTGATGTGCGACTCGCGCGACTTGGGCACCGCAATCGGCGAGCGCCCGCCTGCGCCAGGGGCTGAGAGCGATGACTTCACGCCGATGCGCATGCATGACGCCTTCGGTGAAAACTCGACGGAGTTCTTTGAGCCAAATCTGTATCTTTTCGATGCCTATCCGGGCGGCATCGGCTTTTCCGAGCCGCTTTTCGTTCTGCACGATCTACTAGTGCGCAAGACACGCGAACTGATCGCTGCCTGCACGTGTGAGGCGGGATGCCCATCGTGCGTTGGCCCGGCGGGCGATTTAGCGCCGCGCGCAAAGGAAGCGGCACTGGCAATTCTCGATCGGTTGTGCGGCTTCGGTTGTGCGGCTAATGTAGCCCGAGAATAACGTGAGAATTTCGGAGTCCTCAGGGGCTAAAGCCCAACTCATGGCAAGGAGTTTATGCCGGGGCTGAAAGCCCCGGCCTCCTAAAGGGAAATGCAAGAAACTTCTGGGACGGTGCGCTCAGTGGCAACACTCGACAAATTCTCGCGGCTTGCGGCGCTCAAGCCGACTCGCGCGATTCCAGCGCGCCCCGCCGCTCTGCGCACGCCTGACGAAGAGGATCATCTCTCACGTATTCTGGGAGCGGGCATCAACTCGAACCGCTTCGGCGAGCATATTGTGGTGCGCAACTGGTGCTCGACGCCTGAATTTACCGAGCCATCCGCTGTGGCGCTGGATTTGCTCGCGCGGCATCGCGACGATGCCCTGTCACGCCGTACCCGCGCAGCACTGAGCGATCCTGCCAAGTGGCTGTTTCTGGACACGGAAACCACGGGACTCGCCGGCGGTACGGGAACGTACGCTTTCCTGGTCGGGCTCGCCTGGTGGGACGCCGGCGGTCTGCAAACCGAGCAGTTGCTGATGCGCGATTTCTCCGAGGAGCATTCCGTGCTGCACGCGTTGGCGGAACACGCCGCGGAGCGTCCGGTGCTGATCACGTTCAACGGGAAGACGTTCGATTGGCCGCTGCTGGAAAACCGCTTCACGATGACGCGCCGGATTGCGCTGCCGCGTCTGGCGGCGCATCTGGACTTGCTGCATCCAGCGCGTTCGCTGTGGAAACTGCGGCTGGGGTCGGTGCGGCTGGTGGAACTGGAGCGTCATGTGCTGGACCCGACGAAGCTCGGATGGACGCGCGAGGATGACGTGCCGTCCTCGCTGATTCCGCAATTTTATTTCGATTATCTTCGCGGCGGTCCGCCTTCTCCGTTGGCCGGCGTGGTACGCCACAATCAGATGGACTTGCGCGGGCTCGGCGCACTCTTCGGCAAGATCAACGCCATGCTTTCGGAATCCTGCGAACACCAGGACACCGAAGGAATCGATCTATTCGGGCTTTCGCGATTTCTGCATCGCCGCGGCGAACCGGACCGCGCGCATGCAACTTGCGCGCAAGCGATCAGCGCCGGGCTTCCGGCGGAATTTCGCCCGCAGGCGCATCGCGAGCTTGCGGCACACGCCAAGAGACGAGGCGACCACGCGGGCGCGGCAGCGCTGTGGCGCGAACTGGCGGCGGATCCACACGACGGCATGCAAGCTTGCGAGCAGCTGGCCATTTACTACGAGCGCCGCGCCAGAGACCACGCGCGGGCGCTGGAGTTCGCACAATTGGGTCTTGCCAAAGTTCGCCGGTCGCGGACGAGTCTGCGGGACCGGCTGGTGCAAGCCCGATTGGCGCGGCTGGAAGCGAATTTCCTGAAGCGCGTCGCACGCCTGCAGCATCGAATAGGGTTGGACTTGTCTGCTGGTACGCAGGCCCGGTTGCCAACCTACGGGCCGAGAATTTAGGAGGGGAATCCGGATGGACAGCTCCGCCGCAAAACCGCAATCTGTCGCAGGAGGCTCCATGGCCACTGCCGAACAAACGTATCTCCGCTCCGAACTCCTGGAACGCCGGGAACACATTCTTTCGTTTGACCCGCGCGCCGACACAGATCCTTCCGCAAAACAATTGCTTGGTGAAATCGACGCGGCGCTGGCCCGCATGGAAGCCGGATCGTTCGGCATCTGTTTGTCATGCCACACTCCGGTCGAAGCCGATCGCTTGCTGCAAGATCCGACGGTCGAAGTGTGCCTGGATTGTTTGTCGCCCGCGGAACAGCGCGCGTTGGAACGCGATTTGACGCTGGCGGCACAGATTCAGCGCGGGCTTTTGCCGCGCAAGGATCTGGCGCCGCTGGGTTGGCGAGTGGGCTATCACTATCAGCCGGCAGCGCTGGTAAGCGGAGATTTTTGCGATTTACTGGAGACGGATTCCGGATTGCTGTTTCTCTTTGGCGACGTCGCGGGCAAGGGAGTAGCGGCGTCAATGCTGATGAGCCACCTGCATGCGACGTTTCGCGCGCTGGCCGATAGCGAAGATTCCGTGGAACGCATGGCCACGCTGGCGAACCGGTTGTTCTGCGAGAGTACGCTGGCGGGACAATACGCGACGCTGGTGGTGGGACGCGGGGCGAGGGATGGCAGCGTCGAACTGGTGAGCGCAGGACACTTGCCGATCTTGCATGTGGGCTCCGGCGGCACAGTGCCGCGGGATGCCACTGGCTATCCACTGGGCATGTTTCGCAAGGCGGAGTTCGCCGTGCATCGGATGACGCTGCAGCCGGGAGAGTCGCTGCTCTTGTATACCGATGGCATCAGCGAAGCGCGCAATTCCGCGGACGAAGAGTATGGTCTGGAACGCGTGGCGGAAGTCGCGTCGCGGTGTGCCAGCCTTTCGCCGGATGGATTGATCGAGAATTGCCTGGCGGAGCTATCGCGATTCTCGGGTGCGAGGAAGGCCAGCGACGATTTAGCGTTGTTGGCGCTGCAGCACGTTCAGTAGAGCGCTCTTTCCGCTGGCTGTCCACCGCCCGGAGTTTTGGGGACGGCCACTTTTTCCGGCGGCTTGGTCAGGTCGGCTGGAGGAATGGGCGCGGCAGGCCAGCCAACCGCCTTGTTCGCAGCGTCAAAAATATTGCGGCTAGTTCCTTCGAGGGTCACACATTCCGTTTCGATGCAGCGCAGGAACACGCCGCCGTCCGGAGTCTCGAAGGAAAAGAAATTGGGCCGCCGCAGAAGATGTGCACGCTCGGAGTGTTTCTTTTCCAGCGCTTCGGAATACTGACCGAAGAAGCGGTCGGTTTGCTCCGCGCTAGCCATTCGCAGCCGGGCCACCAGCACTAGTCGCCTGGTAGTTTTTTGTTCGTATACGGCGTACCGGTCGCCGTCCCAAGCCGCCGCCAGCGTCTTTGCGCGATCTTGCCCGAGGAACTGCTTCAGTACTTCCTTCCAACCAAATTCACCCATGACATTTTCGTCCAGCTTGGCCCAATCGTTGCCGAGAACTTTGTCGATCGCCGGCAGCTTTACTTCCGCGGGAACTTTGCCCGACCGGTAATATCCCGGATGCAGAATCTGCTGCGTGGAAGCCGGCGGTTTCTCGAACATTCCGGCCAGCGCATCCCAGCCACGGTCTTTCAGCACCGCGACGGAAAACTGCAGTCCACCCAGATATGGAAAAACGAGCGCGTCCTTGATAAACGGTGGCGCCTTAGCGAGGGTCGGAGTACTGCCCAGATCGCCGAGGAACATCGACGGGTCAATTTCCGGCAAATCTTTGATAGTCCGACCAGTGCCTTGCAGCAGGTAATCCACCATCGCGGCCATTGCGCTGCCTTCGAGAACGGCTTCGCGCGCCAGTTCGGCGTCTTCGTTCGGGCGGGCAGCCTTCACCCACGGCTCGATATTGAAATGCTGGTCCTCCAGGGCGTGGGTAAGCTCGTGCGCCATCACCATGCGCTGGTCGCCTAACGGAATCCAGTCCGCGATATAGAATTCATGCGCCTTGGGGTCGTATAGGCCCGCGATTTGCTCGGTCAGGAGCGTGATCATGAAGTTGTCCAAGTCGAAGCCTTTGGGCAACAGGCCAAATGCTTCCGCGCTACGAGCACCGGCGTAGCGCTCGCCGGGATTCTTCTCCTCGTCCATCTCCCGCACGACGTAAGCTCTTATTTCTTCGCGGCTTCGCAGGGTTTTCTTCAGGGGCGCGCGCAGCTTCAGTCCGGTGATTTCGCTCATCTGCTGGAGCACTTCGTCAGCAGCGGCAGCAAATTCGGCGTTCTCTTTGGTGGCGGAGGTAGGAGCTGAAGGTGCTGGGGACGCCTGTTGCGCCCGAAGCGGGGCGCTACAAACAGCCAGCAGTGGGATAAGCGTCCAAGCAGCAAACAGTGCGGATTTCTTCCAGCGATCCATACTTTAGCCAGCATAGCAGACCAAGAGCCTGGCTGGAAAACTCCGTTGGACGCAGGGATATTTCAAAGCAGGGTGAATGTTCCAAATTGGAACCGGCCCCGCGAAATCTTCTTATCTCGTTCCGATTTCTTAACAAAATGGTAATTCCGGTGTACTCTACTGTTCTCTTTCAGCTCCCACCCAGAGGACATCATGCTTCCCGGATTCCGCTTGCGGCAGGTCCGCGAGAGACTCGGTCTAACTTATCGAGACGTCGAGCGCGCCAGCTTCGAACTGGCTGCCCGCCGGGGGCGCCCGGAATTCGTGGTGCACATCAGCCGCCTGGCGGACATCGAGAACCGCAGCGTGGTTCCGGGCATGCACAAGCTTTATACCTTGTCGGTGGTCTACCACCTCAGCCCGCTGGAGATCCTGCGGTGGTACGAAGTGCCCTTGGACGAGTTTTTCGTCGACGGCACGATGTTCGCCGAGACGTACGCGGAGGTACTGAAGAAGTATCCGGGCGCTGTCGAAGTCGAAAGAATAGTCTTCGTCCGTGGTAAGATCGACCGCAAACGCGAAACGCCCAGCCTGCTGATCAATGAAGTCCTGCCGATCGCCGACGCGTTGCCGAAGCTGACGACGACGGTGGCGCTCAAGCTCGATGGTGCGCGCCACAACATCGATCAGACTGCCAATCTACGGGGAAACATCCCCCTTCGCCCCAGGGAAATCCCTAGTGTTCAGCAGGCGGACCGTGAGCTGCGTGCGGGAGGAGATCCCAAGCTTGGTGTAGATGTTGGCCAGATGGTACTCAACGGTCTTGGTGCTCACGATTAGCTCGGAGGCCACCTGGCGGTTGGTCAGCCCGGAGGCGACCAAGCGCGCGACGGAGAGCTCCTGGGGGGTCAGGCCTTCCGCCAGGGCCCTTCCTCCCGCCGTTCCGATTGCCATGGTGGGAGGATACAGCCTCAGCGCGCACGTTCTGCACCCTGCATCGGATCCGGACGACTTACAGGACGAAGTAAGCCGGGGCGGAGCTCTTTTCGCTGCCAATTGTGTTTCGTGTCATGGAGCCGGCGGAAGGGGCGATGGCAAAGCTTCCGCGAGTCTCCTTCCGAAACCAGCAAACTTGACTGCTGCCCGCTTCTCCGACGAACGATTGAGCAGCGTGCTGTGGAATGGAGTCGCTGGATCTGCCATGCCGCCCTGGCGCCAACTGCCCACCGAAGATTCGCGGGCTCTGGTTGCCTATATCCATAGCTTGTACCTTTCAGATGCGGCATCCTCAACGCAAGACGTTAAGAATCTCGACCAGGGCAAGCCCCTGTTTGCAGCCAACTGCGCCAGATGCCATGGCAACACAGGAGAGGGTAACGGGCCGGCAGCAGGTGCCCTCAGTCCATCATCAACAAATTTCCGCCTTAAGAAGCCTACGCAGGAACGGGCCTGGGATGTCTTGGAAAATGGCATGCCAGGAACGGCGATGCCGCCGTGGCGGAGTCAACTCAGCGGAGATCAGCGACGCGTCCTGGTCGATTTCGTTCGCTCTCTCTATGACCGACCGCAGGAGAAGTCAGGAAAATGATCAATCTAATTGTGATCTTAATTTCAGCCATTATGCTCGCCCTGCTTCTGGTCTGGT
>Ga0137403_10005284_pt1 | contig 15008 bp, 13 predicted proteins | sample CZOMad2_1_16fung_FD_122057 | JGI IMG/M metagenome (GOLD analysis project Ga0137403, IMG submission 122057) | Vadose zone soil fungal communities from Angelo Coast Range Reserve, California, USA - CZOMad2_1_16fungal (Hybrid Assembly) | ecosystem: Environmental > Terrestrial > Soil > Vadose zone... | reverse complement strand
GCGATCATGATGATCGGCGAGATCGGCGGCACGGCCGAGGAGGACGCGGCGGCCTACATCAAGACGAGCGTCACGAAGCCGGTGGTCGGCTTCATCTGCGGCCAGACGGCGCCGCCCGGCCGGCGCATGGGGCACGCCGGCGCGATCATCGCGGGCGGCAAGGGGACGGCGGCGGAGAAGATGAAAGCGCTCCAGGAGGCGGGCGTGACCGTGGTCAAGAGTCCCGCCGAGATGGGCGCCACCGTGGCGAAGGTGATCGGCGCATGAGCCGGACGGGGCGCATGGCCGGACGCGGACTCATGGTGGCGGGGGCGATCGTGACCGCCGTGGGCGTGGGTATCGTCCTGGTGCATACCATCGGGCTGCCCCGATACTGGATGACGTTGATCATCGGTGTCGGGCTGCTCGTCGCGGGAGCGATCACGTGGGCCACGTCGCGGAACGGCGCGAGGTGATCGGCGCATGACGCAGCGGACGCTGGCCATCATCAAGCCCGACGCCGTGGCACAGGGCGTCGCGGGAGCGATCCTGTCGAAGGTCGAGCAGGCGGGCTTCAAGGTGCTCGCCGCCAAGCTCATCCGCATGTCGTTCGACGACGCGGCGGGCTTCTACGCCGTCCACCGCCAGCGCCCCTTTTTCAAGAGCCTCTGCACGTTCATGACGCAGGGCCCGTGCATCCCGATGGTGCTCGAGGCCGACAACGCCATCCAGAAGTGGCGCGATCTCATGGGCGCCACCGATCCCGCCAAGGCGGCGGCCGGCACGATCCGCAAGGAGTTCGCCTCGTCCATCGAGGCCAACGCCGTCCACGGCTCGGACGCGCCGGAGACGGCCGCGTTCGAGATCGCCTACTTCTTCAGCGCGCTCGAGATTGACCATTGAAATGGGGGGCCCCGAGATGGCCCGCCAAATGAAAATGGGGGGCCCCGAGATGGCCCCCCAAACCCCCCCGACGTTCGGAGCGCCCCGGCAAAGCCGGGTCGCTCCTCTAAACCCCCCGACGTTCGGAGCGCCCCGGCAAAGCCGGGTCGCTCCTCTAAACCCCCCGACGCTCGGAGCGTGCCGGCGAAGCCGGGTCGCTCCTCTAAACCCCCCAACGTTCGGAGCGTGCCGGCGAAGCCGGGTCGCTCCTCTAAACCCCCAGCGCTCGGAAGCGGCCCGGGGAAACCCGGGCCGCTCCTGGTTTCGCCTAGGGGCTTTCGGCCGTCGGAGCTACGTACGCCAGCAGGACGACCGGCCCGCCGTCGTCCGGCGCCTCGGCCATTTGGCGGCCCTTCACGTTGGCGATGACGAGGTACGCCACGATGATGACGACGATCACGCCCACGCCGACGAGGAGGAGGATCGTTCCGACCTCCAGGGCCTCGGCGCGCGCCGGCGTCACCGCGGTGAGCAGCAGGGCCACCACGAGCACGAGCGCGATCATCCGGTAAGGAGTCATGCCCTTACCCTAACACCCGGTCAGTTCGCGACGGTCACATTGATGGAGGCCGAGCCCGTCGCCCCCGTGGAGTCGCGCACGCCCACCGTCGGCGTCCGCGGGCCGTTGTCGCCCGTGGTGGTGGACCACGGGATCGAGACGGGCCCGGAGCTCGTGGTGGTCGTGGTGGCCAGCGTGCGGCCCCCCTCGCTCAGCGTGTACGTCTTGCCGCCGCTCGCGTCGCCGTTCACCCAGATCGTGAACCACACGACGCCCCGCACGGTGTCGCCATTGCGCGGCTGGGTGATGAAGACGCCGATCGGGCCCGGCGGCGGGGGCGGCGGCGTGGTGTTCCTGACGCTCACGCTCCGCGTCGCGGTGGCGGTGCGGCCGGCGCCGTCCTGCACGGTCAGGCCGAGCGTGTGCGTGCCGTCGTTGACCGTCGTCGTGTTCCAGCCGAACGACGCGGTGGTCGCCGAGCCGGAGGTCGCGAAGACCTGCGCGCCGTCCACCGTCAGCGTGAAGGCGATGGGCGTCCCCGAGGCGCCGGTCTCGGACATGCCGACGCTGACGGTGCCGCTCACCGTCGCCCCCTCGGCGGGACTCGTGAACGACGCGACCAGCGGCGCGGGCCCGCCGCCACCGCCGGCGTTTTGCACGTTGAATGCGCGCGTCGTGCTGCCGCTGTTGCTCGAGGCGTCGCGCACGGTGGCTACGAGCGTCTGCGTGCCGTTGGCCACGCGCGTGGAGTCCCACGGCAGCGTGACGTGGTTGGACGCGTCAGTGGCGGTCACGAGGCTGACGCCGCCGATGGCGAGCGTGAACGTCCGGTTGCCGGCGCTGGCGCCCTCCACCCAGACGTCGGACCACACGGTGCCGGTGACCGTCGCGCCGGCCGCCGGGCTGGTGATGAAGACCTTCAGCGTGCCGGTGCCTCCGCCCGCGACCGTCACATTGCGCGTGGCGGTTGCCGTGCGGTTGGCGCCGTCGCGGACGGTGAGCGTCAGCGTGTGCGCGCCGGCGACCGCGCCGCTCGTGTTCCAGTTGTAACTGGCCGTCGTGGCGGTTCCCGAGGTGGTGTAGGCCTGAGTCCCGTCGATCGCCAGCGTGAAGATGATCGGCGTGCCGCTGGCGCCCGTCTCTGACATCCCGACGGCGACGGTGCCGCTCACGGTGGTGCCCTCAGCCGGGCTCGTGAACGCTGCCGTCAGCGGCGTGCCGCCGCCGTTGTTGGCGACGGTCACACCTCGCGTGGCCGTCGCCGTGCGGCCGGCGCCGTCGCGCACGGTGAGCCCGAGCGTGTGGGCGCCGTCGGCGACGCTCGCCGTGTTCCAGCCGAACGACGCCGTGGTCGCGGTCCCGGCGGCGGTGAGGACCTGAGTGCCGTCGACGGTCAGCGTGAAGGTGATCGGGGTGCCGGAGGCGCCGGTCTCGCTCATGCCGACGGTGACCGTGCCGCTCACGGTGGCGCCGGCGGCGGGACTCGTGAACGCCGCGGTCAGCGGCGGCGTCGTGCCGTTCTTGATCGTGAGCGCGCGCGTCCCCGTGCCGACGTGCCCGGCCGAATCGCGCACGGTCGCCGTCAGCGTCTGCGGTCCGTCGGGGACCTGGCGGCTGTCCCAGGCCAGTGTGGCGTGGCTGCTGGCGGTGCCGGTGGCGAGGACGGTGTCGCCGATGCTGAGCGTGAACGTGTTCGACGTGCCGACGTAGTTCTCCACCCAGACGTCGCTCCAGACGGTGCCGCTCACCGTCGCGCCCTCGGCCGGCGCCGTGATGAACACGCGGACGTCGGAGGGCTCGAGCTTGGCGACGAACGCGTCCCCGCTGCCGCCGCCGTACGTCGCCTGCGACGGGCGGACGGTCGGGTACGACGTCGAGAACGTGGTGCCGGTCACGTACACGGTGCCGGTCGCGCTCGCGGCGACGTCCCCGACGTAGGTCTGCGAGTCCCCGAAGTACGTGGAGTAGACGAGCGATCGGCCGTCGGAGGTCAGCTGGGCGACGAAGCTCGCGACGGGCGCGCCCTGTGACGAGGGCAGCGGGCTCACCTGGGGAAAGTTGGTGGAGCGCGCGACGCCCGCGATGTAGATGTTGGCAGAGGAGTCGAGCGCGATGCCGGCCGCCTCGTCGTCGCCGTTGCCGCCGAGATAGGTCGAGAACACGGGCGCCGAGCCGGTCGCGTTGAAGCGTGTGACGAAAGCGTCGCTGGCGCCGCCGGCGAGCGACGACTGCAGCGCGTTGAACGTCGGCAGACCCGCGGCGGCGCCGCCGGTGATATAGGCGTTGCCGTCGGCGTCGACGGCGATGCCGCTCGGACGGACGCTCCGGTTGCCGAAGTAGGTGGCATAAACGAGAGCCGAGGCGTCGGGCGCGAGCTTCGCCAGCGCGGCCGCGCCGTTGTCGGGGCCCGGCGTCGGCTGAAACGCACCGGCGGTCGTCGGAAACTGGGAGCCGGCAGCGCCGCCAAGCACGTAGGCGGCGCCTGTGCGATCGACGGCGAGCGCGGTCGGCTGGAACATGTCGCCGCCCAGGCGGAACTCGACGAAGTAGAGAAAGCGTGAGGTGTCGGCCGCGATGGCCGCGACGAATGCCGGAGGGCCGCCGGTCACGCCGGGCCTCGCGAAGGGCGGCCGGGTCGTCGGAAAGTCGCCGTAGGCGTTGTACCCGGTGACGTAGATGTTGCTCGCGGGATCCACGGCGATGCCGGTCGTGGCCACGGAGCCGAGGCCGCCGAGCGACGTCGAGAACAGCATCGAGCCGTTCGGGCCGAGCTTCACGACGTAGCCGCCCTGGTCACCCTGCGCCTGCGGTCGACCGGACGCCAGCGAGTTCAGCGTCGGGCAGTTGTACGTCAGCCCCGAGCGCGGGTACGGGCACGTGGCGGCGACGTACGCGTTGCCCGCTCCGTCCACCGCGATGGCGACCGGGGACATGTCGCCGAGGGTCGCCGTGTACAGGATGGTTTGACCGTCGGGGCTGTACTTCACGACGTTGCCCGGCAGCCCGCTGCCGCCGACGGCCACATAGATGTTGCCCGCGCCGTCCACGGCGATGGCGCGGCCACTGTCGGCGCCGGAGCCGCCGTCGTAGGTCGAGTAGGTCAGCGCCACCCCGGCCGCGGCCGCGGCCGGGCTCAGAAGCGCGATGACGAAGACTATGGAAAGTGCTGCAATGCGGCAGGAAGCGCCGCCGGACGTTTTGCGGAGTTTCGCGCGCGCGGCCCTAGATATTGAGGGTGCTGACAAGAGGATCATGAACTAAAGCAGAGGTGATGCCAGGAAGACGGGGGGCCACGACATGCCCCCCCCACGCCCCCCTAATAGCGGAAGGGCACCGGATATGGGCGGCCGAACGGACGGCCGTCCTTGACCGTCAGCACCGGCACGAGCTTCTTCGTCCCGGATTTCTTGTTCTGGCGGGTGTCCACGAACTCGACGGCGGGCCCGTCGCTGTAGTCGAAGATCGCCACGTCGGCGGGCGCGCCGACGGCGAGCGTGCCGAGCCCGGGCACGCGGCCGATGATCTTTGCCGGCTCGATGGTCGCGCGTTGCACGACCTCCTCCAGCGGGAGACCGAGCGCCAGGAATTTCGACATCACCCACGGCAGCGTCGGATAGCCCGGCGTGTTGATCGATACGGCGTGGATGTCGCTCGAGATCGTGTCGACGTGGCAGCCCTGCATCATGGCCGGCTCGCAGACCGTGAAGTCGAACGAGCCGCCGCCGTGGCCGACGTCGAAGATCACGCCGCGCTGCTTGGCGGCCTTCGCGGCGGGAATCAGCTGGCCGTTCTGGACGATGTTGTTGCCGGCGCCGCTGTAGGAGTGCGTGAGGATGTCGCCGGGGCGCAAGAGATCCAGCACGTCGGCGAGGCTGCCGGGCGCCGATCCGATGTGGCACATCACGCGGAAGCTCTTGCCCGCCATCTCGGCGGCGTGCCGCGCCCGGCGCAGCGGCTCGACGCCGTTCTGACCCACCACGCTGTCGGTGATCCGCACCTTGACGCCGAGCACGACGTCGGGGTTCTCGGCCAACGTCCGGGCGCACGCCTCGACGTTGGCGTAGTCAATGTTCAGCATCTCGCCCGGCGCGAGCCCGCCCGAGAGCCCGATCGACGAGATGTGCACGAAGGCGTAGAGCCGCGTGCGCGCCTGGCCGATCACCCAGTGCTTGAGCGCGCCGAAGTTGTTGGCGCCGGCGTCGCCGGCAGAGACGCCGGTCGTCGTCGCCGTGATCGGCACCAGCTCGTCGGCGGGCAGGCCGATGGCGCCGATCAGCGGGCCGTAGTGCGTGTGCAGGTCCACGAGTCCCGCCGTCGTCAGGCGGCCGCCGGCGTCGTAGCGCTGCGCGCTCCGGTCGGCGGCGATCGGCGTCGAGGACAGCACGGCGATCTGACCGTTCTTGATTCCGATGTCGCGCTTGCCGCGCAGTCGCTGCGACGGGTCGAGCACGTCGGCGTTCGCGATGACGAGATCGTACTTGAGCGCCGCGTCGGCGGGGTCGAAGCCGCGCGGCGCCGGACCGGCCTGCGCGACCAGGACGGGCGCGGCGGCCGCGGATCCGCCGGCCAGCGAGGCGCCGGCCGCCAGCGTGCCGGAGGCGAGGAAGTCGCGTCGCGAGAGATCCATGGAGTCCTCCTATTTTCCGCCGAGGCGGAAGACCATCTGGGTGGGGCGCACGAAGCGCAACGCGGCGACGAGCATGAGCAGCACGATGACCATGTAGATGACGGCCATCGCGTCCACCGAGTAGATGGGCCGCATGCCGGCCGCGAACACCGCGTAGTAGAGCGCGACGACGAGCGTCTGGGAGCCCGCGCCGGAAAGCAGGAAGGACAGCTCGAAGTTCGCCACCGTGTTGACCAGCACGAGCAGCCCCGCCGTCAGCAGCCCGGGTAGCGCCAGCGGCAGCACCACGCGGCGGAACACCTGCCAGCGGCCGGCGCCGTGAACGCGCGCGGCCCACTCGAGGCTCTCGCTGATCTGCTCGACGAACGGCAGCAGCACGAAGATCGCGAGCGGCAGCATCGGCACGAGATTGGCGAGGATGACGCCCGCGATGGTCCCGCCGATCCGGTAGCGGTAGAGCGACGTGGCGAGCGGGATGCCGTACGTCATCTGGGGGATCAGCAGCGGCAGGAAGTAGAGGAGCAGCACCGCGTTCTTCGCCGGGAAGCCGCGCCGGGCCAGCACGTAGGCGGCGGGGAAGCCGAGGAGGAGCGCGAGCGCCGTCACCGTGACGGCCACGGTGGCGGTGACCGTGAGCACGTCGGCCAGCTGGAACTCGCGCCACGAGTACGCGTACCACTCGGTGGTGAAGGCGCCGGGCAGCGGCGTGGCGAACCAGCGCTTGGCGAGGGACGACACGACGACGTGGCTCACGATGCCCACGAGGTTGAGCGTGAAGCCCAGCACGAACAGGAACACCGCCAGCCGCCAGACGCGCCCACGCATCAGCGTTTGCCCGCGCCGACGGTGGCGACGCCGGTGCCGGCGAGACGGCCGCGCAGTCCGACGACGATGGCGAGGCCGAGCAGCTGGCAGAGGCCCATGACGACGGCGATGGCCGAGGCCATCGACATGTCGTAGTGCTCGAAGGCCTGCTGGTAGGCGGCGATGGCGATGGTGCGCGTGGCGCCCGCGGGCTGGCCGACCAGCACCGCGGAGGGGAACACGCCGAAGTTCATCACGAACACGAGGGCGAACGCGATGGCCGCGCCCGGCGCGATCAGCGGCCACATCACCCGGCGGAAGACCACCCACGGCCTGGCGCCCAGCACGCGCGCCGAGGCTTCGAGGGCGGGATCGATGCCCGAGATGTAGCCGAGCAGCATCAGGAAGCAGAACGGGAAGTGCTGCACGAAGAGCGCGATCATCACGCCCGTGTAGTTGTGGGTGAGCCGCGGCGGGTCGCCGAAGCCCGCGGCCTGCAGCCCCTGGTTCAGCCAGCCCTTGGGCCCGTAGAAGCCGTTGATCCCTTCCGCCACCAGCACCGTGCCCAGCGCGATCGGCAGCACGAGCAGCGCGGTGATCGTGCGCTCGGCCCAGATTCCGCGGCGCATCGCGTACGCCACCGTGAGCGCCAGGACCACGGTGACGATCGTGTTGGGGACCGCGATCGACGCCGTCACCGCGATCGTGCGCAGCTGCCAGGGATCGCCGAAGAACGCCAGGTAGTTCGCGAGCGACGCGCCGGCGGCGCCCTTGGCGGGATGGAGCGAGAGGAACACGCCGTAGGCGAACGGGTAGACGAACATCACCAGGAGATAGACGACCGACGGCAGCACGAGCAGGAGCGGGCCGCCGCGCTTCACAGGAAGGCCGCCTCGACGGCGCCGATCCGCTCGAACTCGGTGCGGATCCGGTCGCCGCGCGCGATGGGAAACTGCCGGGTGAACGAGCCCGTCATGATGTGGTCGCCGGCTCTGAGCCGGCGGCCGTAGGCGGCCAGCTTGCCGGCGAGCCACGCGACCGAGCGCAGCGGGTGTCCGAGCACCGCGTCGCCGCGGCCCGCGCCCACCTCGGCGCCGTTCACGCTGACGCGCACGCCGATGGCCGAGAGGTCGAGGTCCGTGCCGAGCGGCACCGGCGGGCCGAGCACGAAGAACTTCTGCTGCGCGTTGTCCGCCAGCGCGAGCGCCAGCTGGGCGGTCAGGTCGCCGCGCGTCTCGATGATCTCCAGGGCCGGATGGCAGCGGTCCACCGCGCGCGCGACGTCGTCGATCCCGAGCTTGGCGCCGACGAGATCGCGCCCGAGCACGACGCAGATCTCGTTCTCGAAGCCCGGCCTGATGAGGTCGTCGTAGCGGAACTGACGGCGGCTCTCGACCCGGCCCTCGCTGAGCAGGCAGCCGAAGACCGGCTCGTGCACCTTGAACTGCTCCTGGATCGGCTTCGCGGTGAGGCCGACCTTCCAGCCGACGTGGGCGACGCCGCCGGCGCAGCGCCGCGCGACGAGCCCGAGCTGGATGCGATAGGCGTCGTCGAGATCGAGCCGACTCTCCCACGCCGGCGGAAAGTAGACGCTGCGCGCGCGCTCCGCCCAGAACTCGTCGACCGCCCTGGCCAGCGCGCCCCGATCCAGGCTCATGCGGCGCCCTCCGGCGGCAGCAGCACGACGCGCGCGGGATCCAGCGCCAGCCCGACGACGCTGCCGACCTTTGGCGCCGTCGGCAGCCGTGCTTTGAGGACGGCGCCCGACTCCAGCGCGACCTCGACGTCGTACTCGCGCCCCTGATATTCCACGAGCCGCACGGTGCCGCGGGCGACGCCCGCACCGTGCACGTCTTCGACGACGCTGAGATCTTCGGGCCGTATGGCGGCGAGCACGCCGCCGCCGAGGGCGACATCGCCTCGCCCGCGCAGTCTCAGCCCGCCGCCCTCCGCGGTGACCATTCCGTCGGCGCCGCGCGCGGTCACCGTCAGCGGCATCACGTTGCGATAGCCGACGAAGTCGGCGACGAAGAGGTTGTGCGGCCGGTCGTGGATGTCGGCCGGCGCGCCGACCTGCATCACGCGGCCCTCGCGCATGACCACGATGCGATCGGAGAGCGACAGCGCCTCCGCCTGGTCGTGCGTCACGTAGATGGACGTGAGCCCGAGCCCCTGGTGCAGGCGCTTGATCTCCGCGCGCATCTCCAGCCGGAGCTTGGCGTCGAGGTTGGAGAGCGGCTCGTCGAGCAGGAGCACGCGCGGCTCGATCACCAGCGCCCGCGCGATGGCCACGCGCTGCTGCTGACCGCCGGAGAGCTGCCCGGGATAGCGCGTCTCGAACCCCTCGAGCTTCACGAGCGCCACCATGCGGCGCACGCGCTCGGTGACCTCCGCGCGCGACACCCGCCGCACGTCGAGGCCGAAGGCCACGTTGTCGAAGACCGAGAGGTGCGGGAAGAGCGCGTAGTTCTGGAAGACCATCCCGAAGCCGCGCCGCTCGGGCGGCAGGGGATCGAGGCGCGCCTCGTCGAGCCAGATCTCGCCGGCGCTCGGGGCGAGCAGCCCGGCCAGGAGATTCAGGGCGGTGGACTTGCCGCAGCCTGAGGGGCCGAGGAAGGTGACGAACTCGCCGCCGCGCACCTCGAGCGCGAAGTCGTCGAGGACGTTCTTCGCGCCGAAGTGCTTGCTCAGGCGGAAGCGCAGGCGGCCGATCATCCCGCTAGAACTTCTTGATGCGCTGCGCGCCGACCTCCTTGTCCCAGCGGTCCATGGCGGCGATCAGCTCCTTGACCGGCAGCTGCGGCACGATCTTGTACTTCTTCTCCATGTCCGTGTACTCGGGCCGCCACTGCTCGGCCACGAGCTTCTGGATGTCGGGCGGCGCCTTGTCGAGCGTGGCCGCCTTGATCGAGGGGCCGATGAACGCCTTCCACGTCAGCACCTGCTGGTCGGGGCGCCGCATGAACTTCATGAGGTCGAGGATGATCTCCTGCTCGGCGGCGGACACGCCCTTGGGGATCGCCCAGAAGTGGCCGTCGATCACGAACGAGGTATTGGGCAGGATGAAGATCTTCGAGTCGGGCGGGATCGTTCCCTCGGCCCGCGGCTTCATGTCCCACTCCATGATGCCGGCGATGATCCAGCGCGTCCCCTCGGCGAACTCCTTGAGGGTGATGGCGGTGCCCGTCGGATAGTACTCGATCGACTCGCCGATCTCCTTGAGGAACGCCCACGTCTTGTCCCAGCCCGCGGCGGGGTCCATCGGCTTCTTGTCGCCGAGGATGAACGGCAGCCCGCACAGGATCGAGCGGCCGGGGCCGGAGTTCGCGGGCCGCGCGTACATGAACTTGCCGGGGTTGGCCTTGACCCACGCCTTGAACTCGTCGACGCTCTTCGGCGGCGACTTCACCTTCGACGGGTTGTAGATGAAGACGGGGCCGCCGTTGTTGACGACGGACGGCACCAGATAGCCCTCGCCCTCGGCCTGGAGCACCTTGCCGGCGTCGGTGAGCTCGTCCTTGGGGAAGAGCTTGTCGTACTGCGGGAAGAGCTTCACGAGCTGGCCGTTGGCGGAGAGGACAGAGCCGGCGTCCTGGCCCACCAGCAAGAGATTGACGTCCACGCGCCCCGCGTCCTGCTGCGCCTTGATCTTGGCGGGCAGCTCGGGCGCCGGCGCGCGCTGGAAGTTCACGGCCTTCACCTTGTTGGGATTCGCCTTCTGATAGTTCTCGATGATCACGCGCGTCGAAGACAGGTCGCCCGACACGTCGATGAGCGAGACGGTGATCGGTCCTTGCGCTTCGCCCCGACGCGCCGGCAGGGCCGCGACGGCGACGAGCGTGAGGACGACGGCGGCGACCGCGAGGATGCGGAGACGGCGCAGACTCATGACGCTCCTCCTTGAGAATTCGCGGCGGATGGTACCATGTCGCGCCATACCCGCAGGGGGGCATCCATGAGCGACAGACCGATCCGCGTGGGCTTCGTGGGCGCCGGCCGCAACACCCGCAGCCGGCACATTCCGGGCTTGCAGAAGCAGCCGGGCGTCGAATTCGTCGCGGTCGCCAACCGCTCGCGGGAGTCCGGTGAGCGCGTGGCCAAGGAGTTCGGCATCCGCCGCGTCGAGGCCGACTGGCGCGACGTCGTGCGCGCGCCCGACGTCGACGCCGTGTGCATCGGTACCTGGCCCTACACGCACTGCGAGATGACGCTGGCCGCGCTGGCCGCCGGCAAGCACGTGCTCTGCGAGGCGCGCATGGCCATGGACGCCGCGGAGGGCCGGCGCATGCTGGAGGCCTCCCGCAAGGCGCCCAACCTGATCGCCCAGCTCGTGCCCTCGCCGCCGACGCTCGAAGTGGATTCGACGCTGAAGGCGCTGCTCGCCGAGGGGTACGTGGGTGAGGTGCTGGCCGTCGAGCTGCAGGCCACGCGCCAGCCCTCGTTCCTCGATCGCGAGGCGCCGCTTCACTGGCGCCAGGACCTGACGCTCAGCGGCCACAACATCCTGAACATGGGCATCTGGTACGAAGCCATGATCCGCTGGGTCGGTCCGGCCAGACGCGTGAGCGCGATGGGCAAGGTCGCCGTCCCCCGCCGTCGCGACGAGAGCGGCGCCATGCGCGAGGTCAAGGTCCCCGACCACGTCGACATTCTCGCCACGCTCGCCGGCGACGCTGTGGCCCACTTGCGCTTCAGCGCGGTCACCGCGCTCGGGCCCGCCAACGAGGTCTGGATCTTCGGCAGCGACGGCACGTTGCGGCTGGAGGCCGACGCCAAACGGCTATCGGGCGCGCGGCGCGGCGACAAGGAGCTGCGCGAGATCCCGATCCCTGCCGAGCGGCGGGTCGGCTGGCGGGTGGAGGAGGAGTTCGTGCACGCCGTCCGCGGGCGCGAGAAGATCTCGCACACCACCTTCGAGGACGGGGTCCGGTACATGGAGTTCACCGACTCCGTCGCGCAGAGCCTGGCGCTCGGTCGGGCGGTGGAGGTGGCCAGCCTCTAGCTCCCGCGTCGTCGTTGGACTGAAAGACTAATCGGCTCTCTGGCAGGGAACATGCAACCCTGTGCAGTGAATGGGCGCTCGCTGGCGGACTGCCCGGCTGCTGCTGCTGATCTCCGGCGCCACCCTGCTCGCCATCCTCGTATCGCAGAACGATCCCGAGGCGATCCTGCACTCGATCCGCCAGCTAGGATGGCGGATCCTCATCGTCATCGCCTTCCCGTTTACGATCGTGAATGTTCTCGACACCCTGGGGTGGCGGTTCGCGTTCCGGCGTGACCTCGTGCCGTTCGGCGCTCTGTTCTCTGCCAGGTTGGCCGGGGAGGCGTTCAACCTCACCACCCCCACCGCGTCGGTCGGGGGCGAGGCGGTCAAGGCCTGGCTCATCCGCCACCACGTGCCGCTCGACGAGGCCCTGCCCTCGGTGATCGTCGCCAAGACGACGATCACCATCGCCCAGGGCCTGCTCCTGGTCGTGGGTCTGCCCTGCGCCTGGGTGCTGCTGCCGCACGACTCGCCGCTGTTGCGGGTGATGTTCTGGCTGCTCCTGGTCGAGGTCCTGGCGGTGGGCGGGTTCGTGGCCGTCCAGGTCGGCGGCGTGCTCGGCTTCGGCGGCCGCGCCCTGGGCCGCTTCGCGTTTCTCGAGCGGCTGGCCGGCGGCCTCGGACGGCTCGACGACTCCCTCGCGGTCTTCTACCGCCGCGAGCCGCTTCGCCTGGCGCTCTCGACCTTCTTCCACTTCCTGGGCTGGATCGGGAGCGCGGTCGAGGTGTGGGTGGCCCTGCACCTGCTCGGGGTGGAGCTGTCCTTCACCGCGGCCCTCCTGATCGAGGCCTTCAGCACCGCGGTCCGCTTCGCCACCTTCATGGTGCCGGCGAGCATCGGCGCGCTCGAGGGCGGCCACGTGGCGATCTTCACGGCGCTCGGACTCGGCGGCACATGGGGGATGTCCTTCAGCATCGTGCGTCGCATCCGCGAGGCCACCTGGATCGGCATCGGCTTCCTGGCGCTGGCCGCCTACCGTGGCTTCGTCCCGGCGCCGGCGCCCGCGGCCGAGCACTGAGCCATGTGCGGCATCGCCGGCTTCCTGGCCCCGCCCGGCGTTCGCGCCGACCGCGCCATGCTCGAGCGCATGGTGCGCACCCTCGCCCACCGCGGTCCCGACACCTTCGGCTTCCACGTGGACGGGCCCGCCGCGCTCGGCATTGCGCGGCTGCGCGTGATCGACCTCGTCACGGGCGATCAGCCCATCGCCAGCGAGGACGGCGCGGTGCACGTCGCGCTCAACGGCGAGATCTACGGCTTCGCCGCCCTGCGCGCGAGCCTCGAGCGCGCCGGCCACCGGTTCCAGACGGCCTCCGACACCGAGGTCATCGTCCACGCGTGGGAGGAGTACGGCGAGCACTGCCCCGATCACCTCAACGGCATGTTCGGCTTCGCCGTGTGGGACCGCCGGCGCCAGGTCTTCTTCCTCGCCCGCGATCGCATGGGCGAGAAGCCGCTCTATTACGCGAAGGTGGACGGCTGGTTCGTCTTCGGCTCCGAGCTGCGCGCCGTGCTGGCGCACCCGCACGTCGGCCGCGCCCTCGATCCCGAGGGGCTCGCGCGCTACCTCGCCTACGACTTCGTGCCCGACCCGCACACCATCATCCGCGGCGTCCACAAGCTGCCCCCCGGCCACGCGCTCACCGCCGGCGACGGCAAGGTGCGCGTCGAGCGCTACTGGGAGCTGCCGTCGAGGCCCGACGACGGGGACGAGGAGACCTGGCGGCGCGAGATCTCGAGGCGGCTCGACGAGGCCGTGTCGCTGCGCCTGGTCAGCGACGTCCCGCTCGGCTGCTTCCTCAGCGGCGGCATCGATTCCACCGCGGTGGCAGCGAGCGCCGCGCGGCTGAAGCCGGGGCTGCGCACGTTTTCCGTCGGCTATGCGGAGCGCTCCCACGACGAGCGCGGCTTCGCGCGCCTGGCGGCCCAGCGGCTCGGCACCGTGCACGAGGAGCTGCTCGTCTCGGCGGCCGACGTGGCCCCCGTGCTCGAGCGCCTCGGGATGCTGCTCGACGAGCCCATCTCCGACATGAGCTTCGTGCCGCTCTACCTCCTGTCGCGCTTCGCGCGGCAGCAGGTCACCGTCGCCCTCACCGGCGACGGCGGCGACGAGCTGTTCGGCGGCTATCCGGCCATGGCCGCCGACTGGTGGCATCGCGCCTTCGGGCGCCTGCCGAAGGCCGCGCGCCGCGGTCTCGCGCGGCTCGGCGAAGTCTCGCTGGCGCCGGAGCCGCTGCGCATCTTCCTCGGCGCCCTCGCGTACGCGCCCGACGCGCGCAACCAGGCGCTCCTCGGCGGCCTGCCGCCCGAGCGGCTGGCCTCGCTGCTGTCGCCGGCCGCGCGCGCGGCCCTCGTGGGCTTCGATCCGTACAGCGACATCGACGCGGCGCTCGCCGGCTGCACGAGCGACGATCCGGCCACGCGGCTGATCCATCGCTACTGCAAGCTCTACATGGCGGGCCAGAACCTCGCCAACGCCGATCGCGCGAGCATGGCCGTCGGCCTGGAGCTGCGCGCCCCGTTCCTCGACCACAGTTTCGTCGAGTTCGTGAGCGGCATCCCCGCCGGCCTGCGCCTGGAGGGCCTCACGCGGCTCAAGCGCCTGCTGAAATCGGCGCTTGCCGACCGCCTGCCGCCGGAGATCCTCGAGCGCGGCAAGCAGGGCTTCGGGGTGCCGTTCAGCGAGTGGTTCCGCCGCCCGCTCGCGGGGACGCTCGACGACACGCTCGCCCCGGACCGGCTGGCGGCCGAGGGCCTCTTCGACGTGCGCGCCGTCCGCCGGCTCGTCGCCGAGCACCTGGCCGGGCGCCGCGACCACATGCCCGCGCTCTGGTCGCTCTACGCGTTCGAGCGCTGGGCCGCCGAGCACCTCGGCGGCGGGCGCTTGCTGTAGCCTGAATTATCGCGACGCTCCGTGCGCTGAGAAAAGTTTCCGCTTGACAGCCTTTGCCGCGAGCGCTCGCCGCATGTCGGCAGCGCCTCTCGAATGCCCCTCCAGCGGTCCGCAATAGCGCGGTGAGGGCAGGTCGGCCGCTCGCACCGAAAAATCGCCATCGCGTCACGATCGCGCGTTCTGATGGCTCCAGGGCGCCTCCGAAACTGGGGTATAGAGT
>Ga0137403_10005282_pt1 | contig 15010 bp, 12 predicted proteins | sample CZOMad2_1_16fung_FD_122057 | JGI IMG/M metagenome (GOLD analysis project Ga0137403, IMG submission 122057) | Vadose zone soil fungal communities from Angelo Coast Range Reserve, California, USA - CZOMad2_1_16fungal (Hybrid Assembly) | ecosystem: Environmental > Terrestrial > Soil > Vadose zone... | reverse complement strand
GGTGTCGGGGTTGCCGGCTTTGCCGACTTTCACGATGCGGCCATCGCGGATGCCGATATCGCCCTTGACTATCCCCCAGTGATCGATGATAACTGCATTAGTGATGACTAAGTCGAGTGCGCCGTGGATGCCCTCGCGGGCCGCCGTGCTGCTCTGGCCCATGCCATCGCGAATGACTTTACCGCCGCCGAAAGTAACTTCATCGCCATAAGTGGCGTAATCGCGTTCTATTTCGACGACTAAGTCGGTGTCAGCCAGGCGGACACGGTCTCCTTTCGTGGGACCGTAGAGGTCGGCGTAGACGCGGCGGGGGATTTGCAGGCTCATTTGTCCAGGGCTCCGTTGACGCGGGCGTTATGGCCGTGCACGATGCGCGCGCCGGCCAGAGGAACCAGAGTGACTTGCTTCTCTTCACCCGGCTCGAAGCGAGAGGCCGTGCCGGCTGCGATATTCAGGCGCTTGCCATAGGCGGCGTCACGATCGAAGTGCAAGGCGCCGTTGACTTCGAAGAAATGGTAGTGGCTGCCGACCTGGATGGGACGGTCGCCTGTATTTTTGACCAGTATCTTGACCGGCTTGCGGCCGGCGTTGGCGGTGATGTCGCTGGACTCGAGGAAATATTCGCCTGGCTTCATAGTTATCAAACCGGGTTATCGCACTGGATCGTGTACTGTGACTAACTTGGTCCCATCCGGAAAAGTGGCTTCCACCTGCACTTCATGCAGCATTTCGACGATGCCATCCATGAGATCGTCGCGCTTGAGAATCCTGGTTCCAAGCACCATGATTTCCGCCACGCTCTTGCCGTCGCGCGCGGCTTCCAGAATTTCAGCCGAGATCATAGCCACGGCTTCCGGATAGTTTAATTTCACACCGCGGGCTTGACGCTTTCGCGCCAGCTCGGCGGCGACAAATACCATGAGCTTTTCCTGCTCGCGAGGGGTGAGATGCAAAGCTTCCTCCGGGAAACTCAATAGATCTTGCGAGGGATGACGGCAACCTCCCCGTAGAGCGCCTGCTTGGCGAAGCGCCAAAAAGTGACGAGGCCTTCGGCGATATCGCGGCCGTTGCGACTCAGTGCGCGGACGACGAGGCCGTGCGCCGGAAGTCTGCCGAGGCCCCATATTATCACAGGCGAAGAGAGCTGCCCGGCCACTTCGGCCAGCTGTTTCTCAAGCGCACGCCATTGACTTTCAGGCGCTCCGGCGCGGCAGATGAAGAATGTTGAAAAGTAGCGGTACGGTCCGAGGCGGGCCGCGGATTGCAGGGGCCGCGCTATGGGATCCAGATCGCCGCGCTCGATGGCGACAGGAATCCCATCGACGCGCAACTCGAAGCTGAGGTGAAGGTGGTGATAGGAGAAAACTTCGCCGCGGGCCTCTCTGCCAGGGGCGACGGTATCCCACCAGAACAGGCCGGCGCCGTGCTCGAGGTTCACGACGGTGTGCTGCCGGTATCGCGAACCGGCGAACGGGATGAGAGGATCGGGCAGATATTCGAGCAGTGCGCCTGCATGAGCGCGGACGTGCGTGGCAAGCTCGGCGGGTGCGGCTTGCGGACGGCTGCGATAGAGGCGAGTAGCGCCGGTTGACGTGATTTGCGCGCGCGCGCCGGGGCCAACGTCTAGCGCGACTGATAGCCGGTCGCCCGCCAGCACGCCTCCCGAAAGATTGTGCAGGTGAACCAGTGCGGCGCCACCGTGAAGATGGAATGCGCGCACGATCTTGAGCGGCTGGCGCTGTTCGAGCAGGTTCAATTGCGTGCGCGCGGCTCGCGCGTCGTACTCGAACTGCAGAGAGAGCCGGCCATCAGTCGGTCGCATATTTATCAACTGATGAACAACCTGGTCGCGAGCCCTACATGGCGCATGGATGCCATCTCCACCAGCGGTGTAAATGACAAGGCGGAATCCGGATCAGCCAGTTCGCTGGCGCGCGCCGTTTCGAGAATGGCAGGTTTGAGGTCCCACAACAGTCGCGCGGCGCGCTGCTGGCCGAGCGGCATTAGCCGCTGGCAGGCGGACACCAGGCCATTCAGCATCTGCTGCAGATAGACGGCGGCGGTGAGTTCCTCATCGACACCCGACATGCGGCCCGCGTAGCCGAAAGCCGTGGCGTAGTGCGCGTCGCCGGCGGGGACTTCAACGCCGGCGAGCGTGCTGAAAAGCTGCAGGAAGCGGCGGCCGAGCGTCAGGCTTGCTGTGCGGCTTTCGTGCGCAGGTTTGCGCGCGCTGAGGCGCTGGTTGATCGAGATCCAATCCGCCCCTGCCTGCCGGTGCGCGGCGCGGCAGAATGCGGCTTCGAGGATTCCGGTTTCATCGAGATAGTCGCGCAGAAAACCGGGCAGGGCATCGACGGTAAGCAGTTCCTCCGCGACGAGTGTCTCCAGGCCGAAGGAGTGCGCGGCGCCGCCAATGGGCAGCGCACTGTCCGCCAGTTGCATCAACTGCAGCAAGCGCGCGGGATCAGTAGGTTCGTTTGTGAGGTTGCTGGTCAAAGAAGTGAAAAAGTGCGACCGCTTCGTCGCGCAGAAAATCGCCAGCGATCTCTACCGGACTGCCGCCAAGTTCCTTCATGCGCGTGCTCGGGATGGTCAGCTCGTGGAAGCCCGAGCGCTGCGCATCCTGAATGTTCGCGCCATAGACAATTTTGGAAATTCTCGCCCAATGGCACGCCGCGAAGCACATTGGGCACGGCTCGCACGTCGAGTAGATCACGCAGCCGGAAAGATCGATCGTCCGCAGCTTACGGCACGCCTCGCGAATGGCGTGGATTTCGGCGTGGGCGGTAATGTCCGTGGTTTCCCAGACGACGTTGTGCGTGCAGCTCACGACGTCGCCCGCGCGCGCGATGCAGGCGCCGAACGGAGTCTGACCATGCTGGATGCCTTCGCGGGCTTTCTCGATCGCGAGACGCATGAGGGCGGCCTCAGTCACGGGAAGAACGTCCCGTCTGTAAGTTGAGGATCGGGTACCTGGCCCAATCTTTGTAATCGAAATGCCACCACTCAAAATCGTAGACTGTGAAGCCCTCAGCCTCCATGGCGCGCCGCAACAGCTCGCGATGCCAGCGGGCGAGCGACGTGCCGCCGGGATAATCCGGATAAGAGCGTTCGGACATCTCGTCATACAGCCCAACCATCTCGGCCGGCTTGCCGATTTTCAAATCGTACAAAGTCAGGTCGACGGCGCACCCGCGATTGTGGCGCGAACCCTGGCTGGGATCGGCGACGAAGATGCGCTTGTCGGGCGGCGTGCCGTCCCAAAACATTTTCGTGACATACCAGGGCCGGTAGGCGTCGTGGATCAGCAGGCCGTAGCCCATCGTGCGTAACTTCTGGTGGGCGCGCACCAGCGCTTCGGCGGCTGGGCGCTGCATGAATGCGCGCGCCTCGGGATAGAAAACGGTACGCATGAAATTATTGGTGGTGGCGTAGCGGATATCGAGCTTGATGGTCGCGTCGAGCGACGTGAGTTCCACAAGATCGGGCTTGCGGAAATCGCCGGTTTCCTTGGGCGGCTGGGCAGTCATCGCCCGGCGGCGCAGCTCATCGACGGGCTCGAGCGGCTCGATGTAAGCACTGGTCTGGCGCTCACCCGCGATCTTTCGCCGCGCGAACACTACGCCGCTGCCGAGGACGGCCTCGGTGGCCCGGCCGTCAGCCCCGCGGTGGAACGCCAGCGTTTCGCCGTCATACAAACCCCAATTCGGGAAGCGGAAAACGTCGGGTGAAACCTCTTCGAGCGGATAATAGTCGTACCACTCGATGAGCGCCGTGAGCTTGCCGTCTTTTTCGAGGATGTAGAGCGTGTCGTGATCCCAGCCGTATTCACCGATCAAGCCGCGGCGGCGATCGGGTATGGGCGCAGGCTTGAGCAGGGAGACGCGGTTCAGGTGTTGGTTACCGATCAGCACGCCGCCCGCTTCCGGCACAATCTTCATGCCGTATCCCAGCTTGCCGTCGAGCTTCAACGCGTCACTTGCTTGCCGCACCTCAATCTGCTCGCCGCCGCGCGCGGGCAAATAATAGAGCCGGCCGTTGCGCTCGGAGAGATCGATAGCCTTGGCGCCCTCACCGTAGCGCCCGTCCAGGCGGCGCGCGAGTGCGGGATCAAGCGGGCGCGTCTCGGAAATTGCCGGCAGCGGTTTGCCCGCGCGTGCCGCCAGCATGAGCCGCAGTGCTTCGCGCGCGATGTGATTCACGACGGCATTGGAACTGTCTTTGGTCGTGACCGCTACCACGCCCAACTTGTCATCCGGCAGCGCCGCCAGCTCAGTCGCAAAGCCGTAAATCGCGCCGCCGTGCCCCACCAGCCGGTGCCCGCCGAATTCCGACACGCGAAAGCCGATGCCGAAGCCGGTCTTGTCCCCAGGTTTGGCGAACTGCGGGCGCCACATCTCGTCCAGCGTTTCCGGCTTGAGGACAGCCCCGTTCGGCCCGCGGCCGCGCGCGAACAACATGCTCAAGAAGCGTCCTAGGTCGACCACGCTGGTGTACAAACATCCCGCCGGTCCGATGCCGAGCTGAAACGTCGGCGCTTCGAATGTGCGGCCGTCATAGGTCCACATGTACGCTTTAGCCAGATTCGCGACCAGCCGCGGCTCCGGCTCGAACGCGCTGTCATGCAAGCCCATGGATTCGAGTACAGCGCGCTTCAGATATTTGGCATACGGCTGTTCCTTGCGCCGCTCCAGGACATAACCCACCACGGTGATCCCGGCATTGGAATATTTCGTGTGGCTGCCGGGCGCATAAACAAGCCTGGTCGGCTTCAAGCTCTCTACCGTTGCCGCGACGCTCGGCTCATTCGGATCGAAATAATGGCCCACGGCCGGCTCGCGCACCAGGCCGGAACGGTGCGACATCAGCTGGCGCAGCGTGATCGGTTTCCCAAACGGGTTGTGCGGATGAAAATCGGCCAGGTAGTCGGTAATGGGCGCGTCGAGATTCAATTCGCCGCGCTCCACAAGCTGCATGACGCCAATGTCGGTGAACAGCTTGGAAACAGAGCCGACGCGGTAGATGGTTCCGGCAGTGGCAGCGGTTTTCTTGTCCGGGTCGGCCAATCCAAAACCTTGCGCCCAGACGATCTGCTGATCGTCGACCAGCGCCACGGAAATCGCGGGCAGTTGTTTTTGGGTGAGCTCACGCAGGATGAAAGGCTTGAGCGCGCGCGCCACCGCCGCATAATCCTGGGGGCGCGATATCGCCGGAGACGGCCCAGGCCAGGGGACAGGCGATCGAGAGCAGCAGAGCCGCGGACCGGTGCATCCGCCTATTCTAAGTCAGTACTTCTTAGAGGATGTCACTACTTCTTAAGGATCACGTCGACCCGCGCCGGCTGCAAGTCGATGCGGTCAATGCGATGGCTCAACTCGAACGGCTCGCCAACCTTGGCTTCGGGATAGTAAGGCAACAAATAATTCTGGATCAGATATTCCAGCATCCGGCCTTCGACGACGATGCCTGAGACCTCGACCCGCTGCACGTTGACGGTGGCGCGCCCGCCGCCGGATTGCACTTGCGCCGTCACCGTCACCGGGTGCTCGCCTTGCAATAGCTGCCGCATCAGCCAGCCCGGCGGCTTGCCCTGAGCGCTGCGCAGACGGACGAAATCGATCACTGCGGAGCCGGTGGCCGTGCCCGCGCCTAGCTCGATCCTGGGGTCGCGCACTCCCTGCGGCGCGACCTGCGGAACCTGCTGCTCGACGTATGCGTTCAACTCGCGCTGGCTCAGCGTGACTCTGGAACCGGGCTTGAGGCGGTCGTGTTCGATGAGGTCAAATTTCTTTTGGACAGAGCTGTAGTCGGCGCGCGAGCTATAGAGCAGTAGTGGCAGAACGAACAGCGCCAGCGGCCAAATTCGCCTCATGCCTCATTATACGGACCAGCGGACGCATCTGTTTCAAACCGTTATGCCTCGGTGTATATTGATGAGCAGTGGGCAGCAAAGTATTGGCCTGCGAGCCGTATTAGGGTTACGCCGATGAGTTCGATAGTCCCAAAACTCGAACGCCATGAGGGGCTGGCCGCCGACCTCATTGACTACTTGCGCCAGATCGATGAAGTCGACGCAGACGCGGGAAATCTGTTAAACGGCATGACGGAAGATCAATTCCACTGGTCGCCCGATTCCGCGCGCTGGTCGATTGCGCAGTGCCTGGTGCACTTGGTGATCATGGGTCGCCGCTACCTGCCGGTCCTGGATGAAACCATCGAGGACGCGCGCGCGGAACATTTGCTGGGGCGCGGGCCCTTCCGGTACGGTTTCATGGAGAAGTGGATTGTGCGGGCCACTGAGCCTCCGCCGGGCATCCGGTTGAAGACCCCCGCTTCGGCGCGCCCACCCGACGACCAGCCTCTGGCCGGAGTGGTAGCGAATTTCCTGGTGACGCAAGACGAGCTGCGTAAACGGATTCATGCGGCCAAGGGGATAGATCTCGCGCGCGCGAAGACGACCTCGCCTTACGTGAAGTCGCTCAAACTGGGCCTGGGCCCGTGCTTCGCGTTTCTCATCGCGCACGAACGCCGGCACCTGTGGCAGGCCTGGCGGGTGCGTAAAGACGAGGGTTATCCGCGGCAATTGTTCTAATGCGCAATACGGCCGCGCCACGCGTCCCTTGGGGGTTTCGGATGACGGGTCGACTGTTCGACCAGACCGAAACGAACTGATATCCTATCGTCTCGGAGGCTGACCATGCGGGCGTGGATGGTGACGTCGATAGCGGCATTCAGCATTCATGCCGCTCCGTGCCAGACCTACGAAGTCTTCAAAAGCGCTGAAATCGATGCCCGGCTCGAGAACTTACAACGACCGGACATCATTTACCAGGGAACCAATTTCACAATTTCGTTGAACGCGCAATCTGGCGCCGCGGGTGCGTTCGAAAACGATGGCGAGGCAGACGAGATATTCTCCATGCGTAGCGGAACGGGTGCGCTCGTGCTCGGCCACTCTCCCTATGAAGTCGCAGCGGGCGATTTAATCAGCATACCCCGCGGAACGGCGCATCGACTTAGCGCGTCGTCGGGTCGGATCAAGTACCTGAAAATCCACTTTTTTGGAAAGGGCATTCCATCGCCAAAACTCTTTTACAATACCCCGCGCGTCCTGTCTGCTTCTGAGATTGCTGCCACGCTCGCGAACGGCAGCACGCAGACAATCCTCGATGCCCCCACTTTCTTGATGTCCTATGCCATCTACTCCGGCCATTGGGGAGATTGGGAGGAGCATAGCAACCATGGACACATTTACTTCGTAAAGAGCGGATCCGCCGCGGCCGACCTTGGAGGCCAGCTGCAAAACGCAAAAGAGGAGCGGCGCGGCACAATGCGTGGCACGGGGATAACGAGCGCTCGACGGTATGAGATAGGTCCGGGCGATATCGTTGTGATTCCACGGAACACGCCACACCACATGGAGCTCATCAGTGAGCGGCTAGGGTACGTATTTGTCTGGGTTCATGCCGACTGAGTGAATGTCCGACGGGCTTAAACGCCGGAACTACCAAACTTACCGAACAGCCATTTATCAACATCGGCGAATCCATCGATATGTGGGGACTGCACCTGACGCCTTAACCGCGAAAATGCGGGCGCGCTTATTGCAGGGGAGCGTAATAGCCGTGGCGCCACGATGCATGTGCCTCCGGCTGGTTGACGTGCACCTGCACGCGGCGATAGCGGCCGTCGTTTTGCGGATTGCTCGAGTAGTAGCCCAGCAAATACTGGCTGCGCAAGTCGCGGCTGAGCTTCTCCATGGCGTCCGGCAGGTCCTCGAGTTTGCGCACGCGGATCATTCTGCCGCCGGTCTCATTCGAGATTCTTTCCAGTAGGTGCGACCCCTCCAGCAGGCCGATGGAATAGATACGGACGTCGGCTTCCCGAACCAGCTCCCGGAGCTCGGACGCCGTGTAGCGGCTGTTATTGTCGCCTCCATCGGAAAGCACCAACAGCGCCCGGCGCCCATTCTTGGCGCGCTTCATTTTTTGGATGCCAAGGTAGATGGCGTCATGCAACGCCGTCCAGCCGCTCGGTTGCGTAGAGCGGAGCCATCCGGAAATCTCGTTAACGTCATCAGTGAAACCGGTCAACAGCACGGGCTTGTCACTGAAACGCACCAGCAGGAACTCATCGCCCGGAAGGGTGGTTTGGAAGAACTGTTCGACGGCGGCCACCGACGTCTCCATCTTGTGGCGCATACTGCCGCTGGCATCGAAGATCAATCCCACCGAGGCCGGCGCGTCCTCGGCGGACAGGTAAACGATCTTCTGCTCCACGTTGTCTTCGAACAGATGGAAGTCGTCTTTTCGCAAACCCGCAAGGGGCCGGTCCAGGGGATCGTTCACGGTTACGGGAATGAGCACCACCTTGACGTTCGCGCGGATAGCTTGAGGAATCGGGGCATCCGGACTTCGGCCGGGGCGCGCGCGAGGCGTGATCGCGACCGTAGGCTCACTTCGCGTGTCGGCATCGTCGGCTGCCCCGAGGCTGAGCGAGCCGATTTCCAGGACGGCAGCGGCGATAAATGCGAAACGGTGACCGCCAGTTTTCATGTCCGCCTCCGAAGCGTTCCAGTATAATCCACGGGCGGTGTCAAGGGGGAGGTGGATAAAGCGAATGTTCAGCAATGCGCGGAACACGGATGTCAGGTGCCGCGGGAGGCTCCAAAGTTACTTGCGGCGGGATTCGTCTAGCGTGCGACGCAGGATGGGCAGCACGGCTCTGTCTTTCTCGCCGGCCACCTCTACTTTGACCGCGATCAGGGTTTCGAGATCAAGGACGTGGACGGTGGTACCGTCACCGACGTCCGTCGAATTCGCGTGCGGCAGTAGATCCCGGTAGCCGTGCGCATTCCCGATACTACCCAGCAGATCGAGGGGGCCGAATCGGGTCGAGAGGAGGTTATGGCCGGCGGAAACGAGATGCGAGAGTTGCGGTTTCAGCCGCTGTTCCGGGTGCGTCCTATAGTAGCCTTCCAGCGTTTCGATAGCCGCGAGGAGACGACCGAGGTTCCCGGCGTCGGTCGAGTAGAGCACGTCGACGTCGAACGTCATGATGGGCGCTCCCTGCACCGCCGCCGCGACTCCTCCAACCAGGATAAAGTTAACGCGGTGCAGTGTCAGGGTTCGCAGGATTTGCAGGAAGTCGGGCTTCAGAGTTCCAGGCACGGACGTTCAATACGGAATCGACATATTGTTGAAGCGTTGCCAGACGCTCGGCCGGGGTAAGCGACAGCATCCAGCGGATCAGTGTGAGATCCACACCGTCTTCGGAATAAGCGGGCCAATTGCTACCGTCGCTGTCGCGCGGCTCCATCCGAGAGATAGCATAGCAGGACCGTACTGCTGCCGAACCGGTCGGACGCTGAACTACAGCAGCTTCGTATCGCCCATCAAATACTGGTCCACGCCGCGCGCGGCCTTGCGTCCTTCGCTGATCGCCCAGACCACGAGTGATTGCCCGCGGCGCATATCGCCCGCCGCGAAGACGCCGGGAACGGATGTCATGTAGTTCTCATCGGCCGCCACATTACCGCGCGGGTCAAGCTTCACGCCCAACTGCTCGAGCATGCCGATGCGCGCCGGGCCCAGGAAGCCCATGGCCAGTAGCACCAGGTCGGCGTCCATCGTGAACTCAGTGCCGGGCAGCGGTTCGAACTTGGGCGGCGGGCCGACACGCAAGCCATGCAACTGTTTCACGTTGCCGTTTTCGTCGCCCGTGAATTTGGCGGTGGCGATACTCCACTCGCGGATGCCACCCTCCTCATGCGCGCCTTCGATGCGCAGTTGCATGGGCCACAACGGCCAGGGCGTGAGCGGCGAGCGCTCTTTCGGCGGCATGGGCAGCAGTTCGAACTGGTGCACGGAGAGCGGTTTCTGGCGGTGCGTGGTGCCCAGGCAATCCGCGCCCGTATCGCCACCACCAATGATCACGACGCGCTTGCCCGTCGCCAGGATCTGGCTCGCCACGGTATCGCCTTCGCAGACTTTATTTTGCTGCGGCAAAAAGTCCATGGCGAAATGGATGCCCTGCAATTCGCGGCCGGGCACGTTCAAATCACGCGGCCACTCGGCGCCGCCGGAGAGCAGGATGGCGTCGAACTCTTTGCGCAGGTCTTCCACCGGGACGTTGCCGCCCACGTGCGAATTCGGCCGGAACTCGACACCCTCGGCCGACATCTGTTCCATGCGCCGGTCGATGAGGTGCTTTTCCATTTTGAAATTCGGAATGCCGTATCGCAGCAGGCCGCCGATGCGGTCGTTTTTTTCGAAGAGCGTTACCCAGTGTCCGGCGCGCGCCAGTTGCTGCGCGGCCGCCAGCCCCGCGGGCCCCGAGCCGACTACCGCCACGCGCTTGCCGGTGCGCGTTGCCGGCGGCTCCGGGCGAATCCAGCCCTGGGCGAAGGCGTAATCGACGATGGTTTTCTCGATTTGCTTGATGGTGACCGCAGGTTCGTTGATGCCAAGCACGCACGCGGCCTCGCACGGGGCGGGGCAGATGCGGCCGGTGAATTCGGGAAAATTGTTGGTCGCGTGCAGCACGCGGATGGCTTCGCGCCACTGGCCGCGGTAGACCAGGTCGTTCCAATCGGGAATGATGTTGTTCAGCGGGCAGCCGGTGTGGCAGAAAGGCACGCCGCAATCCATACAGCGCGCGCCCTGTTTGCGGATCTTTTCTTCGGGAAAATCGAGATAGATCTCGAACCAGTCGTTGACGCGCTCGATGACGGGACGCCTGGTCGGCGTCTCGCGCGTGAATTCCATGAAGCCGGTGTCTTTACCCATGCGCTACCTGCCGTCCCGGTTCGGTTGCGCGTGGTAGCGGCACGTAGGACTGCTCGGCCTGGCGCGGAATGCCCAGCACCCGCTTGTACTCGTGCGGAAACACTTTGACGAACTGCGGCAGCATGGCGCTCCAGTTATCCAGAATCCACTCCGCGCGCGGGCTGCCGGTGTACTCGAAATGTTTCGCAATCAGGCCGCGCAAAAGCTGGATGTCGGCGGTATCGATGACTGGTTCGAGATCCACGCCCGCCCTGTTGCAACGTTTCTCGGCGAAGTCGCCTCGTTCGTCGAGCACGTAGGCGATGCCGCCGCTCATGCCCGCGGCGAAATTGCGGCCGGCTTTCCCGAGAACCACCACCATCCCCCGAGTCATGTATTCGCAACCATGATCGCCCACGCCCTCGACTACCGCCGTCGCGCCGGAGTTGCGCACTGCGAAACGCTCACCCGCCATGCCGTTGAAGTACGCTTCGCCGCTGGTGGCGCCATAGAGCACCACGTTGCCGATCAGGATGTTCCGCTCCGGCAGGAAGGTTGAAGTGCGTGGCGGATAAATGATCAGCTTGCCGCCCGAGAGGCCTTTGCCCGTGTAATCGTTGGTGTCGCCTTCGAGCGCCAGCGTCACGCCTTTGGCCAGGAAAGCCCCGAAGCTCTGGCCGGCCGAGCCGTTAAACGTGAAACGAATGGTGTCGTCGGCGAGGCCGTCTGATCCGTAGCGCCGCGCGATCTCACCGCTCAGCATGGCGCCGACAGTGCGGTGCACATTGCGGATGGGCAGCTTGATTTCGATAGGCGTCTGATGTTCGATGGCTTCGCGCGCGTGGTCGATGAGCTTGTAATCGAGCGCTTGATCGAGGCCGTGATCCTGCTCCTGGACGCGGCGCCGGGCGATGCGCACGGGCGTGGGCGGGTTGTAGAGGATGGCGGAGAAGTCGAGTCCCTTGCCTTTCCAATGGTCGACGGCGGGGCGCATGTCGAGCATATCGACGCGGCCCACCATCTCGTTGAACCTGCGGAAGCCGAGCTGCGCCATGATCTGCCGCAACTGCTCGGCCATGAAGAAAAAGAAATTGATGGCGTGCTCGGGCTGGCCCTGGAATTTCTTGCGCAGCTCGGGGTCCTGCGTGGCGATGCCCACCGGGCACGTGTTCAGGTGGCACTTGCGCATCATGATGCAGCCGAGCGCCACCAGCGGCGCAGTGGAGAAGCCGAATTCCTCGGCGCCCAAGAGCGCGGCGATGGCCACGTCACGGCCGGTTTGCAGTTTGCCATCCGTCTGGACGATGATGCGCCCGCGCAGATCGTTCATGACGAGTACCTGCTGCGTTTCAGCAAGCCCGAGTTCCCAGGGAATCCCGGAGTGTTGGAGCGACGTGAGCGGTGAAGCTCCGGTGCCGCCATCATGACCGCTGATCAGCACTACATCGGCATGCGCTTTAGCCACACCCGCCGCCACGGTGCCCACGCCGACTTCCGCAACGAGTTTCACCGAAATGCGCGCCTTCGGGTTGGTGTTCTTCAGATCGTAGATTAACTGCGCGAGATCCTCGATGGAGTAAATATCGTGGTGCGGGGGCGGAGAAATCAGGCCCACGCCGGGAATCGAGTGGCGCACACGCGCGATCACTTCATCGACCTTATGGCCGGGAAGCTGGCCGCCCTCGCCGGGCTTTGCGCCCTGCGCCATCTTGATCTGCAATTCATCGGCGTTCACCAGATAATTCGTGGTCACGCCGAAGCGCGCCGAGGCCACCTGCTTGATGGCGCTGCGCCGCCAGTCGCCATTGGCGTCGCGCTTGAACCGCTCTTCATCCTCGCCGCCCTCGCCGGTGTTGGAGCGCCCGCCGATCCGGTTCATGGCAATGGCCAGGGTCTCGTGCGTTTCTTTGCTGATCGAACCGAACGACATGGCGCCGGTGGCGAAGCGCTTGACGATTTCCTTCGCCGGCTCGACCTCATCGATGGGGACGGCCTTCGCCGGCTTGAATTCCATCAGACCGCGCAACGTGCATAGCTGTTTGTTCTGCGTGTTGATCAGGTCCGCGTATTCCTCGAAATTCTTGAAGCTCGACTGCTGCACCGCGTGCTGCAGCTTGGCGACGGTCAAGGGATTGAACAGGTGATACTCGCCGCGCACGCGATATTGATAGTTGCCGCCCACCGCCAGGTCAGTATCGAACTCGGTCACCGGACGAATCGCGTGCTCGTGCTTGCGCCGCGCTTCTTCGGCCAGCACGTCGAGTCCCACGCCTTCGATGCGCGACGCCGTGCCCGTGAAATACTTGTCGATGAGTGATTTGTTCAGTCCAATGGCCTCGAACACCTGCGCGCCGCGATAGCTTTGCAATGTCGAGATGCCCATTTTCGAAGCGACCTTCAACAGGCCCTTGTTGATGGACTTGACGTAGTTCTTGAGCGCTTTATCGAACGTGATGCTTTCCGGCAACAGGCCGTTGTTGGCCATGTTCTCGAGTGTCTCAATAGCCAGGTACGGATTGACCGCGCTCGCGCCGTAACCCACCAGCAGGCAGAAATGCATCACTTCGCGCGGCTCGCCGGATTCGATGATCAACGCCACTTGGGTGCGCGTTTTCTCGCGAACCAGATGATTGTGTACAGCGGTCAGCGCGAGCAGGCTCGGGATCGGGGCATACTCCTCGTCGATGCCGCGGTCCGAGAGGATGATCATACTGTAACCGTTTTTGATGGCGAGCGATGCCCGGCGGCAGAGACCGTCGAGCGCGCGTTCCAGTTCCTTGCCGCCGCCATCGGCGCGGTATAGGGCCTGTAGCGTGGTGCACAATAGATCGCCCTGCGAGACGCGGCGCAGCCGTTCCAGATCGCGGTTGGTCAGGATGGGATGCGGCATGCGCAGCGTGTGGCAATGCTTCGGCGTCTCATCCAGAATGTTGCGCTCGGTTCCGATATAGCTGATAAGCGACATCACCATCTCTTCACGGATCGGATCGATGGGCGGATTAGTTACCTGCGCGAAGAGCTGCTTGAAGTAGTGGAACAAGGGCTGCGGCTTGTCGGAAAGGCACGCAAGCGGCGTGTCGATTCCCATCGATCCAATGGGCTCTTCGCCTTTGGCCGCCATGGGCGCCAGCAGAATGCGGATGTCCTCGTCGGTGTAGCCGAAGGCGCGCTGGCGCATCAGGATGGTTTCGGGATCGTAACCATATACGCGCGGCGGCTCGGGCAGATCATCGAGATGAATCTGATTCTCCTTAAGCCACTGCGCGTATGGCTGCCGCGAGTACAGCCGCCGCTTCAGTTCCTTGTCGGGCACGATCTCGCCCGCCACGGTATCCACCAGGAACATTTTGCCGGGCTGGAGCCGACCCTTCATGCGAACTTCTTCTGGTTTGATGGGCAGCACGCCGGTTTCGGACGCCATCACCACCAGGTCGTCGTGCGTGACGAGATAGCGCGCCGGGCGCAGGCCGTTGCGGTCAAGCGTCGCCCCGATCACGCGGCCGTCGGTGAAGGCGATGGCGGCCGGGCCGTCCCACGGTTCCATGAGCGAGGCGTGATATTCGTAGAACGCCTTCTTCTCCGGGTTCATGTGCTCGTTCGAGGCCCAGGCTTCCGGAATCAGCATGGCCATGGCGTGCGGAATATCGCGGCCGGCCAGGTAGATGAGTTCGAGCACGTTGTCGAAGCTGGCCGAATCGGAGCCGCCGGGCGCAACGATGGGGAACAGCTTCTTGATATCATCGCCGAACAACGGCGATGCCTCCTGCATTTCCAGGAGCGAGACGTTATCGAGGGCGAGGTTTTTCTCCGCAACGCGTCCGACGAGTTTGCCGACAACCTCGTGCGCCTCGCGGAAAGGCATTCCTCTCTTCACCAGATACTCGGCAAGATCGGTCGCCAGAAGATTGGGATCACTTCCAGCGCGTTCCATTCGCTCGCGGTTGATCGTTATTTCCGGCAGCATGGCGACAAAAACTTCCAGCGCGGCTTTCACCGTATCGACAGAATCAAACAGAGCATGTTTGTCTTCTTGTAAGTCGCGATTGTAAGAGGAGGGCAGCGCTTTCATCGTTGTCAGGATCGATATCAAATTCCCGTAGAGCCTCCCCGTCTTGCCGCGCGTCAACTCAGCCATGTCCGGATTTTTTTTCTGCGGCATTGAACTGGAGCCGGTGGAAAAAGCATCGCTGAATTCGACGAACCCGAACTCGCTTGAACTCCAGGTGATCAAATCTTCGCTGAAG
>Ga0137403_10005281_pt1 | contig 15010 bp, 18 predicted proteins | sample CZOMad2_1_16fung_FD_122057 | JGI IMG/M metagenome (GOLD analysis project Ga0137403, IMG submission 122057) | Vadose zone soil fungal communities from Angelo Coast Range Reserve, California, USA - CZOMad2_1_16fungal (Hybrid Assembly) | ecosystem: Environmental > Terrestrial > Soil > Vadose zone... | reverse complement strand
GACGATGACCACAGCTGGCAAAGTATTAAGCCGAACAGACAAAAGCAAATGATGCTGTAAATGAAATGGGTTTGTGGTGAAATGGATTGGCCGCCAGTATCAACCGAGCAGCCAATCCGTAATCGATTTTACCTAAAGCTAATGATCGATAGCAGAATCCGCGATTTTTACAGACTACATGCCGGACTTCGCGTCTCTAACCAAACTGGTAACGTGGCATTTCGCCCAAGGCGCCTTGTTAGGGTCTTCTCCACAGCTAATATCGCCAATAATATATTTGTCCCATCCCTGACCATCTGCACTTTTGGTTTTACCCAAACCCCAGCCATCGTCGCCTTTTTTCGGCCAAAACCGGGCAAAATCCATGATATTTGAACATTGGTTGTACGTCACACCAGTCGCGACTACCGGAATCAGGTAGCTTCGTCCTTCTGTCTTTCCAGCCAAGAAGACCTTCTCGAAATCAGAATATATGCTGGAAATCTGTCCGTTGTTCAGTTCAGTGCAAAACCCGATGCCGACCGAGGCCGCGCCCGAGCATGTTAATGAACCCATGAGCAGCTCGTAAATTGCGGTTTTACTTGCGCTGTTGATGTAAAAAGTTGTGTACCCTGAGGTTTCATCAGCGGCATTCGCCTGCAAGAGCTTCACCTCAGTTTTCTGATATTGGCCATTCGCATCTTTAGCGCCGCAAAGAGTTTGTTCCATTGCTATTGGCAGATCCGGGGCGGTTTTGACGATGGCTACAGCGCTGACACTAACATTCGCACTCTTGGCGGTCGGGATGCCGATCAAATTAAACAGCGGCGTAAGAAAGAGCGGCGACTTCATCGGGGTATTCGGAGTACCGCCATAGGGATTCGTGGTTTCCAGAGCAACACGGACACCGTTAGCACCCGTGATACTCCCCTGCGCCGTGAAAGTATTTGTCCCGGAGTTGTAATTTATATAGGTAATATTCGCTTTGCCGATCTGATTATTCGGACTATCGAGATAGTTGTTAGCCGAGTTGAAAGCTTCGGCTCTATTTTCCACTTGGGCTGGGTCACCCGTGTGTATGGCCGATGCCGCCGCCAAGGCCGCCGCGTCAACCGCCGGCTGGCCTTGAGACCGAACATAGGCGAGGTGGCCGGTGTCCAGGCCCATGCCTACCATGATCATGAGGAGAACGATCATTAGTGTTACAAAAACGAGGACAGCGCCCCTGTCGTTTTTAATCGGCTTCATGCTTTCCCTCCGAATTACCCATCAGCAATATTAAAAGTCGCAGTACCCGAATTGACATTCGGGCTTGATGTACACGTGTCATTTTGCTCGTACCGCTGATAGTTGTACCGCATGCGGGTTGACCGGGTTAGCGTACGAGAAGTTGGAACGTTCGCGCCTAAAAAATTCATCAGCCTGTAAAGAGTAAAATTGTAGTTTCCACGCACTTGCACTTCGATGCTCTCGCTACACGGAAATGGCCCCACGACCGCATCATCTTCATAAAAGGTGACTATGACTTGCCGGCCCGTGAGGTATCTCGGAATTCTATCTTGTATTCTATTGCTGATTATATTTGCGTCTGCGACTGCAAAATCAGGGTTTTCAGCGTCAGTCCTATTGGACTTTTCCAATTGACTTCCGATTCTTGCTCCGTCCCGTGCCGCTACGGCGATTAGATTACTCATATAAAAGGCGATGCCGAAATCGACTGCAACCATAAGGGCGCCCAGTAGAATAGGCATTATCAGAGCAATCTCAACGAGGCTTTGTCCCTTTTCCCTTTTTTTAGTGTTGTAATTGCCATTCATGAAAGATCTCCTCGGTACACCCCACATTGAAGAGAGTGAGTATTAATCAACGATGTCTTAAGGTGTTCCTCCACCCACACATCCCGATTGATGCTCCCATCTCATCTCCGTTAAACGATCTATGGTCACAGAGTCGGGCACCGAGGCCCCTAGCAAGCGCAATATCCGATAAAAGAAAAAGTTGTATTGACCTTGAACCCTCACCAGCACGCGCTGATTGCAAGTGCTCGCCGTTCCAGGAGCCGGATATTGGACAGTTATGGAGGCTCCTGTTAAGAGCGCTGCCGGTAACCGTGCGGCGGTTTCATTAAAAATATTACCGAACGAATAGCATGCGGGCATGTTGCAAGTAGTGGTACCAGCCGCCAGCGTAGGATCGGCCGCTGCGATGCGCGCCCCCTCGCGCGCAGCGTTCTGAGCGATTTGGCTGGTGTAAAACGCTAGGCCAAAATCAGCGGGAATCCACGCAACGATAATGAGTAATATGAAGACGATTGTGAATTCGACCATCGCTTGACCTTTGCTGGTCAAGCAATAGCGCAGAGGCTGTGTAATCCGTCGGGGCTTATCGCCGACATAGTCGTTCATAAACCATCTCAATCAATCCCCCCCGTGGATTGCGCAAGTTTCAATATAGAAATTTGGAAGCGAATGCAAGAGGGGGCAATCCGATGAAAATCCAGGCAAGCGCCGGAGGCAAAAACGAAGTTAAGGGTGGACCCGATCATCATTTGCTTACGACGGGTCAAGTAAAGTCATAGATGTGGTGTGCTTCTGGCTACTAAGAAGACCAAAGCATGGCATATCAATGACTTAGCGATTCAATCCCCGGTGTAACTATAAGTATGGAAGCGGCGGGCGAAAACCCTGTATAAAAGCAAAAACCCATATGTGAGGGATGGAGACACGGCATCGAGGCACGCGATATCTCGGCAATGGTTTTGCCGGCCCGGGACGACAACCCCACCCCGACAACCATTTGCCAATCCGTTACGGATTTGCGGGTCTAACGAGCTATTTTACAACTAGCGAGATCTTGGCGAATTACCTGATTTGATCAGTACGCTTTGCCAGGTTCCTTTTCCCTGACTAATCTATGGGAAAAACAAAGATTGTTTGAGGTGGCATAGAGACTCTGTCCGCAGGTCACGGTTGCTTGGATGTATTTAGGATTTTCCTTACTATCGACCGAAGTTCGATGGTTAAGTACGAGTTTGGGTGGAAGGAAGTCTACATATTTTTCGCCTTCTCACGCACCAGCCTGTGATTGAAGCACATACTAGTATCAAGGCTCGTGAGGGTTTGGTTGCAAACTATGTCAGCGACTATGTATTTGGGGTTGCCGCTCTTGACAATCGATTTCGGGTAAATTTTGGCAAAGTCCGTGATCCCGGTCGGGTTCTGCGGATCACAATTGCCTCCACCCCCTATAACCGGGACGATCCACCATCGGCCAGGGTTATCTGTCAAAAAGAAATCGTTAGCTGTGCCTAAAACGGTGTTCACTTGCCCCCTATTTTGGCAGATAAGACTACCAATCTCGATCGTCCCGTTTATTGAGTTACCCGAGCAGCTTCCGGCGGTCTCAAATCCCGCCTTTATGTCCGGTGCACCTGAGGAACAATCAAAAAACGTCGTCCAACAGGCATTCTCGCCACTGTCACTCTGATCCGGGTGCTGCATCATTATTTTTTCGTCGTTTACCTGCGTGCTTCCATTGCAGACGCCTGACCACAACGCGATAGGAATCGCCGGCTTCGTTGTTATGACGGATACCGCGCTGACGCTCACGTTTTGGTTTTTTGCCGTGGGGATACCCATTAGATTGAACAGCGGAGTAAGGAACATAGGCGTGCTGATACTCGATGTTGACTCCAGAGCCACTCGGACGCCATTGGCCGTGTTGACGTCTCCGGCGTAATTGGTGATCGTATTCGTGGCGAAATCATATTGAACGTAGCTGACGTCGTCGTTTCCTATCGTGTTCGTAGCGCTTCCGGCGTAGGTATTCTTCGAGTTGAATCCGCGGGCTCTACTTTTAACCTGGTCATCATTTCTAAATGGCAATCCCGTCACGGCCGCTAACGCCGCCGAATCCACCGCCGCTTGCCCTTGATTGCGAACGTAGGTCAGCTGACCGGTATCAAGGCCAAGTCCAACCATGACCAAGAGCAGGACGATCATCAGTGTCGCGAATACGATCACGGTGCCTTGTTGGTTTTTTAAGGTTTTCATAAGTCCTCCCGAAATGGTCGAACTGAGATCATGGTGGATAGGATCCGCTGTAGGTGAGCGTCGTACAAAAAGTAGTTGAAGATCCGGTTTCGCCGCCATTCTGGTCGGGCTGAAAGTTGTACCACATTTTCGTTGTCCGAGTAATGGTACGTTGACTCGGAGTCGACACACCCAATAGTGCCATTAGCCGATAGAAAAAAAAGTTGTAACCTCCCTGAGCGGTCACTTCAACGTTCTGCGCGCACTCGGTTCCACCTGTGGCATAATGAGTTACATTGACACTTTTCGATACCAAAGACGGTGGCAAAATATTGTAAACCGACTGCGCCACGTTACCGGCCTGGGCATTACTCATAGGATTAGTAGCCGAGGCAACGCGTGCTCCGTCCCTCACCGCGTTTTGGGTGAGATGACCTGCGATAATTGCCATCCCAAAATCGAACGGAACGTACAACGCAACCAGGATTATGGGCGTCATTAACGTAATTTCGACTATGCTTTGCCCTTTGCAATTCAATAACGAGCGCATATCAACCTCGCCAGAAATATTAGATCAACATTGGTGTTCCCACCGCATTTTAGTCACGCGCGTGATCGACGTGGAATTGGTATTCAACCCAGCGCCGATGCCGATCAACCGCAGGAGTCTATAAAAGAAAAAGTTGTAGGTTCCCTGGACTGTCACTTGCACCTTGGTCATGCAGGTCCCGCCGGTTGTATCAGTAGCAAGCGTGATCTGAGCATTTTGGAGCAAGGCGCTGGATATCCTTAACGCGGTTTGTCTTAGAATGTTGTCATTGGGGGTGAGCGAATAGCAGGCGGGTATAGTGCAAGTGCCGACTTGCGCAGCGTAATTGGCTTCCGCCGAGGCGATCCGTGCGCCTTCACGAGCGGCACTTTGGGCAAGCTGACCGCTCAAGAAAGCTAACCCGAAATCCGCGGGAATCCAAAGGATAACTAATAGCAGCACGAAGACTAGCGTGAACTCGACCACCGCTTGGCCTTTGCTGCTCAAGGAAGAGCACAGACACTTTGTTATACCGTAGCGCTTATCAGCTGTATATTCGTTCATAGATCATCTCTATCCGCTGGTTCTATTCCGACCGCTTCAATATAGCGATTAGAAATGAAATGCAAGGGAGCGCAATCACTCGGAATCTAGGCAACCTCCGGAAACAAAAACGCAGATAAGGGTGAACCCGATCATCATTTAGTCACGCCGGGTCACGTAGGTGTTAAATATGGCCCATACTACGACTACCAAAAGCACGCTATATCGCTAACTTAGACGTTTAAATCGCCTGTGTAACTATAACCATGGAAAGTTTGGGGGGGAACGCTCTATGAAACGCAAGAATCTATACGTGAGACCGGGCACAGCACCGAGGCAGGCGATGTCGACAATGGTATTGCCGAGGCCCATCATCCCTCGTCGCTTTGGCTCACCGCGGGGTTTTGTTTTCCACTACCTCAGCATTGGTTCGATCGCCAGCATCACGGGCTTCGGGAGCGAAAACTCCTTATGGTGAAAATAAACAATGTCCGCCGCAATACGCATCGGCTTCGTGCTGAGTAGTAGGTTGAAGAGCAGATCGCTTTGAAAGTGATCGAACAGAAACCGCAGTAAGCGCTTGGTTCGATATCGCGGGTAGGAGCGCACGAACGAACCGCTCGGGTCGTCACTTTGACCGTTGAGATAATTGCCGATTGCATGACCCGCCGCCAAGCCGTGCCAGAACCATTATTGGGACCGCCAACCTGCCACTGATACGCATATTTGCCATGGATGTGGCTTGGGTCGGAAATATGATCACGGCCAGCAGGATGCCGGCGATGCACATAAGGTACCCGAGTGCCCAAACTCCCAAGCCACGTAGCACATCACGTCCGGCTAGCGGGAGTGAAACGGTCGGTAGGCGCCAGCCGCGGCGACGAAGATAATGGCTACGAGGAACCCATAAAGAATTTCGAAGGTCAGAAGCCGCCCTTATTGTCCGTCTGTGATCCTTACAGAGTGCGCCGTGAAAAAAGTAAATACCTGCACCAAAGTAAAAATCAGTAGCGGGCCACCTAAGACGAGCGTGATCTCAAGCCAAGAACTCTGCTGTACAGGGCTATCAGGAGATGAAAACAGCGGAATGGGCGAGCCGAATTGCTCACTAGTCTCGAGTCTCCGCGGCTTACGCTCGGCTGATCATTTTCCGCGTTGCGCCAGGATGTCCTTGAGAATACCACGCGCCTTGCGGATGATGGTGTCGGTGGTTGGCCAATCGATGCAAGGGTCGGTAACGGAGCAACCGTATTTCAGCCTAGAAAGATCTTCGGGAATCGGCTGATTGCCGCCCTCGATGTTGCTCTCGATCATCAGTCCAACGATAGATTGGTTGCCTTCGCGGATCTGGTGCACGCAGTCCGACATCACGAGCGCCTGCATGTTGTGATCCTTGAAGGAATTGGAGTGGGAGCAGTCGACGACGATGTTGGGCGCGAACTTGGCGTCGAGCAGCGCCCTTTCAGTCATGGAAATACTGACGGTGTCGTAGTTCGGACGCTCGCCGCCGCGCAGCACGATGTGGCCATACGCATTGCCCCGCGTGCGTACGATCGAGGAGCGCCCCTTCGTATTGATGCCAAGGAAACTGTGAGGTTTCGCCGAGGACTTGACGGCATTGATGGCCACGTCGATATTGCCATCCGTGCCGTTTTTGAAGCCGACCGGCGTGGACAGGCCGGAAGCCATTTCGCGGTGAGTCTGGGATTCGGACGTGCGCGCGCCGATGGCGGTCCACGAAATGAGATCGCCCAAATATTGCGGCGCGATCGGATCAAGCGCCTCGGTCGCCGCCGGCAGGCCGAGCTCGGTCACCTGAAGTAGAAAGGCGCGCGCTTTTTCCATGCCTTCCTCGATGTGGAACGAATCATCCATCCGCGGGTCGTTGATGAATCCCTTCCAACCGACCGAAGTGCGCGGCTTCTCGAAATAAACCCGCATGATGAGATACAACGTATCGCGCACCTCGTCGGCGAGTTTTTTCAAGCGCTGGGCATAATCGTAGCCGGCAATCGGATCGTGGATCGAGCAGGGACCAACGACAATGAACAGCCGAGGATCCTTGCGATCGAGGATGTCCTTGATCGTCTCGCGCCCTGCAAAAATAGTCTTAGAGGCCTTATCGGAGATCGGTACGCGGGCATGAATCTCCTCGGGCGACGGCATGAGATCGAGCGCCGCGATGTTCAGGTTTTCGAGAGGCTGGCGGATCCTGGTCGCAGTATTTGGTTTGTGGGCAGCTTTCATAACTTTTGACCGACTTATGATAGCACGTCGTTTGCAGCGCCGGAATCGCATGTTTCGTGTTACGGCTAGGCCGCTCCACGGGACCCTGGTCGCGAAATCTTTGCAGATCGACAACGAGATTTTAATATCCGGATTTGTTTTTTGAGTTTCAACGTCTCGGGAACGTCTGTTTAAGCTCGCTGTAAGGCACCTCTCTCCTCCCTCAATATAGCGGTCCGATGACCCAGAAAAAGATATAGAACGCAGCCGGGAGTGCGCCGATGATCAGCGGCGCAAGTAGGGCTGAATGCGCTCCGGGTCCCGTAGTCGGACGCCGTCGAAGTACTAAGCCCAGCACTGCCAGGGAGAGACTCACGGCCGCGCTCGTCGCTAGCACGCGCCCGACAATCGGTCGCCATGGGGAAGTGGCCGGCGTCGTCGGCATGCCGAAAAAGACCAAGGCATTGGAACAGGCGACTAAGGCCCAAAGCCGCGCAGGAGTGGATAGTCGGCGCCATGGCGTCGTCAAGACCAGAAGAATAAAAAGAATCAGGATCATGATCGCAATCATCGCTGTTCCTCCGTTCAACTCGCAAGTTGCCTAGCATGACCGTGCCATGCCAGCTTTTTTCACTCTCTTAATCCATCGCTGTGTGGTTAAGGCTCACGAGCCCCGATCGTTTGCGCACGTGGTTTAAGATCCGGTAACGACCAAACACGTTTCTCAGTATGGGGATAAATCCTTTTCGGACCAAACGTCGGCTAACCATAAATGACAACGCCCACAATCACAGCGGTGTCGAGCGCGATCCAGCCTACGCATGGTAAGTAGATGTTCTTATCGTGCTTCTGTATCCCGAACCAAAACCACAGGACGGCGGAGAGGAGATAAGCGCTCCACGATAGGATAGAAACACCGGCCGCCTGATGGCCGAACCAGATCGTCAAGACCTGGGGGATCGTCATTAGCATCGTAAAGATAGACATCCCTCCGAGCAAACGACGCAACGATGTATCCGGGTGGGATGGATGAACCGCGGGAATCGTTAGATTTGGACCCATGATTGTCTCCGTGAGCAAAAATTCGGAGCGCGACTAAGGTTCAGATCAGCACTACCTGCTCGGCGTTAGTCACCACATGAGGCGCTGATGTTCTTAACAGTCGTTATGTGTCACGCGTTTCAAGCACAACTGAAAGAACGAGCAAACTTAATGCGGCCAGCTGAAGGACAAAACGGATCACGTGGCCGTCTCCCAACTCCTCCGCATCTCCATCCAATTGGCAGGAATCGAACTGGGCGGCGCTGCGAGAAATACTTCGTTGGCCGGTGCAACAAACCAGAAAAACACCACGGGAAATGCCAGCAACAAAGCAATGCCTGCGCCGAGCGTGTACGAAAACGCTCGTTTCCTTTTGCGTAAAATGAACGCAAGCGAAATTGTCGCTAGGATTGCAGCCGGCTCTAGAATACCGCCGACGTTTGGTGGTCCCCATGCCACATAGAGAGTCTTTTGTAGCGTGATGTACAATGCAGCGTCGTACCGCATTTTGGCGGGCCGCTCCAGCACGTGAGCGAACGCCAGGCCGAGGAGCAGAGAGACCAAGAGAATCGTCACGAAGCGCCAACTTCTGATCAGCATGAGTTTCTCCTCGCAATCCAATAACCATGCTTCAATGGCTGCCGCATCCGAAGTGAATGGCCGCACTGACGACGACTCATCGATCTGGGGGGATGAAGGCGTGGGCCCGCAGGAAGTCGATCACCTGCCGTCGCGCGTCAGCGGTGGCCGCGGCATGCAAACAACGACTAAGCTCACGTGCCACAGCGATTACAGGAGTCTCGCTCCGATATCATCTGACGTCCGCAACCAATCGCAGACCTTGTCACACCCACTCCGTATCCATATGTGCAAAGTGGCTTTCTAACAATTGGTCAACCTCATCGACGTTTCCAAGGCCCAAGAAGCCCACTTGAACCCAATCTTGGATTTGCCCTTTGCCGGTGTTGTGATAACGCCGTTCGCCACCAAAAATGAGGTCGCTGCGACCTTCATAGCGCCGTATCCTTCGACGCGCTCGAATTTGGCGCGCGTCAAAAGACCACAGCGTATTGTAAAGGGCCGGTAGCGCCTGCAGCCACAACAACGACCAGCCAAAGCCTTGATACACCAGAGCCCGTTGATCCGTGATCGCGTAGATCGTCTGCAAGACTCTGCTCGGATAACGCCACGGCGCCGCCAGCAGTAAGTAACCGACCATACCACCGACAAACAAAACTGCGGGGAGCACCGACTTTTCGAGCCTCGAAAGAGGGGCGATCACCCATACGGAAATAGCAATAAAGAGAGCGATCAGGCCGAGCTGAAACACGCACGCCCGCGCCACCTCGCGGGAGAACTGCATTGGATCGGGCTGGCCGACCCAGATCAATTTCTCCTCGGACCTCAGCTGCGGCTCAATTATTCTTCGGAGCTCGCTAACAGAGCGTGAAGAACTCATGATTGGTCGTTAGCTTCGACCACTAATGATGTCATCATCGCCAACGCGTGCGCACGACAAAGGTCATAACAATGCCGACGGACTCAGGCAATCGCACCCGCAGCAGCCGTTGGTTGCACCGGCATTGTGGTCTGGAAATTCCCTTGCATGGTGCAAATAATTACTGCTGATCGTCAGCTTGTTCGTTCGCGCTTGGAACCGGTCCACTTCGAGCTCCGTACATGCGGCAGCACGAACCATAAGCCGACAAAGACAGCGAACAGGAATGCCGCACCCAGTGGAACGATGGCGCCGTCCTCAATCACACGTCCGACCAGATAGAACTCAATGCAAATGCTCAAAGCCAACGGCACCATGCTCCATAAAAGCAAACGGGTGGCGAGGTGGATGAACGTGCTGGTGACTTCCTGCGGTCCCCTCTGACGATGATACGCCGCTGGTGCCATGATCAGCGCAACCGCGATTGCGAGCAGCGCGATGGCCACTAAGTGGAGACGCTGCTCAGCCAATGTAAGTTTCTGCGCGAAACCCGGGCTAAACACCGCTATCAATTGAAATCCGAAAAGCGCCTGGATACCCGGCAAGACCATGCGGCATTCTTCGAGCAAATACTGAGCCGCCCTTGATAACGGCACCAGCTCTCGTTCCTCCTCGTTTGCGTCTCCTTCACTAGCCAAATTGTTTTCTCCCGCAATTCGTTCTCTAAGTCATGTCGTCAGACCGTGTTCTTTTAAGAGATAGGTAATCCAACCGACGATGGTTATGACAAGAAACGGATATCCGAAAAATGGCAACGGTGATGAAGTCGGAAGCAACGGCTCCCCCCAAAACATTCTTGCGCTCGTGACGGCAAAAAGAATTGCCGTCGCAATTCCGATCACACGAACCCACATGGAGAACTCGTTGGGAATACTGATGAGCACAAGCGCCGCAGCCCAAAGCGCAATTCCCGCGGCAAAAGAAGGAATGCTTCCGACTAATCCTGCTGCTGTCCCCGAAAGTATGACGCCCTCGCCGATCGCAAATACCAGGAATCCAGCAGCAATGACATCACATCCCTTCCTCAGGAATTTCACTGTTAGTAAGGTAGTCGCCATCACAAGGCCCACGCTGTCAATTGCCCATAATGTTGCTTGCAGATGCGAATGCGTGACGATAGTCCCCGCCAGGCCAAACACTGCGCCAATAGCAAGCCCAGTGGCCGCCACGATATTTAACTTTCGGTGCGTGGTTGGGTTCATGTAAATTACTCGAGACTCAGCAAAAAATACCGTCGTATTCTCGACTCTGGCAAAACATTAGCTTTTCGAGCGCCGAAACCGGCGATTCCTCGCTCTGCTCGGAATGACATTTTGGGTTATTTGTCATCCCGAACGGAGTGAGAGATCTTGGCCGAACTGAATCACCACCAGCAAACCGTATAACACCGGGATAAACCGCGCGAGCTTTGCGAGTGTTGGGTTCCAACGCGCGTTTGGATTTCATTCCGCCAGATTCAGAACGCGCTTGGCTGCAGGTAAATGTCTCCGCTCTGACCGCTGGCAATCCGCAAAATCTTCTGCTGCTCGGGACGTATGACAACCGCCGCTTCGGAAGCGCCACCACCGCAAATGCCGTTCGAAGTAGCACCGACAACGTGCTCGCCAAGAGCGATAAATAGCTCGACCTTTTCCGATGGCGCGAGATCTGCGACCGGTACCGCATCGATGAAAACTCGAACCGTACAAGCCGAACCCATCAAACCACTGTCGCGTTTAATGATGAGGCTGCCGGTTTGTGGCGCTTGAGATATCAACTGCGGTGCCAGGATGCGAGCGGACGGCACCGCAGTTGCCTGATGGACAGTCACCGGCTGAGTGGCACAAGCCGTGAGCAATAGACCTAGCAATCCAACAAAAAAACGCATAACGCCTCCGATCGATACTTGACCAGCAAATCAGTCGCACGAGCTCCGTGCGTTGGTTGACATTGCCTCCTTACGTTTCTTGAGAATGACCCATGCGTAACTGGTAAAATGTGGATTGGGTGCCTCAAAAAATAACTTGAAAGAGACTTGTGCAGTTTCTGAAGCCACGGAAGCTTTTTGTATTAGCCCTCGTGACCGAAGAATCCTCTGTATTCGACGATTTCATAACCTATTCCGGAAAACCTTTCTGCCATTTTCATGGTTGGTCCCCTGCACCAACTATAATAGGCAGGAAATTTCGCGTGTTGATCTTTGTCTCACGGGGCAAAAAAATCAAGTAGTGCGGACAATGTTTCGGGTAAGAGTCGGTTCACCAAAAATGGCACCGCGTAGAGCGTTGGAAAAAAGTGCACAGCAAATCCGCCGGGATTTAGCAGAGAATAAACATTTCTATGGAGCAATTCTCCATCCTTGACATGTTCCGCAAGCATCCTGGTAAAAACAAGATCGAATCTTTCGGTGCTAGACAAGTCATTGGCCATTATGTCCTGTGCCAGCTTCTTGTATTGATCGGGCGCTTTGCCAAGTTCGTTTTCGGAAATATCGAGAATCGTATAATCCAAATTTCTGCTCGAAATAAAGGCGGGCGTTAGCATCGGGTTAACTCCGCCGCCTAGATCACATAACTTTTTCAGTTCGTAACGATCGATCAAGTTCTCCAGCAAAGATTTATAACCCTGCCAATCTCGCCACTGCTGGCGTAGACAATGGTGGGCATCGATTCGTGCTTCAGGAATTGATTACCATCGACTTATCCAGCAGCCGCTCCTACTGTTTGACGTGTTTCGCCAGCTGCCTCGGGCCAACTTCCCCGCCGTACACATTGCCCTTCGCATCCACGGCCAGGCCCTCGGCTGCACTGGTTCCCTTCATTTCGAGCGGATCAGGAATCCGGTACAGCACCTTGCCGTCTTTAACGCTACCGATTCGTATCCCTCTCTTCCAGCCCGGGTGTGGTGCCACTCCATTGGATTCGGAGTCGGCTACATAAATCATGTCGTTGCGGATGTAGACGCCACTTGGACGACTGAATTGCTTCCACTCACCGAGGTAGTTTCCATCTTGATCAAGGATCTGGATGCGCATGTTGCCCCGGTCGGCTACAAAGAGTCGTCCCTGCGCATCCATGGCAATGTCGTGAGGCCCTCTGAATTCTCCTGGCCCTGATCCCAATTTTCCAAAGGACTTGATGAACTTGCCGTTGTTTGTGAACTTGGAGATACGTGACACGGTTTCGGGTGGAGCTTGAGGATTCTGGTTATGACCCTCTGAGATGAAGACGTCTCCATTCGGGCCCATTACCACACTGGTCGGTTGGGTCAAAGCATCGGGCGGGTCTCCTGACACTCCGGGTTTCCCTAGCGTCAACAGAACTTCGCCGTCGGGGCTGAACTTTACGACGATATGGCCCTTGCCTTTTTCTCCAGGAAATTTCGCGAGCTCTCGCTCATTGGCGGATCTTTGGTCGGCCACCCACACATTGCCGTCTCGATCGACATGGATCTTGTGGGGAAAAATAAACATGCCCGCACCAAAGCTTTTCAGCAGGTTGCCGGCTGAATCAAACTTGAGGACCGGCGGCACGCTTGAACCGGCGCAGCTATCGTACTGGAACGCGGATGCTCCCGGTGGAGTATCAGGATTCGCGCCGCACCGATCCGCAACCCAGACGGATTCGCCATCGTTATCGATCGCGACCGCGTTGAGCGCTCCCCACGATCTTCCTTGCGGCAGTTTTCCCCACGGCGAGATGGTTTGGTATGGATTGGGCAAGTCATTGGTGGGCTGGACTTCGTCCTGAGTGCTTGCTCCGCCACCACACAGGGTCAATACAGCGACGGTCATGAACATCATCAACCTTGATCGAACTGCACGTGCCATAAAAGACTCCTAAAAAATATAATTCTTGTCGATGTTAGGCGGTATTGTCAGCACGGACTACCAGGCGGTAACTCAAGGCGCAAAAGCGCACGGCTGGTTAGACTGCCCGCCTCCTGCTAATCACTTTGTTGATACCAGACATACTTCCTGCCATCCCAGAAAATGAAAGCACTGGCCGATTCGGATTTAGCAACCCAAAGGGCGTCTCCTCTGGGCGCAGGTGGTTTGTCTTCCCATGGGCTTTTGCGAACCGCGGCTTTTGAGTAAACGCTCCAGTTGTCCATCCAGCTGAAGTCTGTTCCTCCATTCCCGAAGGACCTTCCCGCACCGAGCACCACAGGCTTGGTTTTCCCATAAAGAAAGATAGCAATGCCGCTCCGGCCCGTACTTTTCTGCCGCACAAGCACGGCGACATCGAGTTTTCCGTCGGCATCGAAATCGCCGCTTTGAAAATAAGGGTTGAGATGATGGCTCAGGTCATATTCCGCAGGAAACTTTGCTGACTGAGCGACACGCAGGACCCAATTCGGGAGATTGAAGCATGGCGCAGCGCCGCTTTCCCCGTGCTTGCTAATGCACCATTCGGCTTCCTGCGCCCCAGCCAATGTGAGTGATTGCCACAATATTAGCAGGATCGCCATTAGCAGGATCGCCGCCAGTGCTCGTTTCATAATCTGCGATTTAAGGTTCTTGCGGCTTACGCTGTAGATCGTCGGTTATCAACCGTAGCGTCGAAGAACGAGCATTCAGCCGATCGATATCATGCCCCGCCTGGACAGCGTTACTGAACACTACGCGAGATCTGCTTTAGCCGGACTTCTAACACCGACCGTGATCATGACGCCCCTCCTTGTGGCTCCATTACAGGGAAGATGTAGCTACACAGTCAAATCGTCCGGGGAACTTCGCCGGCCAGAATATCTCACCAGGTCCAACCCGATATACTCGAACGAGTAAGGTCATAATGTCCGATACGGCATTAGCCACGGTCAGTTCGACCGGCTCATGGCTTCGGCCGCGCGAACGAGAGTTCACCCCTTGTGTCTCGCTCGACCAGCCCGACTCGACCCAAACCGCGTACGGGACGAAGGTGCATCGCCCGCGTTTCGCGGGCCGGCGGCGGGCGTTCCCTGTGTTGATCGGTGATAGCGCGATCCGCTCAGCATGCTGAGCTAATAGTCCCTCGGTATCTATTTCCAGAACGACTTGAGGCCGCGGTTCGCAGGCGCGACGTTGCCGATTCAGCCGATCCACGTCCAGCCAGAAGAACACCTTGGAGTTGATCAACGCGTACCATTCCTCGGGCGTCATGCTGACGAGGCACTGCTTCAATGCCTTCGCCGGCATCGGCTTCT
>Ga0137403_10002340_pt2 | contig 15010 bp, 6 predicted proteins | sample CZOMad2_1_16fung_FD_122057 | JGI IMG/M metagenome (GOLD analysis project Ga0137403, IMG submission 122057) | Vadose zone soil fungal communities from Angelo Coast Range Reserve, California, USA - CZOMad2_1_16fungal (Hybrid Assembly) | ecosystem: Environmental > Terrestrial > Soil > Vadose zone... | reverse complement strand
GACCGCGACGGTCAAACCGTGCGCCCAGACGACGATCACGCTGACCGCGGCGCTGAACTCGACACGCCCGCAGCGGATGAGCGGCACTTCGGCGCCGGCGCTGCTGAACAGTTCGAGCACGTGCCGTCCGGCGAGCCGGACGATCTCCGGGTCATTCTTGGCCACGCACCCTCCGCCTCACAGGCTGAAACCGGAGAGGAGATAGAACTTGGTGCCCTCGTCCGAGTGCACCACCGTGGCCTTGATCGCGGAGGCGAACTGGAAGTCCTGTCCCCCGGCGAAGACTCCCATCCAGAGGCCGCCGCCGTATCCGGTGTGCCACTTCGACGAGCTCTGGCCGTCGACGAACACGCGCCCGACGTCGGCCAGCCCGTCCAGACCGAATCGCCAGGGCAGGGCGAAGTTGAACTTGCCCAGCGCGATCTGCACCTCCGCGTTCCCGACCACGGAGGCGTCGCCGGCGAAGCGGTTCAGGTCGTAGCCCCTCAGGAGGTTCCCGGTGGACGCGCCGGTGATGTCCAGCGTCATGCCCTGCGTGGCGGCGCCGCCGATGAATGCCGACTCGAAGAACGGATAGCTTCCCCAGTTCCTCTCGCCGGCGACCCGCGCGTTGAACTGCATGTCGGTGAGGAAGTGGGCGCCGATCGAGCCCGAGAGCGACCCGCGCAGCTTGGTGAACGCGGAGGGGTTGCTGAAGATTTCCGGAGTGTGGCGGCCCGTCACCTGGAAGGAGATGCCGCTCGTGTGGGGGAAGGTCCCGGTGCGGGTGTCCATCGCCAGGCCCAGCTCGCCGCTGCCCAGCGACATCCCGCCCGATCCCTCCGGCCTGGTGGCGTTGATGATCCCGGAGCCCTCCACGTCGGAGGCGTGCTTGAAGAGCAGGCCCAACCGGCCCCGGAGCGGTCCGAAGAGGGGGACTTCGACCACCGGATTGACGACCAGGTACTCCTGCCTCAGCTTGTAGAAATCGGCCGAATCGAGCGCGTCGATCTTCACCGTCTCGTTGCCCTGGCCGTAGTACTTCACCGTGTCCATCCCCGAGTAGGCGACGTACAACAGGCCGCGCACGGGCGAGCGCGTCCGCAGATCGAGGCTGTATTCGAGGCGAGGGCGATTGGTCCCGGTGGAATACGCCGCCCCGAAGTTCTGCACGGCGGCGAAGGGATCCAGCTGGAAGCCGTAGGACGTGCGCTGCATGATCGCGCCCGCGACGAGCCCGCGGTCGGAGTCGTAGGACAGCTGGGGGAAGAAGAGCGTGTCCCTTCCCCAGTCGCGGAAAGTCTCGTAATGGTTCACCAGCGCCGCGTCCGCGAGGTCGGCGTTCGGGTCGGTGGGCGGCTTCAGCGGCGGGTCCGGCAGGGGCGTGTACGTCTGGATGGCGGACGGCTCGGAGCTCAGGTCGGAGATCTCGACGCTCCTCTCAGGCGCGATGACGCGGACCAGGATGGTCTTGTCCACCTGGCCGATGACCTTGATCTCGTCCGCGCCGCCCATCGTGTAGAGGCGGATCTCCGAAGTCTCCTCGGACAGGAAGGTCCGGTCGAAGTACGGGGCTTCCGCCCTATTCCCGGTCTTGCGATCCTGCACGTAGATCGCGACCTCCACCGCGCCGCCCGCTTGCCGGTCGATCCTGATCTCCTCGTCCTTCGCGCTGCCGCGCACGTCCACCCGGTCGGCCAGCAGCCGGTAGTAGTCCCGGGACGCCGCGGCCAACAGATCGCGCCGGCTGCGGAGCGACTTCTCCAGACCCTCGCCTTCCTTTTCGTAGATCTCCTTCGGGAGGCGATGGACGGCCTCGGAGATGACCGGGTCGGTGAGCCTGGCCACCACCTCGCCGGTGACCTTCTCCCACTCCGCCTTGTCGAGCGGCACCAGGAAGCGCCGGTCGGTATAGCAGCCCGAGAACGTCAGCTTGTCGATCGGCGCGTAGTCAGGACCGAACCCCGCGAGCTGCTTGGTGTAGTACTCCGCGATCGAGGGAACGACGCCGTCGAATCGGCTGAACGCCTGGTCGCGGTCGCGCGGGACTGGCTCCCAGACCCTCTTGCCGTCCTTCTCGAACCGGGCCCAGCGCCACTGCAAGACGTGTCGATCCCAGTCTCCCACCAGGATGTCGATGAGGCGCGCGCGCAGGTAGCCGCGGGCGTCCACCCGTTCGTCGTTGCGCTCCTCGAGCCGCTGAAAGAGCGTCAGCGTGTCCGCGACCATGGTCGCTCCCTCGATCTCGCGCTCGACCCGCTCCTCGATGAGCCCGATCATGCCGGCGTACTGGTGGAAGTCGCCGAGGCGCGGATCGTCGGGCATCACGGCCAGCTGGGGGGTGGTGTGGAGCACGTCGGCAGCATTGAGCAGCGGGGGGACCAGCAGCGCGCCGTAGGGCTGCGCGGAGCTGACTTCGTCCTTGAAGAGATCGCCGATCCAGGAATTCCGCGTGTCCTCGTCGAGCAGCTTCTGGCGCGGGTCCTTGTCGACCGAACGGAACGCCCAGGTGTTTCCGTTGGCGCTCTTGAAGTGCAGGTTCGTGGTCTCCGTTCCGCCGCCGCGGCGATCCGGCCGCAGGCCACCGTCGAAGGTGTCCAGGTCGAGCAGCGGCACCTCGATCTGGATGGTCCACGAGTCGCGCCAGTGCTCGCCGAGAAAGAAGTTGTGGAACCAGCCGGCCCCGTAGCCGGGGTTCGGCGCCATGGTCACGGTGCGGAGGGGCTCGCTGGCCGCGGTGGCGCCGGCGCAGACGAGACATCCCAGCAGAAGGGTCAGTCCTGATCGTCTCATGGAAAGGTGCGTTGCACGCATCGTGCCGCTAGAAGCGCTTCCAATAGGTCATCGACCGCCCCTCGCCTCCCACAGGGTGATGCCCGCCTCGTCCGGCGAACCGCCCGCGCGCAGGTGGACGGCCGAGACCACGGCGCCCACGGCCGAGCCCACCAGGGCGCCGGCGATGATGTCGGTCGTCCAGTGGCGATCCGCGACCACGCGGAGCAGGCTGGAGCCCGCGGCGATCCCCAGGGCGGCCGGGCAGACCAGCGGCATTGCTGAACGTCGCCGCCCGCGAACGTCCGCTCTCCGAACCAGCGCGCAAAGCGTTGCGCGCGCTGTCGTCGAAGAGGATGGCGCTGTCCCAGCGCGGCTGCTCGGGCGCGTTCAGGAAGAACCGCATCAGAAGGGAGGCGAGCCCGAGACCGCCGATGGCGGCCCCCTCCTCCGTGCCGACGCGCCGCTACCCCGCGGGCCAGCCGGAGGACAGGTCCACCCGCTCGCCGGCGGTCGCCGCCGGGGCGGCGACGGCGAGGATCAGGGCGCAGCTGACGGCGCGCGGACCGGCGGCGCGCCGCAGCCTTCTCGGAAGCATGGGACCTTTCATTTATCGCGAGGCCTGATCGGCGCTGCTCGAGTCAGCGACCTTTCCGGTCGTGGGAGTCAGATCGTCGCGCCGGTTCTCCTTCTGCCGATGCTTCCGTGCAACGTGTCGAAGAAAGCGCGCATCCGTTTCGCTCCTCCCGGCCTGAGCGGGGCGATCATCGTGAGCTCCGAGACCTTCCCCCGGCGCGCACCGATCCGCCCGGCGCTCTTCGCCTCTTCTGCACCTTCTGCTCGAGCTGCGACGGCTGCTCCGATTCGTTCTTCTTTCGAGCTGCTTCTGCGTCCATATCCTCCAATCGTTTGCGGAACAGGCTGCAACCCGCGCGCCATCGCGCCGGAGCGCGAGAGCACTAGAGATCCGAAGGCGGGCTCGACCCGACCGGCGTCGACGACAGACGACGTGTGTCCGGATCCCCGGACGGAGGCGCCGGAACGCTGGACCGGGTGAGCGGTTACGGGTTGCGTCCTGCTCGTGCGTGGTCGGTCGCCGCAGCGCAGTGGCAAACGGCACCCGCTGGACGCCCGCGTTGCCGGTGCGCAGCAGCTCGTTGGCTCGATCCTGGACCCACCGGGTGACGTCGGTGTCTGCCGGCTGTCGATGGCCAAAACTCGCTCGCGGCAGTTGAACACGAAAGTGCCCGATCCGGCGGGGCGGATCATGGCTGCAATCGAGGTACGCCTGACCTTGTTTCCGTCCAGCTAAATGCTCGGTCCTCGACCTTCTGGAGCGTCAAGCGCCCATTTTCGGAGATCGCGGGCGGCCGGCTGAGGGAGCGGGTCTGCCTGTTTGGGGCGGTCCCGGCGGAATTGCGAGCTCGCGCTCAGTGGCGTTCACCAGCTCGAACAGCTCGCGAGCCTCCCAGGCGCGGTTTCTGCGCGCCAGCGTGGTCGGGGAGAGCACCTCCGCCCGCGCGAGCGTCGCGATCGCCTCGTTTGCAGCCTGCTTGGAGCGGGCAAGGATCCGCGTGGCGGTCGCCAGTGTCACGATGGGACTGCCGGGGAGCAGCTGGATCAGAGCCTCGGCACTCGAGTGGCGCCGCGGCCGGCCGGCGCGCGTACGCCAAGATTGCTGGAGTTGGACGAGCCGCTCCGCCAACTCCGCCGCCTTTGCCGCCGCGAGTTGGACCGACTCGGCGAACGTGCCGCACCAGTCGGCGATTCTCTCTTCGCGGAAGGCTGTCAGCCCGCCGATGTAGCGCTTTGCGTCCGCGGCAAGCACCAGGCTGACCGGCGGCACGTAGCGCAGCGCGAGTTCCCGGCGGCGGAGGATGACATGGATGAGCGCGCGCCCAACCCGGCCGTTTCCGTCGGCAAAGGGATGGATGGTCTCGAACTGTGCGTGCGCGATGGCAGCTTGAACGACTGGAGACAGATCCGTGCGATTCATGAAGATGCAGAGATCGTTCATCAAGGCTTGAACGAGCTCGGGTGGGGGCGGCACGAAGTCAGCGCGGCCGGGATTGAAAGCGTTTCCCCCGATCCAGTTCTGCTGGTCGCGCAGTTTCCCGGCGAAGTCAGGCGTGCTCGTCGCCTCCATCAGGATCCGGTGAAGTTCCAGGATGTCCCGAGCCTTGAGGTGCCGTTCCTTCGCGCCGAGCTTCACTGCTTGTTCCATGGCGGCGACGTTGCCGAGCACCGAGCGCGCGGTGTCGTCGCGCGTCTCGGCTCCTTCGGCCTCGGCCTTCGCGAGTCTCCGCTGCGAGAGTACGAGACCCTCGATGCGAGAGGACGCGACGGATTCGGCGCGCAGCAGGCGGCGCGCGAGCACTTCGAGACTCGCCATCGCCGGCCCATCCCGGTTGAGCAGGTCCACCTGCCGCTCGGCCGTCGAAACCGTCGCTGCGATTCGGGCGGGCAGGGTGAACTGCAACCGCCCCACCGGATCGGGAACAAAGGCTTCGTACCGGAACGTCTGGCGTTCCTTCCGCCCGCCGGGGGCATGCGGCTCGGCAGGCCAGCTGCGCTGAACGAATCGCGGCACAGCAGAAAGGTTGACCAAGCAGGCACACTAGTCAAGCTTTTCATGAGAACATTGACTTCGATCGCAGGCCGATCAAGGTTTCGAGGCCGACCGTCCCTCGGTGCACGCCTTGCGAAGGAGGTACTCGGGAATCTGGAAGCGGGCTGCCGCCTGCGCTGGCGAAAGGCGTCGATCGTCGTCGGCTTGGTGTTCGGGAACGGCAACTGCGTCGCTGACCACCGGCTGACCAAAATCCTTGTGCTCCCTTGATGCAGCAAGCGTTGACGAGCATCGCTTACACGGTCGCGTACAGCGGCGTGGTGAGCCAGGGTTGCGCGACGGACTCGAACGCTCGGTCGATTGAGTTCGCGTACACGACCGACCGCGAAGACAAGCGAACCACGTACGCGTACGGCGTGGCCTCGATCTTGACCAGGCGACTTGCGGCCATATCAACGAAGGTAGGTTCACAATACGTCCGACGATATCAGCAGGATGCACCCAACTTTGACATGTAGCACGCCACCTGCCAGTCGCCTTCCGGCTGCGGGACGTATGCCTATGGCCAGCCACTCGGTCAGGAATGGCGCATGCCAATCGTGGGCGATCTGGACGGTGATGGCACTCGAGACGCGGTCTATGCCTCGGATAGCGAACGCGACTTGCTGCTGACCTCGTGCCCGACGCCTCAGCGGGTGACTGGAAGCCAGTACGAGACCTCGTTCTTTGTCGGCTTCGATCTCAGGATGCGACACCTCTGAATGGAGCGGCGGACCTCAACAATGACGGGCGCGTGGACATTTGTAGGCACGGGTGCGGTATCCTCCGCGCCACGAACTTCGAAGCCGCGGGCCGCAGGTTCGACTCCTGCCAGGCGCGCCAACGCAAAGGCTCGGAAGACATACTATCCTTTGTCAGCCGCCGCTGATCGATCCGGTTCCGAAGACACCGGGCGTCGGCGGAGTCAGGCGTTCGTTGCCGCCGACATAGTGGCAGGAGTTGCAATCTTCCCCGTTGGTCGAGCCCCCGTGGTTCCCGATCGCTGCCTGCTTGATCCTGGAATGGGTGACGGTCAAGGTCGTTCCGGTCACCGTCGCATTGGCTGCGCTCGAGATGACGAAAGCAGTCGAGCTGGTAATGGACTTGATCGTCACCGTCAGCGGGGTCGTCCTCGTCGCGGTCAAAGTCACGCCGGTGGCGGTGGCCGTGGCCGCTGCCTTCAATATAAAGCTGGTTGCGTTGCTGACGGACGTCGCGACCGTGTCGTTCGGCGGGATGCCAGGGCCCGAGATCACCGTCCCGGCGGAGAGCGACACGGGCGAAGCGGTGGTCACGGTGGTGCTGCCGCTGGCGGTGTTGGCGGTGAAGGTCGTGGTCGTCGTCGTCGTGCTGGGAATCCCCGCTCCGCTGATCGTCATCCCCTGGGTCAGAACGGCGGTGGACGCGGTCGTCACAGTCGTGTTGCCGCTGGTGGTGTTTGCGGTGATCGTCGAGGAGAGGCCGGTCTTGCTGATCCAGGGGCTGCCCGTGTTGTGGCAATGCACACAGAAGGTGGGGTTTGTCGAGGCGTTGTACACGCTCGTCCCGAGGTTGGGCGTCGCGGTGGGGGTCACGCCATTGATGGTCACGTTGGACGTCAGCCCGTCGTGGTTGTAATCGATGATCGTCGAGAAGTTGGACCCCGCGTGGCATTGCGCGCAGCTGGTGTAGTGGCTCGGGCTCGGGTGCGCAAAGGTGACGGTATTCGAGGTGATCGAGGTGCCGCTGCTCCAGCCGGTCAACGTCACGGTCGCGGGAACCCCGGCAGCCCCGAGCCAATTGGGGGCCGCTGCCGAGCCGGTCCCCGGCCAGGCGTGGCAGGACGAGCAGTCCTGCGAACCCGATGCGTTGGTGAATGGGGAGTGATCCTCGGCGGTGTAGTTGGCTCCCGGCTTCACGTTCATGTGGCAGTTGCTGCAGCGGCCGGTGGTGCCGTTCATGATCAGCGGGCCGGTGAACTTGGCGTGGAAGCTCGCCTGCGCCCACTCCGCGCCCTGGATTCCCGGCGTGTTGGACGGGCCCAGCTGCGTGTGACAGGCGTTGCAGTCGCGCCCGATCACGTTGACGTCCGCGTGGTTGATCTGGTCGTGGGTGCCCGCCGGGACGCCGGTGGTCGGGTTGCTGCTGGCGGTGGTCAAGGTGCTCGAGTTGGTCAGGCCGCTTGGCAGGTTGTTGTTGGTGCCCGGAGTGGTCGAACCGTTGCCAAGGCCGTGGCACACGGAGCACGACGCCACGCCGGGCATCGCCGCATGGAACGAAGCCATCTTGCTCCACACCGCGCTCGACGCCTTCGCGTCGGCGAGGTGGCAGACCGCGCAGTCCTTGCCCGCCAACGCGGGCGCGCCGTGGCTCATCCACTGCGATGCGTTGGACGAGGTGCCGCCGGTAGCGAACCTGTAGCTCACGCCGCTCTGCGTGGCCGATGCGGGCAGCGAGACCGAGTGGCAGTCGAGGCAGAGCGTGGGCTGCGCTGGAACCTTCGCGTGCAGCGCGCCGCCTTGCCACAACGACGCGGCCACGGGTGTCGTCTTCGCCACCGACAGCGCCGTCGCGTGGCAGGTGTTGCACGCCTGGATGGCGAGCTGCGTCGAGGCGTGCTTCATCGCGAATCTGGTGCCAGAGGTAACGTCCGCTTTCGCTGCGTCAGCCATCAGCGGGTAATGGCAGACGACGCAGTCGCTAGGAGTGGCAGAGCCGATGAGCGCGTGGAACACCCCGTCGGTCCAGGTATTGCCGGGTTGCTGGTGGCAAGAGGCGCAGTTCATCTGCGCAACGGTCGTGCCGGAGGTGAACGCCGCGCTGTGATCCATCGCTTGCAGGTCCGAGCCGCTCTTCTCGACGATGCCCGCCGGTCGCATCTGCGCGTGGCAATCCGTGCACGAGGTCGATGGCTGCGGCAGCGGTGTCACCGCGCCGCCCGGAGTCGCGGAGTAGTTGTTCAGCGAGGAGTGGAACCGGCCCTCGAGGAACGAGGTCACCGTTCCGTTCGAGCTCGGGTGGCAATGCCAGCACTTCGTCCCGTCGGGGGAGGCGGCCGGACCCGGATAGACCTGCGAAGGCATGCCGGCCGGAGGCGTGCCGCTGGCGGTGCTGTGCAGCATCTGATTATAGAGCGTGACGGTGGAGGCGCTCGTCCCGACCACCAAGCTGCCGGTTCCGCGGATGAGCTGGACTTCGGTCTCCTTGATGTTCTGATCTGCCGGGCCGATCAGCGTGTCGCCCGGATACGCCACGCCGCCGCGCCAATCGCCGCCAGGGATGGGCAAATAGGCCAGGTAGCTCGCGCGGGCGACCGTCAACTGGTGGCAGCCGATACAGTCACCGGTTCCGCTGCTGGCGTGATCGAAGGAGCCCGGCAGCTGCGAAGGGCGCACGCCGTTCAAGTCGGGGCGCTGCGAGGAGTGACAGGCGACGCAGGTGCTCGCGGACTGTGTCGCGACCCCGTGCGCAAACGAGCCGCCGACCCAGTTCTGCGTGCTGCCCCACGCGCCGGTTCCGGGGCCGGCGTGACAGGACACGCAGTCCAGACCATCGCCGTGCGTGTTGCCGAGAGTGTTGCCTCCATAGTCGAACGGCATGCTCGACCAGGTCGTACTCTTCCAGTTGGCTGTCGAGGTGGGTCGCTCGCCCTCGTGGCACGAGTCGCAGCTCGACGGAGTGGTGCCGCCCTGCAGGTGGAACTTGCCGCCCGTCCAGCTGCTGCTGCTCGCATGGCAGGAGACGCAGTCGGCGAGCGCGACACTCGCCGTGTGATCGAACTGAACTCCCGGCGGAACCGCGGCCCCGGCCGACGTGAGTAACGATGGGCGCGAGTTGGCGTGGCAATCGATGCACGAGGACGGAGCCGTGGCCAGCGACGCGTGGTAGAGCGCCGGTGTCGCGCCCGAGCGATCCACGCCCCACGCTCCCTCTGTGGCCTGCAATGGGGGCAGGTGGCACCGGGCGCAGTCCTGCGTCACCAGCGCGGTCGTGCCGGGCTTGCCGCTGGCCCAGGCAACCGCGTCGTGCTTCATCTCCGCCGACGCCGGGTTCCGCGCAGGGTTCGTCGCTATGGGCCCCACGAATCCTGCCGGCGCCGCGCCGGAATGGCAGTCGACGCAGGCCGAAGGCTGCGCCGCTCCCAGCGCGGTCAGCGAGGCGTGGAACACCCCCGGATAGTAGTCACCCGAGGCCGCATCGACATGGCAGTTCGCACAACTGGCGCCGATCGCCGCCGGCACCTGCGAAGAGCCATGCAGCATCTGCATCACCAACGTCTCCGAGCGCGGCGTCACGCTGACGATCGACGTTCCTGACCAGGACGGGATCCCTGTTGTCACCATCACGTCCTGCCCGACATCGAACGTCAGTCCTGCAGGGGCACCGACGCCGCCGCGCCAGTCGCCGCCGGGGATCGGCAAGTAGTGCGCGTAGCTGCCGCGACTGACCGTGGACTCGTGGCAGGCAAGACAATCGGTGGCGCCGTTGGCCGAGTGATCGAAGGAGCCTGGCAACTGCGAGGGTGGCACGCCGTTCAAGTCGGGTCGCTGCGAAGAGTGGCAGGAGACGCAGGTGCTCGCGGCCGGCGTCCCGGCGGCCCCATGCGCAAACGAGCCGCCCACCCAGTTCTGCGTTCCGCCCCAGGCGCCGGTGCCCGGGCCGGCGTGGCAGGAGGCGCACTCCAGGCCATCGCCGTGTGTGTTGCCGAGAGCATTGCCTCCATAGTCGAACGGAGCGCTCGCGTAGGTGGTGCTCTTCCAGTTGGTCGTCGAGGTGGGTCGCTCGCCCTCGTGGCACGAGACGCAGCTCGCCGGTGTCGCGCTGCCAGCGAGGTGGAACTTGCCTCCAGCCCACGAGGCGAATGAGCCGCTGGCGTGACAGGTGGTGCACTCTCCCGTCGCGGTCGAGTGATCGTAGCTTACGCCGGCCGGCAGCGCTGCGTTCGCCGAGGTCAGCAGCGCGGGTCGCGAATTTGCGTGGCAATCGAGACACGAGGACGGTTGCGCACTGACCGAGGCGTGGAATTTCTGCGCCGTCGCCCAGCCCGACGTCGACCGATGACAGAGCGAGCACTCCTGCGGCGACGCCAGCGTGGCGGTGCGCACGCCGTTGCTCCAGAGCACCGCGTCGTGCTTCATCTCGGCGCTCGCGGGCATGCGCTTGACGTCGATCGGTCCCACGAATCCGGCGGGCGCCGAGGCGGCGTGGCAGTTGAGGCACGCCGCCGGCTGGGTCGCCAGCGACGCATGCAGTAGCCCGTGGGAGAACGTCCCGGTGGCCGCGCCCGCGTGGCAGACGCTGCACGCCGTCGACTGCGGCACGGTAGCGCTGCTGTGGAACATTGGCATCGGCAACGTTTCGGTCCGGGCCGTCACCAGCGTGATCGAAGTGCCCGCGTACGTCGGGATTTCCGCCGCAACGGCCACGTCCTGCGAGGCGTCCCGCACGTTGTCGGGTGCTCCGATGCCGGCGGCCCAGTCGCCGCCCGGCAGCGTACCGGACGCGTTGAAGTATTTGACGTACGCGTTCGCGGCCACGGTGGCCTGGTGGCAGGAGAAGCAATCTGCGGTGCCTTTCACGGCGTGGTCGAAGTTGCCCGGGAGCAAGCTGGCCGCCCTCGCCGCTCCCAGGACCAGGTCCGGTCGCTGCGTGGCGTGACAGGTGATGCATGTGCTCGAGGAGAGCGAGCCCGCGGCGTGGGCGAACCTGCCGCCGGCCCAGTTCTGCGTGCCGCCCCACGCCCCCGTCCCCGGGCCGGCGTGGCAGGTGACGCAGTCCTGTCCCGCGCCGTGCGTCGCGTAATCGAACGGTGAGGTTTGATACGTCGCGCTGATCCAGCCCGCGGTCGACGTCGGCCGCTCGCCCTGGTGGCAAGACCGGCAGCTCGTCGGTGTCGCGCTACCGGCGAGGTGGAACTTGCCTCCAGTCCACGAGGTGAAGGATCCGCCCACATGACAGGTCGTGCACTCGCCGGTCGCGGTCGAGTGATCGAACTGCACGCCGGCGGGCATTGCCGCGTTCGCGGAGGTCAGCAGCGCGGGTCGCGAGTTCGCGTGACAATCGAGGCAGGAGGACGGTTGCGCGCCGGCCGAGGCGTGGAACTTTTCGGTCGTCGCCCAGCCGATGGCCGTCGGCGGGGCGAGGTGGCAGAGCGCGCACTCCTGCGACACCGCCGGCGTGGCGGTGCGCACGCCGTTGCTCCAGAGGACGGCGTCGTGCTTCATCTCGCCGCTCCCGGGCGTCCGCTTGGCGTCGATCGGTCCGACGAACCCCACCGGCACGGAAGCCGCGTGGCATCCAAGGCAGGTCTGCGGCTGCGACGCGAGCGAGGCATGCAGCCGTCCGGGGAAGAAATTGCCCGAAGCGGCCCCCGCGTGGCAGGCGTCGCACGCCATCGACGACGGCACGGCAGCGTTGCTGTGGTACATCGGCATCGGCAGCGTCTCGGTCCGCGCCGTCACCAGCGTGATCGAAGTGCCCGCGTACGTCGGGATTTCCGCTGCAACGGCCACGTCCTGCGAGGGGTCGCGCACGCCATCTGCCGCTTGGACGCCGCCGGCCCAGTCGCCGCCGGGTAGCGTTCCGGAGGCGTTGAAGTATTTGACGTATGCGTTCGCGGCGACGGTGGCCTGGTGACACGACAAGCAATCTTCGGTGCCTTTCACGGCGTGGTCGAAGTTGCCCGGAAGCAGGCTGGCCGCCGTCGCCTCCCCGAGGACCAGGTCCGGACGCTGCGTGGCGTGGCAGGCGATGCAGGTCGTCCCCGCGATCGATGACGCCGCGTGGGCGAACCTGCCGCCCACCCAGTTCTGCGTGCCGCCCCACGCCCCCGTCCCCGGACCGGCGTGGCAAGACGCGCAGTCCAGACCATCGCCGTGCGTCGCGTAATCGAACGGCGACAAGTGGTACGTCGGGCTGATCCAGCCTGCGGTCGACTTCGGCCGCTCGCCCTGGTGGCAGGCCAGGCAACTCGCCGGTGTCGCGCTGCCCGCGAGGTGGAACTTGCCTCCAGCCCACGAGGCGAATGAGCCGCTGGCGTGACAGGTGGTGCACTCTCCCATCGCGGTCGAGTGATCGAACTGCACGCCCGCAGGCAGCGCCGCGTTCGCGGAGGTCAGCAGCGCGGGTCGCGAGTTCGCGTGACAATCGAGACACGAGGACGGTTGCGCGCCGACCGAGGCATGGAACTTCTGCGCCGTCGCCCAGCTCGACGTCGACCGATGACAGAGCGAGCACTCCTGCGGCGACGCCAGCGTGGCGGTGCGCACGCCGTTGCTCCAGAGGACGGCGTCGTGCTTCATCGCGCCGCTCGCGGGCGTGCGCCTGGCGTCGATCGGTCCGACGAATCCGGCTGGCCTCGAGGCAGCGTGGCAGTCGAGGCACGCTGCCGGCTGGGTCGCCAGCGACGCATGCAGTAGCCCGTGGGAGAACGTCCCCGTGGCCGCGCCCGCGTGGCAGACGCTGCACGCCATCGACTGCGGCACGGCAGCGCTGTTGTGGAACATCGGCATCGGCAACGTTTCGGTCTGCGCCGTCACCCGCGTGATCGAGGTGCCCGCGTACGTCGGGATTTCCGCCGCAACGGCCACGTCCTGCGAGGGATCGCGCACGTTGTCGGGTGTTCCGACGCCGCCGGCCCAGTCGCCGCCCGGCAGCTTGCCGGACGCGTTGAAGTATTTGACGTATGCGTTCGCGGCGACGGTAGCCTGGTGGCAGGAGAAGCAGTCGCTGGCGCCCTTGACGGCGTGGTCGAAGTTGCCCGGAAGCAAGCTGGCCGCCTTCGCCTGTCCGAGGACCAGGTCCGGACGCTGCGTGGCGTGGCAGGCGATGCAGGTCGTCTCCGCGATCGGTGAGGCCGCGTGCACGAAGTTGCCACCCACCCAGTTCTGCGTGCTGCCCCAGGCGCCGGTTCCCGGGCCGGCGTGGCAGGACGCGCAGTCCAGTCCAGCGCCGTGCGTCTTCCCGAGAGTATTGCCTCCATAGTCGAACGGAGCCCTCGAGTAGGTCGTGCTCTTCCAGTTGGCTGTCGACGTCGGCCGTTCGCCCTCGTGGCACGAGACGCAGCTCGCCGGTGTCGCGCTGCCGGCGAGGTGGAACTTGCCTCCAGCCCATGAGGTCGAGGATCCGCTGACGTGACAGGTGGTGCACTCTCCCATCGCGGTCGAGTGATCGAAGCGTACGCCGGCCGGCAGCGCCGCGTTCGCCGAGGTCAGCAGCGCGGGTCGCGAGTTTGCGTGACAATCGAGACACGAGGACGGTTGCGCGCCGACCGAGGCGTGGAACTTCTGCGCCGTCGCCCAGCCCGACGTCGACCGATGACAGAGCGAGCACTCCTGCGGCGCCGCCTGCGTGCTCGTCGGCGCGCCGCCGCTCCAGAGCACCGCGTCGTGCTTCATCGCGCCGCTCGCGGGCGTGCGCCTGGCGTCGATCGGTCCCACGAATCCCACCGGCACGGAAGCCGCGTGGCAGCCGAGGCAAGTTTGCGGCTGCGACGCGAGCGAGGCATGCAGCCGTCCGGGCAAGAACGTCCCGGTGGCCGCCCCCGCGTGGCAGGTGCTGCACGCCATTGACTGCGGCACGGCAGCGCTGCTGTGGAACATCGGCATCGGCAGCGTCTCGGTCCGCGCCGTCACCAGCGTGATCGAAGTGCCCGCGTACGTCGGGATTTCCGCCGCAACGGCCACGTCCTGCGAGGGGTCGCGCACGTTGTCGGGTGTTCCGACGCCGGCGGCCCAGTCGCCGCCGGGTAGCGTGCCGGACGCGTTGAAGTATTTGACGTACGCTCTTGCCGCCACGGTGGCCTGGTGACACGAGAAGCAATCTGCGGTGCCTACCCGGGCGTGGTCGAAGTTGCCCGGGAGCAAACTCGCCGCGGTGGCCTGACCGAGGACCAGGTCCGGCCTCTGCGTCGCGTGACAGGCGATGCAGGTGCTCGAGGCGAGCGAGCCCGCGGCGTGGGCGAACCTGCCGCCGGCCCAGTTCTGCGTACCGCCCCAGGCCCCCGTCCCCGGGCCGGCGTGGCAGGTGACGCAGTCCTGTCCCGCGCCGTGCGTCGCGTAATCGAACGGCGAGGTTTGATATGTCGCGCTGATCCAGCCCGCGGTCGACGTCGGCCGCTCGCCTTGGTGGCAAGACAGGCAGCTCGTCGGTGTCGCGCTCCCGGCGAGGTGGAACCGGCCGCCGGTCCACGAGGTAAAGGATCCGTTGACATGACACGTCGTGCACTCACCGGTCGCGGTCGAGTGATCGAACTGCACGCCCGTGGGCAGCGCCGCGTTCGCGGAGGTCAGCAGCGCAGGTCGCGAGTTCGCGTGACAATCGAGGCAGGAGGCCGGCTGCGTCGCGACCGATCGGTGGAACTTTTCGGTCGTCGCCCAGCCGATGGCCGTCGGCGGGGCGAGGTGGCAGAGCGCGCACTCCTGCGGCACCGCCGGCGTGGCGGTGGGCACGCCGCTGCTCCAGAGCACGGCGTCGTGCTTCATCTCGCCGCTCTTGGGCGCGCGCCTGGCGTCGTTCGGTCCGACGAACCCCACCGGCACGGAAGCCGCGTGGCAGCCGAGGCAGGTCTGCGGCTGCGACGCGAGCGAGGCATGCAGCCGTCCGGGGAAGAAATTGCCCGAAGCGGCCCCCGCGTGGCAGGCGTCGCACGCCATCGACGACGGCACGGCAGCG
>Ga0137403_10005277_pt1 | contig 15018 bp, 13 predicted proteins | sample CZOMad2_1_16fung_FD_122057 | JGI IMG/M metagenome (GOLD analysis project Ga0137403, IMG submission 122057) | Vadose zone soil fungal communities from Angelo Coast Range Reserve, California, USA - CZOMad2_1_16fungal (Hybrid Assembly) | ecosystem: Environmental > Terrestrial > Soil > Vadose zone... | reverse complement strand
CTGCCCGGCAGCCCGATCATCTACTACGGCGACGAGATCGGCATGGGCGACAACGTCTATCTCGGCGACCGCAACGGCGTGCGCACGCCGATGCAGTGGTCGGACGATCGCAACGCGGGCTTCTCGTCGGCCGACCCCGGCGCCCTCTACCTGCCCGTCGTCACCGATCCCGCCTACCACTATCAGGCGGTGAACGTGGCCGCGCAGGAGAAGGACCCGGCGTCGCTGCTCAACAGCATGCGCCGGCTGATCGCCGTGCGGAAGCAGTCGCCGGCCTTCGGCCGCGGCACCATCGAATTCCTCCGCCCCCGCAACCAGGCGGTGCTCGCCTACCTGCGCGCGTGGCGCGACGAGACGCTGCTGGTCGTCGCCAACCTCTCGGCGCGCACGCAGCCCGTCGAGCTCGATCTCGTCGCCCACGAGGGCGCTCAGCCCGTCGAGATGCTCAGCGGCAATCGCTTCCCCCGAGTGGGCCGCGCGCCGTACTTCCTCAGCCTCGGCCCACACGGCTACTACTGGTTCCGGCTCGAGCAGCGGGAGCGGCGGCCGGTCCGCTACGGCATCGAAGAGACGGCTATTTGATGGGGGGCGCCATATGAACATGGGGGGCGCCATATGAACATGGGGGGCCCCGACATGGCCCCCCATACCCCCCCGCGCTCGGGGGCCCCCGGGGAACCCGGGGTCCCCCTCGATCTGGCGGAGTGGCTGGCGAGGCAGCGCTGGTTCGCGGGCAAGGCACGTTCCATCCGCGCAGCGATGTGTCGCGACCGCATCCGGGTCGGGCAGGGAACCCTCTACGTCGTTTTCGTCGGTTTCGCGGACACCGTCGGCGAGCTGGAGCGCTACCTCGTGGCGTTGCGGGCCGGCGAGCGCGCGGTGGATGCGTTCGACGATCCGGCGTTCTGCCGCGCGCTGCTCGACGTCGTGCGGCGTGGCGACGAGGTCAACGGTGATCGCGGCATGCTCGTCGGCCGCCCGGGCCGCGCGTTTCCGGCGGATATCCCCGCCGATGTTGCGGCGCGCCGGCTGGAGGGCGAGCAAAGCAACACGTCGGTAGTCTTCGGCGATCGTCTGATCATGAAGGTCTTCCGGCGTCTGGCCGATGGCCTCAATCCCGACCTCGAGATCACGCGGTTCCTGACCGAGCACACGAGCTTCCGCGGCACGCCGCGCCTCGTCGGCGCCCTCGAGTATCACGCCGGCAAGCGCGGCCTGCTCGAGCACCACGCGGACGTCGGCGGCATGGTGACACTCGCCGTGCTGCAGGAGTACGTCGCGGGCGCTCGCGACGGCTGGCGCTTCGTGCTCGATCGGCTCGCCGCCGGCGACGCGGCACTGGACGCGCTGCGGCGCCTCGGCACCCGCACCGCCGAATTGCACGCCGCGCTCGCCACGCCGACGCCGGACCCGGCGTTCGGCGCCGATACGATCACGCCGGCCGACGTTTCCGCCTGGGCCGAGGCCGTGCGGCGCCAGGTCGCGGCGGCGCGCGAGGCGGCGCGCGGGCGGGCGCTGCCGGACATTCCCGACGTCGGCGGCCCCGCCGGGCTCGGCGGTCTCGTCGGGCGCGCGAAGATTCGCCATCACGGCGATTTCCATCTCGGGCAGACCCTGGCCATCGACGACGGGCGGGACTTCGCGATCATCGATTTCGAGGGCGAGCCGCTGCGGCCACTCGAGGAGCGCCGGCGCAAGCACACGCCGCTGCGCGACGTCGCCGGCATGCTGCGCTCGATCGGCTACGCGGCGGCGAGCGGCCGGCTCGCCGCGCCCGAGCGCCGGCGTTGGGAGGCCCAGGCGCGCGCCGCGTACGTGGGCGCGTATCGCGAGGCGACGGCGGGGGCGGCGTTCGTACCGGAGTCCGAGGACGCGTTCGCGCGCGCGGTCGCCGTGCTCGAGGTGGAGAAGGCGGCCTACGAGATCGTGTACGAGGCGAACAACCGGCCGGACTGGGTGGAGATCCCGCTCGCGGGCTTCGTCAGCGCGACGGAGTCGCTCGGTCGCTCGGCTGGGGCGGCGTGAACACCATGCTCACCGCCGACCACGCCTCCTTGTCGAAGATGACGACCAGCCCCTCCTCGTAGTAGAACGAGTCGCTCCCGCCCTCCTTGCTGTAGCCGCTGGGGCGCCCCCAGCCGGTGAGGATCGTGTCGCGCGTGAAGACGCCGTGATGCGGCTCGAGCCGGAACGAGCGAACGACGTCGCGCTTGAACCCGCCGGCCTGGAGCAGCCCGAAGTCCACGACCATGCGAGTCATGCCCGCTGGCGCCTGCGCGCCCTCGTAGATCCAGCTCGTCGTGTCGTAGCCCTCGACCTTCTGGCCCTCCGTGCGCGTCGGCCCGCCGTACTGCGCGCGCACGCCCTCCATCGTGCTCGCGGCGGGACTGATCGCCCCCCAGTCCGCCGCGGCCGCGGGCACGGCGGCGAGCGCGGCGAGCAGCGCGGCGGCGAGGACGAGCCGCACGTCAGAACCCCAGCGCGGCGCCGTCACCGCGCGGGTCGGCGCCGCCGAGCATGGTGCCATCGCGGAAGCTGATCGCGTGGGCCTGGCCCGTGCGCGTGAAGAACTCGGGCGCCGGCCGGATCGCATGGCCCTTGCGCACGAGGGCCGAGACGACGGCGCGCGGCAGCCGGCTCTCGAGGTGGATCGTGTCCGGCGCGTCCTCCGGATAGAACGGACCGAACAGGAAGCGCGGCCGCTCGATGGCTTCCTGGGGATCCAGGCCGTAGTCGATCAGGTTGGTGAGGATCTGCACGTGGAACTGCGCCTGGCCGTTGCCGCCCATCGTCGACAGCGCGTGGACCGGGCGCTCGTCGCGCGTGACGATCGAGGCCATCAGCGTGTGGAACGGCCGCTTGCGCGGCGCCAGCGCGCTCGGGTGCGCGGGATCGAGCTGGAAGTGGCGGCCGCGGTTCTGGAGCACGATGCCGCAGCCCGGCACGACGATGCCGGACCCGAACGTGTTGAAGAGGCTCTGGATGACGCTCGCCACGTTGCCGTGGCGGTCGACGACGACGAAGCCCGTGGTGTCGCCCTCGGGATCGCCCGCGGTGTACGCCTGCGCCTTGCGCGCGTCGAACGCCTTGCGGCGCCGTACCGCGTACTTCTTGTCGAGCAGCTCGGCCACCGGCACGCGGGCGTGCGCGGGATCGCCGATCCAGCGATCGCGGTCCGCGTAGGCCAGCTTCACGACCTCGAGCAGCAGGTGCAGGTGCTGCACGGAGTGCAGCGGGCGCCTCGCGAGGGGAAAGCGCTCGAGGATGTTGAGAGCGATGAGCGCGGCGAGGCCCTGCGTGGGCGGCGGCGTCTCGTAGACGCGAAAGCCGCGGTAGGTCGTCGCGATCGGCTCGCCCCACTCGCCGGTATGGTCGGCGAGGTCGTCGGCCGTGAGGAAGCCGTCGGTGGCCATCCGCTCGGCGATGGCGCGCCCGACGCGGCCCGTGTAGAAGAGGTCGGGGCCCTCGGAGCCGAGGTCGCGTAGCGTGCGCGCCAGATCGCTCTGCACGAGCGGCTCGCCGAGCGTGGAGGCGCGCCCGGCCGGACGGAACACGCGATGCCACTCGGTGTCCGGGGTGAGGCTTGCGAACTCGTCGATGGCCTGCCGCGTCAGCGAGGATGTCTCAAACCCTTCCGCGTAGTGGATGGCGGGCCCGAGCAGCGAGGCGAGCGGCCGCGTCCCGAAGCGCTCGAGCAGCATGCCCCAGCCCCGCACGCAGCCGGGCACGCTCACGGTCATGGCGCCGACGACGGGCAGCGCCGCGGCGCCGCGGCGCTTCAGCTCCTCGAGCGAGGCGCGCGAGCCGGAGCGGCCCGCGCCGTTCAGGAAATGGACGCGCCGCGTGGCCGCCTCGTAGTAGAGGACGAAGAGGTCGCCGCCGACACCGCACATGTTGGGCTGCGTCACCGCGAGCACGGCATTGGTGGCGATCGCCGCGTCGGCGGCGGTACCGCCCGCGCGCAGCACGTCCAGGCCCGTCACCGTCGCGTAGGGATGCGCGGAGGCGACCATCCCCTCGCGGCCGAGCGCCACCGGGCGATGCGCGTAACCGATCTGGGGCACCGTCACGCCTCCTTGAAGAGCCGCGTGATCTCGTCTCGAGCGAAGATGGGCATCGGCCACGACTTCGTGCCCTCCACGAGCGTGACGCCCTGGGCGCGCTCCACCACCTGGCCGATGAAGTGGCAGTCGATCGCCTCGCGCGCGAGCGCGTGGATGACCACGCCCGCTTCGGCCGGATCGAGCGTCATGAGGAGCGCGCCGGAGGCGATGGTGCCGAGCGGGTCGAGACCGAACGCCTCGCACAGGAGCTTGCCCTCCGGCAGCACCATGATGCGGTCGCGGTCGACGCGCAGCCCGACGCCGGCGGCGTCGGCGAGCTCGTGGAGCGCCGTCACGATGCCGCCCTCCGTGGGATCGTGCATCGCGTGGACGCTCGCCAGCTCGCAGGCCAGCTCGGCCTCGGGACGGACGCTGATGCCCGGCGCTCTCAGAAATCCTTTGGCGCGTCGAATGGTCGCCGCCGGCACGCCGCGCGCCCGCAGCTCCGCCTCCTTCTCGCGCGCGATGATGGCCGCGCCCTCGAGCGGCACGCCTTTGGTCAGCACGATCGCGTCGCCGACGCGCGCGCCGCCGGTCGTCACCAGCTTGTCCTTCGCGACCTCTCCGAGCATGGTGCCGGCCACGATGGGCCGATCGAGGCCGTGGGTGACTTCGGTGTGGCCGCCGACCAGCGCCACCTCGAGGTCCTCGCACGCCTCGGCGAGCTGGCCGAACAGCGCGCGCACGCCGTCCTCGTCCGTGGCGCCGGCGGGCAACAGCAGCGTGGCGAGAAACCAGCGCGGCGTGGCGCCACGCACGACGATGTCGTTGGCGTTGACGTGCAGCGCGTACCAGCCGACGTCGGCGGTCGCGAAGGTGATCGGATCGGCCGTGGCCACCAGGTAGCGATCACCGAGGTCGATGACGGCGGCGTCCTCGCCGACGCGCGGACCCACCACCACTCGTGGATCGCGGGGCGCGTGCTTGTCGAGAAGCGCCTGCAAGAGGTCGCCCGGAAGCTTCCCGAGTGGCAGGAACGGCATCGCGCCTCGTAGTATACCGTGGTGACGCGGCGCCCCATCGTCGAGTGCGTGCCGAACGTCAGCGAGGGCCGCGACCCGGCGCGCCTGGCGCGCTTCGCGGCCGCCGTGCGCGCCACCCCGGGCGTCACGCTCGCCGACGTCCACGCCGACCCGGATCACCATCGCTCGGTGTTCACGTTCCTCGGCGAGCCCGCCGCCGTCGCCGCCGCCGCGCGGGCGCTCGCCGACGCCGTGCTCGCCGAGATCGACATGCGCGGCCATCACGGCATCCACCCGCGCATCGGCGCCCTCGACGTGCTGCCGTTCGTGCCGCTGGCCGGCGTGAGCATGCCCGAGGCCGTCGGGCTCGCCCGCGACACCGGCCGCGCGCTGGCGGACCGCCACGCGCTGCCCGTCTATTACTACGGCGAGGCCGCGCGGCGTCCCGAGCGCCGCGCGCTGCGCGAGCTGCGACACGGCGAGTACGAGGGGCTGGCCGCGCGGCTCGGCGTGGACGACGGCCGGCCCGACGACGGCCCGGCGCGCTTCGACGCGCGCAGCGGCGCCGTCCTGGTCGGCGCGCGCGACGTGCTGATCGCCTACAACGTCTGGCTCGCGAGCGACGACCTCGTCGCCGCGCGCGCGATCGCGCGCGAGGTGCGCGCCAGCGGCGGAGGGCTGCCGGCCGTGCAGGCCCTCGGCCTGCCGCTGACCAGCCGCGGGCGCGTGCAGGTCTCGATGAACCTGCTCGATCATCGCGTCACGCCGATCCCCGCCGCCTTCGACCGGGTGGCGCAGGCCGCGGCGCGCCACGGGATCGCCATCGAGCGCGGCGAGCTGGTAGGGCTGGCGCCGCGCGCGGCCTTCGCCGGGCGCACGCCGGCGTCGGTCGGCCTGCCCGGCTTCACGTCCGAGCGCGAGCTCGACGTCCATCTCGCCCGCCTCGCGGGATAGCCGAAGCGTCAGGAGCGCGCGGCGAGCAGCTTCAGGAGGTCGGCGGTCAGATCGTAGAGCTGCGCGCAGCCCGTCGGCCCGCCGAGGTGCAGCTGGATGCGCCGGCGCAGCCCGTGGTCGGCCCTCTCGCCGACGAGCGCCGCGAGCTTCTTCTGGGGCTCGTCGCAGATGCCGCGGTAGGGCAGGCGCGGCGTCACGTGCTCGGCGCTGACGACGGCGCCGCTGGCGGCGTCGATCTCCAGCCGGAGCTCGAAGCCGTGCACGTTGTCGTGCATCGAGTGGAAGAGCGCGAGCCGCCCGGCGCGGCGCTCGAGGCGCGCCACCTTGCGGCGCTCGAAGACACCGCGCTGACCGGGCCGCGGATGGTAGAGGTCGGGCTGGATCGGCGTGGTGACCGGGCGCGTGCCGAACAGGCGGCCGCCCGCGTCGCTGTACGTGAAGCACGAGTCCGGCAGATCCACCCACGCCGCACGGTCGAGCTGCCAGCATTCCCGGGGATCGCGCGACGCCGCGCGCGCGGCCTGCTCTCCCGGCAGCTTCGCGACCTGGCGGGCGAGCCGCGCGACCTCGAGGACCCCGTCCACCGCCAGCGCGGCGCCGGCACCGCCGCCCGTCACCTCCATCGCGCGCCGGGTGAGGCCGCCGACCATCGCCACTCCGGCCAGCGACGCCACGCCGGCCACGACCGACGCGGCGACCTCCCCCCGCAGCGCGCCACAGCGCGCGGCGCGGATCGCGTAGTCCGGCGAGGGCGTGGCGACGATCTCCACCTCGAGGGCGCGATCGGGTTCCTCCAGCCGCACGGTGTGGGTGAACGCATCGTCGTGGGTGTTGTCCACACGGCCGGTCGTCACGCGCTCGTAGCGGTCGCGGCCGCGCAGCAGCGCCGGCTCGGTCAGCAGAGCCATTTCATGCTCAGCTCGCACTGCCACCTGGAGGCTTGCCCCTTCCCATCGGGCTCGAGCCGCCGGCGAGATACTTGTCCGGCTCGCGGTCGAACTTCTGCTTGCAGCCGACCGCGCAGAAGTAATACGTCTGGCCCTTGTACGCGGACTGGGCGGCCGCCTTCGCGGGCTCCACGGTCATCTTGCAGACGGGATCTATCATATTTGCCGTCGGGGCGCCTCCGGCGGCCTCCGGCACCCGACGGTCGGGCGAAGAACGGTCGGCGTCAGGGTCGCCATCGCTTGAGTCGCAGGGAATTCGTCACCACGGACACGGACGAGAACGCCATCGCCGCGCCGGCGAGGATCGGCGAGAGCAGCACGCCCCAGAGCGGGTAGAGCAGCCCGGCCGCCACCGGGATCAGCACGACGTTGTAGCCGAACGCCCACACGAGATTCTCCTTCACGATGCGGATCGTGCGCCGCGAGAGATCCACCGCGGCCACGACGCCGCGCAGGTCGCCGCGCATCAACGTCACGTCCGCCGCCTCGATGGCGACGTCGGTGCCCGAGCCCATCGCGATGCCGACGTCGGCTCTCGCCAGCGCCGGGGCGTCGTTGATGCCGTCGCCCACCATGGCCACGCGCCGGCCGTGCTCGCGCAGCCGCGCGATCTCGCGCGCCTTGTCCTCGGGCAGGATCTCCGCCAGCACGCGGTCGACATCCGCCTCGCGCGCGATGGCCGCCGCCGTGCGCCGGTCGTCGCCGGTGAGCATCGCGACCTCGATCCCGCGCTGCCGGAGCGCGGCCACGACGGATCGCGCCTCCGGCTTGAGCGTGTCGGCGACGGCCACGAGCCCGAGCGGGCGGAACGCGACGGCGAGATAGACGACGGTCTTGCCCGCCTGCGCGAGCGCCTCCGCGTGCGGCGCCAGCGCACTGACGTCGACGCCGCGGGCCTCCATCAGCGCGCGATTACCGAGCAACAGGCGGCCTTCCGGCGCCAGCGCGTCGATTCCCTGCCCCGGCACGGTGACGAACTCCGTCACCGGAGGCAGCGCCAGGCCACGCTCCTTTGCGCGCGCGACGATCGCCTCGCCGATCGGGTGCTCCGAGCCCTGTTCCGCGGCGGCGGCGAAGGCCAGGATCTGATCGATCATTTCACCGCTCGCCTCGGCGGTCGAACCGCCTGCGGCTCGCACTGCCACCCCGCCCGGCGCGGGGATGACGTCGGTCACCCTGGGCTGACCGACCGTCAGCGTGCCCGTCTTGTCGAACACCATCGTGTCCACGCGGGCGAGCGTCTCGAGCGCGGTCGCACTCTTGACGAGGACGCCCACCTCGGCGCCGCGGCCGGTGGCGACCATGATGGCCGTCGGCGTCGCCAGCCCCATCGCGCAGGGGCACGCGATCACGAGCACGGCGACCGCGTTCGTCAGCGCGTAGAGAATGGACGGCGAGGGACCGAGAGCCCACCAGCCGACGAACGTCGCCGCGGCGATCACGAGCACGACGGGGACGAACACCGCCGCCACCCGGTCCGCCAGCCGCTGGATCGGCGCGCGCGAGCCCTGCGCCTCCTCGACCAGCTTCACGATCCGCGCGAGTGTCGTCTCGGCGCCCACGCGCGTGGCGCGGAACACGAACGAGCCGGTGCGGTTGACCGTGCCGCCGAAGACGGACCCGCCGGGCGCTTTCTCTACCGGCAGGCTCTCGCCCGTCAGCATCGACTCATCGACCGTCGAGGCGCCGTCGACCATCTCGCCGTCCACGGGCACGCGCTCCCCGGGCCGGATCCGCACGAGGTCGCCGACGCCCACCTCGGACGTCGGCACGTCGACCTCGACGCCGTCGCGGAGCACGCGCGCCGTGCGCGGCGCCAGCGCCACCAGTCGCCGGATCGCCTCCGACGTCCGGCCGCGCGCGCGCGCCTCGAGCCAGCGGCCGAGCGCGACGAGCGTGATCACCACGGCCGCCGTCTCGTAGTAGGGCATCGCCCCGAGCGCCATGAATGTGTGCGGCCGGAGCGTGACCGCGAGGCTGAAGAAGTACGCCGCGTTGGTGCCGAGCGAGACGAGCGTCGACATGCTCGCGCTCCGGTAGCGCAGGTCGCGCAGGAACCCGCGATGGAAGTCGGCGCCGACCCAGAACTGCACCGGCGTGGCGAGGATCAGCAGCGTCCAGGGATCCCGCAGCCACGCCGGCGCCCACGGGAAGATCTCGGTCATGCTGCCGAGCACGATCGGGACCGACAGCGCGGCCCCGACGAGCACGCGGGCGCGCAGCCGCCGCTGCTCCGCGGCGCGCGCGGCCTGCTCGCGATCCTCCGTCGCGGCGCCCGGCGCGGCGGTCGGCGGGGCCTCGGCCAGCTCGTAGCCCGCCGCCGCCACCGCCGAGGCGAGCGCGGGCGCGTCGGCGCGCGCCGGGTCCCACTCGACTGTCGCGCGCTCGGTGGCGAGGTTCACCCACGCCGCATCGACGCCGGACACCCCGCGCAGCGCGCGCTCCACCTTGCCCACGCACGCCGCGCAGTGCATCCCGCGGACGGCGAAGGTGCGCTTGGTCTTCTCCATCAGCGCCCTCCGAAGCGCGCGAACACGTCCATCAGCTCCTCGATCTTCTGCTGGCGATCGTTGCGGCTGCCCGAGCGCATCGCGTCGGCGACGCACGACTCGATGTGCCGGCCGAGGAGGAGCTTCTGGCACTGCTCGAGCGCGCCCTGCACGGCGGAGATCTGGAGCAGGATGTCCACGCAGTAGGCGTCGTTCTCGAGCATGCGCTGCAGCCCCTGCACCTGCCCCTCGATACGCCGCAGCCGCCCGCGCGCCTTGGCCTTGGTCTCCTCGTTGAGCAATGTCTGATACCCCCAGGGGGTAAGCATCCGCCCGGGGCCGACCCCTGTCAAGCGCCGCGCGGCACCCGCAGGCGCAGGCCGCCGGGCTCGAGGGTGAACACGACGGGCGTGGCGCCGACGGGCTCGCCGTCGACGTGGGTCGGCAAGGGCGTGGGCGCGCTCACGTTGACCTGTCGGGCGCGGCGGACGGTCACGCGCGGGTTCCGCACGTGGGTGCCCGGATAGATCGTCGGCAGCCAGCGCAGCAGCTCGAGGCGGCCGAGCGCACCGAGCACGACCACGTCGAAGGCGCCGTCGGTTGGATCCGCGTCGGGCGCGATCTTCATGCCGCCGCCGAACCAGCGGCCGTTCGCGGCCACGACGGCCGTGATGGGCGCCGGCGGCTCGGCGACGCCGTCGAGCTCGAGCACGGCCGGGGTCGGGCGATGAAGGTGCACGCTCGCGATCACCGCGGCCAGGTACGGCAGCGTCCCGCGCATGCGTACCGACTGCGCGCGGCGCGCGACGGCGGCGTCGAATCCCGCGCCGGCCGAGATGGTGAACCAGCGCCGCCGGCCGTCCGCCCACTCCGCGCGGCCGAGGTCGAAGCGCGCGTCACGCCCGTCGGCGAGCGCGCGCACGGCGGCGATCGGATCGCGCGGCACGCCGAAGTTACGGGCGGCGTCGCAACCGCGCCCCGTCAGCACGACACCGACCGGCGTCTCCCTGCCCGCGGCACGCACGCCGTTGACGACCTCGTTCAGCGTGCCGTCGCCGCCGACGGCCACCACGAGCGGCGCGCCGGCGGCCGCGGCCTCGCGCGCCAGGCGCTCGCCGTCGCCGGGACCGCGCGTCTCGGCGTGCTCGGCGGGCAGCGTCGCGGCGAGGAGGTCGCGCAGCCGCCGCCACGCGCGCGCCGTGCGGCCACCGCCCGCGGCGGGGTTGACGACGACGAAGGCGCGCGTCACTCGAAGAGGGAGATCTGCGCCGCGGCCGCCGCCGCGCGGGCGCGCGCGCGCGCTTTCGCGGCCTTCGCCGGCGTGCGCGACTTCTCGGGCGGCCGCGCCGTCTTGGGCAGCCTCCAGCCCTTCTGGTGCGCGATGCGCTCGCCCTGCTTGATCAGCAGCATGTCGACGAGCCGCGCGAGCGGGTTGCGCAGCAGCGTGAGGTACTTCTCCCAGTACTTCGGCGAGTGCGCCAGCGTGCGCATCTGGTCGAGGGCCAGCGTGAGCGCCGCGCGATCGCCCTTCTTCGCGGCCAGCCGCAGGTCGCCCAGGATCTTCTGGCCGCTGATCCGCGACGGCGCCGTCTTCGCCATTGGCGCCGGATGCTATCACGAGGCCCACCGCCGCCGGAGCCCACTCAGCGCAGCCGGATGTCGTACTCCTCGCGGTGCTGCTGCTTGTCCGCCGGCTGCACGATGACCTTCACGTCCAGCGCGGCCTCCAGCCGCGCCAGATCCTCGCGACCTTCCTCCTCGAAGTACGCGGCGAGGTCGGGATGCACGCGCGCGACCACCTCGTGGCGCGCGGGCTCGGACTCGGCGGCGACCTTGGCCTGGATGACGCGATAGACCTCGGCGGCGAGCGTCTCGTTGGACTTCGTCACGCCGCTGCCGCGGCAGGTGGGGCACGTGACGGACAGCAGCGCTCGCAGGTCCTGGCGGACGCGCTTGCGCGTCATCTCGACCATGCCGAGCTCGGAGATCTCGAGCACGTTCGTGCGCGCCTTGTCCTCGGCGAGCGCGCGCTTGAGGGCCTTGTACACCTGCTCGCGGTGCTCGAGGACCTCCATGTCGATGAAGTCGATGATGATGATGCCGCCGAGGTCGCGCAGCCGGATCTGGCGCACGACCTCGCCCACCGCCTCCATGTTGATCTTGAGCACCGTCTGCTCGAAGTCGCGCTTGCCCACGTACTTGCCGGTATTGACGTCGATGGACACCAGCGCCTCGGTGTGGTCGATCACGATGTAGCCGCCGGACTTGAGCCACACGCGCCGGCGCAGGGCCTTCTCGATGTCCTTCTCGATGCCGTAGTGGTCGAAGACGGGGACGCGCTCCGCGTAGAGCTTCACGCGGTCCTCGAGGGCGGGCACGAGGGCGCGCACGTACTCCAGGCACTTGGCGTGGACCTCGGCGCTGTCGACGACGAACTCGTCCACCTCGGGCGAGAAGAGGTCGCGCACCACGCGGAAGGTGAGATCGGCCTCCTCGTGGAGCACGGCGGGCGAGGTGGCCTGCGCGTAGCGCGCCTGGATCTGCGCCCACAGGCGTGACAGGAACTCGACGTCGGCGGCGAACTCGGCCTCGCCCTTGCCCTCGGCGTTCGTGCGGAGGATGAAGCCGCCCGGCGGCAGGTTCAGGGAGCGCAGGGCCGCCCGGAGGCGGTCGCGCTCGCGATCGTCGCGGATGCGCCGCGAGACGCCGACGTGCTGCGACTGCGGCATGTACACGAGGTAGCGTCCCGGCAGCGAGATGAACGACGTGACGCGCGCGCCCTTGGTGCCGAGCGACTCCTTGGAGACCTGGACCAGGACCTCCTGGCTCTTGCGCAGCATCTCCTCGATGGGCGCGACGGCTTCGCGGCGCGGGGGCTCGGCCTCGTCGACCTCGACCTCGACGTCGGCGTCCTCTTCCGCGCCGGGGATCGAGACGCGCGCGGCCTCGACGCCGCGGCTGGCCGTGTAGTCGCCCGCGTACAGGAAGGCGTCCTTGGCCAGACCGATGTCCACGAAGGCCGCCTGCATGCCGGGGAGCACGTTGGTGACCGTGCCCTTGTACACACTCCCCACGATCGAGCGGTGGCGGTGCCGCTCGAGGTACAGATCGGTGAGGAGGTTACCTTCCTGGACGGCGACGCGGGTCTCGATCGGGCCCGCGTTGACGACGATGCGCTTGCTCACGGCAGCACCCCTTGGGCGCCCTCGCGCGATCCATGACCGCCCGAGCGCGTCTCATTGGAACTGCCGCATCCGCACGGAGAGCAGGAGCCCGAGGCCGATCAGCGAGACCAGCATGGACGTGCCGCCATAGCTCATCAGCGGCAGCGGCACGCCCACCACGGGCAGGAGGCCGGTGACCATTCCGACGTTGACGAGCACCTGCGTCGCGAACAGGGCGGTGACCCCGAGCGCGATCAATCGGCCCACGGGCTCGCGCGACGAGGCCGCGATGTCGAACCCGCGGAGCAACAGCAGCGCGTAGCAGGTGAGCAGCACCAGGCACCCGACGAACCCCCACGTCTCGGCGAACACGGCGAAGATGAAATCCGTGTGACGCTCCGGGAGAAAGGCGAGCCGGCTCTGCGTGGCGCCGGCGACGCCCTTGCCCAGGAGCTGTCCTGAACCGATCGCGATCTTGGCCTGGATGACGTTGTACGCGCTCCCGAGGGGATCGCGGAACGGATCCAGGAAGACGAGAATGCGTTCCCGTTGGTACTCCTTCATCGCGAGAAACCACACCAGGGGCAGCGCGGCGAGGCCGGCGAGCGCGAACCCGCCCAGCAGCCGCAACCGGATCCCGGCGCCCACGAGAAGGGCCGTCAGCACGGGGAAGAGAAGCACCGCGGTGCCGAGGTCCGGCTGCTTGACGATCAGCACGGCGGGCACCGCGAGCACCGGCACCGTCAGCGCCAGCGTCGTCTTGCCTACCGGCTGCGCCCAGCGGGACGTCAGCACCCACGTGGCCATGAGCACGAAGCAGATCTTGAAGACCTCCGAGGGCTGCACCGACATCGGCCCGAGCAGGATCCAGCGCCGCGCGCCGGAAACCGTTCGGCCCATGACGAAGACGGACGCGAGCCCGATGAGGCCCAGCAGGAAGAAGAGCGGCGCCAGGCGGACCAGGCGCCGGTAATCGATCGAAGCCACCACGACGAGGGCACCGAGGCCCACAGCGAACCAGGCGAGCTGGCGGAAGGCGACGTTGCCGCCGGCGCGCCCGATGTGCAGGCTGGCCAGCGTGGTCGCGCTCAGGATCACGAGGCCGCCCATGGCGCCCAGCAGCGGCCAGTCCACGTTCTGCAGCAGCCGCCGGTCGATACCGCTCAGGACGGTCATGAGGAGAGTCTAGCCGCTGATGTCGAGGCTCGCGACCTTCTCGAAGAAGATCGCGTTGTAGATCTGGCGGGCGATCGGCGCGGCCACCGAGCCGCCGTGGCCGCCGCGCTCGACGAGCACGACGATCACGACCTCGGGATCCCGCGTGGGCGCGAAGGAGGCGAACCACGCGTGGTCCTGCCCCTTCTCCGACTTCGAGTTGGCCATCGTCTGCGCGGTGCCCGTCTTGCCGGCGATGTCGAGGCCGGGAATGCGCGCGGTGATGCCGGTGCCGTTGCTGGTGTTCACGACCGCCCACATGCTCTGGCGCAGGAACGCCCAGACGGCGGGGTTCAGCTCGACGTGCCCGCTGACGGTGCCGGCGTCACTCCACACGACGCCGCGGTCGGGCCGCTCGATGCGCTGCACGAGGCGCGGCTTCCACAGCACGCCGCCGTTGGCGATGGCGGACATGAAGCGCGCGATCTGCATCGGGGTCGCGAGCAGCTGGCCCTGGCCGATCGACATGTTCACGGTCTCGCCGGCGTGCCAGACCGGCGGCTTGCCCTTGCGCGGCGACTTGGGCGCCGGGATCAGCCCGAACCTCTCGGTGCCGAGCTCGATGCCGGTGGCGACGCCGAAGCCGAAGGCGCTCGCGTACTTCGCCATCGCGGGCGCGCCGACCTTGAGGCCGGCGTTGTAGAAGAAGATGTCGCACGACTGCGCGACGGCGCCCATGAGATCGACGGTGCCGTGGCCCTCCTTCTTCCAGTCGCGGAAGACCCGGCCGCCGAACGGAAACTCGCCCTGGCAGTGGACGCGGTCGGCGGGCGTGAGCGTGCCCTCCTGCAGCCCGGCCGCCGTGAGCACCATCTTGAAGACGGAGCCGGGCGGGTACTGGCTCTGGATGGTGCGGTTCAGCAGCGGGAAGTCCGGGTCCTTCATCACGCGCAGCCACGCGTCGCGGTCGATGGTGCCGGTGAACCGGTCGATGTGGAAGGCGGGCGTCGAGACCATGGCCAGCACGTCGCCGTTGCGCGGGTCCATCACGACGATGGCGCCCGTCTTGCCCTCCATCAGCTTCTCGGCGACTTCCTGCACGCGGCGATTGACCGTGGTCACCACCTGCGCGCCCGGATGCGGCTCGGTGGACTGCACGAGCCGCACGGGCCGGCCCATCGCGTCCACCTCGATGCGCTCGCCGCCGTCCTTGCCGCGCAGGAACTCGTCGAGCAGCCGCTCGA
>Ga0137403_10005276_pt1 | contig 15019 bp, 10 predicted proteins | sample CZOMad2_1_16fung_FD_122057 | JGI IMG/M metagenome (GOLD analysis project Ga0137403, IMG submission 122057) | Vadose zone soil fungal communities from Angelo Coast Range Reserve, California, USA - CZOMad2_1_16fungal (Hybrid Assembly) | ecosystem: Environmental > Terrestrial > Soil > Vadose zone... | reverse complement strand
CAGCGGTTCGTGGACAACGCTTGCGCGAATTGCTCGGTCAGGCTGTTTCCAAACTCGATTCCCTGGATGCTTCCTTGTTGCAGCAGACCGCGGCGTGTGCGGCGTTGGGCTGCGCCAGCGATTTTGCGACCATCAATCATCACGTCCGCACGCACAGGGTTTGCAAAACAGCCGTAGCCGCCATCGCTGATGCCGGTCCGAGCGGCTACGGTCGCGCCACCTGGGACGCGGTCAGCGCTGGGGGCTACAACTGCAGGGTGCCCTGTTTCACTCAACGCATCGCACAAGGCCCGGTGAACCCTTTCATAAATCGATGTCGATGATTCAGCAAAGGCCGTGTCGCTGCTGGGAATCACAAGGGAATACGTCAGATCTTCTCCATGAAACACAATTCCACCGCCAGTCCAACGGCGAACTAAATCGCGCTCGCACTGGTAACTGGCGACATCGGTAAATCGGCCAAAGTATCCAAATGAGAGAGCAGGGGATTGCCAGAGATAAAAACGAACTAGCGGAACCGCGGCGTGTTCTAGCAGTGCTTCGTCGATTGCCATGTTCATCGCAGCCGAGCGCGGCGCGTGGTCATGATAAACGTCGAGCGCGGCAAAAAGCGTCTCGCCTGGATTGTAGGGCAGCCGCTTCGGTTGCCGGGTCGCAAGATCGGCAGGCGCAACGCCTGCCCTACAAGGGCTATTGTTCAACCCGCGATATCCTCCAAAATTCTTTTCGTAGCTTCTCGTGGATTTCGATGGGCAGTAATCGGTCGTCCGATTACCAGATAATCCGCGCCTGCGTCCAGGGCATCGCGTGGCGACATCGTACGTTTTTGATCATTCGCCGCTGCTCCGCCCGGTCGAATCCCCGGGACAACGATCTTGATTTTGTCACCGAATTCACGACGAAGAGGTTTGATTTCGTGCGGACTGGCCACGATTCCATCGATTCCTGCATCAACACCCAGTTTTGCCAGGCGCAGCACCTGATCGTCGACTTTGTCCGGAACTCCAATTTGGCGCAGTGTCTCCTCTGTCGAACTCGTTAGAACTGTCACACCCAGGATTAAGGTATTGTTTGCTCGTGCCGCAATCGCGGCACGAATCATCTCACTGCCCCCGCTCAAATGAATGGTGAGCATCTGCACGCCAAGGCGTCCCGCGGATTCGACAGCTCGGGCGACCGTGTTTGGAATGTCGTGCAGCTTGAGATCGAGAAAAACCTTGGAGCCGGTGGACGAAACAGCCCGCACGATTTCAGGACCTTCCCCCGTATAAATTTGCAGCCCGATTTTGAAAAACGAGATTTGGCCGCGCAGCTTCTCAACGAGCTCAAGCGCTTCCGTTTTTGCAGGTACATCCAACGCGACGATGATTCTATCGTTTGTCATCCGAGTTGGTATTTGTCATGTCAACCGAAGTGGAGACATCTCTCGATATTTCCGGAAAACAATAAGAGATTCCTCGACTTCGCTCGGAATGACAGAACAAATTGCAGGGGACTATGCAAATCCTCGCTCCTGCGAAGATCAATCTGTCGCTGAAAATCCTTGGCCGACGGGACGACGATTTCCACGAACTGGAGACGCTCATCGCGCCGATTTCGCTACACGATGAACTCAGAATCGATAAAGAGCGTCCGGGAAACGGAATCAAGTTTCGCTGTGACGATCCATCAGTCCCACAAGATGACGACAATCTGGCTGTTCGCGCAGCGAAGACGTTTTTTGAGGCAACCCACATCGAGCCTGCGATTTCGATTGAACTGAAAAAGAAAATTCCGCACGGCGCCGGATTAGGCGGAGGAAGTAGCGACGCCGCTTCCGTCCTGATCGCGCTCAACGAACTTTTCAACGTGAAATTATCCCCAGAAGCGCTCGCCGAAATCGCGGAGCCGATTGGGTCAGACGTTCCATTTTTTGTTTTTCAGTCCGCAGCTTTTTGCAAGGGGCATGGCGAAACGGTCACGCCCGTAAATTTGAAGAGACAATTTTCGATCCTGTTGTTGAAACCGGTCTTTGCCATCTCAACCATTTGGGCATACTCGCGCTGGCAAGATTCTCGAGAGATCCCGGGAGTTCGTTATGAAGCGCAGCAATTCGCTGACCAGGCTTTCGTGAACGATCTGGAACGTCCGGTTTTTGAAAAATTTGTTTTTCTCGCGCATCTGAAAATGTGGCTCCTCGGTCAATCGGAAGTGGGCGCGGCGCTGATGTCAGGATCCGGTTCGACAATGTTCGCGGTGATGCACCAAGATGCAGACGCAGACAATCTGGCGAAGCGCGCCAAAGCAGCGCTCGACCCGGAACTGTGGACGTGCGCGTGCGAAACGGTCTAAATCAAACTCGCGATCGGCGGCGACCAGAGTTGCGCGAATATTTCACTGGCCTTCTTTTGGGTTCGATTTTCGAAATGCCGGTGCCGTTCTTCACTTCCATGATCTGATCGCGCAAAAGCGCCGCGCGCTCGAATTCGAGATTTGCCGAGGCTTCCTGCATCTCGTCTTCCAATTCGCGCAGCAATTCAGTCACATTAAAATCGCCGCCGGCCTCCTGAATGATGGAGGCGGCGATTTCTCGCCCGCGAAGAATGGTATGCAGGCTCTCCTGCACAGCCCGCCGAACCGTTTGCGGAGTGATGCCGTGCTTCTCGTTGTATTCCAGCTGTTTCGCGCGCCGGTATTCCGAAATTGATATGAGCCCTTCCATGCTTTGGGTGACCTGATCTGCGAAGAGCACTACTTCACCGTTCACATGTCGTGCCGCGCGACCTGCGGTTTGAATGAGAGAAGTCTCGCTGCGCAAGAAACCCTCCTTATCCGCGTCCAAAATGCACACCAGCGAAACTTCGGGAAGATCGAGACCTTCGCGGAGCAAATTGATACCCACGAGAATGTCGAAATCCGCTGCGCGTAATCCGCGCAGAATTTCCACTCTCTCGATCGCGTCGATATCGCTATGCAAGTACCGGACTTTCAATCCGACATCCCGAAGATAATCAGCCAAATCTTCCGCTGTCCGCTTGGTCAGGGTTGTCACCAGAACTCGCTCGCCCTTTTCCACGCGTTGGCGACAGAGCTCGATCGTCTCGTCGATCTGATTCTTGAGCGGCTTGAGTGTGATTTTCGGATCGAGAAGTCCAGTCGGACGGATGATCTGCTCGACAACGAGCTGCGCACCGGGCGTATGCACGTCGAATTTTTCCGAAGGCTCGTCCGTACGCGAAACCCGAACTTCTGAATTGGACCTTGAGCGTCGGGCGACAGCTCGCGACTTCTCGGAATTGAGCGTCGAGCGTTTTTCGCCAGCTACAGCAAAGGGCACAGGTTCATCTTGACCGATCCTTTGTCGCCGGTGCGGAATATACGCTTTGTTTCCAGCCACGCTGTTTTGGATTTCAAATTCTGCCGGCGTTGCACTGACGTAAATGACCTGGTTGGTAATCTTCATGAACTCGTCGAAATTGAGCGGCCGATTATCGAGGGCGCTGGGCAGGCGGAAGCCGTAATTTACAAGGACGCTCTTGCGCGAGCGGTCGCCTTCGTACATTCCGCCAATCTGCGGGATGGTGGCGTGCGATTCATCGATGACGACCAGAAAATCTTTCGGGAAAAAGTCGATAATCGTGTACGGTTTGGAGCCCGGCGGGCGTCCGGACAAATGGCGGGAGTAATTTTCGATTCCATTGCAGAACCCCATTTCCTGCAACATTTCCAAGTCGTATTCCGTGCGCATCCGCAGCCGTTGCGCTTCCAGAAGTTTGCTTTGCGACTCCAATTCTTTGATTCGTTCTTCCAGCTCTTCGCGGATCGTGCGCAACGCGCGATTGAGTTTGTCCGCCGGTGTCACGAATTGTTTGGCCGGAAAAAGGGTAATGACGGACAGCGACTCGTGCGAGTGCCCGGTCAGAGGATCAAACCGCGTAATCGCCTCAATTTCGTCGCCGAAGAACTCGATCCGGATGCCTTCTTCATCGGCGGAAGCGGGATAAATCTCGACCACGTCACCCCGGACGCGAAATCTGCCGCGGGCGAAGTTAACGTCGTTGCGCTCGTACAGCATATCGATCAAGCGTCCGAGCACCGCTTCTCGTGAAATGTGCTGCCCGCGTTTTACCGTCAGCAGCATCTGTAAATAGTCTTCCGGCGACGTGACGCCGTAGATGCACGAAACACTGGCTACCACAATGGTGTCGCGGCGCGAAAGCAGCGCACTTGTCGCCGCAAGTCGCAACCGCTCGATCTCTTCGTTGATGGAGGAATCCTTCTCAATGTAGGTGTCGGAGCGGGGGATATAAGCCTCAGGCTGGTAATAATCGAAATAACTGACGAAATACTCGACAGCATTCCGCGGGAAGAATTGCTTGAACTCGGAGTAAAGCTGCGCGGCCAGGGTTTTATTGTGCGAAATGACGAGGGTAGGTCGGTCCAGCTCCTGGATCACGTTTGCGACCGAGAAAGTTTTGCCCGAACCGGTGACGCCCATCAACGTCTGGTGACGGTTACCAGCTTCAACGGCCTTAATCAGCTTGGCAATCGCCTGGCCCTGGTCGCCTCGCGGTTTGTAGTTCGATTCGAGCTGAAACGGCATTAAACAATCTAGCAGCGACTGCTGATAATTCCCAGTGCCCGTCTGGCGGCGATGAGCTCTAGGAGACTGTTGAAACACCAGAATGGGTCGCGCGTAGAGCCAGAAGGTGCGGATGGCAAGGAGCGAGTGAGACGCATCCCCTTTAGCGGGCTGTAACGAACGAGCGACGCCGCCAGACGCCCCTCCTGCCTCGCGCCCGAAGGGTTGCGTCGATTTTGGCGCTGGCCGGCGCTGCTCGCTTGGCCGAGATCACTGCGGATATAGGCGCTGCACTCGCGCCTTGGCCAGCGCCAAAATCGAACAACAACGCGGCCTATTCTGGTATTTCAACAGTCTCCTAAGCAGTCCAGATTTGTCCCAGGACTCTGCGGAAGTTCCCGCCGAGGATCAGCTCGATGTCTGCATCAGAATAGCCCCGGCGAATCAGGCCGTCAGTGATGTCAAACACACGCTTATAATGATTCACGCCATCGGTGTCCATTTTATCGCGGAAAGCGTAACTGGATTTGTAGAGGCCTCTTAACCATTTCTTGTAGTCCTCCGGGAGCGCGTCATAGCCGTCGAGATCGATATCACTGCCAACGCCTACGTGTTCTACTCCGACGAGCTTGGCGACATGATCGTAATGGTCGAGCACGTTTTCTATTGTGGTCGGTTCCTTTGGAGAAACGAAATTGCGGACGCCAGTGATACCCATGACTCCCCCTTTTTCTGCCATTTTGCGAATCGCCTCGTCGGTTTTACACCGCGGCTGGTCAGGATTAAGTGCGCGACAATTCGCGTGAGTGATCAGGACAGGCGCTTTGGAGATTTCGAAAGCATCAAGTGTAGTGCGGTCGCCGCAATGCGCGACGTCGACGGCCATGCGCACCTTATTCATCCGATCGATTATCGTAATGCCGAAGTCACTGATCCCGTCGTCCCGTCGCTCCGTGCTCCCGTTGCCGATTAAGTTACGGGTATTATACGTGAGCAGCGACACGCGTTGCCCGAGTTGATAGAAACGATCGACATCGTCCGGGCTCCGAAAATGCTCCGAGTTCTGCAGACCAAGGATAATGCCGATTTTGCCGGATCTTTTCGCAGTGTCGATGCCTGCCGCATCGTCCACGCGCATCAAGTGATCTCCATGATGCGCAATAAATCCATTCCACAGACCGAGGAACCACATCACCTGGTCGTATGAATTTGGTCCAACCGTTCCTACTCCAACGTGCATCACATCGGTTCCGGAATCTTTAAAGCGCTGAAAGTCGGCGGAAGTAAATGTCTCGGGATTAGTGAACCAGGTCGGGCGCTTATCGGCCTTGAAGGGAGCCAGCACCCCAAGCAGGGTGAACGGGTTGAGCATATCCACAACCGTGCTGCGCTGGACGAGATCGATGGCGCGCACCGAGTATTTTGTTGCGCTTTCCGCAAAAGCCTGAAACCAACCGCGATTGATCATCGGCACGGTTAGTGTCGCCGCGGCAACACCAACCAAGCGCTTCAAAGACTGACGTCGCGTTATCATGCTTCGGTCCAATATGATAATTTGTGGGCATTGGCAACGGCGTGATGCATAGTAGAAGGGCAGACAGAAGCGGTTATGAATTTCACAAGCTGCTGGGCAGGCTGAAACGATATGTCCATTGGCGTTGAGGCCGGCCATCGGCTGGAAATTGGCCATGTCTTGTTCATGGACCTGGTCGGCTATTCCAAGTTACTGCTGGACGAGCAGCGCGAGCAGTTACAACGCCTGACTGAAATCGTTCGCGATACCGAGCAAGTCCACGCTGCGGAGGCGGCAGGTAAACTGATTCGTCTTCCTGTTGGGGATGGGATGGCGCTGGTTTTTTTCAGTAGTCCCGAGGCGCCGGTGAGATGCGCGATCGAGATCAGTGAACGGCTAAAGCAATATCCTCAGTTGAAGCTTCGGATGGGGATCCACAGTGGACCTGTCAATGAAGTTCGGGATGTCAACGATCGAGCAAACGTTGCAGGCGCTGGAATTAACTTTGCACAGCGGGTGATGGATTGCGGCGATGCAGGGCACGTCCTTCTTTCAAAGCGAGTCGCCGAAGACCTGGCGCACTCTCGTCAATGGCGTGCATATCTGCATGATCTGGGCGAGTGCGCCGTAAAGCACGGTGTCCCCGTCTTTATCGTGAATCTCTACACGGATGAAATTGGGAACGCGCAATTGCCGGAGAAGGTCAAACAATGGCAATCGGAGCAAGCCGCGCAGGCGGTAGATCAGTCCTCGACGCCCCCACGCAAACATGTGTTGATCGCCGGCGCTGTTCTCTTGATCGCCATCGCCAGCTTTGGCGTTTGGCTCTATTTCAAACAAGCGGCGGTAACATCGTCAGGTCCGGAGAAAACTATTGCGGTATTGCCGTTCCAAAATTTTAGTCCGGACAAGGACAATGCATTTTTCGCAGACGGCGTGCAGGACGACATCCTCACCAGTCTGGCAAAAATCAAAGACCTCCGGGTCACTAGCCGTTCGTCTGTGATGAAGTTTCGCGACGTCGCAGAGCAGAACCTGCGGCAGATCGGCAAAGCGCTTGGCGTGGCAAATGTCCTCGAGGGTAGTGTGCGGCGGGAAGGGGACAGGGTCGTGGTCAATGTGCAATTGGTGGATGCGCAGAGTGCCCGGCAGATCTGGGCCAACCGTTACGACCGCACCCTGGCGGACTCGCTGGGATTGCAAGGCGAGTTGGCCAGTGAAATCGCTGATGCTCTGCGCGCTACGTTGAGCACGGATGAGCAAGCGCGAGTAACAGCCAAGCCCACGCAGAATCCGGACGCATATGTGTTTTATTTACGGGCCAATCAACTCTCGCGAAACCCCGACACACTGCTGGAGGATTACAAAGCCGCGGAGCAACTTTACATGCAGGCGATTGCGCTCGACCCGAACTTTGCGCTTGCCCACGCACGGCTTGCGTCTGTTTGTGCCGAGATTTTCCATTATTACGAGCCGACTGAGGATTGGAAAACCAAAGCTCTCACCGAAGCGCAAATCGCTCTGCGTCTCCAACCCGACCTGGCAGAAGCACACCTTGCCCTCGGTCAGTGCATCTACTGGATGGACCAGGACTACGAGCGCGCTCTTGAACAATTCGATATCGCTAGCCGTTTATCGCCGAGCAACGGCGATATTGTGCGTTTGATTGCGGCAATCAAACGCAGGCAGGGTAAATGGAAACAAGCGCTCGAAGAGTACGAGCGGGTTGCAAAGCTAGATCCGCAAAATCCAAATACCGTCCGGGAACTTATCTTTACAAACACGGCGATGCGTCGTTGGCCGGAGGCTGCGCGATGGGTGGAGCAACTGCGCGCAATGGCGCCCGCGTCCATTATTGCGAAAATTCAAACGGGCTACGTTGAGTTTTGGTGGAGGGGAGACACCGGTTTATTGAAGTCCTTGTTGAACCAGGTGCCTCCCGGTGTCGATCCTGATGGGAGCGTTACCTCGGTACGATGGGACGTCGCGATGCTGGATCGAGATTACGCGGCAGCCAGGCGCGCGATCGATGCATCAAGTGCCAAAGAACTCTCGTACACGGGCGAGAGCTCGACGCCTCGGACTTTCTTTGAGGGCTGCATCGCCCTGGCCCAAGGTGATGTCCCGGCGGCTCAAAAGTATTTTCAAGATGCGCAACCTGTTTTTGAAGACGCGGTCAAAGCGGCCCCTTCCAGCGCGATTCGTCATGCTAACCTGGGCTGGTTTTACGCGTTTATGGGGCGCAAGGACGACGCAATCCGGGAGGGCCGGCGCGCAGTAGAACTGAAGCCTGAATCTAAAGATGCCGTCGACGGCGTGATTGTGAATTGCTACCTCGCGTTGATTTATGCTCGCGTCGGTGAAAAAGACCTGGCATTTCGGCTCCTCGCGCGATTGCTCAAAACGCCGGGCGCAGTGGACAGTGTCGATTACAGCATCACCGTTAACGACCTGAAACGTCGATGGGAATGGGACCCAATTCGAAGTGATCCGCGTTTTGAAAAACTGCTTGCACAACCAGCGAAGTGACTTTTCAGGGCTCAGCAGTTTTCAATTGAACTCCGAACTTGTCGATTGCCAATCGTCCGCAAAAGATGAGGCTTGACCTGCCGATCGAGCAGTGAATCCAAAAAAGTTTTTTGCCGAGTTAAAGCGAAGAAAAGTCTATAGCGTCGCGGTCGCCTATCTAATCGGTGGGTGGGCGCTTGCTCAAGGAATTGCTCAAGTCTTGCCGGTATTCGACATCCCGATTTGGGTGGTGCGCCTTATTGTGCTGTTAATCATATTGGGATTTCCGGTCGCGCTCCTACTTTCTTGGTTCTTCGATCTTACGCGATACGGAATTGTCCGAACGCCTGATCTCGACGCTCGCAGTATCAACACCGTCCGATCTGTGCGCGATTCCGGTGGAGACGATTCAACCGAAAAATCGATTGCCGTTTTGCCTTTCAACGACGTAAGCCCGTCCAAAGACCACGCCTACTTCGGCGAGGGTATTGCAGAGGAGCTTCTGGGAGCGCTGGCGAAGGTTGATGGTCTACGCGTCGCGGCCCGGCGGTCTTCATTCTGGTTTAAGGACAAGGAGGCCGAGCTTGGGGAGATCGCATTAAAGTTAAATGTGGGACATGTACTCGAGGGCAGTGTTCGTCGCGATGGTAATCGGGTGCGCATCACCGCGGAACTGATTGATGCTGGCGATGGATTTACCATTTGGTCAGAAACCTATGAGCGGGAAATGCACGGAATTTTCGCGCTACAGGATGAGATTACCCGTTCGATTGTCGATACTCTCAAGCTCAAACTTGCAATCTCGCCATCGCGTCCAGCTCGGAGCGCGGATGCCTACGATGCGTACTTGGAGGGACTGGTTTATTCCGACAAAAACACCGAACCCGAGTTGCGCAAGAGTCTCGAATTTTTTCAGCAGGCGCTCGAAAAAGATCCCAAGTTTAGTCGGGCGTGGACTGGAATCGCGAAGGCGTGGCTGTGGTTGGCCGACGCTTACGTACCGCCGCTGGAAGCGTATCCCAGGGTTCGTGACGCTGCCCTTCGCGCTTTGGAACTGGACGAAGAGGAGGCCGAAGCGCACGTTTATCTTGCGGAGACCAAGCGCATTCTGGACTGGGACCTTGATGGAGCTGAAGCCGAATTCAATCGCGCGGTCGAGATTGATCCGAATTCGACGCCGTCGAATTACTTCAGTGCTGCGCTCTACGCTGCGCGCGGTGACCGCGACAAGGCTCTGGCTTACTTACAGCGCACATCGAAGATTGATCCGGCTTCACTCTGGGTAAGTAACTTCGCCTGCGAGCTCTACCGCTATTTCGGTCTCTACGACGAAGCGATCCTAGCCGGAGAGCGGGCACTCCAGCTGGATCCAACGTTTGCCCACTATGGTGAGCCGGCGCTCGCAGCGCTGTATCGCGAGATGGGACGGTTCGATGATGCGATTGCGCTCTACCAAAAGGCGCGAGAATTCACTGGAAGACCAGGATTCGGTCTGGCGATCACATACGCGCGCATGAAGCAGCGCGAGAAGGCGCTGGACGCTCTTGAGGGAGCTGTGGCGGGCTGGGGCTATCGACCGGGTGATGCGATTGCACACGTTCACGTAACGCTTGGCGCGCATGATGATGCAATTCGCGAACTCGAACACGCATGCGAGCAACGTTCGTCATCTTTGCACGGGGTTGGCATCGCCCCCGAATTCGTGCCGCTTCGTTCGGATAAACGTTTCAGGTCAATTCTTCAAAGAATCGGGCTCGAACCCGAAAAGATTTTCGCGGCCACCGCCACCTGATCATTGCACGATCGCGTCTCGCCCGTGGCCGTGAGAGCGCACACCGTATTTGTTTAAATCCTGCTGCGCCACGTGCATTCCGAAGAGCAGGATCGCAATCAGACCGAAATACAGTATCGACATCGTCCAGCGCTGGGCCGGTGTGACTTCAAAATAACGCTGTTCTTCCTCGGTTCGTTTGCGGAAGAGCGAATAGATGCGCGGCAGCGACAGAAGCACAATCAACCAAATGATAAAATTGGGGTATTTCCACCCGAACCAAAGGAGCAATGCGAATCCCGGCAACCAAAGCCAGCGAGATAGTGCGGTCACGATCCGCCCGCCATCCAGCATTCCTACCGGCGTTAGATTAAACAAATTGAGAAAATATCCGAACCAGGCGAGCGCGATGAAAAGCGGCGCCGCGAAGGCTTCGCCGATGAGATTGCAGACCAGGGCGCCAAGGCTCCCCAGCATCGGTCCGCCGATCCCCACGCATGCTTCCATCCATGCATTGCGCGGCGCTTCTTTCAGCGCAATGAACGCACCCATAAACGGAATAAAGACAGGCGCGCCGACTTTGAGTCCGAACTTTTTAGCGACAAGCAAATGACCCGTTTCATGCACTAACAGGAGCAGGACAAATCCGAGCGCGAACTGCCAGCCCCATATCTGGGTATAGACCCAGACCATCAACAGCATGGTCCCGCCGGATTTCAGCAGGATTGGGAAGAATTTCAGAAGCGGAAGTAGAACAAACTTCAGCTTCGCGAAAAACTTTGCGATCACGACGCCAACCACAGCGAGCGGTGCGACCGCCTTTTTCACGCGGCTCCAAGCCGTTTCTTCGGACGGCGCTTTGTACTCCTCGGTTGGTTGGATTTGGAGGTTCATGGCTTCGGGCAGATTGAATCGTTTAATCAACAATCCGTTTAACTTTTTAACCCTTCAATTCGTTAAACGCCTGTCCCAACTGATCAAGAATGTCGCGCGGCAGTAACGATTGTTCGCTCTGGCTACCATTAAAGATTGCGATTTCTGCGGCACGGCCGCATAACCATGCGCCGAGTCGCGCCGAATCATAAAGGGACAAGCCTTGTCCTGCCAGTCCGGCGCAGACTCCGGTTAGAATGTCGCCCATTCCGCCGGTGGCCATTCCCGGATTGCCAGTCGTGTTGTAGCTTAGCGGGCGATCCCGTTCAGCCACAATCGTCCGGCTGCCTTTTAATAAGAGTGTTACCCCAAAACGTTGGCAGAATTTCGTTGCCGTTTTGCCGCGCGTCTCCTTTTCATCGGGCGAGAGCCGTTTCATCTCGCCGGGATGCGGAGTGAGCAGTCGTTTGCCATTGCAATGTTTGAGCGTCGAGGTTTTTTCCGCCAAAATATTCAGGCCGTCAGCGTCGATCACCATCGGCTGCTTGGCTTTTTCGATCAGTTCCAGAATTTCGGCCGCGTGGGATTTTCCAAGACCTGGACCCACTGCCCAGACGTCGGTCTTTTCCTTTAGCAAATCGCGGTAGGACCGGAGTGGCTTGACCATTGATTCCATTGGCGCGGCGCTGGCGACGATCTCGTAGATTTCCTCGGGAACGAAAACCTCGACCAGACCTGCGCCGGCACGCAACGCCCCCTGCGATGTCATCAGAGCCGCACCGATGAATCCCCTGGAACCCGCAACAACACCAATGCGTCCACATTGGTTCTTGTATGTGCTGAATTTGCGCCTGGGCAGTAATTCGCGAAGAACTGGGGGCGCGGCGACAACCTCTTTCGGTTTTTTTTCTGGAGAGCGCAGTTCATCCAGGTGCACAACTTCCAGCCTGCCCACGAAGTTCAGCGCGTTGTCGGCAACCAATCCTGGTTTTGCGAATCCGATCGTGACCGTAAAATCCGCGATGACACAGTCGCGATCGGTTTTGCCCGAATCGCCGTCGAGGCCGGTCGGAAGATCGACGGCGAACACATAAGCGCCCTTAGTTGTCCGCAAATGATTGATGGAGCGACAGGCCGCGCGAATCGGGTCACGCAGCGGCGGTTTCGCGCCCAGTCCGAGCAAACCGTCGAGAATTATCAGCGGGGCTGCCGTGCCCAGGTACGCCTCCGTCGCAATCGCTTCCTGCGCGGCGGATAACTGGTCAGCCGCTTCAGCCCAAAGTTCGACAAGAATGACGCCAAGATCAGTTCCGCCGCCACGGGATGGTGTCGCCCCCAGGAACTCAGGCCGTCTGCGGCGCAGGCTCTCAAGTTTCTTGCGCATCAATCCGCTGCAATCAGCTTCCTGAAAGGCAAGTCGCACCTCAATGTTCCATCCGAGCCGCCGTAAACGTTCAGCGGCAACCAGCGCGTCGCCGGCATTGTTACCTTTTCCGGCGAACACGATGCACTTGCCAGGATTGCGGAAAAATCTGGTGACCGCTTGCGCGACACCGGTGCCGGCCTTGTCCATTAGCGCTTCAACCTCTACGCCTCGCGCGAAAGCAGACTCTTCCGCCGATCGCATCTGCGCCGAAGTCAAAATCGGAAGGTTCAATCATCCCTCCTGACTTTTTGAAGACGTTTTTGCTTCTGACCCGCCTGATTTCGATGACTTTTTCTTCCGTCGCGTGCTCTTTTTGTGTGAACGCTTGGACCGGCTGCTCTTTGATTTTGTAACTCTGGTTTGATCGATGTACGGTTGCAACGGAATGCTTTCACCCGTCGCCACTCGCGTTGTCGAGCGCGCGCTCGCGACGGTGCTGCGGCCGCGGACGCCAGCTGCAATTTCTTCTGCGAGCTTTTGACGGTAAGAAGCGCTTTGCGCCAACGCTGCTTCTGACGGGTTAGTAAGAAAACCGCACTCCACCAGCACTGCAGGGTTCCTGTTTTTTCGCAAAACGTAGTAACCCCGGCGTCGCACATTGCGATTTGAGGAGGGCGCCCCGCCCGCTACAAAGTAATGAATAGCCGACGCCAGCGGGAGGCTCTCCCGGTCGTAAAAATAAGTTTCGATCCCGCTGGCGCCACTGCGCTTGGCCGAGTTGAAATGGACGGAAACGAAAATCGCGTCGGCATAAGCGTTGGCGATTGCAACGCGCGTTCCGAGTGGCACGAACACGTCACTATCGCGGGTCATTACTACGCGATACCCGTTAGCTGACAGCACCTTCTTCAACCGTTGCGCGACATCCAGGGTCATCTCCTTTTCAACGACTCTCTGGCCTGGTATACCGCCGCGGTCATAGCCACCATGACCCGCATCAATCACAACGGTCGTAGTCGGGCCGCTCTCTTTAGAAGCTCGCCTCGCATGAGCCGTGGAGAGAGTCCCCAGAAATACAATCAGCAAACTGGAGGCAAACAGATTGAATCGGCAAAGATTTGTCGGCATCACTAATCGTCCTTCGGCAGTTCAGGCGGGCGAGCTGATAGTTTCGGTGCTGTGCCACGGGAACTTTGGACGGCGGGCGATTCAATCGTGCCGCCGCGCACTGCCACCTCGCCATTTCCGGAGCGAACGAGTTTTGGCCGCGTTTTGGTTTCCATGAAGAAAGAGTGTGCCAGCAATTCGCCATTCAATCCGATGCGCGAATACGCCCAGGCGCGGGGCGCGGAGCAATGCAGAACATGCAACTGATTTGCGTGATCGATCTCCGCGTGTGGTTCTTCAAAGGCGATGGCTCGGCCTAACGAATAAGTCGCATACACAACTCCACTGTCTTTGTCCTGCACGCGCACGTACAAAGAAGTATGGTCCGGAAACCGGTTGGTGAGCAGCGCGTACGTGCGCACGTTGCCAGGCGCCGCAACGCCATCGGGAATGCCGACTGTCTGCTGCCAAATTGGCCGCGCGTCGGTCACTTCAAAAACTCGCGTTGGAGAATAAAAAAACTTCCCCAAGTCGGCGAAATAAACATTCGTCCGCACATGATAAGTGCCAAAATCATGCACAGGATAAAGTGGAGTCAGATTGACCTGATGCGTGACTCTCTGGCCGGCTGCGATCTTTAACGGCGCCTGACCGCTTTCAGCACTCATCGGGGCAATGGGCTGACCGTCGCTTCCAGTTATCTCAAATCCCAGCCACGATTGAGCCTCGGCATTGTGAAGGTCGATGTCGCGTCCGGCCAAATTGGTAATGCTGAGTGTCGCCACGACCGGTTCGTAGGCGATGTACTGCAATCGCTTGAATTTCAGGTCGACCTGAATTTGGGCTTCGACTGCAGCAGGGAGAAGGGGTATGGCGATGATGGGCAGGGCATATCTGATCACACTGGCAAATGACGAAATCCGAATGACGAATGACGAAGGAATGTCTAATGACGAATTCCGAAATAGCATTTTGAACTTGGCCCGGCTTTTCGTCATTCGCCTAGCGCGTGGTAGCCAACCGACAATGAGAATTTCGTCATTAATTCGGCATTCGACATTCGTGCTTCGACATTGGGGGGATGGTGGGCCATGGTTTCATTGTGCCGAGCTCTTCTCGGCTGCAGGAAAAAGTTGCAAAAGCCGCGCCGGTTCGGCCTGAACGGCCTGCAATTTATCATCGTAATAAATTCGGATCCGATATCCGAGATATTTTCGCTTTCCACTGTCTGCCAGGGAACTCTTGGTTTTACCTTTTTGCCCGGGTCGGACGCTTGCTGCCGCCTCAGAAAGCGATGATTCCGGCGACCCGACTCCTGTC
>Ga0137403_10005275_pt1 | contig 15019 bp, 15 predicted proteins | sample CZOMad2_1_16fung_FD_122057 | JGI IMG/M metagenome (GOLD analysis project Ga0137403, IMG submission 122057) | Vadose zone soil fungal communities from Angelo Coast Range Reserve, California, USA - CZOMad2_1_16fungal (Hybrid Assembly) | ecosystem: Environmental > Terrestrial > Soil > Vadose zone... | reverse complement strand
ATGGGGGGCCCCGACATGGCCCCCCATACCCCCCAGCGTTCGGAGCGCCCCGGGAAACCCGTGGCGCTCCTCTATTCCGGCGGATGCTGACGTTCGTCGTCCGCCGCCTCCTGCTCGCGGTGCCCGTCCTGCTCGGCGTGGTCTTCGTCGTCATGCTGACGATCGACCTGCTGCCGGGCGACGCGGTGACGCTGATGCTGGGCGAGCACGCCACCAAGGACGCCGTCGCCGCGCTTCGCGAGCACCTCGGCCTCGACAAGCCGTTCGCCGTCCGGTACGTCGACTACGTCGGCCGGCTCGTCCGCGGCGACCTCGGCCGCTCCATCCAGCAGAACCGTCCCGTCGCGATCGAGCTGGCGGACGCGTGGCCGGCGACGCTGCAACTCACGGTGGCCGCCCTCCTGCTCGCGGCGGTCGTCGGCATCGTCGCGGGCGTCGTCTCGGCGGTGTGGCCGAACTCGCTGTTCGACGCCGTCGCGCGCCTGGCCTCGCTGTTCGGCCTGTCGATGCCGATCTTCTGGACCGGGCTCGTGCTCATCGTGATCTTCTCGCTCTGGCTGCGCTGGCTGCCCGTCGGCGGCGCCGGCTCGCTCTCGCACCTCGTGCTGCCCGCGATCACGCTGGCGCTGCCGTCGGTGGCAATGGTCTCGCGCATGACGCGCTCCGCCGTGCTCGACGTGCTCGGCGAGGACTACGTGCGGACGGCGCGCGCCAAGGGCGTGGGCGAGGCGTGGGTGCTCGGCAAGCACGCCCTGCGCAACGCCTTCATCCCGATCCTCACCCTGCTCGGCCTGCAGTCCGGCCAGCTCATGGGCGGCGCCGTGCTGACGGAGACGGTCTTCGCCTGGCCGGGGCTCGGCCGCCTGATGGTGAAGGCCATCTTCGCGCGCGACTACGTCCTGCTGCAGGGCGCCGTGCTCGTCTTCGCGCTCGCCTTCGTCGTCATCAATCTCCTCGTCGACCTCTCCTACGGGCTGCTCGATCCCCGCGTCGGTCGCCAGGGATGAGCGCGTGGGCGCGCTTCCGCCGGAACCGTCTGGCGCTCCTCGGCCTGGCCCTGGTCGCCGTCCTCGCGGTCAGCGCTGCGCTGGCGCCGTGGCTGGCGCCGCTCGATCCGGCGCGGCAGAGCCTGATCGAGAAGCGCGCGACGCCGGGCGCCAAGTACGTGCTCGGCGCCGACGAGTTCGGGCGCGACATCCTCTCGCGCGTGATCTACGGCTCGCGGGTGGCGCTGCTGGTGGGCGTGCTCTCGATGCTCATCGCGCTCGCCGGCGGATTGCTGCTCGGCACCGTCGCCGGCTTCATCGGCGGCTGGCTCGACGCCGTGCTGATGCGCGGAGTCGAGATCCTGCTCGCCTTCCCGTATCTGCTGCTCGCGCTGGCGATCGTGGCCATGCTCGGCCCCGGCGTCCTGAACACGACGATCGCCGTTGGAATCTGGGGCGTGCCGGCCGTCACGCGCATCGTGCGCGGCTCGGTGCTGGCGCTGCGGGAGGCCGAATACGTCGGCGCGGCGCGCGCGCTCGGCTCGCCGGGCGGGGCGCTCCTGCGCCGGCACATCCTGCCGAACGTGCTTCCGGGCCTGATCGTCTACGCGACGCTCTTCATGGCCAATGCGATCTTGCTGGAGGCGGCCCTCTCCTTCCTCGGGCTCGGCGTGCAGCCGCCGACGGCGTCGTGGGGACTCATGGTCTCGACCGGACGGGACGTGCTGCTGGTGGCGCCGCACGTGGCGACGGTGCCGGGCCTGGCCATCATGCTGGCCGTGCTCGCGTTCAACCTCGTCGGCGACGGCCTGCGCGACGCGCTCGATCCGCGCTTGCGCGGCGCCGCGTAGGTCCTTCCCCGGGCGCGGCCTTGACGACCGACCGGTCCATCCCCTAACGTCGCGCCGTCTTGCCATGACCGAGCGTGAGGCACTGGCGGTGTTGCGAGGTGACGATCCCGTGCGGGCGGCCCGCGCCGCGACCGCGCTGTGGCAGCTGTGGCACCAATCCGGTCAGCCGCAGCTCGACGCGCTCCTGCTGCAGGGGATCGAGGCGATGCAGCGCCAGCAGCTCGAGGAGGCGGACAGCCTCTTCACGCGGCTGATCGAGACGGCGCCGCAATTCGCCGAAGGCTGGAACAAGCGCGCGACGGTACGATACCTCGCGAAGAGCTATGCCGGCTCGATCGAGGACTGCCGGGAGACCCTCGCGCGCAACCCGAATCATTTCGGCGCGCTCTCGGGTCAGGGCCTCTGCCACCTGGCCCTCGCCGAGTTCCGGGAAGCCGCGGATCTGTTCCGGCGCGCGCTGGCGGTCCATCCCCACCTCGAGAGCGGGCGCGCGAATCTGAGGACGGCGCTGAACGAGCTGGTGAGGTGGAATTGAATCGAGCGTGCTTGCGCGGCGCCGCCTGACGCTGGCAGCATAGTCCGCCATGGAGTTCGCGTTCAGCCCCGCCGAGACGGCCTTCGCCGACGAGGTCCGCCGCTTCCTGCGCGAGCAGCCGCTCGAGCGCTTTCCCCTCGACGGCATGGACGCGGGCTACGGCTCGGGCGCGCACTCGCGCGCGTTCATGAAGGCGCTGGCCGAGCGCGGCTGGATCAGCATGTGCTGGCCGAGCGCGGACGGCGGCCAGGAACGGCCGATGTTCTTCAAGCTCGTGCTGTTCGAGGAGCTGGCGCTCGCCGGTGCGCCCTTCGGACCGCTCGCCGGCTCCTGGCAGACGGCGGACGCGATCATCGAGTACGGCAGCGAGCGGCTGCGGCGCGAGGTGCTGCCGGCGATCGCGCGCGGCGAGGCGACGTTCTGGCAGGGCTACAGCGAGCCCGACGCGGGCTCCGACCTGCTCGCGCTCAAGACCGAGGCGCGCCGCGACGGCGATCACTACGTGATCCGCGGCCACAAGATCTGGTCGAGCCACGCGGGCATCGCCACGCACGGGCTGGTCTTCACCCGGACGAGCCGGGAGGCCCGCCGCAGCCGCGGCTTCAGCATGTTCGTGGTGCCGAACGGGACGCCGGGCATGGATATCCGCCCGATCCGGAGCCTTACCGGCGGCGTCTATCACTACGAGGTCTTCCTCGACGACGTGCGCGTGCCGGCCGACCTGAGGCTCGGGCCCGAGGGCGAGGGCTTCCAGGCGCTGCTCAACGGTCTCGACTCCGACCGGTTCTGGGGCCGGTTCTACAAGGCGCCGGCGCTCGAGCGCGTGCTGCGGCGGCTGGTCGAGCACGCGAACACGACGCGCGTGGGCGACTCGACGCTGGCCCGCGACCCGGTGGTGCGGCGTCGGCTCGCCGCCATGGCCGCCGAGATCGCGGCGCTGCGCCTGCTCTTCTATCGCGCGGCATGCTTGCTGCGCGACGGCGCGCCCATCACCTACGAGACGGCGGTCGCCAAGGTCTATGCCGACGAGACGGGTCAGAAACTCGCGCGGCTCGGCATGGACCTGCTCGGGCCGTGGGCGCCGCTGCGCGCGGGCTCGCGCGAGGCGCGGCTGGACGGCGAGATCTCGCACGCGTACCTGACGAGCCTCGGTCACACGATCGCGGGCGGCACCGCCGAGGTGCTGCGCACGACCGTCGCCGTGCGCGGTCTCGGTCTTCCCGCCGAGCCGAAGAAGGCCTGATGGACTTTCGTCCCTCGTCCGCCCAGCAGCTGCTCGTCGCCACCGCGCGCGACGTCCTGAAGAAGCACTGTCCGCCCGAGCTGGTGCAGCGCGTGGCGCTCGACGCGCGGGGTGTGGACGACGCCCTCTGGCGGCGCATGGCGGAGCTCGGCTGGCAGGGGCTGCTGGTCCCGATCGAGCTCGGGGGCAGTGATGGCTCGCTGCTCGACGTCATCCTGCTCGTGGAGGAGATGGGCCGCTTCGGCGCGCCGGGACCGTTCGTGCCGAGCGCGGTGGTGGCGACGTCGCTGCTGCTGGCCTGCGGCAGCGCCGATCAGCAGAAGCGTCTGCTGCCCGCGATGGCCGGCGGCGAGCGCATCGTGGGCGTGGCGCTCGCCGACGAGGCCAGCTCGCTCGAGATCGACGCGCGGGGACGGCTCACCGGACGCGCGCTCTTCGTCGAGGCGGCGCACGTGGCCGACGCCCTCGTCGTCGCCGCGCGCGCGGGCGACGATCCGCAGCTCCTGCTGGTGCCGACGGACCGACCGGGCATCGCGCGATGGCCGCTCGAGGTCATCGGTCCCGAGAAGCTCTTCGAGGTGGCGTTCGACGGCGTCGCGGTGAGCGCCGAGGACCGGCTGGGCTCGTCCGCCGCCCGCCGCGGCGCGCTCCAGGCCGGCGCGCTGGCGCGCACGGCCGAGATGGTGGGCGCGGCCCAGCGCGTGCTCGAGCTGACCGTCGAGCACGCGAAGACGCGCGTGCAGGGCGGCCGGCCCATCGGCGGGCATCAGGCCATCCAGCACGCGTGCGCCGATCTCGTGCGCGACGTCGACGCCTCGCGCGGCCTGCTGTACGCGGCGGCGTGGAAGAGCAGCGAGGGCGTCGCCGCGGCCGCCGACGTCGCGATGGCCAAGGCCTACGCGAGCGAGGCCTGCCTGACCGTCGCGCGGCGCGCGCACCAGATCTTCGGCGCCATCGGCTACTGCGAGGAGCACCCCCTGCATCTGCTGCACAAGCGCATCCACGCCGCGAGCCTCGACGGCGGCGACGTCGCGCTCCACCTGGAGACCGTCGCGCAGGCGATCGGCCTCACGTGAAGCTCAGCGTCGAGTTCCCGAGCGTGTCGTACCGTGAGGGGCCGGGCGCCGTCACGCGCATGGCCCGCGCGATCGAGCAGATCGGTTACGACCACATCGACGTGTTCGATCACGTCGTCATGGGCTATCCGATGGCCGGCCGCCCCGTCGGTCCGTACACGCCCACCATGCCGATCCTCGAGGCCCTGATGACGCTCTCGCACCTCGCGGCCGTCACCTCGCGCGTGACGCTCGGCACCGAGGTGCTCGTGCTGCCGCAGCGGCATCCGACGCTGGTGGCCAAGCAGGTGAGCACGCTCGACACGCTGTCGGGCGGCCGCGTGCGCCTGGGCGTCGGTGTCGGCTGGCAGGAATCCGAGTACGAGGCGCTCGGCGAGAATTTCGCGACGCGCGGCGCCAGGATGGACGAGGCCATCCGGCTGCTGCGCGCGTACTGGAGCGACGCGCAGGTCGACTTCGACGGCCCGCACTACCCCGTGACCGCCATCGCCATGGAGCCGAAGCCGCCACAGGGGCGCCGGTTGCCGATCTGGATCGGAGGCATGTCGGAGCCGGCGTGGCGCCGCGTGGGCCGGCTCGGCGACGGGTGGCTGGCCAGCCGCGTCGAGGACGCGGCGAGCGCGCGGCAGGCGCTCGACGCGATCCGCCGCCACGCCGAGGCCGCCGGCCGCGATCCGGAAGGCATCGGGCTCCAGAGCATGGTCGCCACACCGCCGAAGGACGCAGAGGGCAAGCGCTTCTACGCCGAGCACGATCGCGTCGTCGCGCGGATCGCCGAGTTGCAGACGATGGGCTTCGGCTGGGTGGCCCTCAACGCGACGGCGATCTTCCAGGCGGGCGCGCGCTCGGTGGATGCCATGATCGACGCGCTCGCCGCGCTGCACGGCAAGATCCGCGCGGCCGTCGGGTAGAATGGCGCCGATCCAGACGAATCCCGGAGGAGCCTGATGACGAATCGCGTGAGCCGACGAGAGTTCCTGCGACGCAGCACTGCCTTCACGCTGGCCGCCGCCGGCCCCGCGCTCATCGCGCGGCCGTGGCCGGCCGACGCCGACGAGATCGCGGGCGACCTCGTCGCGTGCGTGGCGGGCGGCGCGTGGGAGACGGCGTTCCGCGAACACATGGCCAAGCCCTTCATGCAGAAGTATCCCAAGGTGAAGCTGAACCTCGACCTCACGGCGGGCACGGCGCAGCTGGCGAAGCTGCGCGCCGCGCGAGGCAAGCCACCCTTCGACACCGTGCAGATGCTCGACGAGCAGATGGATATCGCGTTCCGCGAGGGGCTCATCGATGCGTTCGACGCGACCGAGATCCCGAACGTCAAGAGCCTCTACTCGATCTCGACGCCGGCGAAGTGGCAGAAGGACGGCAAGTTCTACGCCGTGCACCAGAACTGGGGCCAGCTCGGCCTCACCTACCGCGCGGACAAGGTCAAGACGCCGCCGAAGGAGTGGCTCGACTTCTGGAAGCCCGAGTACCGCGAGATGGTCGGCATGCCGCCGATCAGCTACTCGGTCGGCCTGCAGTTCTTCATCGCGACGATCCACGCACTGGGCGGCGACGAGCGCAACCCCGCCGACGTCGACCGCGGCTTCGAGAAGATGAAGGAGCTGAAGCCCAGCGTCGTCCAGCAGCCGGCCGACGCCGGCGCCATCCAGCAATTGCTGGAGCGCGGTGACATCGGGCTGGTGCCGCTCTGGGACGGGCGCGCGCACGGGCTCGCCGCCGCCGGGCTGCCGATCGCGTTTTCGTATCCGACGAAGCCGGGGCCCGTGGCCAGCGGTGCGCCGAACGCGATCGCCAAGGGCGCGAAGAACCGCGCGGCCGCCGTCGCCCTGCTCAATTTCCGTCTCTCCCCGGAGCCGCAGAAGGCCTTTTGCCAGCAGATGTGGTACGGCCCGTCGAACAAGCTGGCGAAGCTCGAGCCGAAGTACGCGGCCAAGGTGAGCTACGGCACCGAGGCATACCAGCGCCTGCTCACGCCGAACTACGACGTGGTGAGCGCCAAGCTCGGCGAGTGGTCGCAACGCTGGGCCGCGATCTTCTCGGCGTAACCGCCACGCCGAATCTCGACGTCGAGCTGCGCGGCGTCGCCATGGCCTATGGCGACACCGTCGTCCTCCACGACGTCGACCTCGAGGTCCGCAAGGGAGAATTCCTCTCGCTGTTGGGCCCGAGCGGCTGCGGCAAGACGACGACCCTCAACATCGTCGCCGGCTTCCTCACGCCGCTGCGCGGCACCGTGAGCCTCCGCGGCCGCGTGGTCAACGACGTCCCGCCGTACCGGCGGCATGCGGGCATGGTGTTCCAGAGCTACGCGCTCTTTCCCCACATGAACGTCCACGACAATGTCGCCTTCGGGCTGAAGATCCGGGGCGAGCCCGCCACCGCCGTCACCCGGCGCGTGAGCGAGGTGCTGGCGCTCGTGAAGCTCGAGGGCTTCGCCCAGCGCGCCGTGCGCCAGCTCTCGGGCGGCCAGCAGCAGCGCGTGGCCATCGCCCGCGCGCTGGCCATCGATCCGCTCGTGCTGTTGATGGACGAGCCGCTGTCGAACCTCGACGCGCAGCTCCGCCGGCAGATGCGCGTGGAGCTGCGGCGACTGCAGCAGCAGGTCGGTATCACCACGATCTTCGTGACCCACGACCAGGAGGAAGCGCTGACGCTCTCCGATCGCCTGGTCGTCATGAACGGCGGGCGCATCGAGCAGGCGGGCACACCCATCGAGCTGTACCGTCGGCCGCGCACGCCGTTCGTGGCGCAGTTCCTCGGCCACCCGAACTTCCTCTTCGGCGAGGTGGCGGAGCGGATCGGCGGCGAGCTCCTCGTCCGCGTGGGCCCCGACACCATCCGCGCGCGGACCGACGCGACGCTGCACCGCGGCGCGCCGGTCGCCGTCGTGCTGCGTCCCGAGAGCGCCAGCCTCTCGCGCGAACGCTCCGCCGGCGCCATCAACGCGCTCGCGGGGCGCGTCGGCTACACCGTGTATCTCGGCACGAGCGCGGAATACGAGGTGCGCCTGGCCCACGGGCCCGCGCTGCGCGTGGTCGAGCAGATCAGCACGGGCATCCCGTCGTTCCACGACGGCGACGACGTCGTCGTCTCGTGGGCCGCCGACGACACCATGGTGTTTCCCGGCACGCCGGAGAGCTTCCGGGGGGTCGTCGGGTGACGGCGCGCTGGCGGCGGCGGCTCACCGTGTGGGCGCTGCTCGCGCCGGCGCTGGCCCTGCTCGTGCTTGTGTTCGTTGTGCCATCGCTCGACCTCTTCCGCCTGAGCCTGTCGTGGACGGATCCCGGCCGCACGATCCACTCCGACCTCTCGCTCACGAACTACCGGAACTTCACGACGAGCGCGTACTTCCACCGGCTGCTGTGGGGCAGCATCAAGCTCACGCTCTGGCTGACGGCCGGCTGCCTGCTGCTCGGCTACCCGGCCGCGTGGTACATGGTCCACGCGCGCAGCAAGACCGCGCGCACGGTGCTCTACGCGATCGTGGTCTCGCCGCTGCTCATCAGCGTGATCGTGCGCACCTACGGCTGGGTGGTGCTGCTCGCCAACAACGGCGTCGTCAACTGGGCGCTCACCGTCAGCGGCGCCGTGGACAAGCCCGTGCGCATGCTGGGGACGTTCGGCTCGGTCGTCGTCGCCTCCATCCACGTGCTGCTGCCGTTCATGATCCTGCCCATCGCGAGCGCCCTGCAAGATCTCGATCCGGTGCTCGAGCGCGCCGCCCAGAACCTCGGCGCCACGCCCGCGCAGACGTTCTGGCGCGTGACGTTGCCGCTGAGCATGCCCGGCGTGCTGGCGGGCACGGCGCTCGTCATCGCGCTCGGCCTGGGGCTCTTCATCACGCCGCTGCTCGTGGCGGGTCCGCTGCAGCCGCTGCTGGCGCTCGGCATCTACTACGTGACGCTGAACCAGCTCGACTTCCCGCTCGGCGCCGCGCTGTCGTTCGTGCTGCTCGTCTTCACGCTGATCGTGCTGGCGGCCGCCGCCCGGGCGCTCGGCGCCGTCAACCGGAGCGCCATGTGAGAGCCGGCGGCGCCGCGCTGAACGGGTTCAGCCTGCTCGTCTATGTCTTCCTGCTCGCGCCGCTGGTCGTCGTCGTGCTCGCCTCGCTGAACGCCGCCAACTACCTCACGTTCCCGCCGCGCGGGCTGTCGCTGCGCTGGTATCGCGCGCTCTGGGAGAGTGACCTCTGGACGGAGTCGTTCCGGCTGAGCCTGCTCATCACCGCCGTCGTCACGCCGCTCGCGCTCGTCGTCGGCACCCTCGCCGCGTACGCCCTGGTGCGGTTCGAGTTCCGCGGCAAGACGGCGGTGCGCACGCTGATCATGGCGCCGCTCGTGATGCCACAGATCGTGCTCGGCATCGCGCTGCTGAACTCCTTCAGCGCGCTCGGGCTGATCAACACCCTCACCGGGCTCATCCTCGGCCACGCGGTCGTCACCCTGCCGTACACGGTGCGGCTGGTGACCATCAGCGTGCAGAACCTCGATCCCGCCCTGGAGCGCGCCGCCCAGAGCCTGGGCGCCAACCCCTGGCAGGTCTTCTGGCGGGTGACCCTGCCGCTGCTGCGCCCCGGCGTGGTGGCGGGCGCCATCTTCGCGGCCATCATCTCGTTCGGCGAGCTGGGGGTGACGCTGCTGATCGCCGGCGCCAGCACGACCACGCTGCCGCTGCGGATCTTCAACTATACGGAGTACAACTTCGACCCCGCCATCAACGCCGTCTCGACGATCTTCGTGCTGCTCGCGGTGCTCCTGATCGCCGTCCTCGACCGGCTCATCGGCCTCGTTCGGATCAGTTGACGTGGGGGGCCCCGAGATGGCCCCCCAGATCATTTAAGCGAGAGGGCTACGCCCCCTCGGACTCCCCGGCCAACGCTCGTCACGCCCCGGGGAACCCGGGGCGCTCCTCGACCCCCCACCTTCAAACGGCCAGGTAGCCGCCGTCCACGACGAGCTCGGTCCCCGTGATGTAGGACGCCTCGTCCGAGGCCAGGAACAGCACCGCATGCGCGACCTCCTCGACGCGTCCCTCGCGCTTCATCGGCACGGCGCCGAGCATCTTCGCGCGCCACGTGGGATCGGCCGAGGTCTTCGACGTGCGCATCGGCGGCATGAAGCCGGGATGCACGGAGTTGACGCGGATGCCGTCACCCGCGAACTGCACGGCCGCGGTCTTGGTCATGATGCGCACGGCGCCCTTGGAGGCGTTGTAGGCCATGTGCACGCCGTCCTGGCCGACGAAGCCGGAGATCGACGAGATGTTGACGATGGCGCCGCCGCCCGCCTTCTTCATGAGCGGGATCGCCGACTTCATGCCGAGGAAGACGCCCTTGGCGTTGATGCTCATCACCTTGTCCCACGCCGCGCTGCTCAGCATGTCGGCGTCGTAGGTGCCGCTGATGCCCGCGTTGTTCACGAGCACGTCGAGCTTGCCGTAGGCGCTCAACGCCGCCTTCACGGCCGCGTCCCACTCCGCCTCGCTCGTCACGTCGAGCTTGACGAAGCGCGCCTGACCGCCGCCGGCCGCGATCTTCTCGGCGACCTGCTTGCCTTCGGATTCCAGGATGTCGGCCACGATGACCTTCGCCCCTTCGCGCGCGAAGATCGTGGCCTCGCTCTGCCCCATGCCGCTGGCGGCGCCCGAGACGAGCGCGACTTTTCCGGCGAGTCTCATCGTGTCCTCTCTTGTCTCGCGGCGGGCGGCGTGCTCAGCGGCAGGTGCGAGCGGCCGGCGGAAGTGCCGCCGTTGACCGAGAGCACGTCGCCCGTCACGTAGTCCGCGTACGGCGAGGCCAGGAACAGCGCGGCGTTGGCGATGTCGCGCGGCGTGCCCTGGCGGCCCCACGGGATGCCGCGCGTCAGCGCCGTCACGTACTCCTCGGTCAGCGGCGAGACCTCGCTGTCCACCCGCACGAAGCCCGGCGCGATGCAGTTGACGTTGATGCGCGATTTCGCGAGTTCGAGCGCCAGCACCTTGGTGAACATCACGACGGCGGCCTTCGACGCGCAGTAGTGCGCGGCGCCCGGGCGGCCGCTCGCGTAGGCGCCCGAGGAGATGGTGATGATCTTGCCCGGCGCGCCGCGGGCGACCATCGAGCGCGCGGCCGCCCGGCACGTGAGGAACACGCCGCGCACGTTCGTCTCCATGACGCGGTCCCATTCCTCGACGTCCATCTCGACGACCGGCGTGTTCGGATAGATGCCGGCATTGGCGACCATGACGCCGATGGGGCCGAGCTGCTTCTCGGCGGCGGCCACGAATGCGTCGACCGACGCCTCGTCGCGCACGTCGACGGCCTGGAAGAAGACGCGATCGGCGAGCGTCGAGGCCGCCCGCTTGAGCGGCGCCTCGCGCAGGTCGCCCAGCGCCACGCGCGCGCCGGCGGCGTGGAACGCCTCGGCGATGCCCTGGCCGATGCCGGCGCCGGCGCCGGTGACGGCCACGACGGTGTTGCTGAAGTCGAGCGTGGGGGCGGGGCTCAATGCACGCTCCCGCCGCCGTCGACGAGCAGCGTCTGGCCCGACATGAAGGCGCTGTCGTCGGAGGCGAGGTAGACGAGGGTGCCGACGAGGTCGTCCGGCACCTGCGCGCGCTTGAGCATGCGGGACTCGACGTTGAAGCGCTTGCGCTCCTCGGAGATGTTCCTCTCGTTGTCGCCACTCAGCGTGAAGCCGGGGGCCAGCGCGTTGACGCGGATGCCGTGCGGCCCCAGCTCGCGCGCGAGCGAGCGCGTGAAGCCCACCACGCCGCCCTTGGATGTCGTGTAGTGGATGTAGTCCGGCACGCCCTTGAAGAACGTGGACGACGCGATGTTGACGATCACGCCCTTCCCCTGCGCCTTCATGGCCGGGAACACCGCGCGCGAGCAGAGGAACAGGCCGCGCAGGTTGATGGCCATCACGCGGTCCCACTCCTCGACGGGGATCTCCATGAAAGGCCGGCGCTGGAGCGTGCCGTAGAGGGCGGCGTTGTTGACGAGGACGTCGATGCGGCCGAAGCGGGCCAGCGTTTCCGTGGCCAGGCGCAGCGTGTCCGCCTCGCGCGAGACGTCGCAGGGGACGCCGAGGGCCTGACCGCCCCCCGTCTCGACCTCCGTAACGGTGGGCTTGGTGTCCGCGACGTCGGCGACGACGACGCGCGCGCCCTCCGCGGCGACGCCCGCGCAGTACGCGCGGCCGATGCCCTTGGCGCCGCCGGTGACGATGACGACCCGGTCCTTCAATCGCATGCCGACCTCCCTACCGGCGCTTCGTCGCGCCGCGCTGCGACTCGTGCCACCGCGCGACCTCCTCGCACGTTGCGAACCACACGCCGCGCTCGCGGCGCATGAACTTCACGAGATCCTCGAGCAGCTGCACGCGCGAGGCGCGGCCGCTGATGAACGGGTGGCACGTGAGCACGAAGCAGGCGTTCTCCTTGTGCATGGCCTTGAACTCCGTCGACCAGAGGTTGAACACGCGCGCGGGATCCGCGATGACGTTGCCCGCGCCGTAGACGTGCCGGAACAGCGGCGCGTCGTCCATGATCCACTGCACGGGCACCTCCGTCAGCGGCCCCTCCGGCGTGTCGATCTCGTAGGGGATGTCGTTGCCCATCAGGGAGCTGTCGTAGAGGAAGCCGTTGCGCTTGAGCAGCGCCGGCGTCCACACGTTGACGTCCCACGACGGCGAGCGATAGCCCGCGGGCTTCACGCCGAGCTCATCTTTCAAAATTGCGAGCTGCTCGACCATCACGCGCTTTTCCTGGGTCTCGTCGAGCATGCCGACGGCCTCGTGCACGTTGCCGTGGGCGCCGATCTCGTGACCCGCGTCGCGGATGCGCTTGCACGGCGCCAGGTGGTTCACGACCGTCCAGCCCGGAATGTAGAAGCTCGCCTTGAGCTTGAGGCGGTCCAGCAGCCGAAGAAGCCGGTCCACGCCCACGCGCGGGCCGAAGCGGCGCTCCTCGAGATCGCCGAGGCTGCGCTTGGCTTTCTCCGGCTCGCGAAACAGGAAGCCGGACTCGGCGTCGACGTCGAACGAGAGCACGGCGGCGGACTGGTTTCGCTTCGGCCACCGGTAGCGCATCACGGGCGGCTGGCTCCTCGCTCCATGGCCGGCCAGCGTATACTCGCTGGCCGCCCTGGGCAACCGGCGGCGATGCGTCAGGTCAGCGTCGTGCGGAGCTCGCGGAGTGCGGAGGGAGGCAGCACGCGCAGCAGCTCCTCGAGCGTCGTGCGGTGCTCGCGGAGCTTGCTCGACGCGTCGGTCGCCATCGAGTAGGTGTTCTTCCGCGCGGAGGCGAAGATCGTGTCCAGCGGAGCGTCCTGGTTGATGAGCAGCACATCGTCCAGGCTCGGCGTCCACAGCTCCGAGATGGCGACCCGCCGCCGATACCCGGTGTGATGACACGTCGCGCAGCCGACCCCGCGGTACCAGCGGAAGTCCTTCGGGATGATGTCGAACGTCCGGCTCAGCAACGTCGCCGCCGGCGCGTACTCCTCCTTGCAGTTCCAGCAGATCTCGCGCACGAGCCGCTGGGCGAGCACGCCGAGCAGCGAAGACGTCCAGACGCTGGCGTCGACGCCGAGGTCTCTGAGCCGCGTGATGGCGCCGAGGGCGTCGTTGGTGTGCAGCGTGCTGACGACCAGGTGCCCAGTCTGGGCCGCTCGGAAGGCCAGCTCCGCCGTCTCGGGGTCGCGGATCTCGCCGAGCATGATGACCTCGGGATCGTGGCGCAGGAACGCGCGGGTGTAGGCCGCGAAGGTGTTCCCCACGCGCTCGTTCACTTCGTGCTGGGCGAACTGCGCGCAGACGTACTCGATCGGGTCCTCGGCGGTCACGATCTTGATTTCCGGCCGGTAGATCGACTTCATGATGGCGAACAGGCTCGTGCTCTTGCCGGAGCCCGTCGGGCCGGTCACGAGGATCGTGCCCGCCGACGACCGGATGAGCTGTTCCAGCTGCTCGGTCACCGGCCTCGCCAGCTTCAGCGTGGCCAGCGAGTCGGGGGCGCCGCGCGGGTCGAGAATGCGGATGACCGCATTCTCGCCGTAATAGCTGGGAATGACGGACACGCGGAAGTCCATCGGGACGACGCGGCCGTCGATCTCCACGCGGGCGCGGAAGCTGCCGTCCTGCGGGCGCCGGCGCTCGGCGATATCGAGGGTTGCGAGGATCTTGATGCGCGAGAGGACCTCGCCGCGCTGACGGCTGAGGTCGTCTCCCAGCGTTCCCAGATTGAAGTGCTGCAGCATCCCGTCGATGCGAAACCGTGCCTGCAGCCGGCCGCTCACCGTCTCCAGGTGGATGTCGGAGGCGCCCCGATCGACCGCGACGCGCAGGAGCTTGCGGACGATCTCGTCGGCGCTGTCCATCTGGTGCGCGACCGACCCGCCGTACATGTCGGCGTCGGCGTCTTCGCCGATGACGTCCACGGTCGTTCCGCTGTCGAGGCTCGGGGTAATGTCGACCCGGTAGAGCCGCTCCAGCGCACGGGTGATCTGGGCCGAGTTCGACGTGATCATCTCGATCTTGAGGCCCGTGCTGCGCTGTAGATCGTCGATGATCCACGTCTGGGTGGGGTCGTCCATGGCCACCACCAGAACGTTGCCGACCCGCGCCAGCGGCACGATGCGATGCTTCATCGCAAACTTCTCGTTGACGAAGTTCCGCAGCGTGGGATCGATGATAATCGCATCGAGCACGAAGAACTGGATGTGCAGCTGTCGGCAGAGCGCTTTGCGCATGCGCTCCTCGGACACCAGCCCGAGCCTGATCAACACCTCGCCGAGCGCCTGACCCGACCGGCGCTGCTCGGCCAGCGCGCTCTCGAGCTGCTCCGCACTCAGCTCGCGGCTTCGGAGGAGGAGATCGCCGAGCTTGCTGCTGCGCCGGTGGCGCTCGAGAACCGACACCAGCTGATCCCGCGTGATGATGTTCTGGGTGACGAGGATATGTCCCAGGGGGGCATATCCCTCGTTCGCGGCCTGCACGCGCAGCGCCTCCTCGAGCTGCGCCGACGTGATCAGATCTTCGGCCAGCAGCAATTCGCCGAGGCGGACGGTCACGACCGCCTCGCTCGACGCGCCCGCCTCTGAGGCAAGGATCGAAGGCTCCACGGGCACGTCTATAGCGCAAGTGATGTGCCGGAGGCCTGGTCAAGGCCGACGAGGACTTGGCAGAGGTCCGGGCGGGGCACGACCGTCTTAGCGCATGAAATCCATTCGCGCGGATGAAAAGCCGCCACCGGCGCCCCGGCTGTTGCTGATACGTGATCTGACCGCAACTGTTTGACAGCGTGAAATGGCCGCTCGGTTAACGGCGGGAGGCTCACGC
>Ga0137403_10005274_pt1 | contig 15020 bp, 15 predicted proteins | sample CZOMad2_1_16fung_FD_122057 | JGI IMG/M metagenome (GOLD analysis project Ga0137403, IMG submission 122057) | Vadose zone soil fungal communities from Angelo Coast Range Reserve, California, USA - CZOMad2_1_16fungal (Hybrid Assembly) | ecosystem: Environmental > Terrestrial > Soil > Vadose zone... | reverse complement strand
ACGAATTCACCATGGGGCAGTAAATATCGGCCGTGTACGTGGCAGTTGCGCGCATATGTCCAATCGTCTTCGGGTTCGCCGGTGACCAGAAAGAAATCGGGCTCGTGAGTCGGACTGTGCAAGCTGCACCTCGATAAGAAGAGTGTTGCACTGCTCGCGGTTAAGTTGAAAGAGAGGAACCGAAGAGATTAATAATCGGCGAGGTGAGTAGTTAGACCGAGGCAGCGCCTATCTTCGGAGGTTCGAGTTCGCGATCCAAGAGCGTCCGGTAGCGTGCGAAGTAATAAATCAAAGCTCCAATTGGACCGAAGAGCACGATGACTGGGATGAAGAGGCCGCCCGCGACGCTTTCCCTATCGAACTTGAGAACGCAAATCAACATGGCGATATACAACGTCGCGACCCCCAGTACACCGGTTGTGAAAATAGCTTGCAACACCAATCGTGTTACGCGTCCGGCGGCAAGGGGGCCCATCAAAGCATCACTCAATACGAGTGCCACAACAAAGACAAAGAAACTGAATGCTGCGATCGAGCATACGAAGTACAACCGGCCTGCTGCCCCGGAGAGGATCCAGGTCCGCTTAATTGGAAAACTCATCATTTCAGGCGGGCAGCACCAGCTCGTCCAGCTTAAGGAATTCCTGCAAGACAGGGTGGTCACTACGCTCCCACTCGGCCATGGTGCCGAAGAAGATGGCTTTGCCTTCGTGCAGGAAGACGACGCGGTCAGCGAGCTTTTTGGCGAGGCGCATGTCGTGGGTCACGACGATGCTGGTGAGCTTGAGTTGGAATTTCAGTTTCTGGATCAGGTCACCCAGCAGCTGCGCCATGAGCGGATCGACCATGGTGGTCGGTTCGTCGTAAAGGACCGCTTCAGGCTGCGCAGCTAGCGCGCGGGCGATAGCAACGGAACGCTTCATGCCAGTGGAAAGGTCCGAGGGCAGCAGGTCGCGCATTTCCTTGACGCCGACCATCTCCAGAAGTCCATCGATGATCTGGTAGGTCTCCTCTTCGTTCAGGTCGCCACGTTCGCGCAGCGGGAAAGCGACATTCTCGCCTACAGTGAGCGAGTCAAAGAGCGCACCGTTCTGGAAGACCATGGTGACCTTCTTGCGCACCGGCTCCATCTGCTCTTCGGTGAAATCGGTGATGTCCTGATAGGCGACGATCACGCGGCCGGAATCCGGCTTCAGGAATCCCATGATGTGGTGAAGCGAAACCGACTTGCCTACACCGCTGCGCCCAAGGATGCAGAGCGTCTCGCCAGGTAGTACATCGAAGCTGACATGATCGAGGACTTTGTTCGATCCGAACGCCTTGGAGACGTCCTTGAATTCGATATAGGGCTCACGACGGTCTTTGTGTGAATGCTGGCGGACGGTTTGGGTAACAGGTGCGCCGCCATTGGAGCCGCCACCGTTCGAGCCAGTGGTCGCGGGCGGAGTCAGCGTGCTGGTCTGGTCGGCCACTATGGTTTGGTCTTGAGAACGCGATCGAAATCGGCGCGAGTGTTGAGATTGTCGAACATCCGGCTATCGAAGGCAAGTTGTTTAAAATCGGCGTCGGTGATCGGGCGCGTGCTTACCTTGTCGTAAAGGGGGTCGATCTTGAAACGTCCACTCTTCAAGGCGTGCTCCGCAACATCTTTGAACGACTTTCGATACACCGCGCAGAGGGGCTGGTAGCCCGTTGCCAGCTTGGGGAAGGTCACGACAGCGTTTGAAGAAGCGGCCTGCTCCAACATCCATGACAAGAACCTGGCGTCGAGGAACGGGGTATCAACCGCCAGGACAAGATTAAGGTCGGCACTTGTCTTGGACAAAGCTGCGTGAATGCCGCCGAGTGGGCCGGAGTCAGGGAAAATGTCCTCAATGGCATCAGGGCCAAAGCGCGCCCGATCGCCGACGAGCATCACGCTGTCGCATACCTTGACGGCGAGTTGGCGAGCGATGTCGAGCAAGGTTTCGCCGCGCAGCTTAAGGAAGGCCTTGTCCTCGCCCATGCGTGAGCTTTTTCCGCCCGTCAGGATGAACGCTGCCGAGCCTCTCTGGATGGCCGACATGCCGAGCATTCTCGCACACTTGGCCGAAGCCAGTTCCCTACTATGCCGCCGTGGGATTCCGCGATAGACTCAGCACCGCATGGGCATCCGCCGTAAGCTTTATTTCGCCGGACTGCTGCTGTTCGTCATCATGACAACAGCAGTGGCGGGTTACCGCATCCTGGGCGGACCCGACGTCACCATGCTGCAGGCCGTGTACATGGCGGTGATCACATTCGCCGGCATCGGGTACGAAGAGATCATCAGCACCGCCCACAATCCTTCGCTGCGCGCGTTCAACACTTTAGTGATCGTGTGCGGATGGCTGGCCATGATCTATATCGTGTCGTCGGTAACAGCGTTCTTGGTCGAGGGCGAGATCACCGACATCTTTCGGAGACGCAAGATGCAAAAGCTTATCAACGAACTGAAGTACCACTACATCGTCTGCGGTTTGGGCGACACCGGCCGTCACGCGGTGGAAGAGCTGGAAAAGACGCATACACCTTACGTGGTGGTGGAATCGCACGAGGACAACATCAAGAAGTTTCGCGATCCGTTGGGCGGAGGGTCGGATGCATTCGACAAGATGTTGTACGTGATCGGCGATGCCACCGACGACGCGGTGCTCGACCAAGCCGGCCTGAAGCGTGCCAAAGGCATCATCGCAGCGCTCGCCAACGACAAAGACAACCTGGTGATCACGGTGATGGTGCGGCAGCAGAATGAGCAGGTGCGCATTGTGGCGCGATGCACCGACCCGAAGTATGCCGAGCGGATGACCAAAGCGGGAGCCAACTCGACGGTCTCTCCCAATCGCATCGGCGGCATGCGCATGGCGAGCGAGGTGCTGCGTCCGCACGTGGTCAGCTTCCTCGACCTGATGTTGAAGGAGCAGTCAAAGACGCTGCGCCTGGAAGAGATCGACGTCGGAAAAAGTTCGCCGTGGGTGGGAAAGACCATCCAGAACTTGGCGATCAAGAACCGTTTTGGAGTGCTGGTGCTGGCGGTAAAGAGTGACGTGGAGATACGCGGCGCACGCTTCCATGTGAATCCACCGCCGGATCATCGTCTGGCGGCAGGCGAAGTGGTGATCGTGATGGGCGACGTGAGCGAGATACGCAAGGCGCGACTGGAAGCGCAGCATGACGAGGCTTTCATGCTTGCGGCGCAGGATTAGAAAGAGCTAAGGAGAACACTCATGAATTACTCACGCATCGGCTTGGCAGCCGTCGCCGGCACAATCGTATTCTTCATCTGTGGATTCCTTGTCTTTGGGCTGCTGATTGCTCCCGACTTCGCTCCGTTCGCCGCAGTCTACCGGGCACCTGCCTCGATGCAGGAACATTCGCTGGTCGGCATGGTCAGCAGCTTCATTGCCATGTTCGTGATGTCGATCATCTACGCCAAAGGCTACGAAGGCGGAAGCGGCGTCATGGAAGGGCTTCGATTCGGAGCATTGGTCGGACTTTTCCTGGCCTTCAAGTGCGCAGCGGAAGAGTATGTCACGCTGAACATTGGCGGGAAGCTCGCGCTGGAAATGGCGGCGGGCGTTCTGGTTGAGATGGCGATCGTGGGAATGGTGATCGGGGTGGTCTACAAGCCCAAGGCGGGAGCGGCGGTGGTCTAGTGGATCTCCATGCCGATGATCCTGCCATTGCGATCGAGTTGAAGGTCGGCGGGAGCACGCAACACGCTGTCGCCATTCCTGCCCGGAACAGCTAAGAAAATACGCGATTCGATGTAATTGGAATTTTCCTGCTTTTGCAGGAAGGTCATGGCGTGGTCGTTGCGGCAGGCTTTGGGGACGGTGAAGCTCAGGTCGGCGAGGTCGCCATTCTCGGAGACAGAGAGGGCCACCTCGACCGCGATGCGGGCCTGTATGTCTTCGTCAGCGGCGTCGGTCTTGAAACCGACCCAGTATTGGAACTTGCCGCCTTCGGGATCGTAGTTGTTCTTCTTAACGTCCATTCCGTTTCCAAAGCTACTGTGGATTATTTAACACATCGCCGCCGGATTGCATATATCGCCCTCAGTACATTGATATCGTCCTGGATGCGCCAAATGGCGTCTAATGGGTGGGGATGTCCGAGCCTGAGACAAGACGGTTGGTTGTCTATACCGACGGGAGCTGCCCGTTCTGCCAGTGGTCGCGGCAGCGGGTCGAGCGCTATGACCGCGACCGCCGGGTCGAGTTCCGCGACTACAACCATCCTGCGGTTGCTCGTGAGACGCCTTTCACCAATGCGGAGTTGGCGACGGAGATGCACGTCCTCACGCCTGATCAGCGATGGCACGGAGGCTTCTCGGCATGGCTGGAGGTCTTGAAGGCGCTGCCCCGATGGCACTGGTTGGGCAAATTGTTGGGCTACATGCCGTTCCGCTGGATGGGCCCGTCGTTATATCGGATGGTCGCGCGCAATCGGTACAGAGCACCGAATTTTGTGCTCCGATGGCTGGGAGCGCCGCTACCTTGTCCGCAAGAAGGAGCTTGTCCGGTACCTAGATCGAGCTGATCTGAATCTTGATAGCTGGAATGTAAACTATTGCTACACATACTCTTAGAAATAGTTCCAATCGTAGACAATTATTAACAGGCACTCTGCATCTAAACCACAACCCGTAAAAGTTTTAGGAGGCGTCATGCGTTCCAAGCTGTTCCCCCTAGTCTCAGTCCTGCTGCTTGCCTTGCTGGCGATGACCGGATGCACCAAATTCGGCGCGCGCGCGGATTCGCAGGTGGCCTCGGATGTGCAGAGCAAGCTCAACTCCGATAGCAATATCCAGAACAAACAGATCTCCGTTACCGCCGACAAGGGAGTGGTCACGCTCTCGGGCACAGTCGCGAGCGACCTTGAGCGCACGGCCGCGGCGAACGACGCTGGCCAAATCGAAGGCGTAAAGACCGTCATCAATAATCTGCAGACCAGCAGCAATGCCAGCACCTCGTCGCCGATGTCCGCCTCAAACATGGACAACATGCCGGGGATGGACATGAGCACGCCTGCTCCGGCACCCCGCGCGCATCGTCCGTTGGCCACGCGCAGCAGCCCGGCGCGATCTAGCTCGACTAAGCCCTCGCACAACTACAGTGAAGACACCGCGCCTTCCAGCAGTAACAACATGGCGAGCACGCCTGCTGCTCCTACGCCTGCGCCGGAGATTTTGAAGGTGACGGTTCCTTCCGGGACCCGGATCTCGATCAGGCTCAGCGATCCACTGAGCTCGGAGACGAATAAAGTGGGCGACACCTTCCGCGGAACGCTCGACAACGCCGTCTCCCAAGAAGACAAGGTGGTGATACCTCGAGGCGCTGACGTGCAGGGACGCATCATCGAGGCTAAGCCCTCGACGCATTTCACCGGTAACTCGCAACTCACGGTTGAATTGACGACGTTGGACCTCAACGGCAAGAGCTATGACATCGCTACCAACCAGTGGGACCGTAAGGGTACCGGACGCGGTAAGCGCACGGCGGCTACGGTTGGCGGCGGTGCGGCGCTGGGGGCTGTCATCGGCGCAATCGCCGGCGGCGGCAAGGGAGCGGCCATCGGGGCAGGCGCAGGCGCTGCGGCTGGTACTGGAGTCCAAGGCGTGACCAAGGGACAAAAGGTCGAGTTGCCAACAGAGACAGTGCTGGACTTCGAGTTGGCGCAGCCAGTCACGGTGACGCCGGCGGCCACACGCAACCGTTAGGATCAACTTAAGTTTCCAGTGGGGCGCGATAATTCGCGCCCCATTTTGCATCCAACCAACCTATGCTGCGGATCAGCGCACTGCTGCACACCAAGAACGACGCGCAACGCATCGGGCGCGCACTCGATTCATTGCGCCCGTGCGATGAGGTGCTGGTGATCGATCATGATTCCGAAGACGAGACCGCAAAGATCGCGCGCGACCACGGCGCCAAAGTGCAGAAGGCTGTACCTGGGGTTGAGGACGGCGCCTACGCCATGGATGCGGAACATGACTGGGTGTTATGCATCCTGCCTTGCGAGGCGCTGAGCGAGGGGCTGGAAGCTTCCCTGCTGAGTTGGAAGCATCAATTCGACGGGAAAGAGGAAGCGGAGGGGCCGCCGAAAGTTCCCGCGCTCGCCTTCCACGTGCGGCGTGAGACGGGACGAGGCTGGGAAGCGGCGCCTGCCCAGACCCGCCTGGTGAACCGTCAAGTGATCAATTGGACTTCGGGATTGCCTCCCGAGACAAATGGTTCGATCGTGCTTCCCGGCGACCTGCTGCACTTCCGCACTTAAACCACTCGTTTCAGTTGCACCCCTTTCGTATAATCCAAGCTACTTCTCAGGACAACGAGCTTGCATATCCAAGACCCGGAGCTGGCGCCCATCCTTGCCTTAGCGGTTTTTCTTTTCGGGCTGGCATTCGGAAGCTTCCTCAATGTGGTGATTTATCGGCTGCCGCGAGGCAAGTCGGTGGTGACGCCGCGCTCGGCATGCCCGGGATGCGGCAAGCCGATCGCCGCCTACGACAATGTCCCGGTCGTGAGCTGGCTGGTGTTGCGGGGACGATGCCGACACTGCAAGACACCCATCTCGCCGCGTTATCTGATGGTCGAACTGCTCAATGGACTGTTGTTTCTGGCGATGTATCTGGAATTCGGTCCCACGCTGGCGGCGCTCAAATTCTGCATCTTTTCATTCCTGCTGCTGGGGTTGATCTTCATCGACGCCGAGCACAAGCTCTTGCCGGACCGGTTGACGTTGACAGGACTCACCATAGGAATTCTTTTCAGTCTGTTCGTACCTGTACCGCCGCTGCTGACGCTTCTGCTGCCTTCAGAGTGGCTGAACGCGTTGTCGCCTGACGTGGTGGAGCGTGTGATGTCGCTGGTAGAGGCGCTTCTGGGCGCCGGGATCTGCGCGATGCTGTTGTTCGCGGTGGGCGAAGCGTACTACCGGCTACGCGGCGTCGAAGGCATGGGTTTCGGCGACGTAAAGCTGATGGCAATGGTGGGTGCGTTCCTTGGAACGAAGCTTGGACTTTTCGTCATCTTCGCGGGATCGCTGATGGGATCGGTGTTTGGTGTAGGCGTGATGGCTTTCATTTGGCGCAAGCGCGCGAAGCGTTGGCGTGAGTTGCGAAAGCTGACTGCGAAAGAAGCGCGACAACGAGCATGGCAGTCCGTGCCGGTTGCGTACCAGAGATTTCAGATCCCGTTCGGTGTCTTCCTCGGGAGCATGGCCATTGCAGCTGTTTTCATAGGAGAACCTTTAATGCAATGGTACTGGGGGCTTTTCCGGTGAGCGCATTCGCCGATCCGATGGTGATGAAGGTTGCGGTTGCGATCGCCCTCGGCGTGGTCGCGCTTCTTGCGTTTGCACTCGGATTCAAGCTATTTCGGAAGAGCATGTTGGACGCGGGCTCTTCGCAGTCGGGCAAAACCCCGGCCAAGAGCTCTGAGTTCGACATTACGCTCGCAACCTACCAGAACGTGATCCAGCAGTTCAAAGCCCAAGGTCAGGAGCTAGAACGGCTTCGTCAGCAAGACCGGCAGCGTGCGTCTACAACGGAGAACATAAGCGAGGCGGTGATCTCGAACCTGACCAGCGGCGTGGTGCTGTTCAGTCCGGTGGGACTGGTGCAGCAGGCGAACCCGGCGGCGAAGAGGATTCTGGGATATGCGTCCCCATTCAGCCTGCACGCACGCGATATCTTTCGAGGCGCGACAGCGATCCGGCCGGCCGTGCAGCAGCAGTCGCTTCCGAAGATCCTGGAGCACGCCGCGACAAAACGTGAAGCGGTGCATCGCCTGGAGGTTGACTACATGACACCTAGTGGCGAAGCGCGCGTGTTGGGCATCACCATCTCGCCGGTGCAGGACCGGGCGGGCGCTCTGTTGGGCACGGCGTGCCTGATCAGCGACCTCACCGAGATGAGCAACATGGCGCAACAGGTGCGCCTGCAAGACAACATGGCATCGCTAGGCGAGATGTCTGCCGGTATCGCGCACGAGTTCAAAAATTCGCTGGCGACGATCTCGGGATACTCACAGATGCTGGCGGGCGCCACCGATCCGGAGACACGAGAGTTTGCGCAGAAGATCGCGCTCGAAACCGGCAACCTGACGCGCATCGTCACGGATTTCCTTAACTTTGCGCGCCCGCGCGGAATGCAGCGCGAATCGCTTGATCTGCGGGCGATGCTGGAGGATTGCGCGCGAGAGAACGGGGTCGCGCTCACCATGGAGAACGTTCCGGCGCCGTGCACGGTGGTTGCGGATCCGACGGCGTTGCGGCAAGTCTTTTCAAACCTGATGCGAAACAGCAAAGAAGCAGAGCGCCCGGGGACGGCCGTCGCCATTACTGCGCAGGTCGAAGATAAGGGCCATCAGAAATTGATCCGCATCTCTGACAACGGAAGCGGCGTCCCGCAAGACAAGCTCGCGAAGATCTTTATCCCTTTCTTCACCACAAAAGCGGAGGGTACTGGGCTCGGGCTCGCGCTGGTGCATCGCATCGTCACCGACCACGGTGGCGCAGTCAGCGTGAGCAGCAGCCCGGTGGGCACGACGTTCACAATTGCTCTGCCGCGGAGTTTGGAAGACACGGCTAGCTCGGCTGTCTGATTCTCAGACCAGGCCCAGTCCGCCATCGATTACTAATGTCTGTCCAGTAATGAATTTGGGAGCGGCGGCGAAGAACAACGCCGCCTCGGCAACGTCGTCATTGGCACCGTTGCGGCGCATGGGGGTCTTTTCCGCAAAATGCTTCAGCGTCTTCGATCCCGGATTCTCGCCAGTGTCGATCATGCCAGGAGCGACGCAGTTGACGGATATTTCCGGGGCCAAGGCTTTGGCCATGATTTGCGAGAGCATGGTGAGCGCCGCCTTTGACGCACAGTAGTGGGCGTGCGAGGTCCACGGTCGCAATCCGCCCAGCGACCCGAGGTTGATGATCCTCCCCTGCCGTTTGCGCAAGGTTGATAACGCGGCGCGCGAGACCAAGAAGGGACCGCGAGCGTTGCCAGCGAACATACGGTCCCACTGCTGGACGGTTATCTCTTCGAACGGAACGGTCTCGTAAAGCGCGGCATTGTTCACTAGCACATCAATGCCGCCCATCTCGCGCACAACTTCCTTGATGGTTTCCTGCACGCTGCGCTCGTCGGTAACATCGCAACGCACGGCGAAGGCGTGCCGCTGCATGCGCCCGATCTGCGCTACCAGCATCTCAGCCTCTCCTTCGGAGTGAAGGTAGGTGAAGGCGACGTCGGCTCCGGCTTCGGCCATGCGCAGAGCGATAGCGCGTCCGATGCGGCGGGCGCCGCCGGTGATCAGGACCTTTTTCCCTGCTAGATCGTGGCCATTCTTCACTGAGCCTGTGCCGCTCCGAGCCATGACGGGATTGTATCGTGCGCCACTTATAATGAGCCCGGATGCGCACACACCTTTACGCCGACGCTGCCGGCAGATTCCTGCACGAAGCCATCTTGGAAGCGTGCAATAAGTTCGGAAGCCAGACCGCGTTGGTAGATCTTTCGGCTCTTGATGCTAACGGGGCTCCCAAGCGCATCAGCTATTCCGAACTGGGCGAGGCGATCGTCTCGGCTGCACATGGCCTGGTTGCGGCGGGAATCCGGCCCGGGGAACGCGTTGGGATTTTCCTCCCGAACTCGTGGGAATTCTGCGTGGCATGCCAAGCGGTCACGCTTGCCGGCGGGATCCCGAGCCCGATGAACCCGAGCTATCGCGAGCGCGAGGTGTGTTATCAGCTGGAGAATTCAGGCGCGGCGCTGCTCATCACCAACGGACCGCTGATATCCGGAATAACTTTCTCAAAACTCCCTGAGCTGCGCACCATCTACACCACGCGCGAAGAGGGCGGCGGGTCGGCTCCATTTGCGAAACTCCTCGGCGGCAAAGGCGGTTCGCTGCCGCAACCGACGGATTCACCCGACGAGACGCTCGCGGCACTTCCCTACTCGAGCGGAACGACGGGTCTGCCCAAGGGCGTAAGACTTACGCACTCGAACCTGCTGACCAACGTCTATCAATTCCTTGCACCCGGCGAAGCGGCGACATTCACAAGCGACGAAAAAGTTCTCTGTTTTTTGCCGCTCTACCACATTTACGGATTGAACGTGCTCATGAACCCCACGCTGGTCGCGGGTGGGACGCTGGTGCTGATGCCGCGATTCGATACCGCCGCTGTCTGCAAAACCATTACCGAAGAACGGATCACCTTTCTTCCCATGGTTCCTCCTTGCATGAATGCGCTGAGCCTGGCTGCCGAACGCGGCGAGTTTCCAAAATCGCACGGCGTGCGTGCGGCGAAATCCGGTGCGGCTCCGCTGGCGCTCGAATTGCCGGCCCGCTTCCGCTCGCTGACTGGGATCCCAGTAAAGCAGGGTTACGGCATGACCGAGGCCTCGCCGGTCACGCACTGTGGCTTCATTGAAAAGGAACTCTACAAACCTGACTCGATCGGGATGGCCATGGCGCAGACTGATTGCCGCATCGTCCGCGAGGACGGCTCCGAAGCCGGGGCGGGCGAAAGCGGCGAGCTGGTGATGCGTGGTCCGCAATTCATGCAGGGGTATTGGAATGCTCCGGAGGCGACTGCGGAGGTTCTGCGCGACGGATGGTATTGGTCGGGCGACGTAGCGCAGCGCGACGAGCGCGGATTCTTCAAAATCGTCGACCGCCGCAAGGAGATGATCAAGTACAAGGGATTCGCGATTGCTCCGGCGGAGGTGGAGTCGGTGCTGCTCGAGCATCCCAAAGTGCAGGATTGCGGCGTGGTCGGACGGCCGGATGCGGAATGCGGAGAAGCGCCTTGTGCTTTCGTTGTGTTACGGCCGGGGAATAACAGCAGCGCTGCACTCGAAGCAGAGCTGTGCGGGCACGTCGCCGAGCGGCTCACTAAGTACAAGCAGCCGCGCGAAGTGCGATTCGTGAGTGGAATACCACGGAATCCTTCGGGAAAAATATTGCGGCGAGAGCTGAGGGCACAGCTTTAGACTTCATTCTTGGATGCGATAGGAAAGCGGCGGCCGACCCCAAATGCTTTTTCCGAGATCTTCAATCCGGGCGCGGCCTGCTGGCGCTTATATTCACTGCGCTCCACCATGGTGATGATGCGTCGCACGATGTTTATGTCAAACTGACGTTCCGCGGCGATCTGTTCCGCTGTCTTGCTGTCTTCCACGTAGTCTTCCAGGATCGTATCCAACATTTCGTACGGGGGCAGCGAATCGCTGTCGCGCTGGTCATTGCGCAGTTCTGCTGAAGGCGGCTTTTCCATGGTGCTCTTGGGAATGACGGGGCGGCGGGCATTTACATAGCGGGAGAGCCGGTAAACCATCGTCTTGGGTACGTCGGAGATAACGGCCAGGCCACCTACCATGTCGCCGTACAGGGTGCAGTAACCGACACCGAGTTCGGATTTGTTTCCCGTGCTCAGAACCATGTATCCGAATTTGTTGGACATGGCCATCAGGATGCTGCCGCGGATGCGCGCCTGAAGATTCTCTTCAGTCACGTCTTCTTCCGCGCCGGAGAAGACCTGCTTCAGACTCTCGCGATAATTGTCGAAAACTGATGTGATTCGCACGGTCTCGCAGCGTATCCCCAGGTTCGTGGCGAGCTCGCGCGCGTCTTCGATGCTGCCGCGAGAAGAGTATGGGCCGGGCATCAGTACACCAACAACATTCTCAGGACCAAGCGCATCCACGGCGATGGCGGCAGTGAGCGCGGAGTCGATGCCACCACTGAGTCCCAAGGTCACACGCTGAAAGCCGCACTTGCGAACGTAGTCGCGTGTACCCAGGACAAGAGCCGTGTAGGCACTAGCCTCAAGTCCCTCCACCTGTTCATGCATATCGCCGGTCAGCTCGTTGGGATCGAAGATGAGAAGATCTTCTTCGAATGACTTGGCTTGCGCAACGATGCGACCGTCGGAACCGATGACCAACGACGATCCGTCAAATATGAGTTGGTCATTGCCCCCGACCATATTGACCATCGCGACCGGCGACTTGTACTGCTGCGCGATGGCTTGCAGCATTTTGGTGCGCAGCTCGCGCTTGCCAACATAGAAGGGCGAGGCGGAGATGTTGAGGACGAAGTTGCCGCCTTGCCGCATCAATTGCTCGACCGGGTCGACACCGTAGAGGCGGCGGTTCCAGAAATGCTTGTCGTTCCAGGCGTCTTCGCAGACGGTGAGGGCCATCTTGCGTCCGCAGAACGGGAGGATCGACTGCGACGGCGCGGCAGCAAAATTGCGCGATTCGTCAAAGACGTCGTAGGTAGGCAGCAGCATCTTCGACTGCACGAAGTCGATCTTGCCGTTGCGCAGCAGGGCGGCAGAATTCATGACCGACTTTCCAGTCTCGGCGTGCGCGGGAGTCACGATGCCAACGATGGCGGCGATATTGTTGTGCTGCTGGATGACCTGCGCGATGCGCTCGGCGGTCTCCTGATTCTTGGCGACGAATGCCGGCTTCTCGACCAGATCGCGCGGTGGATATCCGCAAACGGAAAGTTCGGGAAAGATGATCAGGCCGGCGCCTGCGGAAGCAGCGCGACGGCTGAAGTCGATCATTCGGGAGGCATTGCCGCTGAAATCGCCAACGGTCGAATTGATCTGCCCCAATGCGATCTTCACGGTCTTAGTTTAATTGATGCGGCACTGTGCCAGGGAGACGCAGTATTGGGTCAGGGTTGCGGCTGGCCCTGCAACTCGGACTCGGGGTCGCCGGGGCGGCGCATGGTGGGCTTCTTGGCAGGGTCGGTGGCGGCTGGTTTCGCGGTCGCGGTCGTGGTCTGATTCATATCGATCTCGCGCTCGGTGCGGACGATCTTTTCTCCGCCGACCCTCATGATCTTGTCCTGCACAACTTCGTCGCCGACGAAGCGCACGAACTCGACATCTTGCGGGGGCACGCCGAAGATCCATTCTTCGTATTCGGTGTCGCCATCGTGTTCGCGGATCTTCTGCTCAGGGCGGCCCTTGGACAGCGTGACCAGATCGCGATTCATACCCACCAGGACGCGCTTCTCTTTTAGAGCTTGCTTGACCTTGGGCGGCAGAGATTCGACGTAAGCTTCGCTTCCGGCAAGCGGTTTGAAATCGAAGATGGGTGCAAGATATTTTTTGAATTGCTCGACGTTCATGTCGGGGATGAACTTATCGAACTGCACGATCAGCACCGAGCCGCGAGCGTTGGCATCCTGTGCCGACTGTGGCGACACCTCAGTAGTGCCACCCATTCCTGTCACAGAGACGCGCTCATACCACTTTTTCTTTTTTTGAGGCCCGCCGTTGATCTCAAGGATCACGTTCTTGTCTTTGAACGCGAAGCCAGTGATCTGGGACTTGTCGCCTGGCCGTGCCGCCGGTCCATTCATCGCGATGAGCTTGCGAATTTCCTGGTCGCCGGGGCGGATGGCCCCATTCTTAAAGATCAATCCTTCTTTGCCTTGCGGGAACGCCTTCTTCACGTTGATGTATTCGGCCTGGATGCCGCGGATCAACGCCACCCGGTTCTCTTCCGTGATAGGACGGTTGCTGACCACAGCGCTGCTGGTGGGGGCAAGGTTCGCAGGTCCAGGCGTTGCTTGCGTGAAGGCAAGCAAGGAACTGAACAGCAATCCGATTAAGGGCAATGGCTTGGGGACCATGGAAGTGCTCACCGCTATCGTGCACCTTCTCTTACTTGGATGCAAGTTGTACGGCAGCGGAAGAGGAGCCGGCTAAGGCCAAGCCTTCTCTGGCTACTTTGCAAGGGAGGATGGTACCCCCGGCGGAGCGGATGGAATCCTCAATGCGCTGTTTGGCCTCCGGTTCGCCCAGGAAGACGACGCACCCGCCGCCGCCGGCACCGCAAACCTTCGCGGCGCGGGCTCCGCTCTTGGTCGCAACCCGTATCAACTTCTCGATCAGCGGCGTCGTGATACGCGGAGCGTTGGTCTTGCGCAGCTTCCATTCCTGACGAAGCAGAGCCGCAACTTCGTTCCAATCTGCGTTGGATAGAGCCTCATGCAAGGCGCGCGCGATGGCGGCTATCTGCTCGAAATTGCGGAAGACTTTCTTGTCCCCATCGATGTGGGCTTTGAAAACCTTCCAGTTGTTGATGCCGGATTGCCGCGGCGCGCCGGTATATGCAAGTACGAAACGGGAGTCGATCTCTTCCGGAGCGACCGTGATCGCCTGGCGGTGGATGCCGTCGGCCTCGAGATGAATGGCGCTGGCGCCGCCGTAGAGAGCCGGGTAGTAGTCCTGGCACCCAGTAGGGACGCGGATGAGTTGGGCTTCGACGTTTTGCGCGATCACGCGGATCTCTTCCAGAGTAAGTTCATGTCCCATGAAGCGTGCGAGAGCGGCGGTGGTGGCCACCATTAATGCCGACGAGCCGGAGATTCCTGCACCTGCCGGGGATTCGGAGTGGGTCTCCAAAGAAAATCCGCCTTCGGGCGCGAAGAACCGCACTAATTGGGCGGCCAAAGGATGAGCAAACTTCTTTGCCCCGCAGAGTTCGTCGAGGCTGCGAAAATTTTCGGATTTGCCGGTGTCGAGTGATTTCAACTCGATGCGCGTTCCGGGCAACGGCGCGATGCGACAACGGGTGAGAATGTTCACCGCAAAATTGACGGTAACGGCACCGGAGTGAAAAAGGTAAAGAGGCCAAATGTCGAGCGTGCCGCCTGCCAGGTCAACGCGGCAAGGTGCAATCGCAGTGGTGGCTACGCCCGAAGGGTCATGTTGCGGCATAGCAAATTTGTATCACGACAGGATTCGAAAGGTGCAGGCGCTGCAGCTATTGAACTTTAACCAGCTGCTGGCCCGGGATGGGTGGCTGAACAGAATTCTGCAGCACCGGCTTGGTCGGCACCGGTTGTTTGGCTTCCTGCTGCACCGGCTGTTGCTGCGGCTTCTGCGCGTTCTGCGAGTCGTTCGCAGGGGAAGCACCGCGCCTCAAGATGACGAGCTTGGAGCGGCCTTCGCGGCCACCGGCCACG
>Ga0137403_10002589_pt2 | contig 15021 bp, 17 predicted proteins | sample CZOMad2_1_16fung_FD_122057 | JGI IMG/M metagenome (GOLD analysis project Ga0137403, IMG submission 122057) | Vadose zone soil fungal communities from Angelo Coast Range Reserve, California, USA - CZOMad2_1_16fungal (Hybrid Assembly) | ecosystem: Environmental > Terrestrial > Soil > Vadose zone... | reverse complement strand
CCGAATGGCGGAGATTGCTGCGCTCGCGTCGTTCGGCCAGCCGAGTGAAATAAGTCTCGATCCCTTCGCCTTTGTCGACCAAGACGTGGCGTTGGCCGGGGGATTGAGACTTTTTTCATTTAAAGTATGGTTCACCCGCGAGTTGCTCAATAAAACTTCGATTAGTTCGACAGACTATAAGACTTGGAAGGAATGTCATGTCATCAATCTCATTGCATGAACCCGCTGAACAATTGACAGAACGGACGATTGATGTCCATCGCGCGGTTGTCTCACTGATTGAAGAGCTGGAGGCCGTGGATTGGTACAATCAGCGAGCCGAAGCCTGTAAAGATCCGCAATTACAAGCCGTCCTAAGACACAACAGGGATGAAGAAATCGAGCACGCGAGTATGACGCTCGAATGGATACGCCGCAACGTCCCGAAATTCGGCGCGGCATTGAAGTTGTTTCTATTCACGAGCGGGGAAATAACCGCGATCGAGGACGATACAAAGGAAGAGAAAAAAGAAGAAATAACCACGCCGGAGCGAAGGAGCCTCCGGCTCACGATTGGCGACATGAAAGGGAGTTGAGCATGCGGGAAGAGAGCGCATCTGGAGTCGTCACTTCAGAATTGATGAAGCGGATTGAGGAAGCTGCAGTTTCGGCGGCTCGGGAGATCTTGAGCGGCTGGCGAATCATCGATGTTGAAGGCCCTTACGGCGTCGGCCTAACCACTGTCGAGGTAGGAAATGATGATCGGTGCCGCGAGCCGGGACCTGACGAAGCCAGCGCGGTGGTCAGTCGGGCGCTGTCAGTTCCGATGATTTATCGCCGCTTTGCAATTTCAAAGCGGCGCATCGCGGCATTTCAAGAAACGGGACAGCCGCTCAATTTAAAGGTTGCTGAAGATGCCGCCCAGGCAGTCGCTGCCCGCGAAGAGGAGTTTGTTTACCAGGGGCAATCGGATTTTCATTTGGGCGGCTTATTGACAGTCGAGGGCCGGCAGAATGTAAACGCCGGGAATTGGGACAATGTCGACGAAGTGCTTGGCGATGTTATCACCGCCGTGAACGCCCTGGACGCTAAAGGTTATCGCGGCCCCTATGGACTCGCGCTGGCGCCGGAGCTGTACAACAGCTTGTTCCGCCGTTATGCCGGTTCCGATCTTCTTCAAATCGAACATCTCAAGCGGCTTTGCACGCGGGGTATAGTCAAAGCAGCTATCGAAGGATGTGTTTTAGTAGCTCGCGACGTCGGATCCATCGTCCTCGGCCAAGACTTGCAAGTGAGCCATCTCACTTCGGATGCCGCGCACGAGCACTTTGCCGTCAGCGAATCCTTGGTTTTGAAGATCGAAGCGCCGGACGCGATTTGCACGATTACAGCCGGATCCAACAGACCGGCTATCGAACGCGGATGAAGAGATGAGACCATGCCAGGCCTGTCGGTTTCAGTGATGAAAGGTGGTGGGCAATGATTGACGTCAAGAAAGCGCTGACCGATCCGAGCGCGGTTTTTAAAAAGCCCCAAGAGGTGATCGAAACGGACGGTTTGTCGCGTGAACAAAAAATCGAAATTCTGCGACGGTGGGAGTACGACGTCAGAGAACTCCAAGTAGCCGACGAAGAAGGTATGGCTCCAGCAGATCCGCAGCCGGTTGTTTTAGATTCAATCCTAAATGCGCTTCGAACTTTGGGCGCGCCAGCTGATATCGAGCGCTCCGCTCCGACGAAACAAGGTGGGAGATGAGCCACGGAGATTTTTTTTTTGCTCGATTCCGAATACTGGCGTCACGGCGACGAACAGCAGCGAATCGCACACCCGGGGAATTTGTCGGGTAAGAGAGCAATGGTAACTCCTCAATTGTAGGAGGTCATCCTGCAGACCAATGCCTCCAAAAATATCAGAAGTTTGTAACTTGCCGATACATCGTACCTTATGCCGTTGGCACTCTATGTGCGCTTATGTTGGACCAGGAAGGAAGCGCCTTGCGATCACTTAGAGCTGAGGGAGGTACGTTGTTATGGACGAGGAACAATTTAAAGGGAGCTGGCAACAGTTCAAAGGCGAGGTTAAGAACAAATGGGGTCGGTTGACGGATAAGGACCTTTTGGAAGCGGAAGGTGACTACATTAAGTTTCTTGGTATCGTACAAAAAAAATATGGCGATCGAAATGCGGAAGTAAACCGTTGGGCAGAGGAGTGGTATGAACGCCACGCCTCGATTTTCACCAAGGAAGCGCAATCTCGATCCAAGAATCGAACCTAGACGCCACCCACGCACGATCGACAGTTATGCAGTCGTGAGAATCCTGAGACAGGGTCAATTGAATGAAAGTTGCCAATCGAAAGATTCGGTATGCGGTCGTGGGATTGGGCCACATAGCCCAGGTCGCGGTGCTACCGGCTTTTAAGCACGCCCAACGTAATTGTAAATTAGTCGCGTTGGTGTCCGATGACCCGGAAAAGCTAAAAGGCTTATCCAAGCGCTACGACGTAGAACATACCTTTTCCTATCGCCAGTACGGCGACTGTCTAAGGAGCGGTGCGATAGATGCCGTATACATCGCCCTGCCCAATCACTTACACGCAAAGTATACGATTCGCGCGGCGGAGGCGGGAATCCATGTGCTTTGTGAAAAGCCGATGGCCGTTACGGAGAGAGAGTGCCGCGCGATGATTCATGCCGCGCAAAGCAATGACGTAAAGCTCATGATCGCTTACCGCCTCCATTTCGAGGCAGCGAACATGAAGGCAGTGGAAATCGTTCGGTCCGGCAAGATCGGTGAGCCGCGCCTCTTTAGCTCGGTATTCTCGATGCAAGTTCGCCCGGGCAATATACGCACCGATAAAGAGATGGGCGGAGGGACACTCTACGATATTGGTATCTATTGCATTAATGCCGCGCGTTATCTTTTTCGCGACGAACCCATTGAGGTTTTCGCTTTCAGCAGCGCCAACAGGAAAGACCCGCGGTTCAAAGAGATCGATGAGATGACGGGTGCGGTGCTGCGCTTTCCAAATGATCGTCTTGCGACCTTTGTATCCAGTTTCGGAGCGGCCGATGTGGCAAGCTATGGCATCTTGGGAACTCGTGGTGACCTCCACGTTGAGCAGGCTTATGAATATGTCATGCCGGTAAACCACTATCTGACTGTGAAAGGCAAAACCCGGAAGCGATCCTTCCCTAAACGAGATCAGTTTGCCCCCGAACTGATTTATTTTTCGGACTGCATCAAGAACGACAAAACTCCCGAGCCCTCCGGAATCGAGGGCCTGGCCGATGTTCGTGTCATCGAAGGATTGTACCGGTCAGCCAAAATTCACCGCGCGGTTAAGGTCAGGCCGGTAAAGCAAACGCAAAGACCGACCATGAAACAAGAGCTCCGGCGCCCGGCGATTAGCAAACCGTCGCTGATTCATGCCGAGAGTGCCGCGCTCTAGTTGGGATTGTTTATGGCGCGCCCCCGCCGGAAATTCCGCCGCACAAAGACGACCGCCCGCAGTGTTAAGTCGAAGCCCAAGACTTCTGGTGCTTGCCGGACACACAACAAGAAGGCGGTTTCGTAAATCACGTAATTCACCGATGGTGTTGCTCGGCAAAGAAAGGTGGCGGAGGAAACGTCAGAATTCGTAGGGTCGTCATTGATACTTAGAAATATCGAGAGGATGATATGAAAGCAGTCACCGGTATTTTCGCTTCCTTCGAACAGGCGAGACGAAGCGCCGAAGAACTCACTGCGGCTGGGATTTCCGACGAGCGGATCAACTTTTTAACTCCCGGTGCATCCGCCGCCAAGATCGATTCTGTCCCGTCCACTGCCGGGGAACAGCCGGGCATGGGAAAAGCCGTTGGTGGAGTGGTGGGCGCTGCCACGGGAACAGCCGCCGGCGTGCCCCTGGGAATGTCGCTCGCGAGCGTGATCGTTCCCGGAGTCGGGCCGGCCATTGCGATCGGACTTGCTGCGTCCGCGCTGTTGGGTATCGGCGGAGCCATTGGCGGTGCCGCGGTAGGCGGTAGTTTGGAAAACGCACTGACCGAAGGGCTACCCAAGGACGAGATATTCGTTTACGAAGACGCGCTTAAGCAGGGTCGGACGGTCTTATTTGTATTTGCTGATAACGAGGATCAAGCTGAGACTGCGCGCGGGATCTTCGAGCGCAACGGCGCAGAAAGCGTCGATGCCGCCCGGGAGCAGTGGTGGGTGGGCATGCGCGATGCCGAACAAGAGCATTATATTCGCGAGGGACAAGATTTTTCCCAGGACGAGAACGAATACCGGCGCGGCTTTGAAGCGGCGCTGCACTTGTCAACGCGCGGAAGTTCGTATGACGAGGCATCGGCGTATCTCCGGTCGCGCCACCCGGACATTTACCGCAAGGACTCCTTTCGGCGCGGATACGAGCGAGGACAGCGTCATTACCGGAGCTTGGCAGATCATTCCAGATAACCCGTTGATGTGCTTCACCGGCGGGAACGAATCGCGTTGTCGGAAAGGGTGCGCTAGCTTGTCTAGTCCGGCACTGCATCGAGTATGATAGTGTTAATCAAAATCCTCCGAACCTCGTGATTGGTAAAGTTGTCATCGACCAGGCAATTATAAATAGTACGGATCAAAAAAAGACGCGCGTCGTGATCATCGGCGGTGGATTCGGTGGCCTGGCCGCCGCCCAAGCTTTAAAGAATGCAGCGGTCGAAGTCACGCTGGTCGATCGGCGGAATTTTCATCTATTTCAGCCGCTTCTCTACCAGGTGGCGACGGGTTGGCTTTCTCCCGCGAACATCGCCTCGACGCTGCGGGCAACACTTCGACGGCAGCAGAATGCCCGAGTGCTTTTGGCCGAAGTGATCGATATTGACGTCAAAGGGCGTCGCGTATTGCTCACCGATGGTTCTGTAGAATACGACACTCTCATCGTCGCAGCGGGTTCCCGTCATCACTATTTCGGCAACGATCAATGGGAAGAAATTGCTCCCGGTCTTAAGACGGTTGAAGACGCCACGGAAATCCGTCGCCGTATCTTCGTTGCATTCGAGGCCGCCGAACGGGAAAGCGATCCCAAAAAACTCGACGCGTTGTTGACCTTTATTATAGTCGGCGGCGGACCTACCGGTGTCGAACTGGCCGGCGCATTGGGCGAGATCGCGAATGACACTCTCAGACATGACTTTCGCAACATCGATCCATCCAAGGCGCGAATCTTATTGATCGAGGGGAGCGACCGCATTCTTCCATCATATCCATCAGAACTGTCCGAACGAGCAGTCGGCTTCTTAGCCAAACTGGGAGTGGAAGCCGATGTGAAGGCCGTTGTTACGGAACTTTATCCCGGCTCGGTTACAGTTAAGCGCGGAGAGAGCCTAGAGCGCATTCCATGCCGGACGGTGATCTGGGCCGCCGGTGTGCAAGCGTCATTCCTGGGGCAAGTGCTTGCCAAAGAGACGGGAGCCAAATTGGATCGGGCTGGACGCATGATGGTCGAGCCTGATCTCACGCTTGCGGGCTATCCGGAGATCTTCGTAATCGGCGATCTAGCCAATTATTCCCATCAATCCGGCAAGCCGCTTCCCGGTCTCGCGCCGGTCGCGATGCAGCAAGGACGATACGTCGGGCGAATTCTTGAGAACCGAATCGCAGGAAAAAGCGCCGCACCGTTTCATTACCGCGACCGCGGCAGCATGGCGATCATCGGACGAGCATCCGCAGTTGCTCATATGGGCAGGTTCCAGTTTGCCGGATTCATTGCATGGCTTATGTGGCTGTTCGTTCACCTCGTACAGTTAGTCGAATTCGAGAACAAGATTCTCGTTTTGGTTCAATGGGGCTGGTATTACTTCAGCCGTAATCGCGCGGCACGACTGATCACCGGTGACGACGTGATCTGTCTTCCCTTCGCGGACACTGTCGGAGCCGACGAAGCATCGCAGCGCCTCAAACGCAGGGTTGTTTAGCTGAGCAACACTTCACTGTGAGGAAATTTCGTTCTTGGCCAGGGGAAATCCCATTAAAAGTTTCATGCCCCTGGAATTTGGCAAAAATATTTCTGCTGATCTGTCTTTTGTTCCAACCTTTTATGGGAGAGAGGTTATGTCGAAGCATGGCGAACATGAATACAGCGGGCTGCAAAATCAGCGGGCCCAAGACGATTCCGCCGCCAGCACCGAGCGAGAAGTGGAGAAATTAGTCGGCGAAATCGGCAGTGTAATCCGCGCGGCCGAGCCACAACGGCGCGGTGAATTAAAGGAACTCGCAGAAACTCTTGTGCACGAAGAAATGTCGACGATCCCGGCACAGGCAGAGGCAGCCAAAGAGTCTTTCGCTCAACATCGCGTCAACCCGCTGGCCGGTGGAATTTTCTTAACAGTTATCGGTGCTGGTTTTGCTTTGATTGTGACGCCCGTGGGCCTGGGTCTGGTCCTGATTGGATTGTTGCTCATCATTTGGGGCGCAATCATGAGCTGGACAGAGAAATAAGCAACTCTCAAACGCGGGGACTATCATGGCTGAGGCTGGATAAGAGATCTACCGATAGAAAAAATTTCTGATTGATGAGGACAATGAAGATGGAAACGATCGAAAAATGCATTGACGTTAATGTCTCGGTGAGCACGGTTTATAATCAATGGACCCAGTTCGAGGAATTTCCCCGATTTATGGAAAACGTCGAAAGCGTCAAGCAACTCGACGAGACCAGTCTACGATGGGTTGCCAAGATCGCGGGAAAAACCGTCGAATGGGACGCCGAAATCTCCGAGCAGGTCCCGGACAAACGAATCGTCTGGTACGGCGCCAACGGTCCGGTGCGCAACGGCATGGTGTCGTTCAACCCCATTAACGAGGATATCACTCGGGTGACGTTGCGTATCGGCTATGAACCCGAAGGATTTATCGAGCAGGCCGGAGATAAGCTCGGCATCCTGTCGAACCGCGTGCAAGGCGATCTCGAGCGCTTCAAGGAATTCATCGAAGCGCGCGGCAGAGAGACCGGCGCCTGGCGCGGCAAGATTTAATCAGGGATTCTACTTTTGATTGTTGCGTCGTCGCGGCGCGATCCGGATACGCTGAGATGGCTAACGACGGATAGAAGTTATCGGCGGGTCTTCTTTTGAGATTTGCTACACTCGGTGCGAGAGCCGGGTATGCAAACGAAGAAACAAATTATGAATACCAAAACCATGGAGCGGAACTTCAATAACGGACCTTTCAGATAGCATACGCGGAATACGCACATGGACGGTTTTCTCGGCTTCGATGATGCCTCGAGCCGCGCAATTTGCGCAAAGGAAGAGCCAGTCGCGACCGGTGCCGTGGCACTCGGGACAGGTAAAAAAAACCGGAACCCCGACGGCAATGGTTCCACCCTGAGCCGATTCTTCAGGTGAGAGAGCCAGATCGACATTCAATGCTTCGATTCGCTCGCCCTTGGGAATTTGCCTGTTCGTGAAGTTTCTGACGAAGCGTTCGTACAATGGTTCGAATGACGGGTAGATAGTTCTAAATTCGCGTAGCAGTGATAAAGGCCCGGGTGAGCGAAACTCAACGCTGGGCCGCGATGGGTAAGTGATCGGTTCCGCATGAGACTGTACGACGATCTCGTTTTGCTCGAGATCGCGATCGTACATTCTCTTTTTCTCGGGATCCGAGAGATTTTCGTAGGCTTCCTTTATGGCGCGAAATTTATCGATCGTATCCGGTCCGACGCGGTCGGGATGATATTGCTTTGCCAATTCTCGATAAGCGTCGCGAATGCCGCGAAAATTCTCTCGACGGGAAATGCCGAGGATCAGGTAATGATCCATTATTGCCATCGGATAACCCCGGCGTTTTTGATTCAGCTCATCTCCAGCGCCTAGTTGTGGTCTCGAAGAGGCGGTTACCGCACTGAATACCATGCGGAACTAAAAATAAACGCGCTCAAATCCAGCGACCTTTACGTCGATCACGAAAGAGCCGTCGCGCCGCTCGGGAAGGGGCGGCGAAGGTTTATACTCGAAGCGCGCGCTTCCTCCCGGAGGTATTTCCTTCGCGGCGGTGTAGTAAACAGTTCGCCCCGGATCATCCTTGCCGGGATGAAATTCGTTCGCCCAGCGCCACGAGTATCTTATTTCCAAGACTACATCGCGCAGGGTGTCGCGTGAATTATTGACTATTTCGCCCGAAACCTCGCCGTTCTTAATCGACACATTGCGTAGCGTTACGATCCGGCCGACTTCGTCACCCGCGACAACCATCGTGTCGTTGGCGGTAGCGGCAATAGCCACGACGCCCGGCGTCACCAATACAACAATGGCTAAGGCATAAAAAAGCTTAATCATAAGTATCCTTTCGAAGGATGTGCGTTCCGAGACTTATGGATAAAACCAATTCTGCCCGTCCGACCAGTCGGCAGGACGCCGCAGGCCGTGACACTTTTGAATTTCCAGATTTTCAAGTGAGCAAGTCGCAGGCCATCCGTTGATCATCTAAAATTAAAAGGAAAACAATTTCGCATAATACGAAGTCTCATAAATTCGCGGATTCTCGCGAGCGCGCCATCAGACATCCAGACTTGGCTTCTTCTCGATCGGTAGTCCGGCGGCTTGCCAAATGTCCCACCCGTCAATTAGGGCCCGCGCGCGCTGCCATCCGGCTCGTTTGAGTTCCTGCGCCGCACGGGCGCTGGTGGCTTCGTCCGGTCAAGCGCAGAACGTAATGATCCAGGTTTGGCGCGGCACGTTGAGTTCGGCGATTCGCCGAACGATTTTATCGGCCGGTATTCGCAGCGCGCCTTGAGCTTGAAATGCGCTGGAGTTGAAACTGTTCTCGGCGCGGACGTCGACGATCAACAAGGGAGCGCCGGAGGATTGGAGCGCGCGGAGTTCTTCGATCGATATACGATCGGTGTCGTTCTCAGCGGCGATTGGACGCGGCCCGCCGTCATTGGCTTCTGGCGTTGCCGCGTCGATTTGATTGCGGTTTATGGGAGCGGGAGCGGGCGAAGGCGGCGTTCGGCCCAATAGCATCAGCGAGCCGCCGTGCAGCGCCACCGAGAGCAGCACGACGAGGCAGCAAATGACAAACAGCTGCTCGCTGCCCGGCACACCGGCGAATACCGGCACGAGGATCAATAGTAACGAGCTCAGACCGCGCGGTCCGAACCACGCGATTAAGAAACAGCTGCGGCGCTCTAGCTTGGTGCGCGACAACGACAAGAGGAATGCGATCGGCCGGATCAACACCACGGTTACGGCGAAGAGTACCGTCATCACGTTGAGCACAAGCAGCCCTTGCCATATGAGCGAGCTGCCAAACAGGATGAAGGTGAAGAGCAGGGTCATCTCGGCGGTGGTCTGGCCGTATTCGAGAAAGCAGTCGCAGAGTTCCACGTCGAGAGCGGCAATCGTCAATCCGGCGCAGAAAGCGGCCAAGAAGCCGCTACCATGCACTGCTTCGGCCGCCGCATAAGCGGCAAATGCCACGCCCAGCGAGTACAAAGATTCGTAGTCGCGGCGCACGCCGGTTTTGCGCCGCACCAATTCGAGCGCTCCGATCGCCAGCAAACCCACCGTGACGCCAGCTCCGGGACCGAGGAGAAACAGCTCGAGCGCCAAGCGCGCCGATTCGACACCGAAAAGATTGCTGTGGCTCAACACAGCCATGGCCACGAGAATGATCGGCAGCAAGACGATATCGTTCAAGCCGCTTTCCAGACGCAACGCCAGGCGCACGGTTTCAGGAAGACCCGGTCGTTTCAACAAACCGCGCAGCATCACCGGATCGGTCGATGCCAGAGCAGCGCCGATCATCACCGCCGACGCGGGCGAAAAATCCAAAAGCATCCATGCCGCAAGCGCGATGAGCGCCGCCGACAGCAAAGTGCCGGGCCCGATTACAAGAAAAGCTAAAAGACGATGACGCCGGATCTCGGCAATGCTCAAGCTCACTGCGTCGGTAAACAACACCAGCACAAGGCTTAAGGTTGCGACGACCCGCAGGATCGGGGAATCTAGAGAAACATTCAATAATTGCAACCCGGCAGGTCCGAGCATCGCGCCGAGCGCGAGGAAAACTCCGACTTGAGGAACATCGCTGCGGTCGATGAAGCCGGATAGAAGCGCAGCGACGATAATTACCACGCCGACTAGGGCTAAGGTCAGGATAAAGAACTGAGAACTAAACAGGTCCATAGGTAAGCGCTGGCAGACTCGGCGACTATATCAGCGCGCGCGAATTACTCCAGATGTTTTGGACGTCTCACAAATGAGACAGTCATAGACAGACGCTGGGAAGAGCGAGTTGGACGAAAATTTTTCACCATCGCGCACGCCCTACTATCGCAGAGAAGTCGTGGCAATTGCTTGGCATAGTGATTGCGCAATCAAAACGAGAAAGATTGAAACGGAGAAAACCAATGTATAGCCGAATACTCGTACCGCTGGACGGATCCAAGACGGCTGAAAAAGCTCTGCCTTACGTGCGCGCCCTTGCGTCGAAGTTTAAGCTCCCCGTGGAACTGCTGGTGGTTATTGACATCACCGAGCTTGCCATGCGCATTTCCCCTGAAAATGCGCGTTATCTCACTACTCTGATAGAAAAGAACATTGGCAACAGCGAACAGTACCTGAAAGGGGTTGCCGGGACATTTCACGACGTCAGCGTCAAGTGCACGGTGGACAAGGGCAGAGTTGCGGACGTCATCATCCAAAGAGCCGCGGCGGACAAAGGCACGCTCATCAACATGGCCACGCACGGACGTTCGGGGATCGACCGGTGGCTATTGGGGAGTATCGCCGAAAAGGTTTTGCGAGGCGCGACCAACCCGCTGCTGCTAATTCGAGCCACACAGGCAGCGAAGACAGAAGGAGAGGCCAACCTCAGATCCGTCATAGTGCCATTGGATGGCTCGGAGTTGGCTGAGAGCGTGCTCCCCACGGTCGCTGAATTGGCAAAACCACTGCAACTCGAAGTCATTTTATTCCGGGCTTATACCATTCCTTATAGCGCTTTGGCTGCCGACGCCGAAGGCTTCTATCTGGTCACTGACGAGGAATTGATCTCAGCCATGCGGGACGAAGCGGTCGCTTATCTCGAGAAAAAAGCGGAGGCGATGAAAAAATTGGGGGTCGATAGGGTCTCTACTATTGCCGAGTATGGCCTCGCTGCCGATGAGATCATTTCTCTCGCACGTAAGACTCCGGACAATCTGATTGCGATGTGTACCCACGGACGATCGGGCGTGAAACGTTGGGTGTTGGGCAGCGTGACGGAAACCGTCGTGCGTCACGCCGGTGATCCGGTGCTGGTTATCAGGGCGACCTGAAGCTGATCCTTTTTTATCTTTTATCGGCAATCACAGGAGGTGAGCCATGGTCGATGAGAAGGATCGATTCGGTGAAACCCTGAAACTCGTGGAGCGCGCCAAGGAGGACATTTACTTTGCCCAACGCGACCGCGAACTCATCGAAAAACTTAAAGCGCAACTGCAGAAGGTGGAAGATCAGGAGTCGAAGCTCCACTGCCCCAAATGCCGTGGGCTATTAGAGACCTATACTTTCCAGGGGTTTGTACTGGACCGCTGTCAGAACTGCGGCGGGATCTGGATGGATAACGGGGAACTCGAAGGGATAATCAGAAAAGTTGCCCGAGGTCCGTTGGGTCATTGGATAGACAAACTGTTGAGTAAAGAAGAGCCAACAGAAGCCAAGACGTGACCACGTCGAAATGCCCGTCGCACTTGTATGCTTTCATGGCGGCCGGACGTTAGCTTCCGTTGCCTAGCCAGACTACGGCACTTTTTGCGTTATCGAACACCACGACTTTCAAACCCAGAGTGCATAGGGAAGCGCTCAGTGAGCGCAGCCGATCGAACTCGTCGATCTCCGACGACACGACTGCGATTTTGATGTCTGGACGGAACAAATCATGCCCGAGGCCATTAACAAGCACATCGATATCTGGAGGTCCAAGTCTTAACCTGGCATCTGTCAGATCGATCAGAATCTTGCAATTAAGCAGGGATTGGCTTGTCGCCGCAACCTCGCGCAAAATTTGCTCGAATCTCCCGGCGTCGATTAATCCGCGAGTGATTACTATGAGGTAATTACCTCCGGACAATTTCAGCAATTTAATCCTTAAATCCATGGTTGAAAAATCGCAAATATTTGGACCAGTCTTCATCTTGGTTCGCCGACAATCGGTATTCTGACAGCCAGCCGCCTGCCGTACTCTCGCGGCTTTTCTTAATCCGCTACGGCAGGTAAACAGGGATGCATCATGGCGTGAGCCGAAAGTTCTTCGATGGTCTAGGCGGGAATCGTAAAAGGGGATAGGCCGAGTCGAAAAACCGGTCTATCCCCTTTTGTTTTTTTATGGACGGCGTTTGGGGCCGCCGTTGCGAGAGTTTAACCAATGTTGCGGGACAAAGCGGCGAACGATGTGCTGCCATCAGCACGCCGGAGCAACAGAAGCAGCGGCTTGTCTCCCCTGGCCTTGGCCACCTCATCTTTCATGCCTTGCACCGAGCTCACCGGAGCTCGGTTAACTTGCAAGATCACGTCGTTCGCCTGGATGCCCGCGTTCGCGGCCGGGCTGCCGGGCATGACGGCCGTCACCAAGACGCCTTCGCTTCCCGTGAGACCCATCTGATGCCGCTCCTCGGGCCGGATGTTCTGCAGCGCCAATCCCCACTCGCTCTTTTCCTGCCTTGTGTTTACCGCCGCAGTCGGATCGTTGAGCTTGCTAATGGCCACGCTGATCGTTCTCATCTTTCCGTCACGCAGAATTTCAAGCGGTACGGTCTTACCCACTGGAGTGGCAGCCACGAGACCGGGCAGGGTTGCCGACCCGTCGATTTTCTTCCCGTCATAACTGACGATCACGTCGCCGCGTTTGATTCCGGCCTTGTCTGCTGGGCCTTGGGCCACCACATCGCCCACAAGCGCGCCCCGCTCTTTGTCGACGCCAAAAGAGCGCGCGAGGTCCGGCGTTACGGGCTGAACTGAAACACCCAGCCATCCGCGCGTGACCGTGCCCTTGGTCTCCAGTTCCGGAACGAGATTTTTCACGAGGTTCGCCGGAATCGCGAAACCAATACCGATGTTGGCGCCACTCTGGCTGAAAATGGCCGTGTTGATTCCAATGACTTCACCAGCCATGTTGAAAAGTGGACCGCCGGAATTGCCCGGATTAATGGACGCGTCGGTTTGAATGAAATCATCGTATGGACCGGCTCCGATCGTCCTCCCCTTGGCGCTGACGATTCCTGTGGTTACTGTGTTACTCAATCCAAAGGGGTTGCCGATCGCCATCACCCAGTCTCCTACGCGGAGCAAATCAGAGTTACCGAGCGTTACAGCCGGCAAAGACGTTTTGGGCTCGATTTTAATCACCGCCAAGTCGGTCTTGGGGTCGAGTCCCAGAATCTTGGCCTTGTATTGCTGTTTGTCGGTCAAGGTGACCGTGATCTCCTGAGCATTTGCCACAACGTGGTTGTTCGTCAGAATCAAGCCGTCTTTGCGAATGATGAATCCCGATCCGGTCCCCTGACGTTTGAACTGTTCGGGGTGCTGGGGCATAGGCATGCGGAAGCCCGGAAACGGAAAGTTCTCGCCGAAAAGTTGGTCTGGAAAATCCGTCTTGGCAATCGATGTTGCCTTGATATTGACCACCGCCGGCGAGACCTGCGTCGCCAGATCGGCAAACGACGGCAAAGAACCCGCTTGAGATGGAGATACGGCGACATTAGTCGCACGCGCATCCGCCCACGCCGCCAATCTCTGCGTTTCGTGCCCCACGGCGAATCCGCTGCCAACCAGGGCGACCGCCAGCGCAGTCGCGATAAAAGTTGCTCTCTTCGATTTCATCTTTCTCCTCCTTTGTCGTGGAGTCCGTCCACGATGATGATTTACGATAGCGCTTTTGCAGCAGAGTTTAAGTCGAAACGATGAGAAGAGAATGAAAAGCGGATTAGAATTTTTTAATCTCTCTCTCGGGGGATGGTTGAAAATAACTCGCCTTCAGGCGAAGTGAGAGTTCGTCATGCCGGCGGACGCCGGCATCCAGGTGACGGACAGCGTCCGTCATACCGTTGGAAAACGGTATCCAGGTTAAGGGGATGGGGATGGACCCCGGTTTTCGGGGTGACGACAAGACCGGAATGACGGGAAGAAGGGTCGACTTCCAGTCGACAAGTTCAGAACCCCTCGGCTTGGAGCCGAGGGTCGTTCAGTTTTCTTTCATGACGAAGAGGCAGGCGACGACAGCGGGAGCGTCACGCGAAAGCAGCTTCCCTTGCCAACATCGCTAGATAAATGAATCTGACCGCGGTGCAGCTCAACGATCGCACGGACCAGAGCTAGGCCGAGCCCGGTGCCGCTGCCTTCTCTGGCCGGATCGCCGCGGTAAAACCGATCGAAAATATGCTCTTGCACGTCCGGCGGGATTCCCGGGCCGTTGTCCTTGACCTGTAAGACAGCTAAGTGGTCATGCTGTTCGAGAGTAATCTCGATCCTGCCGCCGCTGGGCGTGTACTTGATCGCGTTCTCAGCGAGATTGAAAACGAGCCGAAAGAGCAACGAGTCATAACCCTCGATCCATAGCGACGGAGCCGCGGCGACGGTGCATACGTTTCCGGCTCTCGCTGCCAGCTCACTCAAGGCGGGAGCGGCATCTTGTAACACTTCGGCCAGATTGACCGGCCTTGGACCTGCGCTTAAGGCGTTGCCCTCCATGCGCGCCATCAGTAGCAGATCCTCCACCAGCGAATTCAGCCGGTCCACTTCTTCCAGACAACTCACCAATGTCTGGCGAATTTCCGCCGGAGCCTCGGAGGATCGGAGCGCGACTTCGATCTCGCCTTTAAGAATCGTCAGAGGCGTGCGTAGTTCATGGGCGGCGTCCGCGCTGAATCGGCGCACGGCGCCAAACGAGCGCTCGAGTCGCGCCAACATGTCATTGAGCACAGCGCCGAGGCGCGCCAATTCGTCCTCGCCGGATGGAGCGGGGATTCGTTTCGTCAGGTCCTCGGCTTCAATCCGCCGGGCTGCCTCCACCATCG
>Ga0137403_10005273_pt1 | contig 15023 bp, 9 predicted proteins | sample CZOMad2_1_16fung_FD_122057 | JGI IMG/M metagenome (GOLD analysis project Ga0137403, IMG submission 122057) | Vadose zone soil fungal communities from Angelo Coast Range Reserve, California, USA - CZOMad2_1_16fungal (Hybrid Assembly) | ecosystem: Environmental > Terrestrial > Soil > Vadose zone... | reverse complement strand
CTTAGCCCTTTGCACACCTCGATCTGCTTGAAAACAACGTGAATTCCCGAGCTGCAGAGCACGTTCGCGAACATTTTCCGAAAGAAGTGGAATCCGTCCTTCCCTTCTGCGACGCTCGTCGCGTTCCATGGAAAACGGCCCAGCGGGGAGACTTCCGTCATGAAACTTTCGGGTGAAGTCCGCTCGACGCACAACGAGGACGGCGCTGTCGTCCTCGACATTCGGCACGACCGCATATATGGCCTCAACTTTGTAGGCTCTCGCATCCTGGAACTGCTCAAACAGAACTACGAGGAGCCGAAGATCGCGGAGGAAATCAGCCGCCAGTTTGGTGTCGGCCTGGACACCGCGGCCGCGGATGTTCGGGAATTCCTTGGGTCGCTCGAAAAACACCGTCTGATTGAGCGGCGCGACACCGCTCTTAAGACTTGAGGCACGCTCATGCTGGCCCTCAACTCACAACCCGGACGAGATCGATACCGATTGATCGTTCTCTCGAGCGATGCAAGCAAGGTCCTGCTGAGTTTGAAGGGTACTCGGTGCACTCTCCCGGAAATAGAAATTCCGGCGTCAGAGCGAGTCGCCGAACACCTAACCGCTGCCGTGCGACGCTATTGGGAACGAGAGATTGTCAGCCTGTTTCCACTCCCCAGCGAGAACTCGCACGAAATTCTGCATGGGGTACGGTATTTCGTTGCCGAAGCGGTTGGTCGTTCAGATTCGACGCCTGATTCAACCTGGGTGTCGGTTGATTCGCTGGACCTGAAATCTTTTGCGGACGCGAGTGACTATGCTGCGCTCCGTTCCTCTCTCGCCCGATGCTGCTCCGACCTACGGCATCCAGAACCGGGCCCGTTTGCAAAACTCGGTTGGCTTTCCAAAGTAAGATCGTGGATTGCCCAGGCCATCGGACCTTCCGGCCTTCGCTTGCTTGGGCCCTTTCGTCAACTCAATGCTAGCCCGTCCTTCAGCTTGATCCGCTTCGAGACCAATGGCCCCGCAGTTTGGTTCAAAGCCGTCGGTGAACCGAATGTTCACGAATACCGGATCATCACCCTTCTCACCAAACTGCGTCCGAATGGATTCCCAACGATCCTGGCCAGCCGCGACGACTGGTGCGGCTGGTTGATGGAGGAAGCCAAAGGCGCTCCTCCCAACGAGAAAACGCAAGAGGAGGCTTGGCGGAGAGTTGCTTTCTCTCTGGCAAGACTGCAAGGCGAAACCAGGAAATATGCAGACGAGTTGTGTGCCGCGGGCTGCCGAGACCTACGGACTCCGCAGCTTCTGACTTGCATGCCTCAGTTTCTGGGCCTGATGATCAGCCTCATGGAGCGGCAGATCGTCCGCTCCCCCGCGCCCCTCTCCCCTTCACAACTCGACGAATTGGAAAAAAAGCTGGTTGCTGGCTGCCAGATCTTGGGTGCGTTGCCGTGGCCTGATTCCCTTGGGCAAAGTGACTTTAGCCTCGGCAATCTGCTCATTGGTCCGGACCGAATCGTGTTTCTCGACTGGGCCGAGGCTCATGTTGGCTGTCCGGTCTTTACACTGGAATATCTTCTCGCCTTGCTCCAAAAACAACGAAGCGGCCAGACAAGCTGGCAGGACAGTTTGCGAAAAGTTTACTCAGCTTACTGGCAAAGCGTGTTGCCGCGCACTGCCGTAACCGAGGCCCTGCGTCTCGGCCCGCTCCTGGCCGTATACGCCTACGCCCTCGCACTTTGCACTCCGGGCAAACGAGACCGCTCTCAGGACCCAAGCTTTGCGAGCTATTTGCGAAGTCTTGGGCGACGAATGTATCGCGAAGCGCAACTGCTCCGATTATGACCTCGATTGATTGCTGCATAGCGGCTCTGGATGAAGGACGAGCATGATGAGACCACCTGCGAGCTCCGTGGACATCCTCACTGAGGTCCTACACGGCGTCACGATTGCTGATCCGTATCGCTGGCTCGAAGAGCAGCACTCTCCACAAACGCGCAATTGGCTCAAGCAACAAACTGCATATACGAAAACATACTTTGCTGCTCTGACGAACCGCGATGCGATCAGAGAGCGCGTTCAGCAATTGTTGGCCCCGGAAACAATCCTCGACCCGTGGAAGGTAGGCGGCCGCTATTTTTACTTGCGCCGCCCGCCACACGCACAGCAGCCAGCGATCGTCATGCGCGAACGTTGTTCGGGCTCCGACATCGTCCTAGTTGACCCCACAAAGAGAGATCCTACCGGCAGAACCGCCGTTGGCATTCTGAGTATTTCACGCGACGGGCGCTTGCTCGCCTACAGCGTCCGGCGCAGCGGCAGCGATGGCTGCACCGTCGAGCTCCTTGATGTTGACCATAGACTTCTTCTCGAAGACTCCTTGCCGCACGGTTTCTGTCGCGGACTGGTCTTCCGATCAGACCCTGAGGGCTTTTACTACTCGCATGAACCCATCGATTCGGGATTTCTTCACCATCGCGCAGTGTTCTGGCACGCGCTCGGCACAGAGCGGGCTCAAGACACCGAAGTCTTTGACGGTGGTGACGATCCGAGCGTTCGGCTCGCGCTACTGGCTTCCCCTTTGGCCAAGCGCCTCGGTTACTGCAAATTTCTAACGGCCGACACCAGCAGAATCGACTTCTTCCTCCACAACATCGCCTCCGGCACGCCGCCACATCCGATCGTCCAACAGATCCAAGGCGTCTTTAGCCCCATTCTCTTGGAAGATAGCCTTTTCGCCATAACTGACTGGCAAGCACCGAACTGCCGCGTAGTCCAGATCGACGCGAATTCTCCCGAACCACGTAACTGGCGCGAGGTCATACCCGAATCGGATGCGCGCATCGGGACCGTCGCCATCGTCGGAAACCGCATTCTTGTGACCACCGTGAAGGACCTTGTTTCCCGCTTGGAGATGTTTGATCTATCTGGATCGAGGCTCCGCGATATTCCCTTGCCCTGCCAAGGCACGGCTTCGGTCTTTCCCTCTCGAAGCGATACCGATACCGTCTTCATTCACTGCACTTCGTTCACCCATCCTCCGTCGATCCTGTGCCACGACCTTCGTACGCAACGACAGAAGCCTTGGCCTCAGGAGTCAATGAAATTCGATCCGTCCTCAATCGAGATGGCGCAGATTTATTACCCAGCGAAGGATGGGACACCGATTCCCCTGTCCCTAGTCTTCGCAAAAGGGCAGAGGGCGGCATTTCCCCTACCCACTTTTCTCACCGGCTACGGTGGATTTGGTAAGAGCGTTACGCCCCGATTCACCGCCTACGCTGCCTGGTTGGTCGAAAGAGGCTGCTTGTTCGCCGTCGCCAACCTTCGCGGCGGCACAGAATTCGGAACGGCGTGGCATGTTGCTGCCAAGAGGCAAAACCGCCAGGTAGCCATCGACGATTTTCTTGCCGCAGCGGAATGGTTGCTATCGCAAGGCTATAGCCAGCAAGGCAGGTTGGCCATTGGAGGCGGGTCGAATGCTGGCCTTCTCGTCGCCGCCGCCCTCACTCAGCGTCCGGACTTGTTCCGCGCTGTCATTTGTCTGGGTCCCCTTCTGGACATGCTTCGCTACCACCTCTTTGACTGTGCCATCCGCTGGAACGATGAGTATGGCTCCGCGGAACTCGAAAGCGATTTTCGAGCCTTGCTGCGTTATTCCCCTTACCACGCCGTACAGAACGCGGCCCCGTACCCGGCCGTCCTGTTCATCTCTGGAGACGCGGACACGCGCTGCAATCCGATGCATGTACGGAAAATGACCGCAAGACTTCAGGCAGCGACAAGTTCAGGGAATCCAATTCTTTTGGAATACAGCCCGGTGTGGGGTCACACACCTGTTCAGCCGCTGACTACGAGAGTCGAGATGCTGACAAACCGGCTAGCCTTTCTCTGTCACGAGTTGGGGCTGAATCCCTAGGAAAGAGTGAGGTCATGGAATTGTTGTTTGCGAAAGCGCTTCTCGGATTGCTGGCATTCGACCTGTGCGGCTTGGGCCGGAATTTCTCGCGTCTGCATCACATCGTCGCCAGCTGGTCCGTCACAAGAACAACGACTCGGCCCGACCTTGTCTATCGCGTCTGCTCCGCAGTCAACTACGCCTGCGCCTGTTATCCCAGGCGCGCGCTGTGTTTGCAGCGTTCCGTGGTTACCACCTGTCTTCTGCGTTCGCGTGGAATTCCAGCTCAGCTCGTCATGGGGGCACAGCGGTTTCCCTTCAAGGCCCACGCTTGGGTAGAAGTCGACGGCCGCGCGGTTAATGAGAGATGCGATGTGCGGGTCATTTATGGAGTCCTTGACCAATGCTAAGCCTCGCTCTTTGCACCACTGAACTGCAAAAAGACTTCGTTCGAGGAAGACAGGTCTACCTCCAATGGTCATTCTGAAGAACCATCCAAGGCTTCGGGGCAAGGACCGAAAACCAAGGCGCGTGCCCTTGGCACTGCCAAACGGGCACGCCCTAAATGCCACGGCCGGGCGTACCCCCATTTTGCCTTCGCTGCTGACCTTGTTCTGCGGGATGATTCTGTTCCCCGGCTTGGCGCGCACGCCTGCCCCTCCCTCCTTCTCTTCTTCGCCCATTCCCAATGAGTCCCGCAAGGGGCAAGACCTGCCTGCTTATCACCACGATCCTCCACGGTCGCTCTTGCCGACCGTGATTCGCCCCCATACATTCGAGCAACCTGTCGTACAAAACGCCTATCGGCTGGCCCGAGGCCTCGTAAAGATCCTCTACCAGCAGCCGTGTTACTGCCGCTGTGACCGCCACCACGGCCACCGCAGCCTGCTGGACTGTTACACCACGAAGCACGCCGCGGGCTGCGGAACCTGTCTGCAGGAGCTCTTTTATGTTTATGAACAAACCGGCAAAGCGAAAACCGCAGCGCAAATTCGCGAAGGGATTGTTCGAGGTGATTGGATGACGCTCGACACGCAGACGTATGAACAGTCGTACTCGACGCGCACCCAGCCGTAAAGGACATCTTTGTCGCAACAACACGAAGGAACGTTGGCCATGAGTGCACAAGCAGGCGTCTGGAATTTCGACGGCAAACCCGTAAACCAAGCTCTTCTCGAGCGGTTCGGTTCGGCTCTTGCGCCGTACGGACCTGACGGAGGCAATACCTATCTGAACGCTTCGATAGGAATGGTCTATCGCGCCTTTCACACCACGGCCGAGTCGCGTCTCGAACAGCAGCCGTTTAAGGTTGCCCACCGACACGTATTCACCTGGGACGGACGGCTCGACAATCGCGAAGAACTCATCGCCGAACTTGGCAGCGACCTATCTCGAGACTGCACGGATGTGTCCCTTGTCGCGGCGGCATATGAGCGCTGCGGACACTCGTGCTTTCGCCGACTCGTCGGCGACTGGGCCGTGGCCATCTGGGACCCCCAGCGCCGCGAGCTTGTTCTTGCCGTGGACTATTTGGCCGTCCGCCATATCTTCTACTACTGGACGAGAAGCCGCGTTTGGTGGTCCACCGTTCTTCACCCTCTCGCTCTGGAGTCGGAGTACAAATTCCACATCAGCGATGACTATGTCGCTGGCTATCTGGCCCATGATCCCGACGCTCACCTCACTCCCTACCACGAGATCCACGCCATCCCACCCGGACACTTTGCGCGCGTCAATGCCCGAGGGATTTCCCTGGAGCGCTTTTGGCGCATCAGCGGCAACATTCGTTACAAAACTGACGCCGAATACGAAGAACATTTTCGCCATCTCTTCCGGCAAGCCGTGCGGCGGCGATTGCGTTCGGACTCGCCGATTCTCGCCGAGCTGAGCGGTGGGCTTGATTCTTCCGCCATCGTTTGCATGGCAGACCACATTCTCGCCGAGCAAGGAGCGCAGACGACGCCTCTCGATACCCTCTCTTACTACAATCAAGCCGAACCACAGGGCGACGACTGGATCTACTTCCGCAAGCTGGAGGAAAAGCGCCAGCGCGTGGGTGCACATATCGATGCCGGAACGCTCGAAAGCGCACCGGGTCCGCTCGCGTACCCTGCCTTTTGTGCCCTACCGGGTGCGGTTGGTATCGGCCGCCCACTCGAAATGGAACGTGCCAGGGTGGTCCGCCAGGGCGGTTACCGAGCAGTTCTTTCCGGCTTGGGTGGGGATGAACTCCTGGGCGCAATCCCCAACCCCAGTCCGCTCTTGGCGGACCTCATTCTTCAATGCCAGGCCCTCCCTCTTGTCCGGCAGCTTGCGGCCTGGAGCTTAATCAAGCGGCGACCATGGATTCAGCTACTTTGCATGGCGTTTCTGGAACTGCTGCCGGCTTCGCTGAGCCAGTATGTCCTCAAGCAGGCCAAAATCGAGTCTTGGGTCAACCAGCACTTCGCCATGCGTACCAAGATGGCTGTGCGGCAGCTCGACGTGCAAGAACACTTCGGGCTCTGCCTCCCCTCACGCCGCTACCATATTGGCGGTGTCTTGTGGATCGCCAACAAGCTCGCAACTTACACGCCACCGACTTTGGCACTCGAAGAACGACGCTATCCCTATCTCGACCTGAACCTCGTTCAATTTCTCCTCGCCATCCCCGCCAGTCAGTTGCTTCGTCCCGGCGAAAGGCGCTCGCTCCAGCGCCGAGCCCTTGCTGCGATCGTGCCGCCGGAAATTCTTTACCGTACCACGAAGCAATTCGCCGCCCGCACCCCTGTGATCGCGGTCGCAAAAAACTGGGAGGAACTCCAAACAGCCTTCTCGTCACCCATCAGTTCTCGTTTGGGATACATTCATCCGCAACTCTTCCTCAAGAAACTGCAGCGAGCCATGGCCGGAGAACAGATCCATATCGCTCGTATGATGAAGACCATCTCGCTCGAGTTTTGGCTTCGTAGCCAAGAGCAACGAGGCCTTCTCGCCGACATACCTGACGCACCCGTCACAACCGCCGCCCGATCCCGTATCCCGGCCGTGACTACGAGTTCCGCCACGTCTCCTAGCGACTTGGTCGGATGATTCCAAAAAGAAAGGAGGTGACGATCGTGAACTACACAAAGCCTCAACTAGACGTTCTCGGTTCTGCCAGCTCTGCGATCCAGGGCTGCGGTGCTGGGAAGCCCGAATGCTCCAACGATGGCACGGGCGACCACGTGCACAGCTCCGGCTCCGCGTACGATCTGGACGAGTAAGTCACCTGGAAACAGTTGCCTGAAGTCCAGCCCGGATCTGCTTCTAGCCCGTTCCTACCTCCCTTTCCTGGGCGCTGCAGCGCACAGGAAAGGGATTCTACTCTTCGACCCCGCCCATCGCTTATTTGTTTAAGTCAATTCCTACCCCGTCAAGCTTTCGAGTTTTCTAACCAGGTCTCTGGCCGGTCGCGACCGTTGCTTCCAGCCTGCATCCCAACGCCTGACGCTACTTCGAATTTCGTGCCGCCTCCAGTTGCGATCTCATTTTCCTCCAACGAGCGTACTGCTCGGCCTTCGCTGGGTCGGGATCTTCTTCTCCCTTGAGCCAGAATGCAAACCAGTCCACATTCCCTTGCTGAGAGACCATTCGCTCCCATGGCTTCTGTAAGATGTGATCGCCATCCTTCATCATGACCATCTCAACCGGCTTGCCCATTCGAACCAAGACTGCGTGCCACTCCCACTCACCAAGAGCAGTAAATGGGTCTTCGGCGAAAATCCGTAGCGGTGTTTGGACTTTCTCTATGTTGAATCCCGGAGAGCGCCGGAGCCAGGCCGAAAGACTTGATCCCCAAGGTGGGCCTCCGTTAATTCCTTCGTTCGCGTAGGTTCGATCATACTGACTGGCCATCAACAGATATTGAAAGTATCCAGCGTCCATCCCATCTGCCACGGACGCCGCCGCAAATGGATGACTCGAATGGGTCAACAGATACTTAACGTACAAGCAGGTGCGGCTGAATCCGATGATGCCTACGTGTTTAGGATCAATCAGTCCCTTCTCGTCCAGGTAGTCGATCGCTGTTTCTAAACGTGCGACTTCCCTGTCCGTTTCTCTAACACTGTTGTGGTCCTCGTAGCTCTCATCGGTCTGCAGTACCATGATCCCTTTCCCTGCCAATGGTTGGGCGGCGAAGGCGGTAGTCCACGGTCCGTCAATCCAAAACTGATCTGGCCGGAAGGCATGAGTCTGAATGACCAGCGGATATCTCACTCCCGGCCTGTAGCCCACTGGATAGTAAAGGCCGCCCTTGACCACCGTGCCGTCACCCAGTTTCCAACCGATTTCTTCCTCCCTTCCGAACTTCAACTGCCGGAACTGGGGATTCAAATCGAACAGCACGGTTTTCTCATGGGTTACTCTAGAAATCGTGACGATTCTCGGAGGCGTATTCATGTCTTGTTCCAGGAAGATCTCGGGGGACTGTCTTCGTTCGGACAGGGGCCCTGTCTTTCGCCAGACTCCGCCGTCTTTGCGAAAATAAACCTTGGAACCAGACCCTCGATCGTCCGGCTCTTCGTTCTCGAACGTCGTGATGTTGCGTCGGGTATCCCATCCGATGATCCTGAGCCGTTCGTCCGTAATTTCGATGACTTCGCCGCTGGGAATTTTGACTTCCACGGCAAATGGCCTGGTTTTTTTGCGTTCGCGTTCTTGCCCGCTTGTGCTCTCGAGGGGCAAATACACGTCAGAAACGACTACCGAGCTGCCGTCCGCTGCCCATCTGGTTCGTGCAAAAGGAATACCGCGCAGCGGCGAATCGATTAAGAATCTGCTCTGTCCGGTCCTACTGTCGATCCATTCGAATCGTTCTAACCAAGACGCTTCGCCCGGCCCCGGAGCATGCACGGCCTGCCCGTGCACCCACACATCCGCATATTCCTTCCAAACCTCGGGAATCTCCGATACTCGCGTTGAGAGCAACACGTATCGTCCATTCGGGGAGACGGAGACTTTGCTTCCGGTATTATCGATGATCCCATTCGTCACCATCCGCCGCTCGCGCCGACCGCGGGATTGCCAAAACAGTTGCTTCCTACCCAGGAACTCACCGCCCGTCTTGCCGGCCAACACTCCGAAGATATGCTGAGTCTCTCCAAGCAAAAAACCGCTTCGCAGGGTCTGCTGGTTCCACAGACTCTTCACCGGTTCTTCTGCCACAAACGCAAACGAGGTTCCGTCCGGAGTCATGCTGTACGAAATCAGGTTGGAAATATGGCTGCTGATCCTTTGCAGAACACGTGTCCGGGTATTAAGCCTATAGAGTTGCTGTAACTCTCCGGGATGCTCTCCCAGGAATACAACCGTTTCATTGTCCGCCAGCCATTTGACCTGTCGAATCCCTTCGCGATTCGATGAGGACGACATCGTCAGCACTGAAGTCGGAGGTCTCGAACTTTCTATTTCATCGCTACGCCAAACCAGCAGAGAATATTCGTTGGTATTCCGTTCAAGGTTTCCTCTTCGCAACACGATCGCAAATTTCCTACCATCTGGAGAGACTTCGGCAATTTCCTTTCGCGGCTCAGCCCCGGATGCGAAATCGTTTCCAATTCTGGTCATCCGTATTGCATCCGCTATCGTTACGGGCCGTCTTTCCTTTTGATTCAATCGCCCGTAACCCCGTCCGTCTGCCACCGACCCCATCACCGGAAATAGCAGTCCGACGCCCAACGAGAGCCACCAGGCTCCATGCCGTTTTACGACTTGCTGCGCCCCGCTTTTGCGACCCGCAAACACACCTGTACTCAATGCCTTTCCACCTCCTGGGATTTCTCTACTTGGTTCAGGATGTCCGTAGGGTGTCAAAACATCAGTTTTAGCGCCAACTGAATCGAACGGGGGCCGCCGGTCTGATATAAAGCGTTGAAACTTGCTCCTCCGGCGTTCGATCCCGCAAGGTACTGACCCAGCGTTTGCGTCGACAATCCAAAGTTCCCCACCGTGATGTCGCCTACCGGGGGAGCAAAGTTAGGGTGATTCAAGACATTGAACATTTCCGCGCGGAACTGAAGCTTGACCGATTCACGGATCCGAAACTCTCGGTGACCGGCGAGATCCCACTGCGACGCGCCGAAGCCTCGTAGCGCATTCCTGCCGAGATCTCCCTGCTGCCCCTTCGTCGGAGGACAAAACGGCCCTTTGCAACCAGGCCCGCCCTGGTTCGGAGTATTGTTGACGGCCTTCCCCCCGGGGTACTGCGGTCCGTACAAGTACAGCGGAAATCCCGGCACTACATTCGGACGAATCTGCACGAAGTTACCATCAATGGCCGAATTCGTTCTGACCCTCAGATTCACTGGCTGTGCCGAGCGCGCTTGCACGATGCTCTCTACCGACCAGCCTCCCAGCAATGCGCGTGCGACCGAACCCTTGTAGTGCCCGGGAAGGTCATAGCTGACTCCGGCGGCAAACGCACTCCGAATGTCGAAGTCCGAAGGCCCTCGGTTCACGTCGGTTCTCAGGTTTGGCGTGGCCACGTTGGCACCATTGCCTAGGGAACCAGCCGAAGCATTATCGATCGAGTGCGACCAGGTGTAGGACCCCAGTGCCTGAAGCCCATGCGACATTCGCCGCTTGAACTGAACCTGCAAGGCGTCGTAGTCGGAGGTTGCCGTGTTTCCCACTAGTTCGGCAAAGCTAAAATTGGCATTCGGCGAATTTTTCCGCGAAGTCTGGAGCAGACGTCTTCCTGCGGAACCGATGTAAGAAGCCGTGATGGTCTGCTGAGCACCCAGGGACTGCTCTACGGCCACGTTCCACTGCAGCACGTAAGGCAGCTCCAACTTCGGGTTAAAGGCAAACAGCCCTGACGATGGCGTTATGGGGAGCGGCTTTGCATCCGCAGCACTGAAAGGAAAAGTGCTTACACCCCCGAAGCCCGGACCGGGAAGGAACGCGTCCGACCCCAACGGGTAGGCTGTACTCGCGGCAATATTACCGACCTCGGAATCCACCAGATCAAAGAAGATGCCAAATCCTCCGCGAACGACCGTTTGCCAGTTTTGATTCTGAGCGAGTTGGTAGGCGACTCCCAACCGAGGCGCTACGTTTCCATAGGTAGTCTGGAAGGCCGGTTTTCCCCGGGCGGCCAGTGCCAACGACGACAGATTCTCTCGATTGTAGCCGGTGACTGCGGCTAGGTTCGGTCCTGATACCGACGAAGGCGCAAAATCCACATCCCACCGAAGGCCGTACGTCAGGCTGAGCCTGGAACCGGCTCGCCACGTGTCTTGCGCAAATAATCCGAGATTGCGGAAGGCTAGAGTAAATTTCTGATTTGCCAGGACGGTTCCGAATAGCAAATCTCCCGTTTCCACAGACGGCGCATCCACAAAATAGGCTCCTTGCGAATACAGATAAGGGTCCCGAGTCGGCGCGAGATGCCGAAAATCGACGCCTACTTTGAGAGTATGTGCTCCCATCTGAATCGACGCACTGTCTACCAGATTTATTTGCCGTTGAATATTCCGTGCGTTGGTCCCCTGATCGATAAAACTGCCCGCCAGAGAAAAAATCCCAAACTCAAGGTTGCTATTCTTGCTGGTGTATGGATTCGGGAAAGGCAGTGCAGCGAGAGGCACGGCACCCCCGAAATTGTCCAGAACATACTCACTCGAAGCATTGACATAGCTGAAGTTCAACCGCAGATCATTATTGACCGTAGGAGACGCGATCCACGTCGCACCTAGCGTCGCTGTTTGCGTAACAATTCGACTCGAAACAATCGTACTCAACGCCTTCGAACCTCCGTCACTCCGATTGTCAAGTCGCGAAGGCGAGTAGTTGTAACGGCCAAAAATAGCGAGCTCTCGGTTGAGGTTGTGGTCCATTCGAAGGCTGTACGCATCGAGCGATGCCGGATTGGAATAGCTCGCATTGAACTGGGCTGTCCCCGGGTTTGCCAAGTCTTCCGGACCGTTCGGAGCAGGAAATGCCTGCAGATAGGGCTGCAGGGCCGCTGGGCTTTGCTGTCGTGCTTCGACATCGGGAACCGTGCTCAGCGTAGTGCTCGGAAGCCGAAGGCGAAGCCCCTCATAGGAAAAGAAGAAAAATGTCCGGTCGTTCACCACCGGGCCACTGAACGTTCCTCCGAAATCGTTCTGGCGCTCCCTGGGCTTCGTGAGGCCCGCGCGATCCGCAAACCAGTTGTTCGCATCCAACACATCATTCCTCAAATAATCGAACGCCGTACCATGCCACTGATTCGTGCCAGAACGGGTGACGATCGAAATCTGCCCTCCTGGGGTGCGCCCAAATTCCGGCGCAAATGTCGATGTTTGAATGCGAAACTCTTGCATGGCGTCTACCGACACCAGGCTATTGGTTCCTCCTAACGCACTGAAAGAACCCAGCGCGCCGCCGAGTCCGTTTCCCGCGGCTCCGCTGCCAATGCCGATATTGGCGCTCACGCCATCCACCATCCAGTAGTTCGAAGCCGCGCGCTGTCCGTTCACGCTGAATTGTCCGCTGTCCTGCGTGTCGCTCGGAGTGACCACCACACCTGGCGTCAGCTGAATAAGAGCCTGGAAACTCCTGCCATTCAGAGGCAAATTCTCAGCAAACTGTCGGTCTACGACAGTGCCTACGCTCGCGTCCGTGGTGTTGATCATCGGCGCGCCGCCTTCGACGGTCACAGCGATGGAAGTAGCGCCGACTGGAAGGCTGAAATTAATGGTGATCGCATCCTGCACGTTCAGAATGATGTCCGGCTTGATGAGCGTCTTGAACCCTACTTTGGACGCTTGGATGCGATAAGGACCTGGCGGGAGATTCGGCACGGCGTAAATGCCCAGGTCGTTGGTTTTCGTTTCGTACTGCACGCGCGTCAAGTCGTTGACAACGATAATTTCCGCGCCGGGAATCGTCTTCGCGTCCGGGTCGAAGACGATGCCGCCGATTGAACCGGTGGGAGATTGCGAAAACACAGAAGGACACCAGAGAACCACAAACACAGCCACGAGGATCACGCGCACGAAAACTCCTTTTGCGACCGAAATATTCACAGTTAACCCCGTGGCCCTCCGGCATGTACCGTCCTGCAGAACGGAAATCAGATAGCGAGCCGAATCACGTGTCGCTCTGTCGCGACATTATGTTTTAGTCCGCAGAAATTTTCCGTCCTGGTTCGAAATGTCCGCAATTGCGGACACCACATCGCAGAGGGAAAGAGGAGCGAGAAAGCTCGCTTGTTTTCTGTTATGGGTGATTTGGAGCTACTTTGAGGTAGGCAAAGAGAAGTGGCTTTCCTGTGGGGCGTTCGCTTCCGCCGTTCGGCTCGATGGTGATGAACACGGCGTCGATCTGGTCGAGCGTCCTCCTGTCGTTCGACTTCACAACCCAGCGTTTTTTCGAAGCGTTGTCTTCATAGAAAATGCCAAGCTTCGAGGCCTGTCTCCAGTCGGATCCCCGCTGTCCCCAGGCTTCGAAGGTGCTGGCGTCCTTTACACCCGGGCTCTCGTTCAAGTCGTAGGCGTAAAAGATCAGAGATTTCCCTTTCGTGAAGAACACTCGTCCGGCAGCCTTCCGGGTGTCTCCGTTGCGCGCCACGTCGTAGATTTCCGTAATGTACAGGTCGCGCGCTCCGATCAGCTCCCGGATGTCGCGGTCTTTCGCGAGCAGATCCTGTTGTTCGGTGGTTAAGCGTTGTCGTTCCTCCAAGGAATTTGAAAGCTCGGCGATCCTGGTCTCGAGGCTGGCCGTGTGGATCACGTACTCCGACCGTTCGCGTTCGAGATGCTTGAGACGCTCTTGAGTCTCCCGCAAGGTCAGTTCTTCTGCGGAAACCCGTCGGATCAAACGATCGCGCTCCTCGGTGACTCCGTTTTTGTCGTCGGCGCTCGTTCGCAGGGCAAGCTGTTGCGCCGATGCCAGCGCTTTCAGTCTCTCCAATTCGTTCGATTTCTGGGCGATTTCGCGCCGCAAATCGGCGAGCGCGGCATCGCGCGCAGCCAATTCTATATCTTGCAATTCCGGGTTCGGTTGAGCCGGAACATGCGCATCGGCCGAGACCGCTGGCGCCGCAGGCTTGCTTCGCTCTTCGAGCCGCGCCCACTCGATTCCGTGGTTTCGTCCCGTCCGGTAGCTGAGAATCCCGAGCGTCACGAACAGCAGAACGCTTGCCGCCATGGGAAGCCAGAGATCGTACCGGTCAAAATGACGACGTAAGCTGTGGCTCTGGCGCACGGCCAACGGCGAAGAAGATGAGTCCGCTTCCACTCGATTACGTTCTCGTTCTTTCTCGTCGGTAAGACGCTTCCGGAAGGAAGCTTCGGCTTTTTCCCGGGAGAAGGATGGATCGAGGGCGGGCTCTCCAGTGAGTTCCGGTGCAAGTTCGGGAATCACCTCATCCACAACCGCATTGAACTCCTTCATCGCTTCCTGGCATTCGGAGCAGACGACGAGATGTTCTCGTAATTTTCTTCCTTCCGCTTCGCTCAGGTTTCCCGAAGCTGCGAGAGCGCAGAGTTCGAGAAACTCCTCGTGCCGTGGGCCAAGGCGCAACTGCTCTTCCCGACTTCCCTTCCCTTCTAACATTGTGACTTTTGAACTTGCACGTGATCCATCTCGACCAAAGAATTTCTAGAGACTCGCACGATCTGCGGGGTATGCCAAAGCTACCAGGTGGCTCACGATTCGTGGCGTAACCCTATACCACTCTTCTACACTCGTCTCTAGCGTGTTTTCAATCCGTCCGCAATTCCGGACACCGCGGGGACACCATATTTTTATTGATGGCGCTCCGACTGCTCCGTTGCTCTGGCTTCACCATTTATAGAGTACCGTGCCATACAAAGCCATCTTGGCCCTTGCCCCGGACTACTCGCCTCTCGCTTTTTCTCCTTTGCCCATTGTGGGACATCGCCTGTGTCTTTTCCGCGGTGACGGTCTGCTCTCTGTCGCCGGTCTTTTGTATCGCTTTTCTTATCCTTTTTACCCACTACCGCTTGGCATGTTTCCGTAGTTTGGCAAGCCCGCGATAATAGTGATGGCGAACGTTCCCATAGGACTGGCCCAGGCGCACGGCAATCTCCTCAAGGGTGTGTCCCTCGAAGAAACACAGACGTAGGGTTTCCCGTTGCTCAATCGACAGATCCTCGCGAGCTCTCTTGATCGCCGT
>Ga0137403_10005272_pt1 | contig 15025 bp, 18 predicted proteins | sample CZOMad2_1_16fung_FD_122057 | JGI IMG/M metagenome (GOLD analysis project Ga0137403, IMG submission 122057) | Vadose zone soil fungal communities from Angelo Coast Range Reserve, California, USA - CZOMad2_1_16fungal (Hybrid Assembly) | ecosystem: Environmental > Terrestrial > Soil > Vadose zone... | reverse complement strand
CGGCATAAACATGGTGAGGCATTTGCAGGCGCCGCCGGCTTTGATGAATTCACTCATCGGCAACGCGTGGCAGCGGTAGCCGCGCTCTTGCAGCTTCGTCACGAGCTTTGGCGCGCCTTCGGGCAACACAATGTCGCGCTCAATCACCACCGCGTTACACGAAAAGTGCACAGCCTCTTCAGGCGCGACGTCGATCAAATCGGTGACGTGCTCGCGGATTGCGCGCTGCCCGTACTCGTCGAACGCGTCAGGAAACCAGAACGCCCCGCCGTCGGGCAGCGGACAAAAACAGGTGTCGAGATGATAAAAGCGGGGATCAACCAGTTCCACTGAGATAGCCAGACAGCCAAGCATGTCTGCCAGCGCGCGATGCGATTGAATGTCGGAGCGAAATTTGTAGCCGCAAAACAGTACGTCGCGGCCAAAAAGCGCATCGCCTTCGCCTTCGAAATAAAGGTTTTCGGGCAACCAGTGCACTTCGTATCCGTGTTGCTGCATCCATTTGGCAAAGAACGGCTGCTCACCGGCGCGTTCTTTATGGCGGAAATTGCTGGGGATGAATTCGCGGCCAACGGTCAGTCCGGCGTTCGCCGTGAAAACCATATCAGGAAGTCCGGGCTGCGGCGCAATTACATGAACCTCGCAATCCAATCTTGAGAGAGTCGCATGTAATTGTTCCCATTGCCTTTTTGCCAGTGCCGCCTCGGCGCCACGGGCGCGACTCATCCACGGATTGATCTCATATTCGATGCCGTAGTAGTTCGGCGAACAAAGAAGCAACTCAGGCATACGATCGTCAATCTACTCGCGAACGGGCGATTCAGTGAGACAATCGGCGAGTTCGCGAAGAAATGGTTCGACGTCTGTGACGAGGCCAATTGACTGCAAGGGTTGGTGTTCGATCGCCCGTTCCACCGCCGGAGGATCAATGTCCACACAAACCGTTTTCACATCAGGCGCCAACATACTTGCGACCGCCAGCGAATATTGGAGTGTTGCGAGCAATATTACATGAGTGACGTCGGCGAGTTTGGCTCGCATGACTTTTTGAGCTTCGATGGCGTCCGTTGTTACACCGGAGATCGGTCCCTCGTCCCGAATGCCACCGGTGAGTACAATATCGACTTCATGAAGGACGCAGGCGTGCAGAATACCGCTGGTCAGGGTCTTTTGTTGCACGGCTGCGGCGACCCCGCCCGCTTCGCGAATTGTGTTAATGGCCCGCAGATGGTTCTCGTGTCCGCCTCGGGCGAACGCGAGGTCTGGATTCACTCCCAACGAGGTCCCGAACAACGCCCGCTCCACATCGTAAGCGGCAAATAAGTTTCCAGCGAAAACGCGATCAACATACCCTGCTTCGATTAACCGGACCAAGTGTTGGCTGGCACCGGTCCGTACGATGGCCGGTCCGGCGACAACTGCGATTTTCCCTCCTGCCTCGCGCGCGCGCCGCAACTCGTCACCGATTCCTCGAATGATGGCCGACTTCGGTTCGTCGGCATCAACGGTGGTGTTAATGAACTGAAAAAGATCAGTGTGCGTTGTGGCACGCTGGACCGGCACAACCCGAACCCCCTGATGCCCAACAACAATCTCGTCGCCCTTATTGACATCGAAGAACTTAACCGCTCGCGCCGTAGCGTTTTTTCGGTCAAAGGCGATCGCACTGTTGACCATTGCAGGGCGCACTTCGATTTCCTTGCCGTCGAAGCGCACGAACGTTTGCTGATTCGTTGTCACGTAGAAATCGCGCGGAAAAACTCCGTCGGCCGGTGCGGTGGCGACTTGCGCATTTGCGCGTTCCACAACCTCAGCGCCCTGCTGGCGAAGACGCAGAATCAACTCATCGAGCGCGTCGCTGGTTTCGGCAGACACCTCGATTCGGGCAAAGCTTTGGTCCGCTCGTTTTTTGCCGATATTGATCTCAACAATTTTAAAATTCGCGCCGTGGGTCAAAATTTGATCCAGCACCTTTGGCAAAATCAGGGAATCGATAATATGCCCGCGTAGCTCGATCGTTTCCGAAAACATTTCTAGAGCTTAGCCGTCTGGCGTGGCCGCGCCAGTGAGCCGAGATTGTTGTGGCTCCGCTTGTGTTAAGCATTCAAACTAGTGGACAGGCGCTCGCCGCGGCGAGCGCCTCTACAACGAGTTAAACCAATATGGAAAAGCCGAGCGCACACGGACCTTCGCCGAATCGTAAGGCGCATCGCGTTCTTGGATCGCGGTTGAATCGAAGGCCGAAGCGTCCGCCACCCCTGCCGGCACAGAGAGATTCCCCCAACGCACGGCGCGCGAAAAATCGGTAAGGCAACACCATGCATCCGGGTTTGGAAGGTCTCGCCGCAAAAGCCGCGAAAGCACTTTCACGTAAATCGGAGTACGTGGTCACCCAGCCTGCGGAGCTGCGAGTTCTTCGAGAGATGTCCGACGCAGAGGTCAGCGAGTTTGCAAAGAGTCATGGCTGGCGCGTTATACGTCGGCTCGGTGGACGGCAATTCGAATTCTATAATAACGCCAGCGAACGCCCGCTGTAGCCAGCATTGATGTTCCCGGCGTGCCCGGACATCGCAGCGCGATGGCCCTACCATTTGGTTCCACTGGACAGCGCAGAGCTGTTGGCTTACGAGTGCGCCAGCCGCGATCAACTCCGAAAGCATTCGCGAGCGTATGGAAGCAGCAAAAATTTATTTTATTGTTTTCGGCGCTTTGACAATCATTGGCGGGATTGTCGGATACATAAAGGCAGGCAGCGTGGCGTCGATCATTGCCGGTTCAATTACCGGGGTGCTATTGCTCGTAGCTGCGTTTCTGTTGCCCGAACATCGCACGATTGGGTTGGCGACTGCGCTTATTGTCTCGCTGTTGCTTGCGGCGCAGTTTGTTCCCAAATTTCTGCGGAGCGGAAGAGTGATGCCTGCGGGAATGATGGCGATCCTCGCCGTGATCGGCATCATTGCGGCCATCGTCGTCTGGGTAAAAAAGTAATCGCGTGGGAAGAATGCCCCTTCGAACGTGGCGGCGGCTCGTGCTCGTCATATCCGGCGCGCTTTTCGCCGCGATTGTTTACCGCTGGATCTCGCTTGAGCGACTGCAACGCGCCGCGCCGGCTGAAATCCTCGCCACGCCAACACCGGAGCCGACGCCGACTCGGCCACCGGTGATCAGTGGAAAATTGGACACGGCCAAGCTGTTCAATGGGATCACACTTCACTCTACGGTCGAGACCATTCCGGGAGCTGATGCCACGACTGAACGGATGCAGCCAGACAGTTACGTGCTCGATCTAAAACTACAAGCACGTGTGCCTTCGCCGAACAAGACCATCGAGGAGCTGGCGAAAGTCAGTCCGAGTTTGCCGAAGTTGTTGCCCGGTTTGGCATCGATGTTATCTGCCGATCCGGTGTCGCCGCTTTACGCTCAGCTTTACGACACAAAAGTCAGAGTGCTGCGCGAAAATCTCGGCCGTCTCGATCTGCTTCTGTCGCGCCACAACTTTTTCGATTGCCAAACTGTTTTGCAAATGCAGCATCCCCAGACGCATCGAAAAGCGCTCTTGTTCCAGGCAGATATGGATGTGGATGCCGATGGCTCCGACGGCGATCGAATGCCCGTTGGGGCGGGCGCGCCGACTAATTTTAAGCCCTCAACCAGCTATCGCTGGCAAAAGAAAACCGCCGCGCCTAATCCATACCTGGCCGGCACCGAAGCAGCGCTGAAACACGCAGAAGACGAGTATGCGCTTGGAACTACTGCTCCGGTGCGCAAGCGCGAGCTGCGGAATGCGATCGCGCTGTTGCGTGCCGAAGTCGATACGCTGAAAAAATACAGCTTTCTCATCGGCACGGCCGATCCCTTTATCGTGGTGCCTGGCGCATTTACGCACAGCAGTGAACCGGTTAAACCCGGCGATTATGCGCTGGTCGTTTTCGGAGATTCGATTTACCCCGCCATGGTCGGCGATGTCGGTCCAAACAACAAAGTCGGAGAAGCGTCGCTGCGCATAGCAAAACAGATCAATGCCCTTTCGACGCCTTACAATCGACCGGTGAGCGATCTGAAAGTGACTTACGTCGTTTTCCCTGCAACGGCAGACAAGACAGTTGGTCCACCGGATCTGGAAAAGCTTCAGGCACACTGCGAAGCGCTGGTGAAAGAGATCGGCGGGGCAAGCGTGCCATTGCATCACTGGGAAAACATCATTGCGCCTTCGCCCACTCCGAGCCCAACGCCGGCTCCTTCGCCGTCTGCAAGTGCGACAACGTCTTCTTCACCAGGTGCGTCGGTGTCGACATCGGCTTCGCCTTCGCCGACGTTTGCATTTGGGGTTGTGAGCCCTGCAGCAACCACCCCGCCCAATTCGACGCTTACGCCGACGATTTCACCCGCCGGTACACGAAGGCCCGTTAAGAAACACAAGCCCTGACCGCTGGAAGCTCACCATGCTGCCGAGCTTGCCCTCGCGGTGCGAAACTGTATCTCGTACGAAATGATTATTCGCGATGCTGTTGAGGCCGACTTGCCGGACATCGTCGAGATTTACAACGCCACCGTGCCGACGCGTATGGTGACGGCAGAGCTTGAGCCAACCACGGTCGAAGCGCGTTTGCCATGGTTCGACGAACATTCGCCAGACCAATATCCAATCTGGGTCGCCGAGTCGGAAGGACGCGTGATTGGTTGGCTCGATTTCAAAAAATTCCTGCCACGCTCTGCGTATCGCGGTACAGCAGAGATCAGCGTTTACGTCGATGACAAATTCCGGCGTCGCGGCGTGGCGCGAGAATTATTGGAAAAAGCGATTGCAGTCGCGCCATCGCTGGGGATCACTGCACTTGTCGGCCTGATCTTCGGACATAATGAGCCGAGTTTGAAATTGTTCGAGCGTCTCGGGTTCGAGCGCTGGGGTTTTTTACCCGGCATTGCCCAACTCGATGGTGTGCAGCGCGACCTGGTTGTAGTCGGACTACATTGTCGAGTCTCTGCAGAAGTAACGCGGCATTTCGAGGCGCCGCACGCGCGCGACTACAACGAATCTCTCAGTCTCATGCACACACTGATGCAGTATCGGCACGAGCGAATTCACTCGGACCTGATGAAAATCCGGGACAAATATTCCATGTTGCATCTGGACGTGCTGATTCTGATTTATCATTTCGCAAAAATTTGCTCCGGAAATATTCTGGAGATCGGTGCCTTCATTGGCGGCGCCACCATTGCCGCGGCGTTCGGTGTGCGTGATTCGGGTCAGAGCAAAAAACTGATCGCAATCGAGCCCGGCGGAAGCGTGAAACACAAGCGGCTCGGCACGCGCAATATCTTGCACGACCTGGAACGGAATCTTGTCCGGCAGCGCGTATCGGAAATGGTTACTCTCATTAAGGGCCGTTCCTTCGACGCGGCAACAATCCAGGCAGTCAATGAAAGGCTGGGTCGGGATAAGATTGGCCTCTTAATCCTCGACGCCGATGCGGCCAAACGGCGCGACGTCGAGTGCTACCGCGACAAGTTCACCAACAATTGCTGGATGGTCATCGACGATTGCTACGGAATTGATTCCAACGAAAAGATCACGCCGAGCCGCGCCGACGTGGACGCATTGGTCGCGGCTGGTTTGTTAGAATCGCTGGGTTTCTACGGCTGGAGCACCTGGGTAGGGCGGTGGCGGGGATGAGCTGCCCTTACGCTTCTTCGGGGCCAATCACGAGGTGGATGACGCCGTTCGGCGCGGAGATGAAGAAGCCGTTGAAATCCTGGCTTAATTGCTCGACTTCATCGCGCCTTGTCACGCCGTGCACCTTCAAAAATGACGCGGCTGCCTCGGTGTCATTAGTTTCCAATTCCAGCCAGATATCCGGATGACTCAGGTGAGGGACGCTGTCAATCCAAAGCCGATTCGGGCCGAACTGAAAAATGCAGCCGTCCTTTTCTTCCTCGAGCAGAGGCAAGCCCAGCGTGTCACGATAGAAGGCCACCGTCTGTTCATACGTGTGGCTAGGACACTTAATCGCAATATTGGCTCCGCCCGAAAACTGCGCCCCCTCGAGTTTCGCAACCATGGATCGAGCTTAGCACGCCATGGCGAAAGTGACACAGGTCACCCTGCACCCGTTCCGCCGGGCTCGGTCATTTTGATTGGGTTCAATGCGTTCTGGAGCTCTTGTTCCGGGAGGATTCTTTTCTCCCGAGCAATTTCGCGGACGGTGCGCCCGGTTTTCGCGCTTTCTTTTGCAATTTCGGCGGCGCGATCGTAACCAATCTTTGGCGCGAGACTAGTCACCATTGCCATCGAAAGCTCTACCAGCTCACGGCACCGCTCTTCGTTTGCCACGATACCGCGAACGCATTTCTCGCAGAAAACATCGACGACGTTCGCCAGCAATCGGATCGATTCCAAAAGATCGTGCGCCATGACCGGCATCATGACGTTAAGCTCGAAATTTCCGTTCGCGCCGGCCCAGGTGATGGTGGTGTCGTTGCCGATCACCTCCGCGCAGACCATCATTACTGATTCGCACATGACCGGATTTACCTTTCCCGGCATGATCGAGCTGCCAGGTTGCGTTGCGGGAAGCTGAATCTCGCCAATGCCGCAGCGCGGTCCGCTGCCGAGCCAGCGAATATCGTTTGCGATCTTGAACAGGCTGACCGCGATCGTTTTTAGATGACCGCTCGCTTCGACAACTGCATCCTTTCCACCCTGCGCTTCAAAATGATTTTTTGCTTCGTAAAACGCAATGGCGGTGCGTTGTTCCAGATGCCGCAGCATTTTCTTTGGAAGATCAACGTGCCGGTTCAGACCCGTGCCCACCGCTGTGCCGCCAAGCGCCAGCTCTCGCAAGACTTCGATTGATTTTTGCCCGCGTTCTTTGGCGTAAGCAACCTGCTGTGCGTAACCGGAAAATTCCTGGCCCAATCGGACCGGCGTCGCATCCATTAAATGTGTCCGGCCGATCTTGATTATATCCCAGAATTCCTTGGCCTTCGCTTCGAGCGCACCATGTAATTTTTCCAACGCCGGGACCAGACGGTTCTTTAGCTCTTCGGCCGCGCTGATGTGTATTGCTGAGGGAATCACGTCGTTGCTCGATTGGCCCATGTTGACGTGATCGTTTGGGTGAACATGCTCGCGCGACCCGATCGGATTCCCCGCAAGCTGGGCGCAACGGTTCGCGATCACTTCGTTTGCATTTGTGTTTGTGCTTGTGCCGGAGCCAGTCTGAAAAATGTCGAGCGGAAAATGGTCGTCGAGTTTTCCCTCAGCGACTTCCTCCGAGGCCTGTACGATCAACGCCGCGCGCTCTGCGTCGAGCAGGCCGAGATCGTGATTCGCCTGCGCGGCCGCCCATTTAATCAGGCCCAAAGCGCGAATGAATGGTCGCGAAAACCGATGGCCGCTAACCGGAAAATTGAGCACCGCGCGGTGTGTCGAGGCGCCATGAAGCGCATGCGCCGGAAGCGACATCTCGCCCATCGAATCTTTTTCGATCCGCCGCGGCTTCTCCGTCATGCGGATCCGTCGGCACCAACGCTAACCAGTCCCGGGACCCGTTTCCGTTCCGAAGTGCGCCGGGCGCGGCGACGGGGCGATGGTGTTTTGTGAAAAACGGTGATGAACATCGGCGGGATGTTTTGTAGGAAATATTCCGATTCGCCGTGCTCGAAAAGCGTGGCGTGCTGCTTCAATTCGTTGGTGACCTGGTAAATGATGAAGCTGCCGTCCACGATGAGAGAATCATGGGTTTTTTGAAGAAGCGCCCGTTTCTTTTCGATCTTGAGGATGCTAAACGGAATGCCGGAAAGGATGTAATCGCAGTGAGCGAAGCCGCGCCGCTTCAACTCATATGGCAAAGTGGCAGCGTCTCCATGAATCACATGCACTCGCGGATCATCCGCAAATTGTCGCTTCAAATCTCGCGCGAATGCCGCGTCCAGCTCAAACAGAAGCAGATGCGAGTCCGGGGTCATCCGCCGCGCGATCTCACGAGAATGCACGCCTTCACCCGGGCCGTATTCGGCAATTACCCGTGGTTGACTGAAATCCATTTTACTCGCGACACGTTCGACCAGCGCTTTTGAGCTGGGGATAATCGAGGCGACTTGAAATGGTCGCTTCAGAAATCGTTTGAAGAAAAGTTTACTCACGAGGAAACGAATTGTCGTCCGGCGCCTCCTAGTTGTCCAGTGATGAAGTCGAGCGATATCAGCGATCTACGGTCAGTGAACAGTGATCAGCCGAGGGTCTTGACTGATCACTGATCACCGATCACTTATCACTTCTGATTCATGCGCGGTTAGCTCAGTGGTAGAGCACTACCTTGACACGGTAGGGGTCAGAGGTTCGAACCCTCTATCGCGCACCATCTTTCTATGTCTCGCCGACTCGCGCTCCTTATTTCGCGCGTTGCTGGCCGAACAACGAACGGATCGACGGCTTCAAGTTCATTAATCTCGTGCCCGATCAAGATCTGGCGCGAACATGGCGCGCTCGATTACAAAGAATGCGTTGGCGATGATCTGAACATCAAAATGGGAATGCCGTTCCCCCGCGGAATCAGCAGCAAATCGGGCGAGACGATTGTCTCTGCTTATATCGTTTACAAATCGCGCGTCCATCGCGATCGCGTGAATGCGAAAGTCATGAAGGACAAGCGGCTAACGATGCCAAAGAAGATGCCTTTTGACGTCAAGCGCATGCTTTACGGCGGATTCAAGGTGATGGTGGATGCGTGAGCGTAAACCTCAACTTATTCGACCTGGCAGGATTCATCGGCGTTTTATTGATTGTAATCGCCTATCTGCTCCTGCAGCTCGATAAACTTCCCAGCTCGGCGCTGAGCTTTTCGCTGTTAAACGCCGCGGGTTCGTTGCTGATTATGTTGTCCCTCATTTTCAAGTTCAACGTGTCAGCATTCTTGATCGAGGTGTTTTGGTTTTTAATTAGCTTGATCGGATTATCGAAGTGGCTCGCGGCCAGGAAACGGCTGCGGATCAAAGCAGAAGAAAGGACGACATGAACGCAAAATGGTTGTCCTGAACGGGCGCGCGCGTTCGTCGTAACATCGAACTGCAACTAACAACCAAGAAAAAAACAATCATGAATACCGAAACAACGACAGATGAATACATGCTACTCTTCCGCGGACCGCATTGGGACACAGGTTTGTCCACGGACGAGCTCCAACAGGCCATGACCAAAGTGATGGCGTGGTTCGAGGGACTGAACGAACGCGGCAAAATAAAGGCGGCGCAGCCGCTCGGCGGCCAGGGCCGGGTAATCTCCGGCACGGATGGTCGGTTTGTGGTGGACGGGCCGTTCACGGAAACCAAGGAAGCGGTGGGCGGTTATCTCGTGCTCCAAGCCGATAGCCTGAACGAGGCGGTCGAGATCGCGCAGTCGATGCCGACGTTGCGTTACGGCATCAGCGTTGAAGTGCGCCCGATCCTCGCGGAATGTCCCATGTTCCAGCGTCACCCTGAATTGGTTCGACGCGCGACAGACCGTGCCTCTGAGCAACTGTGGATTGCGGCCGCCGCGTGAAAGGTTTGAGATTGAAGACTAACTGAAAAGAAAGGAACTACTATGAACACAACACCTAAATCCGATTACCTGCTGCTTTTTCGCGGCAATGTTTGGGACCGTGGGCTTTCTCCCGCGCAACTTCAGAAGGCCGTTTCCGACTGGATGGCCTGGTTCGAGCGGTTGAAGGCGGAAGGCAAATGCACCGGCGGTCATCCGTTGGAAAACGAAGGCAAAGTTGTTTCCGGAAAACAACGCTCCGTCGCTGATGGTCCGTTTGCGGAATCGAAGGAAGTGATCGGCGGTTTTTTTTATCTAACGGTCGCGGACGAGAACGAAGCGATCGAGATCGCAAAGCAATGCCCGGGTCTTGAATTCGGATCGGTCGTCGAAGTCCGTCCGGTGGCCGAGATTTGTTCGGTCAAGCAACGCGCCGAGGAATATTCCAAGCGAGAACTTGCCGGCACGAGAGCTTGATTCACGGAAACCAATTCGAACGAAGGGGAGACATCAAAATGAGATTCATGGTAATCGTCAAAGCCAGCAAGAATTCCGAGGCGGGCAGGCTGCCGAGCGCGGAGCTTCTCGCTGATATGAGCAAGTTCAACGACGAATTGAAAAAGGCCGGAGTAATGCTCGCCGGGGAAGGGTTGCAACCGAGCTCGAAAGGCGCCCGAGTCAAATTCGCGGGAGAGAAAAGAATCGTCACCGATGGTCCATTCGCGGAAACCAAGGAGTTAGTCGCGGGATTTTGGCTATGGAAATGTAAGTCGCTACAGGAGGCGATCGAATGGGTCAGGCGCTGTCCAAACCCCATGCCGGGCGAAGAGGGGGAAATCGAGATTCGTCAGGTCTTCGAGCCTGAGGATTTCGCCGAGCAATTTGAGCCTGTACATCGTGTCGTGGCGAAGCGCGCTTATGAAACAGTGTCGCAACACTGACGGAAACCATGGGTATGAACAGGGTCGCGCAAAAAATCACGCCGTTCCTCTGGTTCGACGATAGGGCGGAAGAGGCAGCGAAGCTTTACACCTCCATCTTCAAGAACTCGAGGCTCGGAGAGATCAGTCGCTACGATGAGGAAACAGCAAATGTCTCTGGCCGGCCAAAAGGCTCAGTCATGACGGTTGCCTTCGAGATTGAGGGACAGGAGTTCGTCGCTCTCAACGGCGGACCGGTGTTCAAGCTTAATGAGTCGGTCTCGTTTATCGTGAACTGCGACACGCAGGAGGAGGTCGATTATTTTTGGTCGAAACTATCCGCCGGGGGCGAAGAAAGCCGTTGTGGTTGGCTCAAAGACAAATTCGGTTTGTCGTGGCAAGTCGTGCCCACGGTCTTGAACGAGATGCTCAAAGACAAAGATGCCACGCGAGCAAAACGCGTTATGCGCGCGATGTTGCAAATGGACAAGATTGACATCCCAACTTTGAAGACGGCCTACGGCGAAACAGTCGTAGTGAACGGGTGAGCCCGACGACGGACCAAGCCGGAACCGCAACGACCGGCGAAGTTTCTCGTCTGGCGGACCATTTGTTTCGTCATGAGGCCGGAAAGCTGATCTCGGTTCTGACAGGGATCTTTGGGATCACTCGTTTGCAGTTGGCCGAAGACGTCGTTCAGGAGTCGCTCGTTCGCGCGTTGCGAACGTGGCCATACACCGGCGTTCCAAAGAATCCCGCGGCCTGGCTCACGCAGACAGCGAAGAACCTCGCCCTCGATCTGATTCGCCGCGAAAGATTATTTCACGACAAGGAACCCCAAATCATCGCGTTCATGGAACAGTGGCCATCCGAATCCGTCGTCGGGGAGTCGCCGATGTTCGATAACGAAATCAGGAGCGGCCGCTTGCGATTGATGTTTGCCTGCTGTCACCCGCTGCTGGCGTCCGAAGCGCAGACGGCGCTTGCGCTCAAAGTGCTCTGCGGCTTCGGCGTCGCTGAAATTGCAAGCGCCTTCCTCACCAGCGAAGCGGCAATCGCGAAACGATTAACGCGGGCGCACCAGAGGATTCGCGAGTCGCACATTCCATTTGAAATCCCGGCCGGCGACGAGTTGTCCATCCGGCTCGGCAACGTATTGCAAACACTCTACCTCCTTTTCAATGAAGGTTACAAAGCGTCGAGCGGCGATAGCTTGATTAAGGAGGATCTTTGCCACGAAGCCATTCGCTTGAGTTCCTTGCTGGCGGAACATCCTGTGGGAAACCAGCCGCGCACGCACGCGTTGGTCGCGCTGATGCTGCTCAACGCCGCGCGTTTGCCGGCGCGAACCGATTCAGAAGGCAACATTCTGCGGCTCGACGAGCAGGACCGTTCGACCTGGAACCAGCCGATGATCGCGCGCGGCATGCAACATTTGAGCATGTCCGCTGCCGGCAACGCGCTCACGTCCTATCATCTGCAGGCCGCAATCGCCGCGTGTCATTGCGCAGCGGCCGATTACGAATCAACCGATTGGCGAAAGATTCTGTCCTTGTACGATCGATTGTTGGAACTCGATAACTCGCCGGTCATTGCCCTGAATCGCGCCGTGGCGGTCGCGAACGTGCATGGACCGCAAGCGGGCATCGATGCCGTGGCGGAGATCCACAATGCGAACCAGCTGAACTCGTATTACCTCCTCTACGCCGTGCTCGGCGAATTCGAAAAGCAACTAAACCATTTTCAGGCCGCGATCGATAATTTCCGCAGAGCGCTTGAGCTCACCGAGGTGACCTCGGAGCAATTGTTCCTCTCGAAACGGCTCCAGGATTCGGAAGAGAACAGACTGCGCACCGTTGCCTAAATCGTTGCGATCGCACGTGTGTGAGGCGCGGGACAGGCATAACCTATAGCCATAGCGCGTGCCCAATTCGGCTACTCTTGAGCTGTAATCAGGCCAGTTGTTCCAACCCTTGACTGTTTCATTGCCGATATCAGCTGGGGGAAGGTGGAGTAGCCGGAGCCGGTGGCAGGGCTGGCGCGCTGGTCGGCCGTTTTTCAATGAGAGTCGCCAGGGCGGGGCGAAGACTCATGAGATTCTTGAGCAAATTAAACCAAAACGGCGCGCCTAACGCGAGCAGTCCGGCCGTGGCAAGTATCCCGACAAGATGAACCAGGACCAGCGCCATCGGCCGCGGCACATGAGCAGCGCCTGCCCATGTTGGCGTCGGATCTTTACTCCATCGTCCGAAGAAAGGCCGAGGCACAATATCAAAGCCGGCGTCTTCGAGGTCTTTCCGCAAGTCGGTGAATACTTTCTTTGAGTTTTGTTCGTGTGCATCGGAGGCCGGCGTTGGTGAGGGTTCGGCAACTTCGCCGACCTTCTGCACGACGCCGGGCGCCGCCTTCACCAGCGCTTCTACGAGTTTGGGCTCTGCACGTAGCTGCCGAAAAATTTCGGCTGTATCCAACTGGAGAACAAACGCTGCGCAAATCGAGCAAATGATGGTTACCACGCGGACGTGCGTTTGAAACCATTGCTCCGCCCGGTCCTGGGCGCTGCCGAACCAACGCTGAAATCGATCGTATGCAAGGGTTGTTGCGCGTTCGACAGTCGCGCCCAGATTTTCCAGCGAATCGACAATCGTTTGTTGTTGTTGCACAGGAAACGAGTTCGCCACCTGCGCGATCAACCGTAGCTTGGCTTGCGATTCCTGGGCTGGCTGGTCCGGCTTTGCAAGGCAGGCGAGAAGGCTTTTCGCCGCTTCGACTACTTCGGGGCAAACATCGCGCACCGCTGCTTCGGTCTTGGTCAGATCCGCAAACTCGTGAACCATGCGGTAAATTTCCCCCGGCCGAATTGCGCTTCCGAGCGCAGTGGCGTCGCGTAATTTGGAAAAGACGCCCCATGGCTCATCACGATTCGGCGTCACCTGCAAGTCTTCGACTTTCTCCGTCTTTTCAGCGTGTTGGAGTTCCTGCCTTGCCCTTTCGAGCGTGTTGCTTGCGTGGTCGCGTGCTGCTGTCGCTTGCGTGATGACGGCGACATCGCCCGGCTTTACAGCCGCCAGTCGCTTTTCGGCGAGCCGCAAATTCTTCTCCGCTCGTTCGACTTTGGCTTGCGCCTGCGTCGCAGCGTTACCCTTGAGCTGGCGGTCCTTCACTCGCCAGATCGAGTCGCTGAAAATCGGATCTCTCAAAATTTGTGCGGTCAAGGAATGCGCGTGTTTCTGGAGCTTTGGATCGATCGTTTGAAACGTGAGCGCGAGAGCGTTGGCCAGGTTCTTGCCGCGCAACGACAACGCCGCCGATGCCATCTGCACGACAATCGTGATAAGCAGACTGAGAACAGTCATGATCACCGCAAAGGCGATCACGGTGTCGAGGGTATTTAGCATTGAAGTTCCGAGCGATTGCCAGGATCAAAAGATGGGGACCTTGGCTGCTTCATTCACCGCGGCGCGCAAAACGTCGAGCGCCGCATTGATCGCATCTTGCGCCGCTGCTTTGACGTCTACCGTCGCGCCCAGCCTGACGTCACGCAGGCTTTCTTCGATCGCTTCCATTTCAATTTTCGCCTGCTCTGGCGTTTTTGTGCGATGGGCGACTTCCATGGCAATTGCGGCCGCTTCGTCTTTGGCGCGCGCAAATTCATCCTCCAAATAGCTGCTCATGTCTTTCCAATGTGTTCCTGTGGCATTCTTGGCCGCGGCCAACATTTTTGCGAGAGTATCTTCAAAACTCATAATCAAGAAGACGGCGAAGCCGTGGTTGGTTGTTTCGAGGTGGCAAGATGCTTCTTCACGAGTTGGACATGCAGGAGCGCCCGCAACGTCCGGTGAAGACCGGCCGCGGAATTCTTTGTGATTCTACCCAGTCGGTGGCTTGCTTCCAGGCGATCGTATTGTTGTCTGACGTCCTGCAAAATCTGAATTTCCTCCTCGTTTTTCTCTTTTTGCTCGGAACGCAACAACATGGCATCAACAGTGCCGCGCGCTTCGTTATAAAACGCAGCCGCTTCGCTGTCGTAAGACTTGCCGCTTCTAATAACGTTTCCCGTTTCATCGGTTCTGGCCGCATATCGAACGAGGAATATCTCCGTGCGAGTAGTGAGCTCGTTGGCCGAGCGATCGGTGACCTCGTCGTAGGGCGAGACGAAGAGCACCGAGCAGCCACAGAGTAGCAACGGCAGAAGGAGAAGCACTGAAGCTTGCGGCGCCGATGAGGGCCGATGCCTGAGAGCGAATCCGTTCACAAAGGCGGCTTTGTTGCGCCGATCTCTATCGATTTACGAGACGTCAGACAAGACCAAAATCCCGAACGCGAATTTCGCCGCGCATTTGCAGCCTGCGATCATTCGTTTTGCTTCAGGCGCTGAAAAGCTGTATCAACGGCCATCCAGTCCAAGCAAGCGCCGACACCATGTCTTGTCTTCCTCAACTTCAAGAAGCGATTGCGGACGCAACCAAGACTCTGCAATCGCTGCTCGATCTCGACGTGCAACTTGGACAGGCCGCTGATGCGATCGAAGAATGTTTGCGCTCCGGAAACAAGTTGCTCGTTTGCGGGAATGGCGGGAGCGCGG
>Ga0137403_10005271_pt1 | contig 15026 bp, 17 predicted proteins | sample CZOMad2_1_16fung_FD_122057 | JGI IMG/M metagenome (GOLD analysis project Ga0137403, IMG submission 122057) | Vadose zone soil fungal communities from Angelo Coast Range Reserve, California, USA - CZOMad2_1_16fungal (Hybrid Assembly) | ecosystem: Environmental > Terrestrial > Soil > Vadose zone... | reverse complement strand
AAAGAGGTCACCCGCGAGTTCTCCGCCCATCATCGCGGCAATCAAGTCCGTGAATGGCCTGACCACAACATTTGGGTCATCCTCGTTGAACCAGCTGTCGAACACCGGTATGAGATAATCGGCCACTGGGGTCTTCGACGCGCTGGAATACCAGGATTGCTTGTTATCATGGGAGACATCCGGCAGAAGAAACGTGATGCAGGTCAGCCCAATTTCACGAAAATGCCTGTAGACATCTTTGCCTGAAACATAAGGGTTTACCACACAGAGCACGACGGGCTCCAAACCGGCTCGCCTCAGGCGCTCCAGCCCCAATATTGCGGTGGCGTGGGAACCGCGGTTGGTGTGCGTGATCCGCGTAGCATCGTGGATGTGGGCTGGTCCGTCGAGGCTGAGCCCGACGTTGATTCCCGAGCGCGCGATCGCATCCACCATCTTGTCGTTCAGTCGCGTGCCATTGGTCTGCATTGTGATTGAGGCAAGAGAGGTGCCGAGAACCGACCTTGCACGATCACTGAAGGCAGTTAGCCGTGCAGGACCGATAAGAGTCGGCTCCCCGCCGTGGAAAACGAGAGAGACACGATGCCCTACGCGTTGCTGGCAATAGGTTCGAATGACTTCAAGCGTATGGTCAAATACGTCGTCGGAAATAAATTTCGGCCGTTCTCTCCAAGAAGAATCTTCGTGATTGTACAGATAGCAGTAGGAGCAGTTCAGGTTACACCGGCTTGCAATCTTAAGAATGACTTGGTCAATCATATTCATGCCGGCCGAGCTACATGGGGCCGAAACGGGCGCCAAACGCATTCGCCCGCCTCGGTGAGAGATTGGGTCGTATCCAACGCCCTCTCCAATTCCCTTAGATCCGGCAGAAGCTCCTGCTCGTTGCGTTTGCAGTAGCCATCGTCCTCGAGTCCAGCGCGTTGACACTCACGGTAATACAGTAGGACGTTCGCGAACGCGTGGTAGGCGAGCAATATCATCTGGATCGGCCGTTCGCATTTCCGGATCGGCGAATAATACAGGCGCTGATCGCTTCCGTCAGTCACGGGGTCGATCATCATGAGAATATTGAAGTAGTGATGAGTTGCTTCGTGCACGAGCATCTCGGCGATCGCGACTGCATCACAGCGAAATGAGATTTCGGCAACTGACGGCCACTGGCGGCTGCTGCCACTCCGCATCAATCCAAGTGGGGCTTCGATCGGCGAGACAAATGTCAAGACGCGTCCGACCCAGCGGGCAAACATCGGAGCATAACGCTCCAACAGGTGAGCGGCGGCCAAAAAGTTCTCGCTCGCGAGCGCTAGATCGTCAGGAGACAATTGTGACGGGCGCGGACAGCCAATGTGATCGGCAACTTCCGGCGTGAGCAGCGTCAGCTTGATGTTTGGCGATTGTATCATTGCAAGATTGGTATGGCCGTTCGGCCCCGACGGAAACGTGGTACTTTTGTCATCTGCCATTACCTCACCATTATCGCCACGTCGCCAAACATGAATGTTCTTGGCGGCTGGCGCGATAAGGCGGCTTTGCAACACCACGCGAAAGCCGCGCTCGGAGGATGCGCGGAATTCACCTGCGACGCCGGACGCGAGCAGATGAATTGCGCACGAAACGGCGGCATCCAACGCATCATCATCAGAAACGCGATTTACGACCGCTTCCCTGATCCCTGCAGATGAATAATGCCAAGCCGTGCCGAACGACAGGTTCGCGGCCGACTGGTCGATGACATTGGCTAGCCCGCTGGAGGAGCGCTCGAGCTTAGCCTCGTACTGGGCGAGAAAGTGCCGAAAATATTCTTCGTAATAGGTGGAGACGATCGCATCCAAATAGGTTTCGTCGAGATGCCAGAGCGGCCCGGCAAAACCAGAATAGAGGTCGGATTCATGCTCAAAAGCGGCCACCTCTCTCATTCAAGCAACTCGCTGCCACGTCCGCCGGGTCCCGTATGCCTTCTGACCGGCACCGAGGCACCAGGTTAAGAATCAACTCGACATTACCAAGGTTTAGTTCACGCCTTGGGCCAACAAATTAACTGGTCTTTACGTAGCTTCCGCCTTTGTAATAGGTATCCATCACTGGACTTTGGCCCGCTTTCGGGTCGCCAGTAACGATCTGAAACTGATTAGCCTTGTCGCCTTTGCCCTTTTCGACTTCCTTAGAAATGCGCGCGAGGATTCTCGACTTGACATCGTCAGCCGCGGGAGAAGTGGCCTCGTCAGTCGTGACCGGAACGTCGTCCATCATGGAAATCTCCGTATATTAAAGGTTGGACGCCAGAACATATGCACGTTTGAGGCCGCGGTCAAATTGTTCGCGCGGAGCGTGCACGCGAGGATCGGCGGCGGCTGGCGGCTAGGCGCCTCACTGCCGTGTCAATGCCGGCGCTGTCGGAATAGTCACAGGCAGGAGGATCCGATTCAAATACTGAAAGGCACGGAACGAGGGGCTGCAGTGGGAGGCACGCGGTGTTAAGCGCTGCGGCCCCTTACCACGTAACCGGATTCATACGCGAATTTGCACCGGCGAATTAGGCTTGGTGCGATCTCTTGTTACCACGCCCGGTGGTCAAGTGAGAGGGACAGCCGAAATGACTACCAGCGCTTGAGCAATCTGCTGGTCGCCTGAACAAGTGAGGTGCAGCACGGCGCGACGATTGGCGGGCGTCAGTGACGAGAGCTGGGCAAGTGCGCCACTAGACAAGCGGAGCGAAGCAGTAGCACCTGTCTGCAATACCTCTATGTCACGCCATCCGATGCCTTCATTGATGCCGGTTGCCAACGCCTTGGAACAGGCTTCCTTGCCGCAAAAAGCTCGAGCGAAAAGCAAAGCAGGATCCTGACCGTTCTGGCAAAGGGTACGCTCGTTCGAAGTAAAAAGCTCGTCAATCCACGCGTTGCCAAATCGCTTCAGCGAGCGCCTAATGCGATCGACCTGGCAGAGGTCGCAACCGATGCCGAGGATCATCGCTGATCTACCACAACGCGCGAAAGGACACGCTGATCGCCAAGAATAGAGCGATCCAGACAACACACGTCGCCGAAGCGCCTTCGGACTTAAGCCAGAACAGGTCCAGCGCCATCGGGCCATCCAGCGCGCGAGCAAGCACCACGAGAAAGAAAGCTACAACCGCCGCCGTAGGTATGCCGAGAACGGCGGGACCATGTCGATCAATGATCATTGCAAGATCGATCATCACAAGCGCACCGGAGAAATGGCGAGTGGCAGCGACAACGGCGATCACAACACCTATCGCAAGCACGCCGCAAGCGATCTGCGCCGCCGCGCGATGGTTTGAGTTCGCGGCGGGTTGCTCAGGACCGCCGTTCGCGTTTTCGGTCATGCGAACAGCCCCACCCTCTCATTCGTCCTTCGGTTTGGAATGAAGGCCTCGCGGACAATGTTAAGGTCCCAGCGTGGTGGGTACATTGGCGCAGGGAGTGGCGTAGGATCGCGGCGGTAGACCTGCTTGATCCGCTTGCGCCCTGACAAACCTTGAACGTCCGGATGGGCGACGCGAGCATACTTCGAAATCTCGCAGAAAAGATTCTGGCAATCGATCGGTTGCAATCGCCGGCCATATAGCGTCTGGAAGTTGAGACCGGCGGCGTCAAACGCTCGTTCTTGCTGTTCGCAGACCCAATAGATTACGTCTTCGGCGCTCCGGCCGCCCGTATTGGCGAAACACTTCGCAATGCCGTCCTTCGCGCCTGGGCCAGCCACCACGAAATCGCTTTCTGTATGCGTCAGAAGCTCTGAATAATTCAAATCGATCGCATATTGAAAAGCCAGGAACGGTCCGATGCCTGGGTAGCGAACGAGTTGCTCGTAGACAACACGAGGCGTCGGCGCCTGCCGGACGCGATCTGGCAGTTTGTCACCCATCATCTGAGCAAGTAGAGCGAGATGGTTGGCGTGCTTGCGGAGATGACCGAATGAGGGCGAAGGCATAATGTAGGCAGCCGAATACAACGTCTGGCCCCGGCTCATCATCTCGTCAAGTGCTCGGGAAATTGCGTTGAGATCAATCCGCTCCCAAACCAGAGGACCAAGTCGATGCTCGAGTGCCTCCCAGGTCTCTATTCGATTGAATAGCTTGAACAGAATGGTGCGAAAGAAAAGTTCGGGCGGCGTGGACGGGCGATCGGGATGATACTGAACGTGCTGGATCAGATATTGACTGACGCGATCACTGGCGCGGTAGACGTTTGTGAATCGGAAGGCTGCGAGGATCGGATCGGTGGTCCATGGTCCTACCGGATCCGAGACGCGCCGGAAGTACATTGCTTGGCGCTCGGCAGCGAAACGCCAATAGCTGCTGAAAACGGATGTAGGTTCCATAGCGCCCCCTGACGATTTGAGCGCGAAGCGGCCGAATCAGCGAGTGAGCGCACCGATCGGACACCGATACGCCGAACTGAGAATCGTCAGACCATAGCGGGTTTTCCGGCCGACGTTAACAACGGCCTTACGGCAGCTATCGTGTCACGGCGTGCGCGGGGCAGGAGATGGTGCCGCTGGCGCAGTAGCGGCTGCTTTCGGTTGGTCGGCTGTTGTTCGGCTCAGCGAGCAGTCTCGTAAGCCCAATGTTACGAGCGCGCCGATGCCCAGAGCCATCGCCCATTTAAGGACCGCCTGCTCGCGCTCGACGGAGCTGACGCGGTCGCCAAGCTTCTTGTCATTCTCGTTGATCTTCGACAGAAGTCCCGAAAACGATTGCAGCCCCCCGGCGATTGGGCCTGTAAGTTCAGAAGGAATGGAATCGAAGCCGATTTTCTTTGGCACAGCCTTCGGCTGATCGAGGTCGGCATACCAGATGAGAAAGCAGGGCTCGCCGCGGGAGAGATGGACTGGACCGGGCCCTGCGTTGAAGATCGAAAAGATTAGCCGGCCTTCATAATTGGGATCAACGTGGAAGCCGGAGACATTTACCAGACCACGAAACTTGTAGCCCGCGCGGATCGAAATGAATGCGATCGCCTCCTGCGGAACAGTCACTTTCTCTTCGGTAAGGATAAAGCCGAACTGGCCAGCCGGGACCGTGAATCCCTGACCGGGCATCAATTGGGTCTTTGCTTTGTTGCGCGGATCGTCGGGCTCTCCGGTCGGCGATACATAGACCTCGGGACCGACGCGCAAACGATATGACGCGCGATCGATTCGGTTTGGATCATAGTCGCTGATGAGCGCACCTAATTCCTTCTCCAGACGTTTGCCGCCCCAAAACATCAGGCTTCGCCTCCCGCACCTTCGCGGAAAAGCCGATCGAATATCGAACGGGTTTCCACTTGTCGAATACGGGACTTGTAGGCCTCGGCCAAGTCGAAACCCCGCGCGCTCGCTTCTGCCAGGACGGCCTTGAGAAGCTCAAGGTTGCAGCGCTTCATTTCGTCACGAAACGCCACGCTCTCAAGGTGGTCCCAGGATTCGCAGACCTTCGCAAGCCGACCGCTGTGCCGGGCAAACGTGCGCACGAGCCAAAGCGGGTCGGCGGCGTTTCGTTGAAGATCATTTTCCAGGTTACTACCAAATGCCAGCAACGAAGGCGGAGCCTTGGTCCCCTCCCCCAGGTCGACCCCGATGTCCTGGTTCAACGTATTGGCGCTGGCAAGTACGATGATAAAGGCGTCGGTAAGAACTTCGGCGAGCCGGGCCTCGTTGCCCGTGTCGGCGGCATCGAATAGATAAGCGGTGTATTTTGCATTATGCAACGCCATGTGTTTGATGCGCTCAGCCAGCGGCATAATGACGACATCCTTGTGATAGGCTTCGTCATGCTTAAGCTGGGTCCATTGCAGCTTGAGAAACTGTTCTCGGACGCTCATGCGGTCGTTCCTTTCAGGCCGCCGCGGACTTCGCGTCGTAGATTGCGCGACAGCAGTCAATCAGTGCAGTCACGTCGCGCTTGCCCCAACGCCCACCGGACCCGTCGCCAGAACCGGTGTCGAGGCGAGCGAAAGTCGAATTTATCGTGAGTCCGCCGACATCGAGGCCGGCTTCCCGTGCCACAAAGAATTGCAGTCGTCCGAGGCCGACCAGATTTCCGAGCAGTCGTCGGACGTAATAGTGCGAGCGGTAGGTAGCATTAAACCGTACTTTTCCCTCATGCACCTTGATGCTGAGATGGCTGAGGCAGGGCCCGCCATAAAGTCGTTTACGGTCCGTGGCCGGGTCATAGATAGGGATGTCATCCTCGAACGGGCGGCCCGGGTTCATCTCGAACGATGCGCGGTATTTGCCATGGTTCTTTATCTTCGCGACCAAGTCTTCAAGCGGGTTGAAGATCTCGCCGTGCGCATCCTTTTGCCGAAGAATACGATACGCATAGCTGCCCCAATTGCCGTCGTCGCGAGCCTTCTGTATTGCGCGAATCTTGGGTGGAAAATCTTTGAAGACGCCCTGCGCGCCGCTATGTAGATATTCATCGAGCGGGAAAATTGTCTCGGCGATGGTGTGGGTACCGAAGGCGCCATGCGACGTTAGGAAGCTATCGACCTCAGCATACACGTCGGCGTCCAGCTTCGAAAGCACCGTCGGCTCGGCCACGTGCAGAAAAACGTCGAAGTCTTCATGGTTGGGGCAACCATTGAGATGTTCGACTGCGGCGAGCCAGACTGCTGGCGCCGTTTGGCCTTTGATCATTTCCATCGCGATCTCCTACCTCAGCAAGGCGGTTTCGTGAAGGTGGCGCTCAAGATAGATGCGGGGGAGCCAAGCGTGGCCGCCTAGCCCCCAGCCTTCGCCCCAACTGTTACGGATGAGCAGCATCGCCGTTCCATTGGCGCTGGTGCCGTGACCAACAGCAAGAATGGCATGACCTGCCCGCTCGATATCAGGGTTCTGGTTCGGAATGCGGCCGGACGCTTCAGGACGATAAAAGGCGTCCGTGATCACAAGGCCGAGGATGACCGGGCGCCCCTGATCGAGCATCGTAACGATCTCGTCGAAGGCAAGTTTGCCCGGCACCATCGCCGCCTTGTGCAGCATTGTCGTGATTGGCGGCGGCGCCCATGGCGTTACTTGAATCGGACTGTAGGGCCAGGCGGTCTCGACCGGCTGCCCCTCGTCAGCAAGGGCGCCAGCCGCGGCCATCATTGTTGTACCAGACGAAGGATTTGCGCCCGGCGTTCGCGCAATCGCGTGAAAAAACAGATACTCGACTGATAAGTGCTCGCCCGTTCCGGCCTGATGCTCATGAGCGGCCGAGCTGGCAAAGGCCAGGCACGATTGCCGGCGGCCTTGATGGCGGACCGGCTGGAGATGGGGACGAAGATCGACATTGGGAGCGATCAAGGCTGCAATCCCAAACGACGGCGATCAGCACGAGACAGGCCACCGGGTTCAGGACCTTGCAGCGATAGCGCAACTGAGAAAGTGGGATCGTCGGCGGCGCCAGTATTCCACGGCTGGATCTCGCGCAAGGTCACGGCCCCGACACCACCGGCCGGCGGCCGGGCAATCAGCGTACGCACTGCAGAAGCTCCATAGAGGAGTGGATCGCGTGAGAAGGCCGATTCGTCGGACAGAACCTGATAACCGGCTTCCCGCAGGGCGTTGACTTGCCACTGGTGGCCGCTGGCCGCCGCCTCCTCGAGCTCGATGCGGAGCAAGTCGTCCGGGTTGCCGACGATCTGGGCTCCGTCGTCTTTACCAGTGAGCCGCCAGACGTCAGCCCAGGAATTACCCGGCTTGAAATCTCCACCGAGCGTAGATTTAAATCGTGCAACCGGAATCTTGAGAAGCTCGTCAACCTCACCCCGTGGCAAAATCTGATGACTGAGCAGGCCCCAACAAGTCGCCTGGTAGCTCGCCCCCATGCGAAGTGAGAGCTGATAGACGATGTCAGGATTGCGCAGGTGACCCTGCACGGTCCATCCTTGGGACTGAATGTGATGCCGGTAGAGCCAACGAGGCAACAGAAACTCAGCGGCAAATGCTTCGGCCGCGATCTCCTGTAGATCACGGCCATCGCTCGGCGCGAGTGGCCCTCGCTCTAGAATTTCGCGATCGATGCTGCCTCGGTGCTCTAGGATAACATGGGCAAGCTCATGGGCCGCCGTGAATCGCTGGATGTGCAGCCCGCGACGCGTCGTTACTATGATGCCCCGGAGCGGAGCGGGCAGACACAACCCAAGTGCCGACGTCAGCGGCTTGAAAACAAGGGGGATGTCGAGTTCCGCGATCGCCTCGAATACGTCGACCAACCCGGCGCCGCCGGTCACGCGTGGCTGCAGTCCAAGTTCGCGATGCACGCGCTTGGCGGCGGCGACGGCATCGAGGCGAGCGGCGGCGCCGGGTGATCTAGCCACGGTTTGCGCTCCGTGGGCCTCGTGTCTGGAGAAACTCTGCGAAGCGCAGCAACTCGCTGCGATCTTCAACCGATAGCTCGGTGGCGGCGCGGGCCAGCGCCTGTACGCTCTCAGGCATCGGTTGTGTCTCGGCGGTGCCAGAAAGTGATTCAATCGATTGGCGATAGACCTCGGCGAAGCGCGCCAGTTCGACAGCATCCACCTTTCGGCGACCGTTCTCGACGAGGGACAAGGCGGACCGTGACAAACCGACTGCCTCGGCGGCCTCTTCTTGCTTCAACTTAAGATACTCCCGAGCCTGTCGGAGTCGGTCACCGATCCGCCGCCATTTCCCGGCTTCGTCGCTCATAAAATCATTCCTCACACTGTCTCAAGTTGTTTGATCGGCTTAGGCGTCTTGACCTTGATCTCGCCTGTGAACACCTTTTGAAGCTTAGGCACGATATCCTCGACCATTTCAGCGCAGCTGTTGTAGCCGCCCGGCTTGATGATCGCAGGCGGCAACTCAATGCCAAGCACTTGCTTCGTGATTACCGTTGCATCGACGACCCGCTTGGAATCGATCGCGGGCAGCATCGCGATGATGGAACCACCCGTTCCAGAGGGCGCGCTCGCCGAGACCGTACCGTCGATCGAGGCGGTTTCCTCCTCAAACCACGCTTCAAGCTCGGAAATGAGTTTGGGCGTCTTTGCCTTGAAGATTTCTTCCAACTCGTCCTTGGTCGCGGTCATTCCCACGCTCCATGTTCGATTTCCGAACATTATGTGGTGTGGGCGCGCGAAAAGTCAACACCGCATCAACAATTTTCGTTCACCGCCTGTTCTGTAACTGCTAATCTTCTTTGCTAGGATTCTTATTGTAGGTCTAAAACCTATGTATTATCAGCTAGTTATATCAATTTTTATGATTTATCAAAAAAGTTGCAACCGGCTTCTTGGCGGACAGTCGAGCCGCACGTTTTCCGGATCGAGTGTATTGATCTCCGTCAGGACGCGACGAAGGCACTCCCTAAGATCCAATTAGCCGCGCAAATTCCTCATCGGGAACAGAACCGAGAAGCGCTGAATAGTCGGCCATATTGATCGGAAAAGTGCACTCGAGATTCAGTATTGAAAATCCAGGCGCTCCTATGCCTCCAGGCGCTGCAACTAGACCCCGATATGGGCAGTGAAATGTGGCGGCGACGTGCAGTGCGTCGGGCCTCCGAATAATAGCGTTGAACAGTATCGCAGCTCGCCGGCGAAGACTTGGCGTCATTAGCTCATGGGGCGCTAAGTCGTTGAATTGCACGGCAATGAAGCCAGGCCTCGCGCCGGAGAATTGCGTCACAGCCTTTTCCATCGCCTCCAGCCAAGGCTTCGATGTGTCGTCCTCCAGAATGCTGCGCATCACGAGGATACACCGGCCCTGCTCCGGCATAGGCCCCGCAACGTGAACGTTCTCTCCGTAGATCTTGACGCATGCTTTATAAAATTCTCTCTTGTCGGTTCGCACCTCATCGAGCGGTTGCCTAAACTCTTCACGCGTGATCGAGAAGAATTCTCCTTCAAGGGTCGTCAGGGATGCATCCCCAACGATCCGCTGGATTGCCGCGCAAATTTGGTGCTGCCCTGCTGCCTGAGATGGCAAGCGATCCGTGAGGGTAATAACCACAATCTCACGAGCTCCACTCTCAGCGCGGCGAAGAAGTTGCATCTGCACTTTTTCCAGAAGGCGGTAAAAATCCTTTCGATGAATCTTTCGTCCTGCGTCGGCCGAAAGGCTTTTACACTCCACTTCCCCAGAGACCCGTTCGTTTGAAAAATGAAGGTCGTACTGGGCCGTTCCCTCTAGGTCGGAAAACTCGACTTCGTTTCCCTGATTAAAGAGCCGCCGGGCCATGTCCATTTCCAAATACAGGGCGGCGAAGCCGGTCTCTGCAGTAAGCGCTGACCGGAGGCGGCCTTGCAGGGTTCTCTGGCCCCGCGGTGAAAGGCGTTGGAAAACCTCGACCACCATCCCGGCAAATTGTAGAACAGCGAAGTCCTCTGGCATCGCTGGAACGTCAAGGTCTCTAAGCGCCGCCACGGCATCGGCTTGTTCACTCAAGAAAATTTCCAGCCAGTGATAGTCGGAAACTATCTTGACCTGCGCCTCCGACCGCCGCGTGTCCTGCACGAGCTGTCGCCTTCGTTTCTCCCACGCCTCCGCACCGGCGAGCGCCAAGAAGCGCCCGAGATACGGGGTGAGTTTCGCACTTTCATTAGGGAGCACAATCCGCACGTAATCGACCCGCCCTAGTACAATGGCACAAGGTGGTGGTGTGATGTAATTTCACAGCCTAAGTTTGCTGCCTAACGCGAACGAAGGTCGCGATCTACGGTTGGAGGAAACGGTTCTGAATCCGTTTGCTGGACCGCAGAGCGACGCGGCAATGTTTGAGACGAGCGCAGCGTATCGGGATCGATCGGATTGCGACCATGAACGAGGATGTCCTTTTGCGATTGGCGATTTCCAAGCAATATGCTCATTACTCCAACTTTGCGGGAACGCCGAGGGAGGCCGTAGCCAACGGCTACTCCGCCGTCGATGCCATGCTTGACATAGCGTGATCGGACGCTGGTCAGTTTGTTCTACGCAGCGCAACCGGACTGGAGATAGGCATGCCGAAGTCGTCGCGCGAGACCGCCCGAAAGCATCATTACGTCCCGGAGATGTACCTTTCGGGCTTCGTCGGCCGAAAGGAGCGATGCTTCGGCGTCGATGCGAAGGAGCGAAGGCCGTTCAAGTCACGACCAAAGGGCATTGCCGCGCAACGAGACTTTAATCTGATTGAGGCACCGGGCGTGCCGCCGGATGCTCTAGAGAAAGAGCTGTCGAGTCTTGAGAGCGTGCTGGCACCCGGCATCAAGCGGGTCAGGGAAACAGCGAGCTTCGGAACGGAAGGCAAGGACCGCGAGGACATCATCAATCTGGTCACTCTGCTCGCCGTGCGGAATCCCAGAACGCGGGACGACATGCAGAGACTGTACACAGAGATTTTCCGCGCGATGCTTGCGGCGCCATTCGAGGATAAGGCGAAATGGGAGGCCGTCGTCGAAGCAATGAGGGCCGCGGGGAAATGGCCGGAGGATGAGCCGAGCGATTTTGAGGGCTACAAGAAATTCGTCGAAGACAACCTCGACAAGGTCAAAGCCCACCAGAACTTCAGTTTGGAGATGGAGCTAGAGGCGCTCGAGACGCTGTATTGGTACTTTGATGCGCGCAAATGGCGGATCCTGAAGGCGAAGGAAGGCAGCGGTGGTTTCGTGACTACGGATCATCCTGTCTGCATTCGCTGCCCCGGTAGCTTGAATTACGGCGCGCAATTCGCACCCGGTTTGAGTCTGAGCGACGGCGACGTTCTCTTTCCGCTTTCTTCCAACGTAGCACTAGTGGGGCGAATGGACGGCGAAGAGGATGTAATCGAGCTCGATGATAGGGGAGTCGCCGACTTTAACGCGACTGTCATGGGCTACGCCATGAAGCAGATCTACGCAGCCGATGATCAATATAGCTATACACGACCAGCGGGGAAGCCGCTCGGAAAAGGCTGCACTTTGCTCCAAGACCCCAATCTGAAGGTCCGTGAGGGCTAGCTAGCATGTCCGACGAGAACCAGCATTGGGTGCCAAAATTCCTGGTCAAGAATTTTGCCGACCACGACGGGCGGGTATTTTGCCTCGATATCCATACCGATCAGATCACCAAGCCAGCCCCACGACAGGCTGCGTCCGAGAAAGGCTTCAATGACTTTGAGGTCGATGGCGAAACCATATCCTTCGAGGACCGGCTTGAGAAAATCGAGACGCAAGCCGCGCCAATCCTGAAGCGCATGATTGACGAGCGCCAATTGACGACCCTCACCGCAGAGGACCGCCGCCGGGTCGCGGCGTTCGTCGCAGCGCAGAGCTTTCGGACGAAGGCATTCTACGACGGCCTCTCCGCCAAGATGGACCGGAAAACCTTCGCTGGAAAGTTCTCGCTGCTGTTCGACGGTATCGCAATAGTCGCTGCCGAAATAGCGCGTCGGCATTGGGCTTTGATGATCGCGAGCGGCGACGACGGATTCTATCTTGGTGACAACCCCGCCGTACTTCAACGCACGGATAATCCAAGGGATGGAAGCCAACTCGGATTTGACGTCGCCGGGGTCGAGGCCTTTTTGCCGCTGGCACCGCATTGCGCGCTCTACATGCCATGCCGCACCATCAGCGAGGAACGCATAGAACGTTATCATGCGGCGCTTGATCTTCATCGCGTGGTGCGTTCCGCAGCCCTTCGCGGGCAGCCCGGAGGCGCATACGAATTGCGATTGGCCCAACTTGTGATCACCCGGCTTGATCCACTCTATCAAGCCATGACGACGGGCTTGGCGCTACCGGCCCACCCGGAGCACGTCGAGAACCTAAACTACCTCGAATGCAGTTGGGCCCACTCAGCGGTCTATTCGAACCGCCGGGACTTCGCTTTCGCGCGGCGTGTCTTTCGTGAAAATCCCCATTACCGCGAGGTGCCGACGACCTCGCTAATCGATATGATCGCGCTCGTCCGGGACCAGACCGATGCGCCCTGACCTCCTCGAAGCCCAAGCAAGCATCGACTGGCCGTTCTCCCAGTTTCTCAATTTTAACGATCGCCTGGAAGCGTGGCTGAAGGCTAGCGTGCGCATCGAAATCAGGGACGTGCCACCGCCTGCCACGCATAATCCGATCGTCGCCGTCGAAGCGGAACTGCTGCCCTTGGCCTTTAGCGTCGAGGCTGGCGCGTACATCAACGCTATTCGTAGCAGCCTCGATATTCTGGCGATGGCTCTGGTACGCCGACACAGCCTTACGATCCCGGAAGACAAAGTAAGCTTCCCGTTCTTCCGGAGCAAAGAAGCGTTCGAAAAGCAGAAGGGCGGATTGCTCCTGCAACATTTGCCCGCGCCGGACCGCGGGCTCATCGAGAATTTGAAGCCTTATCCCGAGGGAAATCCTGACCTGTGGGCTCTCCACAATCTCGATATTCTGCGCAAACACCGGCGGCTGCTCGATGTTCGAATTCAGCCGATCCATATGTCCATGGCCGACTCCTTGAAACCGGATGACTTCGTGTCACTCGCGACAGGCATCATTCAGGTCAACGATGAAACCGTGCTCGGGTTGCTGCGCAAAGGCGTTCCCGAACCCGCGGTTCAATCCCAATTCTATGTGGCCCTAAGCGAGCAAACTTTTATCAAACGCCGTCCGGTCCTTGCCACGCTCGTCCATCTTTCCGATATGGCGAGCGGCGTCATAAGGCTGTTCGACCGTTGAACCTGGCGCTCCTTAGTTGTCGAGATCAAGAAAACTCGGGTTCCCGCTAGACGCGAGATAACTCACGATTTCCTTCACCGCTGTCGCCGTCCGGGGCGCCGAACTGGCTTTTCCCGCTACCAGAATCGCTCGGAGGGACTGATCCTGTGCTGCAAAAATATAGGCCTCGACCTTCGGCTCCCTAACCAGCAAGCTCGTCACCTCGACGACCTTCTCGATATGCTCCGGTAGGAGCTTAGCGAGATTATCAATCACGCCAAACGCATCATTTGGAGCGAACCCGGCGTTCAACATCAGCAGCAATTGATCCGTGAGCCAGAGCCGGTCCACGTCCCAGAGGAAAAACTGGCCAAGCGTGCCGAGCTCACGCCGGTAGGGCTCGGGGTCACCGGACAGCGTCGCGGCTTGGAGTCGTCCCTGCCAATACGCCATCGCGCGTTCCCGATAGCCGTTCGTGAACACCATGTGCCGCCCTATGAACCACATCGCATGACGACGCAAAGGCACGGGGGCCGTATCCCAAAACTGCCGCAACAGGTCATCGGGTAACCTCTCCACCAGGTAAAGAATCATCAAGAACTCGACGAGGCGATTGCCGGCGTCCTCGTAACCGGGCGGCGCATCGTCCCTGCCAAGGAGTGCGACGTGGGCGGCGTAGTAGGAATGAAGCTGGTCCACAAGGTCGCCAACCGGCTGTTGGTCGTTTCGTAAATGGCCGAGCCATGCCGAGGCGACAAGGTCGATGTCGCCCGCCGGAAACAGATTGACGATTTGCTCCCGGAGCCAAGTTTCGCCGAAGTGAAACAACCAGGTCAGGTACCGCCCAAGCACGGCGCGCGGCAACCAACCCGCGGACGAGCGATCCGCAAGCTCCCCTTCTAGAATCAAACGAAGCTCGGGCGAATGCGCCAGCGCCTCGCGCGGCGCCCGGCCGATGACGCTTGAAGGGTCTTTGCTTTGCCAGAACACGAGCAGCATGCAAAGATTCAGCGCGGCTCCCCGCGCGGTCTGTATCGCGGCGACGTAAGGATACTTGCGATCCCCGCGCTGGGTTTCCGTCGGCGGAGGCAGGCCTGCCGTTCGATGATACAGAGCAAACACGAGCGACTGGACGAGCGGCGCATGGACGAAGGCGACACCACTCGCGCCACGCGACAGCGCCGACGCTAGCCATCCAACAGCGGCTTGCAACGTCCACGACCAATCCGGATCGTCCCCCGGAACGGCGGCCGCTTCGCCCGGCGGCGAGAGATGGGCGAACTCGGCCTGCGATGTGCCGTTCCAGCTGATGACCACCGCGCCATAGCCGACGACCGCCAAACCGATCAGCCAGAACGGCGTGTCGGGCTCCAGCAAGCCGACGGCGATGCAGCCCAACGTCATGGCGATGCC
>Ga0137403_10005270_pt1 | contig 15026 bp, 8 predicted proteins | sample CZOMad2_1_16fung_FD_122057 | JGI IMG/M metagenome (GOLD analysis project Ga0137403, IMG submission 122057) | Vadose zone soil fungal communities from Angelo Coast Range Reserve, California, USA - CZOMad2_1_16fungal (Hybrid Assembly) | ecosystem: Environmental > Terrestrial > Soil > Vadose zone... | reverse complement strand
CCGCCACCGCCGCGGATCGCCCAGAACAGGTCCGGATTGACGTCGCTGCTGGCCCGCACGATATCGCCGGTTGCGGTCACCACTTCGGCGGACAGCAGGTTGTCGATGGTGAGGCCGAGCCGGCGGCTCAGCCACCCGAACCCGCCGCCCAGCGTCAGTCCCGCGACCCCGGTCGTGGAGTTGATCCCTAACGGCGTCGCCAGGCCGAAGGCCTGGGCCTCCCGATCGAAGTCGGCCAAGGTCGCGCCGCCCTCGACCCGGGCGGTCTTGGCGTCCTGGTCAACCTGGACCGCCTTCATCTGGGAGAGATCGATCAGAAGCCCGCCCTCGCACACTGCGTTACCCGCGATGTTGTGCCCGCCCCCGCGCACGGCCAGGACCAGGTTGTGCTCCCGGGCGAACCGCACGACGAGCGCTACGTCGGCCGCGCTGGTACAGCGCGCGATCAGCGCCGGCCGGCGGTCGATCATGGCGTTCCAGATCGTGCGGGCCTCGTCGTAGGCCGGCGAGTCCGGCGTGAGGAGAGGGCCCTGCAGACTCGATCGAAGCTGCTCGACGGCGGCCGAAGCGACCTCACTCCGCGAGCCGTCGGACGCGTTTATCGCGACACCCATGGATTGCCCCCGTTTTCGGTTTGCTGCCGGTCAGAAACGAGACTGCACCCGGACGCCATTGTGCATCGTCGGCGCAGATCTGTCCAGAAGGGTATGAAGCGGCGCCGCCCGCCGGCATCGGCGGGCGGCGCTTACTTCGGTCGGATGTCGGGGACGACGGGTGTAGGCCGGCGACTGACAGCGCGGGATTCCGGGTTTCAGGCCACGGCCCGGGCCGGCCGCGCGAGCAGCTCGTCCATCTTGGAGGCGGGCATCGCGGCGGCGAAGTAGTGCCCCTGACCCAGCTCGCAGCCGAGCTCGAGCAGTGCGACCCGCTGCTCAGCCAGCTCCACGCCTTCGGCGATGGTGCGGAGCTTGAGCGTGTCGCTCAAGCCTACGATCGCGCGCGCGATCGCGGAGCTGTCCGCTCCCTGGCCGACATCGTCCACGAACGGCTTGGCGATCTTGAGGATGTCGATCGGGAAGCGGCGCAGATAACCCAGCGACGAGTACCCGGTGCCGAAATCGTCGATCGCGAGCTGGATCCCCAGCGCCTTGAGCTCGAGCAACCGCTCCGACGCGGCGGCAGTCTGCTGCATCAGGACGCTTTCGGTGATCTCGAGCACGACCGCCTGCGGGTCCACGCCCGACGCGGCCAGCGCTTTCCGCGTCGCTTCGACGACGTCCCGCTCCTGCAGCTGGCGGCCCGAGATGTTGACCGCGATCGAGAGGTCGAGCTCGGGGTGCGCCGCCCGCCACACCGCGATCTGACAACAGGCGGCGCGCAGGACCCACGCCCCCAGCGTGACGATCAGCCCGGTCTCCTCGGCCAGCGGAACGAACTGATCGGGGAGCAGCAGGCCCTGGCGCGGGTGGTCCCAGCGGACCAGCGCCTCGACCCCGCGCACGACGCCGGTCCGCAGATCCACGATCGGCTGATAGTGCAGGAAGAGCTGGTCGCTGTCCAAGGCGCTCCGCAGCGCCGTTTCCAGCTCGAGCCGCTCCCGGATGTCGGTGTACATGTGCGCCTGATAGGTCTCCGAGCGGCCCTTGCCTCGGCGCTTGGCCGTGTACATCGCCACGTCCGCGTTCCGCAGCAGGTCGTCGGCCGATTCGCCACCGCTGGTGACGGCGACGCCGATGCTCGCGTTGACCTGCACCTCGGTGCCGCCCAGCATGAACGGCTGCGCCATTGCCGACACCAGCCGATCCACCATGGCCGCCTGTCCGTCCGGGCCGGGTGAGTCCTCCACCAGGATCGCGAACTCGTCGCCGCCCAGCCGCGCGATGGTGTCGGTGGCCCGGGCGCACGACCGGAACCGCTCCGCCGCCGCCGTCAGGAGCCGGTCGCCTTCGGCGTGACCCAGGCTGTCGTTCACCTTTTTGAAATCGTCCAGGTCGAGGAACAGGACCGTGATCGCGTGGCCGTGGCGCCGCGCCAGCGCCAGCGCGTGGCTCACCCGGTCGCGGAACAGGGCCCGATTCGCCAGGCCGGTGAGCGGATCGTGGAACGCCTGGTGGAGCAGCTGCTGCTCGAGCCGCTTCCGCTCGCTCACGTCGCGGGTGTTGAGCACGATTCCGCGCACGGCCGGCTCGTCCAGCAGGTTGGTCGCGATGATCTCCGCGTGCAGCACGGCGCCGTCCGGCTGACGGAAGCGCCACTCGACCGGAGGGGTCACCCCGGCGAGCTGTCCCGCCTCCCGGCAGAAGGTCCGGGCCCGGTCCCGGTCATCGGGGTGCAGCAGCTCGAACAGCGCGCGCTCCGCCAATGCCTCGGGCTCGTAACCCAGCACCCGCGAGACCGAGGGGCTCACGAACCGAATCGCGCCGTCCGGCCGGATCACGATGATCACGTCGGAGGAGTGCTGCACCAGCGACCGGAAGCGTACTTCGTTCTGGCGCGCCGCCGTCTCCGCCAGCAAGCGCACGTTCTCCCGCACGGCGAGCACCTGGCGCGCTACCACCAGCGCCGTGATCAGCACGGCTCCGACCGCGAGCCCGCTGATCGGATCGGTCCACGGGCGCGAGACCGCGGCGACCAGGAGACCGTAGGCCGTCGCCAGTGCGAGATAGGGAAGCGGGCTCAGCGGTTGACCGCGCGGCCGTTGCTCGATGGAGGCGCTGGTGCCCGGCACCGGGTGGCGATAGTAGTACTCGGCGCTGGCAATGAGCAGCAGGTAGGTGAGCAGGTACACCGCGTCGGTCCACCCCGCGCTGCGGCCGCCGGTCTGTAGCAGCACGAGGTCGAACGTCAGATCGGCCACGATGCTCACCACCACCCCGGCGACCAGCAGGCCGAACGCGCGGCGGTTCCCGTCCAGCGGGCCCCGCAGCGCCACCGTCGTGACGCCCAGCAGCAGCAGCAGGCTCACCAGCGGATAGGCGAACGCCAGCACGGTGACCACGACGCTGCCGCCCTCGGCGGCCCAAGTCGGGCGGAAGCTGTAATACCAGATCGCGACGCCGCCGCCCAGCAGCACCATCGCCGCGTCGAGCGCGAACTTCCATCGCTCGAGCCGGGTACGCCGGGTGAGCGGGAAGGAGAGCAGGGCGGCCAGGATGAGAAGACTGTCGGCCAGGTAGAACGGATCGGCCCACGAGACGGAAGGGTTGTCGCCGAGCGCGGTGAGGTAGTACACCGAGACAGCGTTGCCGAACAACACGCAGAGGCAGCCGAGTGTCAGAAACCGGAGGGCCCGGCGGACGCTGGGGTCGAGCACGGGATTGCGGGAGGCGAGCCCGTTGAGCACGACGCACGCCAGGTTGAGCGGCATGAACCCGACGGTGCCCACCAGATCCCGCAGGCCGGCGCTCCCGATGCCGGTCCGCTCCCACCACAGGTAGGCCAGCGCGTAGCCCGCGGTGACGGCGGTGACCGCGCCGGGCCATGGTGGCACCTGGCCGCGGGTTTCGCCGCTTCCGGCCGAACGGGTCGCATTATGCAACTGGCGCGTCACGACACCTGACTGGTTTTGGGGGCGGGGGATGCTGGAGGCAATCCTAATGCCTGGGCCGGGTCCGGCTAGGGCCTAGTGCGCCGCCGCCCTGGGCTCGAGCCCGGCCTGCCGGCGATGGATAGCCTCGAGCGTCGCCAGCGTGTCCGCCTCCGCCGCCCCCTTGTCCGGGCGATAGCGCTTGACCCGGGCGAACCGCAGCGCCAGCCCGCCGGGGTACTGCGGGCTTGCCTGCACGTCGTTGAACGCGACCTCGACCACCAGCTCGGGGCGCACGTACACCGTGTACTCGTCCCGCGCGACCTCGAGCTCGAGCAGCCGGGTCGTTTGCCAGGCGAGCATCTCGTCCGTCATTCCCTTGAATGTCTTCCCCAGCATCACGAACCCGCCGCCGACCGGGTCCCGGGCGCCGAGGTGGAGGTTGCTCAGCCAGCCCTGACGGCGCCCATGGCCCCACTCTGCAGCCAGCACGACGAGATCCAGCGTCTGGGTCGGTTTGACCTTGAGCCAACGACTCCCCCGCCGGCCGGCCTCGTACGGCGCCTCGAGGTCCTTGGCCATGATGCCTTCGTGTCCGCGCGCGAGCGCGGCTCGCAGAAATTCGCCGGCTTGAGTGGCGGAGCCGGTCACGATGCGCGGCATGACCAAGGCCGGCCCCACCGCCTCGCTCAACGCGGCGGCCCGACCCGCCAGCGGCTCGTCCAGCAACGCGGCCCCATCGAGATAGAGGAGGTCGAAGAAGAACGGCGTGAGGGGCAGCTCGCGCAGGAGCCGCTCCACGTCGAGCTTCCGGCCGAACCGGCGCATCGTGATCTGAAATGGGTGGGGCGTGCCGCCGGGCCGGAGCGCCACCGCCTCGCCGTCGAGGATCAGCTCGCGGGCGGGGAGCGCGCGCACCGCCTCGACCAGCTCGGGGACCGCGCCGGTGACCTCGTTGAGGCGGCGGGAGAAGACCCGCACGTCGTCGCCGCTCTTGTGCACCTGGATCCGGGCGCCGTCCACCTTGTACTCCAGCGCGGCCTCGCCCAGCGCCGACAACGCGCCTGCTTCGTCCTCGGCCGTCTCGGCCAGCATCGGCAACACCGGACGGAAGAGCTGCACCGAGAAGCGGGACAATCCGCTCGCCCCCTCGGTCAGCGCTGCTTTGGCCACCGTGGGGAGATCGCCGACCATCATGAGCGCGCGGCGGACATCCTCCAACTGAACCGCCGCGGCGCGCGCGACGGCGTCCGCGACCAGGCCTTCGAGCGCCCCCTGCCGCAGCTCGCCCATAACGAGCCGGGCCAGGAAGCGCTGCTCGTCACGGGTCGCGCGTGCCAGCAGGTCCTTGAGGAGCCGCTGCTTCTCGTCGGCCGAGCCCTTGCCCGCGGCCTGCGCGATTCGATCGAACCCGGCGTCCACGTCGGCGAGGTTGAGCGACGATGAGTCGGCCGCCACGTCCGCCGCGCTGGCTCGCAGAGTCGCCCAGCCGACGCCGAGCCGCTCCTGCCGGAGGGATCCGCAGAGGTACGCCGTGGCCGTCTCGATCTCTTCCGGCGGTGCGGTCACCAGCAATGCGGCCAACAGGCGGACCTTCTCCAGTCGCCCGCTTGCCTCGGCCACGCGCCGGGACGTCTCGACCAGCAATTCGAGTTTCACGGGTCCGCGCCTCGCTCCTCGAGCCGTGACCCGGGAAACGTAAGGTGGTGGGCTCGGACCGGTCCGCTTACGCGTCGACCTGAACGTCTCCGCGGACTCTGGCCTGGCAGGCCAGGATGTAACCCTCCGCCTTATCCTGCTGGCTGAGCGCGTCCTCCACGGCCATGGTCACGTTCCCGGAAACCAGCCTGACGCGGCAGGAGGCGCAGGTTCCCGAGCGGCAGGCGTTATCGATCGATACGCCGACTTCGTCGGCCACGTCGAGGATCGTCGCATCCACCGGAACCGGAGCCGTCGTCTCTGAGGCCTGAAATACCACGTGGCCGGCGATTGCGGTGGATGACGCTCGCTTCGCCGCGGGATCGCGCGTGATGGTGCCGAACGCCTCGGTCCTGACCTGGGTCTCCGGTGCCCCCAGCCCGAGGAGCGCGGTCTTGACCGCATCCATCATCGATGGCGGGCCGCAGACATGCGCCCTCCGGCTCGCGATGTCCTGCACCGTCGACGCCAGCAGAGCGGCGTCGATGTGGCCCCGGATGCCGGACCACGCGTCGTCTCCCGGCTTGCTGATGGCGACGGTGACGTTGAGACCAGCGTTGCGGGCTTTCAGATCCTCGAGCTCCTTCCGAAAGATGAAATCGCGCGGGGCCCGGAAGCCGAGAATGAGCCAGACCCTCCCTGACCAACCGGTGTCCGTGAGATAGCGCGTCACGCTCATCATGGGCGTGATGCCCACGCCCGCGCCGATGAGGACCACGCTGTCCGCCTGTTCCCCGGTGAAGATGAAGGTCCCGTTGGGGGCCTCGATCTCCACCTCGTCACCTACCTGGAGTTCATCATGCAGCCAGCGCGACACCAGGCCCTGCGCCTCGCGTTTGACCGTGATTTCGATCCGGTCGCGCCAGGTGGGCGTCGACGCGATCGTGTAGGAGCGCTTGATCGGGATACCTCGCGGCGCCAGATGGAGCGTCAGGAACTGTCCGGGCAGGTAGTCGAAAGGGATGGGGCCGCCGTCCCGCGGCCTGAAGCGGAACGTCCTTACCTCGGGCGTGAGGTCCTCTATGTCGGCGAGCTTGAGTTTGCCGAGCCAGCGGATCTTGCCCGTGGCCGGGTCATTCTTCTGATAGGGGAGTCCTCCGGGTCGAAGCGCTGACGACGGCTGGCGGATCTCGACCTGCTCATGCCGTGGGCCGGCGCTCGGAAAGCACTTGCCGAATGCGAGCAGCAGCTTCGGGTTGCCCTTCAAGCGGACCTTTCTCGCGATCACTGCCGGTATCAGGCTCCGCTCCTTCGCCAGAAAGCCGAGCCAGGTCTTCGCGTCTGCCGTGACGTGGACGTCCGCCTTGCCGACAAGGCCGTCGGTCACTTCGAGCGTTCGATTCTGGATCCTGATCGTCGCTTCGCGTTCTTCGGCGCCCGTAAAGGTGAAGTGGACGGTGGCATCGAGCCCGCGCGACTGGTTTGGCTGGAAGACGTAGGGCATGAGGTTGAGCAACCCGGCAATCGAGCGCGGCCTGAGGCCACTGCCGACGGGCTTCACCGTCTTGTTCTTGAACTTTCGCCGGGCGATCGCTTCGGCGTCGGAGCCCGGCACTACGTAGACGGGTTCGGCCCGCTCCTGCAGCGGCTTCACGACCTCCTGCAGGTGCCGCTGCTTGTCCTGCAGATAGGAGCCGATGACATCTTCGCCGGCCGGACACACGGCCATACAGTAGGCAGACTTGTAGTTGGCCCCATGGCTGAGGCTTTGCCACATGGACGCGGTTTCGGCGTCGCTGATGCGCCGGCGATAATCGAACGCATCGTGCGCATCGGCCACCTGCTCGACCCAATCGGAGAAGCCGCCCAGGAACTCGCGATAGTTATGGGTGAAGCAGGAGGAGAAGTTGAACGAGCCCTCCGGTCCGATCGCCCCGACCGGACAAGCGGCCACGCACAGCTTGCATTCGAGGCAGGGGTTGTACTCGATCGGGCGGTTGTAGTCGCTCGCCTCACAGCCGATCAGCACGGTGCCCAACAGGACGAAATTCCCAAATTGTGGATGAATCAGGTTGCGGTGAATCCCCATGTGACCGAGCCCGGCCTCGACGGCGACCGGCTTATGCGAGACGACCCAGATGGGGCCGCTGCCGGACTGATACATCTCCATGGGGAAGCCCATCGACGGATTGACCGCCCGGACGCCGCGGCCCTCGAGGGCGGTCACGATGGCAGCGGTGACCTCGGTGACTTCATCACCCGCGCGATGAAACTCGAGGTTGGCCACCGACCGCGGCGCCCCGCGCAGGGGCTCGCGCGCCATCCGAACCACCAGGCTCAGCAGCGATTTGGTCCAGGGATAGTTCCTGAGAATCTCGTCGCGTTGTAAGTCGAGCCCGGGACGCGCAATCTCGACCAGGCCGGCATCATCCGCTCCGCAATCCAAAGCGAGCTGCCGCAGCCAGGCCCCGTCGAGCACCGGCTCCGCGGCTGGCCGGTCTTCGGTTCCCGCCCGCTTACCGGAAAGCCGGCGAACCGTTGGGTGATCTTCCAGCTTCATTGCCGCGACCTCCACGAATCAATCGACTCAGCCCCCAGCCACCTTTCCCACGATCATGCGCTGCATTGGGCGGGGCATCAGACGGTCGAGGAACACCGTAGCCTTGTTGAGGAAGCCGGGAACCACGGTCGCTCTGCGGTGCAACATGGCCCGCACGCCGACCGTGGCGACACGGCGAGGGCTCAGAATCATCATCTTCAGCAGGGGCGAGACCCTCTGACCGGCAACCTCCACGAAGGAGGTCCGCGACGTCCCCGGGCACAATGCGGTCACTACGACGCCATGAGGCTCCAGTTCCTGATGCAGCGCTTCTCCCAACAGAAGGACATACGCCTTCGTCGCCGCATAGGCGGCAAAACCGGGAACGGCTTGATATCCGAGAAGGCTGGCGATCAAGAGGACGTGACCGCTTCGACGCTTCACCATATCGCGTGCGAAGACATGCGTGAGCTCCGTCACCGAGACCATGTTCAGCCGCAGCATGTCGGTGATTCGATCCAGCGGTTGATCGAGGAATGCGCCGGACAGGCCGTAGCCGGCGTTGTTCACCAGGATATCGACCGGAATCCCACGCGCGTCGAGGCGGGATTTGAGGGCGACGCCCACTCCCGCCTGGGACAGGTCCATTCCTTCTACGATGACTTGCACCGAATGCCTCCGCCGAAGGTCCTCCGCCAGCTTCTCCATCGGCTCGGTGCGGCGTGCGACCAGGACGAGATTCGCCCGGCGCTCTGCGAGAAGCGTGGCAAACTCAACGCCGAATCCACTCGACGCCCCAGTCACCAGTGCCCATTTGTTGCTTAGGTCTTCCATGCGTTCTCTCCAAGATTCAAATGAAGAGGTCCCGGCTCAGCCCCGAGGTCAGATGTATATACAGCTATCTGGTCTGTCAAGCGAGGCCGGTCGCACTTGCTCTGGGGGACTACCTGCACCAGCATTGATCCATGCCATCATCGAACCACGGGGTCGGCGGCGGCCTCCCCTCGCTGGGCTGCGCCTGCGCCAACCTCCGTCGCGCCGGCCGCGCCGTGACCCAGCTGTACGACGAGGCCCTCCGCCCCGAGGGGCTGCGAACCACCCAGTTCACCTTGCTGCAGGTGCTCGCCCGGGCGGGTTCGGTCACCCAGGGCGTGCTGGCGGACATCATGGCCGCCGACAGCACCACCCTGAGCCGCACCCTCAAGCCGCTGCAAGCGGCGCGCTGGATTCGGAGCTTTCCGGGAGGGGACCGCCGGGAGCGGCACCTCGAGCTGACTCCTGCCGGACGGCGGGTGCTCGAGCGGGCGACGCCCGCTTGGGACTCCGTGCAGCGGCGGCTACGCGAGCGGCTGGGCCAGCGCGACTGGCGCGCGCTGGAAGGCCTCGCGACCAGGACGGTCCAGGCCGCCCGTCAGGCGTAAGGTCAGTCCCGAGGCCGGCGCCAGACCGTCCCGCGCCGCTCGTATTCCAGGTGGCGCTCCAGCTCGAGCGCCAGGGAGGCGCCCGCCTCGCGCTCCACCAGCCAGAGCGCCAGGTCGAGCCCCGAGGTGATCCCACCCGCGGTAATCAGGTCGCCGTCGTCCACTACCCGGGCATCGACCAGCACCGCCCCGCTCGCGCGGAGCGCCTCGCAGGCGACGTGATGGGTCGTGGCATGGCGGCCCTGGGTCAGCCCCGCCGCGGCCAGCAACATGGCGCCGGTACAGACCGACGCCACCGCCGCGCCGCCGGCGTAGATGCGGCCGATGGCTCGGGGAAGCGCCCCGCGCTCGGCCTCCACCCGCGCGCCGACCGGCGATGAGCGGTCGGCCCAGCGCCCGCCGGGCACCACCAGAAGATCCAATCGCTCGGCCAACGCCGCGGTCGCACGCACAGCGAGGCCCTGCGAGCCCACCACCTCGCGGGCGCCCTCCAGATGCGCCAGCTCCACCTCGAATGGGGCACCTCGCTTGGCCGCGGCGACCAGCACCTCGTAGGGGGCCACCGCGTCGAGCTCGTCGAAACCGTCGTAGAGGACGATCTGGGTTCTCATCGTTGATCTCCTGGCTTTCCATCCGGTCCCCACGTTGACAAACGTCCCCCGCGTGGTCGATGTTGCAGCCCACCCTCTCTCTGCCCATGCCAAAAGACTTACCAGGCGGTCGGTCGCCCGACGTCTGGGGGCCACGCCGCAGACTGGCCTACCTCGTCCGGCTGGCGCTTCTATCCGGCGCCTACTACCTCGCCGCTCGGCTGGGCCTCCGATACGCCTCCATAGGCGAGAGCATCTCGCTGGTCTGGCCTCCGACCGGCATCGCCTTCGCCGCGCTGGTCCTGCTGGGCTACCGGTACTGGCCCGGCGTCGCGCTCGGCGCCTTTCTCGCCAACGCCGGCACCGCAATCCCCCTCGCCGCCGCCGGGGGGATCGCGGTGGGCAACACCCTCGAGGCGCTGCTGGCGGCCTACCTGTTCCGGGCCGCCGGCGGGGCGCGGCCGCAGCTGGATCTGCTGCCCCAGGTGCGCGCCCTGATTCTTGCCGCCGCGCCCTTGGGCGCGGCGGCGAGCGCGATCATCGGCGTCGGCAGCCTCGCCAGCGCGGGAGCGCTCACGGCGCCCGTGCCGGTCGCGCTCGCCGTGTGGTGGGCCGGCGACCTCCTCGGCGCCCTGGTGGTGGCGCCGGTGTTGCTTGCGTCGGTCGCGCCCCGCCCGATAGCCAGCAACCGTGGCGTCATCGAGCTGGCCGCTCTCTGCCTGGGCGCGGTGGCCGGGGCGGAGCTGGTGCTCGGCGAACCGGTTCGCATCGCGCTCCTCCGGCGTCTCGAGTATCCGTATCTGCTGTTCCCCGTCGTCGTATGGGCGGCGCTCCGATTCGGGGCTCGGGGTGCGTCGCTGCTGACCCTCACGGTCGCGGTCGTGGCTGTGTGGCACACCGCGCACGGGGGCGGCCCGTTCATCACTCCAAGTGTCCTGGAAACCCAGTTTGCCATCACGCTATATGTGGCCGCGGTCGCGGTCACCGGCCTGGGGCTGGCCGCGGCCGTTCAGTGGGAGCGGGCCCAGGCCACCGGGGCGCTCAAGCAGAGCGAGGAGCGACTCCGGCTCGCGCTCGACGCGGCGCGAACGGGTATCTGGTTCTGGTCGGTGGACAACAACAGCGTCACCTGGGACGGGAATCTGCGGCAGCTCTTCGCACTTGCTCCTGAGGAGCGAATAGCGACCTACCAGGATTTTCTCCAGCGGGTGTACCCGGAAGACCGGGACCTGGTGGACGAGTCGGTGCGCAAGGCGCTCGCGGAGGGCGGCGACGCCGACTACGAGTTCCGGATTGCTTTGCCGGACGGCGAGATTCGCTGGATCGCCAGCCGGAGCGAGGTCGGCCGGGATGAGACCGGCCGGGCGCGCTATATGACCGGGGTGTGCCTGGACGCCACCCCTCGGCGCCTCGCCGAAGAGCGGTTGCGCCGAGCCCATCGCATGGAGTCGGTGGGCCGGCTGGCCGGCGGGGTCGCCCATGAAGCCAACAACCAGATGACCGTCGTCCTGGGCGCGGCCCGGCTGGTCCTCGGCCGGCCGGATCTTGCGGACGACGTGCGCGCCGACCTCGAGTACATCCGGAGGGCGGCGGAGCGGACCGCGGCCGTCACCGCGCAGCTGCTGGCGTACAGTCGCCAGCAGTTCATGCGGCCTGAGGTGCTCGACGTAAACGCCCTGGTACAGGGGTGGGAGCCGGTGCTCCGGCGCATCATGGGTGAAGACTGCCTGGTCTGGCTCCGGCTGGGAGCCGACGTGGGGCGGGTCAAGGTGGACCCCGGCCAACTCGAGCAGGTGTTGCTCAACCTCGCCTTGAATGCTCGAGACGCGATGTCTCACGGCGGCAGTCTCACGCTGGAGAGCTATCGGACAGACCTCACACCCGGCTATGCCCGGCTCAAGCCGGAAGCGGACATCAGGCCCGGTCCCTACGTGGTCCTGGCCCTGACCGACACGGGACATGGGATGGACCGGCTGACCGCGAGCCGGATATTCGAGCCCTTCTTCACCACCAAGGAGCCCGGCCAGGGCACCGGGCTCGGTCTCTCGACGGTGTACGGGATCGTCAAGCAATCGGATGGCTACGTGTGGGTCTACAGCGAGCCGGGTCGCGGCTCCACGTTCAGGGTGTACCTGCCTTCCACCAGCGAGCGGCCCACGCCGGCGGAAGAGCCTGAACTGATCCCGCCCGCCTCGGTAGCGGGAGAGCGCATCCTCGTCGTCGAGGACGACGAGGCGGTCCGGCAGATCGCCCGGCGTGCGCTGGAAGAAGCCGGCTACGAGGTGCTCGTGGCGGAAAGCGGACACGATGCGCTGGAGCTGGTGCAGGAGACTGGCCGGCCGGTTCGCCTGGCCCTCATTGACATGGTACTCCCCGGCATGAGCGGCCCCGAGCTCGCTCTCGAGATGGCAACGCGCGCTCCGGGAACCCGGGTCATCTTTACCTCGGGCTATCCCGATGGCGAAATCCGGCGCCGCGGCCTGCTGGCGGCCGCAGCCACCTTCATTCAAAAGCCGTTCACGCCCGAGGCGCTGGTGCGGACGGTGCAGCAGGAGCTGGACCCGGGCCCAGCCCCTGCCACGGAAGTCTCCTAAGCCGTCTGGGTCAGCTGTTGCTGCAGTTTCTGCGCGTGATCCAGGTGTTGTTGCACGACCGGGGTAGCCTGCTCGATCAACTTTCGAATCCGGTCGTTCTGGGTGGACCGGTGCGCCTGGTCCAGCAGGTCCTTCACCGCCTGATGCGCGCTGACTTCCTTCTCTATATAGGTGCGATCGAATTCCGCGCCCTTCGGGGTGGCTTGCAGGGCGTTGGTCTCATCCTGGGCCGCCGAGGCCAACGGATCGTTGGCCGGCGCCGCTGGAGTGATCTTGAGCTCCTTGGCCAGCTTCTCACCGGCGCTCCGCAGCCGGTGGTGATCCTTCATCATCTCCCTCGCGAACGTCTTCACGCCGGCGCTGGTGCCCTTCTTGGCCGCGACCGCGCCGGCCGAGCTGTCGGCCTTGTTGGCCTCGTCGAGCAGGGCCATGATGTTTGCATCGGTGAGAGCCGCCGGCGCCGCCCCGCCCCTGGTCGTGTCTCCGGTGGCGCTGCCGGCGGCCCCCGTCGTATCCGGAGGCGCGGGCTGATGCATGGCCGTCTGGTCGCCTCCGGCTTCGACGCCCCGGTTACTCCTGCACGCGCCCAGGAACGGCACTATCAGCATCAATGCCGTTGCCGCCCGTCGCGATAGTTCGTTTCTCATGCTATCCTCCACCTGCCTGGGTCTGGCGAACTAAATTTTCCGAACACGAGAACGCCAGATTAGAGCGGCGCGTCGGGGCAGGTGGTGATAGTCCTCACCCGCGGCTGTTCGCTTCTGGCTCGGCCGGGACGGTCACCTGCAGCGAGAGAGCTGGGTGACGCGTGGATTCCCGCGACCTGCCCATACCATGGCACGTCGCGACCCGGGTTTCCCGGCGGGCTCCGGATGAGCGGTTCGCGCCGCCTCGCGACTCCTCGCCATCTTCCGTACCCGCAATCGGTTTGGGCAGTGGCTGGGGGTTGCTCGGGTTTGCGTGATGGGGCCTCGCCGCCGGGCATACGCGTTGCAAGCAAATCGTTAGTCCAACCTGGACCACAACTTCACCACGCGCGTGAACCGGATCGCTTGGAAGCACCGCGGGGCCCCGGGTCCCGGCTCGATGCATCCAAGCCACACCGGCCGCGCTCCCCCGTCGGAGCCACTGCCATGGTCACGTTTCTGAAAGGTCTACGCCGCCCGGACAATGAGGCGGCGACTGCCGTCGCCGGGTCTCGCGCCGAGCGTTCCGCGGCCGCCCGAGAGCACATGGCCCTGGAGGCTTTGGTCGCCCGGGCGGAGGCAGCCGCCGAGCGGCTTGGCTCGCTTTCGGCCATCACCGAGACGGCGGAAGCGTTGGAGGCTATGCAGAAGCGGTTCGCGGCAGTCGAGACCCAGCTGGCCGGGCTGGAGCACGTCGGCGCCCGGTTCGCGAGCGCTGAGGAGCAGGCCGAGCGGGTGGCCAAGGCGCAGAGCCGGACCGACACGCAGCTGGCCCATGCCGCCGAGAACGTCGATCGGATTCAGGGACAGATGGGGGCGGTGAGCGACAAGCTCGATCGAGCGCTGCTGCTCCGGGACGAGCTCGAGAAGTTTCTCGATCTCGAGGGTCCGATGTCGGCGCTCCGGACCGAGGCGGACACGCTCCGGACCCAGCTGGCTGATCTGGCCGACGGGGTTACCCGGATGCGGGCCCAGCACGACGACGCCCTCCGCGCTCACCGTCACACCACCTCCCGGCTCGAAGCCTTCGACCAGGACCATCAGGCGGCCGCCGGCAAGCTGGAAGAAGTCGCGCGGCGGGTGCAGACGGTAGAGCGCTCGCTCGAGCCGATCACCCAGGCCACCGAGGCGATCCCCAACGTCCAGCACCAGCTCGCCGTCCTCAAGGCACTGGCCGATCAGGTCGCCCAGAAGGCGGCCACGCTGGAGCAGCAGCGCGAAGCGGTCGATCGGGCGGCCAACCAGATATCGCAGCTCACCCGGCTCGACCGCGAGCTCGACGTCTGGCTTCGCCGTCAGGAGGAACAGATTCGACGGTTCAGCACGGTGGAGGCGAAGGTCGCCGAGGTGCAGGCGGTGCAGGGGAAGGTCCTCGCCCGGAACGACGAGCTCCAGGCGGGGCAGCAGCAGCTCGACGAGGGTCAACGGACGGCCCGGCAGGCGCTCACCGATCTGCGGGAGCAGATGCGGAAGAGCAGCGAAGGCTTCGAGCTGGAGAACCGCGGCTTGCACGCGGTCAGTGAGCGGATCGGTGACCTGCGGACCGCCGTGAAGGAGTGTGAGGGGCGGTTCGCGGTGCTCGATGCCGCGAGCCAGGGCGCGACCGCAGTGCAGGCCCAGGTCCGTACGCTGGCCGACCAGTCGACCGAGCTCTCGCAGGAGCTCGCCCGCTTGTCGGAAGAGGCCCGCCGGATCGGGTCGATGCGTCAGGATGCCGAGCGGCTGGAAGCGCTGGCGACCGAGGTCGCGACCCGCATGCAGCGGATTGAGGAGGTCAAGCCTCAGGTGGACGAGGTCGTGCAGCAGCTGGGCACCCTGAACGGCACCCACGAAATGATGGCCGACGGGCTGGAGCAGATGCGGCTCGCGTACGACGAGATGGCCCGGCTCCGCGACACCCACGCGGAAACCCAGGCCTGGCTCGCGAACGCGGATATCTGGACCCGCAAGGTGCAGACCCAGGTGAAGGAGCTGAGCGGCATGGAGCCCGCGGTGGAGCGTATCCGCACCGACGTGGAGCAGGTGAAGGTGG
>Ga0137403_10005269_pt1 | contig 15027 bp, 13 predicted proteins | sample CZOMad2_1_16fung_FD_122057 | JGI IMG/M metagenome (GOLD analysis project Ga0137403, IMG submission 122057) | Vadose zone soil fungal communities from Angelo Coast Range Reserve, California, USA - CZOMad2_1_16fungal (Hybrid Assembly) | ecosystem: Environmental > Terrestrial > Soil > Vadose zone... | reverse complement strand
GAGGCGGATGCGCGGGAAGCGCTGGAAGAAGGCGGCGATGGCGAGCTGTCCTTCGAGCCGGGCGAGGATCCCAGCGGAACTCTAGAATCGGAGGCGAGGAGGGCCCGCTCCTCGTCAGTCAGGCGGACTTCAGGGCAGCCGCAACCCCGTGTTTGAGGTGTCTCAAAGGCTTGTGTCATCGCGAGTCTCCTTCGTGGTGGGGAACAGCCGGCCGCTGAGCTTGCCTCGTTGGAAGCCTCCGAGATCGTGGGACCCCCTGGCGAGCTGCGAGGGATGGACTACGATCATGTATGGTGCTCCTGAGCCAGGTGAGTCTGAGCACTCAGGAGCCGCCATTAGCGCCGCGACGATCACCGCCACGTACGTCCGCCACGGGAAGAAGTGGCGCGTCCTGATCCGTCCTATCAACGCCCCGCGCATCACCCGAGTGGTCCCGACCGAGCAGGACGCAAAGGACCTTGTCCGGCACTTCAACCGGTTGGGCATGGCTGGCGTCGACCTGGGGCGGGCCTTGGCCGACGCCAAGGTTCAGACCCACCGCGTCTATCCGCCGCTCCGCGAGGCGTTGCCGGCTTTCCTCGCCGAGCAGGTAAGGCTGAAAAACCTCCGCGAGTCCACCGCCCGAGCCTACAAGAACAGGCTGGCGACGTGGGCCTATCCGAGGATCGGCGACACCCCGTGGAACCTCCTCACCCGGGAAGAGATCGGCGCGGTGCTCCTGGCGATCCGGAAAGCCGGGAAGTCAGCCGCGAGCGTCGAGCAGATCCGCTGCCCCCTGACGCGGTTCTACCAGTGGCAGATCAACGTCAACGGCTACCGGGGCTCAAACCCGGCGGCCGACCTCAGGTTCTTCCTCGGCAAGCAGCCGTCCAAGAAAGCCCGCAAGCGGGACGTCCAGTGGTTCCGCCAGACGGAGGCCCGGACCCTGCTCGAGGCCTGCCAGGCGCTCAAGCCGCGCTGGACCCCGTTCCTTCTGGTCTGCTTCGGGGGTGGTCTTCGTTGGGGCGAGGCGACCGCGCTGTCTCAGGCTGACATCGATTGGGGGCGCGAGCGGCTCCATGTGGCGCGCACCTGGTCCGAGGATGGGGGCCGGATCGAGGCGTGCAAGGACGGCGAGGACCGCTGGGTGAAGCTCCCGCAGCCGGTGATGGCCGCCCTCCTCTCGCACTGCGAGGCGATGGGCCTCGAGGCGGCCCTCAAGGACTGGACCACGGAGCAACGGCAACTCGTCTTCCCCAACAGCGTGGGGCGGATCACCCGCTATGGAGCCTTTGCGGAACTGGTGTGGCGGCCCCTTCTGGAGGTTACCAAGCTCCCCTACCGGAAGCCGCACGCCATGCGGCATTCCTACGCCACGTGGATGCTCGAAGGGGACGCGGACTTGCGGTGGGTCAAGGATCAGCTCGGACACGCTAGCATTGAAGAGACCGAGGGCACCTACGGCCACCTGGAACGAGAGCGGCACGAGCGACGGGTGAACCTGGATTCGGTGTTCGGAGCCGTTCACGCGCGTCCACCGGCGTCCATGACGTCCGACGCCGGTGGGGCGAGTGAGGGTCAACTACGCGATTTATCGCGCGAGGTATTCATGGTGGAGGGTAAGGGATTCGAACCCTCGACCTCGGCGTTGCGAACGCCGCGCTCTCCCAACTGAGCTAACCCCCCGAAGCAACGATCATTCTACCCGTCCGGCCCTCTCCCTACAAGAGGAACGGCGGCCCAGTCCGGCTGTTCGGCCCGCTCAGGCCTTGGGCGCCTGGCTCTCCCCGAGGGCGCGCAGGAGCGGAGCGAACAGATCGATGGGGAGCGGGAAAAAGGTCGTGGTGTTTCGTTCCGACGCGATCTCTCGCATGGTCTGAAGATACCGGAGCTGGACGGCGATGGGAAAGCGCGTGAGCACATCGGCGGCCTCGGCCAGCTTGGCCGCGGCCTGGAACTCGCCTTCCGCGTTGATCACCTTGGCCCGCCGCTCGCGCTCGGCCTCCGCCTGCTTCGACATCGCCCGCTGCATGTCTTGGGGCAGATCCACGTTCTTGACCTCCACGGCGGCGACCTTCACGCCCCAGGGGTTCGTATGCTGGTCGATGATGCGCGTGAGCTCCTCGTTGATCTTCTCGCGCGAGGCGAGGAGATCGTCCAGCTCTTGCTGACCGAGCACGCTGCGGAGGGTCGTCTGCGCCATCTGCGAGGTCGCGTACAGATAGTCCTCGACGCTGATCACAGCCTTGTTGGCGTCCAGCACCCGGAAGAAGATGACCGCGTTCACCTTGACCGACACATTGTCTCGCGTGATCACGTCCTGCGGCGGGACGTCCATGGTGATGGTGCGCAGACTCACCTTGACCATCTTGTCCACGAAGGGAATGAGGAGGAGGAGGCCGGGCCCGCTACCGTCGCCCCCAGGGTTGACGATGGCCGGCGACTGCCGACCGAAGCGGAAGATGACGGCCCGCTCATACTCGCGCAGGATACGCACGGCGTTGAGCAGGACGAAGAGCGCGATCACGAACACCGGGATCAAGCCCAGCGTCCAGTCGAGTCGCATGGTGGAGCCTCCTTGGGATCTAGGGCCGGTCGCCAGCGCGGCTGACCTTCAAGGTCAGCCCATCCACCGCCATCACCCGCACCTTCTCGCCAGCGGGTATTGCTCCTCCTTCGCTCACGGCCCGCCAGATCTCGCCGTCCACCTGCACCTGACCCTCCGGCCCCAGCGCCGAGCGGGCCACGACGACCCGCCCGATCATGCCCGCCGCGCCGGTGACCGGGCTCTTCATCATGGCGCGCATGCCCGCCGACACCGCCCACACAACCAGGCCGGCCGTTGCGCCCACGGTGGGGAGGATCACCGTCCACGAGACGCGAAAGCCGACCTCCGGCGCGTCGTAGAGCATGAAGGATCCGAGCACCATGGCCACGACCCCACCCGCGGTGAGGACCCCATGGCTCACGATCTTGATCTCGGCGATCAGGAGGGCCACCCCGAACAGGATGAGCAGCACGCCCGCCCAGTTGATGGGCAGGCTCTGGAAGGCGAAGAAGGCCAGGATCAGGGAGATGCCGCCGATGACTCCCGGCAGTACCACTCCCGGATTCTGCAGCTCGAAGAAGATGCCGAGCATCCCGATCATCATCAGGATGTACGCGATGTTCGGATCCGTGATGAGGGCAAGGAATCGATCGCGGAACCGCACCTCGATGAGCTTGACTGCGGCGTCGCGCGTGGCGAGGGTGACGGGGCCGCGTGCGGTCTTTACCGTGCGCCCGTCCACCTTGGCGAGCAGGTCCGGGACGCTGTCGGCGATGAGATCAACCACCTTGAGTTTCACCGCCTCGCGCTCCGTCACCGACACCGAGGCCCGCACTGCCTTCTCCGCCCATTCCACGTTGCGCCCGCGCTCCGCAGCCAGGCTTCGCGCGAAGGCCGCCGCGTCGTTCTCGATCTTCTTCCCCATCTCCTTGCCCGTATCCCCGCCCCCGATCGTCACCGGGTGAGCCGCTCCGATATTGGTCGCGGGGGCCATGGCCGCCACGTGCGCCGCCATGGTGATAAAGACCCCCGCGGAGGCCGCCCGCGCTCCGGTGGGCGCGACGTAGACGATGACGGGAATCTTGGCGTTCAGGATGGCCTGGGTCATAGACCGCATGGAGCGCTCCAGTCCGCCGGGAGTGTTGAGCTGGACAATGAGCGCCTGCGCCCGTTCCGCCTGCGCCCGCTCGATCGCCGCCGTGAGCAGACGTGCCGTCACGGGTGTGATGGCACCATCGAGGTCGATCATCGCCACGGGCTCCGACGCGCGGGCGGGTGTCCAGCCGGCGAACGCTACGATGAACAGGGCGGCCGCGGCCACGATCATCCTGCGCATATCTCCCTCCGTTCCGACAGGAGCTTGCCCGGGAAGCGGATCAGAGCGCGTCGCGGAGACCTTTGACCGCCTCAGCCAGGCGCTCAACCTCGGCGGGCGTATTGTAGACGGAAAAGCTCGCGCGTAGCGTGCCGGCGATGCCGAGCCGCTTCATGAGCGGCTGCGCGCAGTGATGTCCAGCGCGTACCGCGATACCGCGTTCGTCGAGAAGCGCCGCGCCATCGTGGGGGTGGATGCCCTCGACGTTGAAGGCCACTACCGCCCCCTTGATCTCCGGATTTCGCGGTCCGTAGACCGTCACCCCGGGAATGCGCTGGAGCGTATCGAGGCAGCGTCCGGTGAGATCCCGCTCATGGGCGGCCACGCGCTCCATCCCGAGCTTGCCCAGATACTCCACCGCCGCGCGGAGACCGACGACGCCCGCGATGGGCGGCGTGCCAGGCTCGAAGCGCCAGGGAAGATCGTTCCACTGGGCGTGATCGATCCACACTTCCTTGATCATCTCGCCCCCGCCCCAAGCGGGCTCCAGCTGCTCCAGCACCTCCCGGCGCCCGTAGAGAACACCGATGCCCGTCGGTCCCAGCATTTTGTGCCCCGAGAACGCGTAGAAGTCCGCCCCCATAGCGGCCAGATCCAGGGCCAGGTGAGGGGCGCCCTGGGCACCGTCGAGGAGGACGAGGGCTCCCGCCTCGTGCGACCGCCGGACGAGCTCGCTCACGGGGTTGATGGTTCCGAGGACATTCGAGACGTGGGCCACGGCCACCAGCCTGGTTCGGGGAGAGAGAAGCCGCCCGAACGCCTCCATGTCGAGGAAGCCTTCGCCGATCACCGGCACCGCCTTCAGGATGGCGCCGCGATCCCGGCAGACCATCTGCCACGGAATCAGGTTCGAGTGATGCTCCATTTCCGTGACGATGATCTCGTCCCCGGACTGAAGCGTCCGCCCCACGCACTGGGCAACCAGATTGATCGCCTCCGTGGTGCCGCGCGTGAAGATGATCTCCTCGCGAAAGCGGGCGCCCACGAACGCCCGCACCGCATCGCGCCCGCCTTCGTAGAGCTCAGTCGCCTCTTCGCCCAGGGTGTGGATGGACCGATGGACGTTGGCGTGGCTTCGCTCATAGTACCCACTCACCGCCTCGATGACCTGGCGCGGCTTCTGGCTCGAGGCCGCCGAGTCGAGATAGTCGAGCCGTGATCCGTTCACCACTCGCTGGAGGATCGGAAAATCCGCGCGGCAACCTTCGCCCACGCTGCTCATCGCGCCACCTCCTTGCCGTTGAGGGCGCCCTGGAGCACGCTCAGGGGCAGCGTGACGCACCTGATCCTCGACGCCCGTACGTCCGCCTCCAACCGCTCGAGCAGGTCGCCCGTGGTCAGCCGCGAGGCCAGATCGAGAGGCTCGCCGATTGCGCGCTCGAGCAGCACGTCGGCGGACGCGACGCAGATCGCGCAGCTGTCTCCGCGATGACGGGCGTCGGCGAGCCGTCCGTCCGCGATCCGGCACTCGATGCGGATCCTGTCGCCACAGAGCGGGTTCACGTCTTCGAAGGCGGCGTCGGGACGCTCCAGACTGCCCTGATACCGCGGATGCCTGAACCGCTCGCGAATGAGATCGCTGTAGACCACGTGCCTATTCCGGCAGCTCGCCGCGGGCCGCGCTCTGGCGATACGGAGGAAAGCGCCAGGCGCTGTCCCGAGACAGGAGCCCGCCATGGCCGAGCCCGGCCAGCTCGGCGATCCTGATCTCCTCGCCCGCGAGCATGCGCGGCAGCACGAGGTCGAAGGCGGTGGCCTGGGAGAACATACCGCAGGCCGGCATGCCGAGGACGGGCCGCCCGTGCCAGCGGGCAAGCCACAGCAGGCTGCCCGGATGTGCGGGTACCCCGTGACGGATCATCTGGCCGCCGGCGAGGCGGAGGCCCTCGAAGATCGAATCGAGCGGATCGAGCGAAGCGGCGCCCGCCGCGATCAGGATATCCGCCCCTTCGCCCGCCAGAGAGGCGAGCGCCTCCGCCACCGCCGCCGCGTCGTCGTCGCAATAGCGCACCGGGAGGAGACTCGACCCGAACCAGTCGATCTTCTCGGTGAGCGCCGCCTCGAAACGGGTCCGCTGCTTGGCTTCGAGATTCGAGCGGGTCAGGGCTCCGATCTTCCGCGCCTCGAAGGCCTTCACGGTCAGAAGGCCACCGGCCGCCCACGCCCGCTCCTCTGCGCGCTTGACCAATGACTCGGCGATAGCCAGAGGCGAGATCTTGGCGCGGGCCACGGCCTCCCCAGCTTCCACAGGCTGGAGATCATAGAGCGTGAAGACGGCCATGCCCTCTTGGGTATTGACCTGGGCCAGCGCGTCCTTCCTGATCTGCAGGAGGCCACGCCGCGTGGCCGAGAGCGTCCACTGCCCGCCGTGATAGCCCTTGACGGTAACCCCATCGCCTGCCGACGCCTGGGACAGCCGGGCGCCCGCCGGCTCTTCGTGGAGATCGCCGGGCTCCAGCTCGAGGAGGTGAAGCTCCTCCCATGACAACGTCAAGAGTCGCGCCGCGGCTGCTGCGTCGAGCACCTCCCCCTTCTCCACGGCCACCTTGCGGTCCCCGTCGCGAACGTCGTGGCAGATCACGCGCCCTTCGAGGGCCGCCACCGTTGCCCCGTCCCGCCTGAGCGCGATGGCTTTCACTTGAGCCCTCGCCTGACCTTCTCGCTGATCGGCATGCCCGTCGCGCCGCGCTGGACGGCGAGGATCTCGGCCAGGACGGCCAAGGCGATTTCCGGCGCCGACTGAGCACCCAGGTCGAGACCGATGGGCACGTGCACCCGGCTGAGCGCGTCCTCGCCGACCCCGTCCTCCCGGAGAAGATCGAGGATGGCCTTGCCCCGGCGGCTCGAACCCAAGAGCCCGACATAGCCCACGGGCGTGGCCAGGGCGTGACGGAGCACGGGCAGGTCGTACTTGTAGTCGTGGGCCACCAGCACCAACGCCGTCGAGGCGACCAGCGGCACGCCCTTGATCAGATCGGAGGGAATGCCGATCTTGAGATCGTCCACGTCGGGAAACCGCTCGCGCGTGGCGAAACGCGGCCGGCCGTCCACCACGATGGTCTTGAAGCCCAGCACCCGGGCGAGGGTCACCATGGGCATGGCCACGTGTCCGGCGCCCACCACGAGGAGAATGGACGCGGGCACGAAGACCTCGGCGAAGACGCGCACGCCTTCGACGGTCAGCGTCCCGGATTTCCCCGCCCTGATCGCGCCTTCGGCGGCGGCGACGGCTGCGGCATCGAGCGCGGCCACGCCGAGCGAGCCCTCGCGAAGCCCACTGTCGAAGACCAGCATCTTGGCGCCGTCGGTGGATCCTTCGAGACGGGTGAGTACTGCCCCGCGTCCTCCGGCGTCCGCGTGGGCCTTGAGACGCTCGTAGATGGCCAGCGTGGCGTCGTCCGGCTTCTCCAGGTCCACGGGCTCCACGAAGACCTCGATGGTGCCCCCGCACGTCAGGCCGATCTCCCATGCCTCCTCGTCACCCAGATCGAGCTGGAGCAGGCGCGGCTTGTGGGCGGACAGCACGGAGGCTGCCTCTTCGATCACCTGGGCGTCGACGCACCCCCCGATGGTGACCGAGCCGAGGACGCGTCCACCTTCGCCCACCAGCATCTTCGCGCCTTCCTTGCGGGGCGTCGTCCCGCGCGTATTGACGAGCGTGGCCAGAGCCACTCTGCCTTCAGCGTTGCGCAGCCGGTCCAGGTGCTCGAAGAGCTCGCTCATGGCTTATCGCAGGGTCAGGTGCGTCGCGAGCTCGCGGAGGCTCGACAGGTTGTGGGCGGCGGCGAAGTGGTCGACCAGAGGCAGGGCGGCGGCCATGCCGCGGGTCAGCGGCTCGTACGAGGGATTGCCGAGGAGCGGATTGAGCCAGAGCACCCGCCCCGCGCGACGCTTGAGCGTGAGCATCTCCTGGGCGAGAACGTCCGGCTCGCCCGTGTCCCAGCCGTCCGAGAGAATGAGCACGATAGTCCTCCGGTCCACCAGGCGTCCCCACTCCTGGTTGAAGTCCCGTATGGCCTCGCCGATCCGCGTGCCGCCCGACCAGTCGCGCACTTCGGTGAGGCGTCTGAGCGCCCCCTTGTAAGACGGTCCGCGAAGCAGATCGGATACACGAGTCAGGCGCGTGGCGAACGTGAAAGTCTCCACGCGACCAAAGACGTTCTGGAGCGCGTAGAGGAACTGGAGCAGGAAGCGGCTATAGAGGTCCATGGAGCCCGAGACGTCACAGAGGAGGACCAGGCGCACCTTCCGCCGGCGCCGGGCCCGCCGCCGGAGCTCGATGATCTCTCCCTTCATGAGGTTCGCCCGCATGCTTCGCCGGAGATCCACGATCCCGCCGCGACGGGTCGGTTTGCGGCGCCGGCTCACCCGCCGAGCCAGCCGCTTGGCGATCAGCACGGTCAGCCGGGCGACTTCGTCGAGCTGTTCGGCGGGAAAGGTCGAGAAGTCCTGCTCCATCAAGACTTCACGATTCGACAGTCCCGGCACTTCGAGAGGCTCGTCGTCCGAGCCCTCGCCCTCGTCCCAGTCGTCGAGGGCGATCTGCGCCTGCTTCTCCTGCCCCGCGTCGGGAGGATTTCCACCGTGCTCGTTGTCGGGGAGCGTGGGCGGGGTCAGGGAGACCAGCCCGTCCAGCCCCTGGCCGTCCTCCGCCTGGAATTTCCAGAACGACTCGAAGCAGCGATCGAAGGCCGGCTGCTCTTCCATCCGGCTCACGAGCACCGTACGGAGGGCAAGGTAGACCTCGTCGCGGTCCATCAGATCCACGACCTCCAGCGCGCGCACGGCGTCCATCAGCTCCGGCGTCGTCACCGGCAATCCGGAGGCGCGGAGCACGCCGCCGAAGGCCAGCATGGCGCGCGTGAGGTCGCGGGGCGACGGCATCGCGCCTCAGCTCTGGGCGGCGACAAAGCGGCCGATGCCGCCGGAGGCCAGCTCCCGCTTGAGGCGCTTCACATCGTCGGCGTCCTTCACCACGCACCCCAGCGTCTCGGCCACGAGCTCCTCGTCGAGATGGTCAGCGTGCAAGGAAGACAGGGCCTGCGCCCAGTCGAGGGTCTCAGCGACGCCGGGCACCTTGGCGAGGCGGATGGTGCGCACGGTTTCCATGAAGCGCGAGATTTCCCGCGCCAGCCGCTCGTTCACGCCCGGGACCTTGCGGGTCACGATACGCACTTCCTTCTCGAAGCCCGGGAAGTCGATCCACATGTAGAGACAGCGGCGGCGAAGCGCGTCCGAGAGCTCGCGCACCCGGTTCGAGGTCAGGATGACGTAGGGGGGCTGGGTCGCCTTGATGGTGCCGACCTCGGGAATGGTGACCTGGAAGTCGGAGAGAACTTCGAGCAGGAAGGCCTCGAACTCTTCGTCCGCCCGGTCGATCTCGTCGATCAGGAGCACAGGCGGAGCGCCGGGCTCACTGATCGCCTGGAGCAGGGGGCGCCGAATGAGAAAGGGTGGCGAGAAGATCGCCGCCTCCTTCTCTGAGATGCTATGGGCCGTGCTCTCCTCGAGCTTGATGTGCAGGAGCTGCTTGGGGTAGTTCCACTCGTAGAGGGCCTGGGAGGCGTCCAGCCCTTCGTAGCACTGCAGGCGTATGAGATTCGTCCCGAGCATCGTGGCCATCACCTTGGCGATCTCGGTCTTGCCCACGCCCGCGTGCCCCTCGATGAGGAGAGGCTTCTTGAGGGTCATGGCCAGATGGACCGACATGGCGATGGCGGGGTCCGTCACGTAGTCTGCCGTCTCCATCATCTCCTGGATCTTCTTGATCTCGGCTCTCATGGTCCTCTCAGTTTACCGCGAATTGTCAGGGGCGCTGAGCCTCTCGTAATCCTCGGGCGTGTCGAGGTCACTTGGCATGGGACGGGCCACCTCGACGACAGCGAGGCGGCTGGAATCTTTTTCGACCACGGCGCGGGCTCCTCGATCACCGGGAAGTGCCGCCAGCTCTGGGAATACCGCCGTGGCGAAGATCACGGGATTGCCCAGACCGTCGCTATAGCGAGGCACGGCGATGCTCTTGCCTGGGGTTTCGAGCGCGTCACGCAGTTTTCTGACGACGTCGACCGCGATGCCCGGCTGATCGCCCAGAGCGATGAGCGCGGCTGTGGTGTCGGCGGAGAGCGCGTGGACGCCTGCGCTGACCGAGGAGCCTTGCCCCGCCTCCGGGGTGGGATTCACCACGAACCGCACGCGCAGCCCGTCGAGCGCTCTTTCGAGGGCATCGTGCTGAGGGCCGACGACGACGAGGATCTCGTCCATGTCCGCCGCCACGAGGCGCTCCAGGGTATGGCGAATGACGGGCTTGCCCCGAAGGTCGAGCAAAAGCTTGGGTGTCCCCATCCGCCGCGAGAGGCCGGCGGCAAGCACGATGGCCGCGATCACGAAGGCATCCAAACAGAAGGCCCCGCGGAAGCAAATCCGCGGGGCCCGGAAGAATCGTCTCCCGTCACTTCTTGGCGGCCGCCGCCTCGATTGCCCGCTTGGAGAAGACCTTGAGCAGGTGCTTCTTGTACTCCTCCGAGCCCTGGAGGTCTGGCTGGACATCGACGCCATCCGCGCCCTTCTCCGCCGCCGCCTGGATCGATGCCGCGTCGGCAGCCTTGCCCGCGATGGCGGCCTCGACGCCCTTCGCCCGCACGGCCTTGCTGCCCGCCCCCGTGATTCCGATGCTGGCCTTGGAGATCTTGCCGCCGTCCATCGTAAGCACCGCCGCCACGCCGACCACGGCGAAGCGTGATGCCGGGTGGGGGAACTTCGCGTAGGCACTCTTGACGTTGGCCTGAGCGGCAGGCACACGAATTTCCGTTAGAATCTCGTCATCTGCAAGGGCCGTTGTCAGAAGTCCCTTGAAGAAGTCGTCGGCCTTGATCGTCCGCTTGCCCTTCGGTCCCTCGGCGACCAGGTCCGCGCTGAGGGCGATCGCGGCGGCCGGCCAGTCCGCCGCTGGGTCCGCATGGGCCAGGCTACCGCCGATGGTGCCCATGTTCCGCACCATCGGGTCGCCGATATGACCCGCGACTTCAGGGAGGAGCGGACACTTGCTCTTGAGGAGCGCCGAGCTCTCGATGGCGTAGTGGGTCGTCATCGCGCCGATCACGAGTGTGCCGCCTTCCTCCTTGACTCCGCTGAGGCCGGCGACCTTGCCGATGTCGATGAGGTGCTTGGGCTGGGCCAGGCGGAGCTTCATGGCAGGGAGCAGGCTGTGGCCGCCGGCCAATAGCTTCGCCTCGTCCTTGTACTTGCCGAGGAGGTCGAGCGCCTCCTTGACCGTCGAAGCCTTGTGGTACTCGAACTGGGCTGGATACATGGGCGTCTCCCTTACGTCTTCGATTTGGCGGCCTGGAGGGTCATCCAGACCCGCTCAGGCGTGAGCGGCATCGCTTCGATGTGATCCACACCGAGTCCGGACAGCGCGTCCACGACAGCATTCATCACGGCGGGGGTGGAGGCAATGGTGCCGGTCTCCCCCGCCCCCTTGATGCCGAGGGGATTCACCGGAGTCGGAGTCTCGGTGCGATCGGTCTCGTACATCGGGAGCATGTCCGCCTTGGGGATGGCGTAGTCCATCATGCTGCCCGTCACCAGCTGGCCCGACTGGTCATCGTATACCGCACCCTCCCAGAGGGCCTGGGCCACGCCCTGGGCGATGCCACCGTGCACCATGCCGTCGACGATCATGGGACTGATCACGTTGCCCACGTCGTCCACGGCCACGTAGCGCACGATGTCGACATGGCCGGTGTCGGGATCGATCTCGACCACGCAGGCATGGGCTCCGAAGGGGAAGCAGAAGTTCGACGGGTCGTAGAAGCTCGTCTCCTCGAGGCCAGGCTCGAGGCCTTCCGGGTAGTTGTGCGGGACGTAGGCGGTCAGGGCGACCGCGCCGAATGGCACCGCCTTGCCCGGAGCCCCGCGCACCTGGAATTGGCCGCCGACATACTCGATGTCGCTGGCCGAGGCCTCGAGCAGGTGCGCTGCGATCTTCTTGCCCTTTTCCTTGATCTTGTCGACGGACATGTGTAGCGCGGTACCACCCACGGAGGCGGAGCGGCTGCCGTAGGTACCCATACCGAACGGGATAAGGCCGGTGTCGCCGTGTACGACCTCGACCTGATCCATGGGAATCTGGAGCTCGTCCGCCACCAACTGGGCAAAAGTGGTCTCGTGTCCCTGCCCGTGAGAGTGGGAGCCCGTGTATACCGTCACCCCTCCGGTCGGGTGCACGCGCACCTTGCCGGACTCGTAGAGTCCCGCCCCGGCGCCGAGGGCACCCACGAGCTTTGACGGCGCAATGGAGCACGCCTCGATGTAAGTCGAAAAGCCGACGCCGAGGTAACGTCCCTGCTTCCGCGCCTCCGTCTGCTCGGCCCGGAACTTCTTGTAGTCGAACATCTGGAGGAGGCGGTCGAACGCTTTCGCGTAGTCCCCGCTGTCGTAGGAGACCGCCACGTGGGTCTGATACGCGCCCGAGAACTTCGGGATGAAGTTCTTCTTCCGCACGTCGGCGGGGTCCATCTTGAGGGCGGCCGCGGCGGCGTCGATCATGCGCTCGACCACGTAGCAGGCCTCGGGCCGGCCCGCGCCCCGATAGGCATCGACGGCCGTGGTGTTGGTAAAGACGCCGGTCACCTCACACTTGATAGCGCCCATGACGTAGACACCGTTCAGGAGCGTGCCATAGAGAAAGGTCGGTACGGCGGGCCCGAAGGTCGAGAGGTAGGCTCCCAGATTCGCTGTGGTCTTGACGTGGAGACCCAGGATCTTGCCGTCCTTGGACATGGCCATGGCCGCATCCGTGATGTGGTCGCGCCCGTGGGCGTCCGTAAGATATGCCTCGCGACGGGTCGCCGTCCACCGCACGGGCCGCTTGATCTGGCGGGTCGCCCACGAGCAGACGACCTCTTCGTTGTAGAGGAAGATCTTGGAGCCGAAGCCGCCGCCCACATCGGGGGCGATCACCCGCACCTTGTGCTCGGGGATACCGAGGACGAACGCGCACATCAGAAGCCGATGCACGTGGGGGTTCTGGGAGGTGACCCAGAGCGTCAGGTCGCCCGTGGCGTCCTCGTAGCGCGCCACGCAAGCCCGCGGCTCCATCGCGTTGGCCACGAGGCGCTGGTTCACGATGCGCTTCTTCACCACGACGTCGGCGCTCTTGAAGGCCGCGTCCACGTCGCCGCCTCCGAGCTCCCACTTGAACGCGACATTCCCCGGGGCACCCGCGTGGACCTGCGCGGCGCCCGGCTGGGTCGCGCGGTCGGTCGCGGTCACCGACGGGAGGGGCTCCCATTGCACGGCCACGAGCTCGGCCGCGTCGAGCGCGGCGTCCTGGCTGTCCGCGATCACCACCGCGACCGGGTCACCCACGTGGCGGGCCACGTCGGAGCTCAAGGGCATGTGGGGGACCATGGCGAGGTCCTGCACCACGCCGGGGATGTTCTTGTCCTTGCGGAGATCCCATCCGCAGGGCAGCGAATTCACGCCGGTCATGTCCTTGCCGGTGAAGACGGCCACCACGCCCGGGTACGCGCGCGCCTTCGCCGTGTCTATCGTGCCGATCCGCGCGTGCGAGTGCGGGCTCCTCACGAAGGCGGCATAGGTCATGCCGGGGAGCTTGAGGTCGTCGGTGTAATTGCCCTTTCCTGTGATGAAGCGCGGATCCTCGCGCCGCTTGACGCTGGCGCCCAGCAGCCTTGCTGTGGCCATAGCCGCGCCCCTACTTCCCCGCCATTTGCTCGGCGGCGTACTGGATGGCTTTGACGATATTGTGATAGCCCGTGCACCGGCAGAGATTGCCCTCGAGCTGGTGCCGGATCTGCTCCTCGGTCGGCTTCGGATAGCGCTCGATCATCTGCGCGGCGGACATGATCATGCCCGGCGTGCAGAAGCCGCACTGCAGGCCATGCTTTTCCCAGAAGCCGTCCTGGATCGGATGGAGCTTGCCGTCCGTGGCCATGCCCTCGATGGTCTTGATCTGCGCGCCCTCCGCCTGCACGGCGAGCATGGTGCAGGACTTCACCGCCTGGCCGTTGAGGTGGATGGTGCAGGCACCGCACTGGCTGGTGTCGCAGCCTACGTGCGTGCCGGTGAGGCCGGCCAGCTCGCGGATGAAGTGGACGAGGAGCAGCCGTGGCTCGACCTCGTGGGTGTGCTTGACGCCGTTGATGGTGATGCTCACGGACGTTTTCACCGCGCGTACCTCCTCGGAAGTCTGGATGCGGATCGATGAATGCCGCCTCACCGTCGAGGGGACGAGGCCGGCGAAAGCGAGACAAACCTTAGTCCCCGGGCCCGGGGATGTCAAGCCTCCGCATCGCATCAAAATTCCGGTTACCGAGCAGGAGGTCGTACATCCGAAGTCACGGTTACCAACTCCGAGCCGAGGGAGGGGGGCCTGGCAGGCCACCGGATGCATCGGGCCCCAGCGGCTCCACCCCTTCGTGCCGGAACTGCTCCCCTCGAACCGGTGGACCTCCGCGGTGATGAGCTCGAAGCACCGGTCCATGATCCGGTGGACGTCCTCGGGATCGAGCTTCTCGGCCATCGGCGTGAAACCGGCCAGGTCGCTGAAGAGCACCGTCACCTGCCTGCGCTCGCCCTCGAGGGCGGAGCGGCTGGTCAGGATCTTCTCGGCGAGATGCTTGGGCGTATAGGACGCCGGCCGCGCCTCGAAAGCCGCCGGCGCCGGCGAGACCATCGGGGATGCCGATGCAGGCCCGGCCGGAACGAGGCGGTGACCGCACTCCAGGCAGAACTTGGCGCCCGGCGGCAGCTCGGTCCCGCACTGGGGGCAGGCGGCGGCGAACTGGTGCCCGCACTCGAGGCAGAACTTCGCTCCCTCGGGGTTATCGTGCTGGCAGGCGGGGCAAATCATGAACCGAGGAGGCGACGACCGTCGGCGCGCGCCTGATCGAGTACTTCGCGCACGGGAAGCCCCTTGGCGCGTGCGATCTTGCGGATCTCATCGAACTCAGGGGTGGCCGTGACGACGCGACCGGCAAGCCGCGAGACCTTGAAGGGCACGGGCCCGTAAGCGGTCGTCATCGTGACCATCTCCCGGGCGAGCCGTTCCCGCTGGTACGCCGTCCAGCGGACTCCGATGGTCGGCGACTCTTCGAAGAGC
>Ga0137403_10005268_pt1 | contig 15029 bp, 13 predicted proteins | sample CZOMad2_1_16fung_FD_122057 | JGI IMG/M metagenome (GOLD analysis project Ga0137403, IMG submission 122057) | Vadose zone soil fungal communities from Angelo Coast Range Reserve, California, USA - CZOMad2_1_16fungal (Hybrid Assembly) | ecosystem: Environmental > Terrestrial > Soil > Vadose zone... | reverse complement strand
CCCAGGCCAAGGTCGTCAGCCTGGGCCCGGTGGCCCGGCTCGACGCCAGCACCATCATCGTGGCCAACAACAACGCGTTTCGCGTCGCCGGCGGCAGCCTGCTGCAGGTCATCGGCGACTTCCTCAGCCTGAGCAACGGCAGCGTCCTGCAGGCCCTCAACGGCTCCGTGATGAGGGTCAGCGGAGGCTCGGTGGTGAACATCAGCGGCGCCTTCGCGATCTTCGGGGGCAGCGGGGGAAACCAGATTCGCGTCAGCAACACGCTGTGCGGGAGCACGTGCGCGGGGACGACGTTCGGCGGCATTCCCATCGCGCTGATCAACGGGGCCACGCCGGCGCAGGTCACGGTGACCGGCAGCGCGCTGAAGGGCACCAATCTCGGATCGATCGTCCAGCTCGGCCCGGTCCCGGCGGCCGCGGCCGTCATCGTCGTCGACGGTCCGGCGTCCAGGCTGACGATCAGAGGACAGTGAGAAGTTAGCGTCGAGCTTCGACGCGGTCTCGGATCAGAACTGGGCCCGAAGGGGCCGAGTCAACAACCTCCATCGGGGTTCAGGCAGAAGTGCTCGACCTCGCGCGTGGCCCAGCGGATGACGGTCAGCGCGAACCCGTCGGTCTCGAAGATCACGGCGCCATCGCGATCGGTGCGGTAGATACGAGCGCCGGTGGCCGCCAGCCGCGCGAGCGTGTCGGGAGAAGGGTGACCGTACGGATTTCGGCGCCCGACCGAGATGACGGCCAGTGCGGGCTTGACCTTTTCCAGAAACGGCGGCGTGCTCGACGTCCGCGCCCCGTGGTGGGCGACCTTCAGCACCGTCACCGCCAGCGGCGCCTGAGCACGGATCAGGCGCGACTCGACCTCGGCGCTGATGTCGGAGGTGAGAAGGAACGAGACCGCTCCGTAATCGACGCGGAACACGAGCGCGTCGTCGTTACGACGGCTCCCGGGAGGCTTGTCGGTGGCCGTGAGTGGCAGCACGCTCACGCCGCCCATCCAGATCCGCTCGGGACCGGCGAGCTGATCGCCGATCGTGAACTCACGGCGCAACGCGGCGCTGCCGCCCGCGTGATCCTGATCGTCGTGGGTCGTCACGAGGCCGGCCAGCTGAAGCACGCCGTGATTCCACAAGAATGGCGCGAGCACCCGCGCGCCGGTGTCGAGGCGCATGCCACCGCCCGGCCCGGCGTCGACGACCACGGTCCGGCCGTCGGGCGCCTGGATCACGATCGCGTCGCCCTGGCCGACGTCGAGCACGGTGAGCCGGAGGCGTCCGTCGGGCGGACGGACGAGCGGCCACGCGCCGATCGTGACCGCAACGACGAGATGGCCGAGCGCGAGGGCGCCCGCCCAGCGTGACCACTCGGGCCGGGTCTCGCGCCAGCGCCACCAGCCGAGCGCCAGCATGAGGCCGAGGCCATACGCGGTGATCGCCGTCCAGTGGGGCGCGGGCAGATGAACGAGCGCTCCGGGCACGCGCGCCGCGAGAGCGACGAGCGCACGCATCGCCAGCAAGAGCGGCCAGAGCGCGTCGAGGAAGACCGCGCCACCCGCGTCGGTGAAAAACGCCACCGTGACGGCCAGCAGGCCGAGGATCGTGGCGAGCCCCGCCAGCGGGACGACGCCGAGATTGGCGATGGGGCCGATCGTGGAGAGCTGGTTGAAATGCCAGAGCGCGATCGGCAGCACGGCGAGCTGGGCGGCGATGCTCACACCGAGCGAGCCCCAGACGAGACCGCGCGGCAGCGGAGCCAGCACGATCCCGGCCGTCGCGGCGAACGACAATTGAAAGCCGGGATCGGCGAGATCGTTGGGACGGACCGCGAGGATCAAGAGCGCGGCCAGCGCGAGGCCATTGAGCACCGACGCGTCGCGCTCGAGGAGCACGGCGCCCAGCACGAGCACGCCCATCACGACCGCGCGCAGGACCGAGGGCTCGGGGCCGACGACGAACGCGAAGCCGAGCACGGCCGCGATGGCGGCGACGGCGGCCACACGCCGTCCACAGTGCGCGAGGGTCAGGACCGAGAACACGGCGCCCGCGATCAGCGCGACGTTGAAGCCCGACACGGCCAGGACGTGATACACGCCCGCGCGACGGAAGCCGTCGTCGACCTCGGGAGGAAGGTCGGCCCGATCCCCGAGCAACAGGCCGCTGAGGAGGGCGGCCGAGGTGGGGGGCAACGTGCGGGCGATGGCCTCGCGAGCGGCGCGGCGGACACGAACGTTCCAGCGCGGCCCCGGGTCATCGAGGGCGATCAACCGATCGACGCGAGCGCTGGCCACGACCGGCATTCCCTCGCGCCGGAGGAACTCCCCGTAATCGAACCCGCCGGCATTGCGAAACCCTGTCGCGGCGTGGAGCCTCATCTCCCCCGCCACTCGCTGACCTTCGGTGAGCGGTGGTGCGACGCCGTAGAGCGTCACCGGCAGGCGGCCAGTCCTCGGCTCGTCGCCGACACGCTCGACATCGAGGAGCACACGCGTGCGCTCGGCGGCGAACACGACCGGCTCTGCCGCCAGGCGCCCGGTGACCTGCACAACGGCCGGCACGTCGAGCCGTCCAATGTGATCGCTCGCCAGCGGCCATGGTGAGGCCCGAATGGCGCCGACTGCGGCCAGGCCCGCGAGCAGGCAGCCGGTGGCCGGCGCGAGGCGTCCGAGAACGAGGAGGCTCGCGCCCCAGACGAGCGTGACGGCCACGACCACTGCCGCGACGCTCACGCGAACCCATCCGCTCGCCGCCACGCCGACCGCGAAGGCGACGGCCAGGGGAGCGAGCGGAACGCGCGGCCAGCTCAGGGTCACTCGCCGACGGTGATGAGCGGCCGCAGACGCTCGCGCCTGACACGCCCCAGGCCGCGCACGCGGCGGAGATCGTCCACCGACGCAAAACGGCCGCCCTCGTCACGGGCCGCGACGATGCGCTGCGCGAGCCCTGACCCGACACCGGGCAGACGCGCGAGGTCGTCCACGCCGGCCTCGTTGAGATCGAGCGGTCCAGGCGACGGCGCCTCGACGGGTGGCGCAGTCAGCTTGGCCGGTCGCCCACGCCGCTCGGTCGATGACGGGGCTCGCGGGCGCTCGCGAATCGGGGCGGCCGACTCACGACCTGAAGCGGCCGACGGGGAAGCGATGGCGCCACCCGGCTGGCCGTCGGCGACCGCCGGTGTGCGATCGAGCTGCTCGAGGCGCTCGACCAGCTCGGGATGGTGTGCGCGCCAGTGGCCGACGGCGAGGCCGGCGCCGGCCGCGGTGAGGACGGCGAGGAGGAGGACCAGCTGCGGCCGCGTGTAGAGCATGCGCCGACGATACGCACGCCGTCGCACGCGACGCTAGAGTCGAAAAAATCAGACGCTCAGCGGACCCTCAGGGCGTCAGCGCCGCGCGCATGATCCGGGTCGTGTCCTTGGCGTGCCACTCCGACTGGGTGAACGCCTCGTCGATCTTCTCGAGCGGATACGTGTGAGAGATCAGGCGATCGAACGGCCAGCGCGTGCGGTTGCGCACGAGGAAGTCGAGCGCGCGCGGGATCACCCACGGGTCGTACATGATGACACCGACGATGCGCTTGGCTCCCCACACCAGCGACGCCGGCTCCAGCTCGATCTTGGCGCCGCGGCTGATCGTGCCGATCTCGAGATAGGTGCCGCCCTGCCGGAGCATGTCGAGGCCCTCGGGAATCACCTGCGGGAAGCCGACGAAGTCGCAGGCGACGTCGGCGCCGGCGCCGCCGGTCCAGTCGCGGACGAGCTTCACGCGATCCTTGCGTTCCGCCACCTCTTTGAGGTTGATCGTGTGGTCGGCGCCGAACTGCTTCGCCAGCTCGAGTCGCCCGGCGATCTGATCGACGACGATCACGACGGCGGCGCCCATGTCCTTCGAGACGGCCGCGGCCTGGATGCCGAGGCCACCGGCACCCTGGATCACGATTGTGTCGCCGAAGCGCAGGCCAACCTTGTGCAGGCCGAAGATCACCTGGCTGAGCGCGCAGTTCACCGGCGACACGAGCGCATCGGACAGCTCGGCCGGGACCTTGAACAGCGCGCCGCCCGGCTTCAGATAGTAGTACTCGGCGAACGCGCCGTGAAAATGCGGGAACTCCGACGGGCCGAGCGGGCGTCCGATCTTGAACAGGCACGCCGCGGGCTCCTTGTTGAGGCACGCCGCGCACCGGCCGCAGGGATAGAAGTACGTGTACGCGACGCGGTCGCCCTCGGCGAGCGGCCGGCCCAGCGAGTCGGTCTTCACGTTGCGGCCGAGCTTCGCCACGCGGCCGGTCATCTCGTGACCGAAGATCCAACCGTCCTGGGGCAGCTTGAGCGGCGCGTCGCCCCGCCAGAAGTGCAAATCCGATCCGCACACGTTGGCGAGCGAGACGCGGATCAGGACCGCGTCGGGCTCGACGTCGGGGACGGTCAGCTCGCGCAGCTCGAACGCCTTGCCAGGACCCAGGAAGACGGCGGCCTTGCCCTTCATACCGCGGCCTCTCGCTCCCGGCCGAGCGCGAAGGTGTCGTGGAGCGCGCGCACGGCAAGCTCCGCGTACTTGTCCTCGATGACGCACGACACCGCGATCTCCGACGTCGAGATCATCTGGATGTTGATCCCTTCCCGCGCCAGCGCGGCGAACATCTGGGAGGCGACGCCGGAGTGGCTGCGCATCCCCACGCCGACGATGGAGACCTTGGCCACGCGCTCGTCGTGCACCACGCCCTGGGCGCCGACCTTGCGCCCGATGTCCTGCAGCGCGCCGACGGCGCGCCCGTAGTCACTGCGAGGCAGCGTGAACGACATGTCGGTATAGCCGTCCCGGCTGATGTTCTGCACGATCATGTCGACCACGATGTTGGTCTCGGCGATGGCTCCGAACACCTGTGCGGCGATGCCCGGACGGTCGGGCACGCGAAGGATCGAGATCTTGGCCTGGCTCCGGTCGTGGGTGACCCCGGTGACGACGACCTCTTCCATGTCCCGTTCCTCTCTGGTGACCAGCGTGCCGGGCACCGGCTTGAACGTCGAGCGCACGTGCACCGGCACGCCGTACTTCTTGGCGAACTCCACCGACCGCGCCTGCAGCACCTTGGCGCCCAGGCTCGCCATCTCGAGCATCTCGTCGTAGGCGATGCGAGGAAGCTTGCGCGCATCGGGAACGATGTTGGGATCGGCCGTGTAGACGCCGTCGACGTCGGTGTAGATCTCGCAGACGTCGGCCTTGAGCGCGGCCGCCAGCGCCACCGCGGTGAGGTCGGACCCGCCGCGGCCGAGCGTCGTGATCTCGTCCACTTCGCTCAGCCCCTGGAAGCCCGCGACCACCACGATCTCACCGGCATCGAGCGCGGCCCGCGCCCGCTCGGCGTTGATGCGGGTGATCCGCGCCTTGGTGTGGGCCGTGTCCGTGCGCATCCCGACCTGGGGCCCGGTGAACGAGCGCGCCTTGAAGCCGAGCCCGTGCAGGGCCATGGCCAGCAGCGCGATCGTGATCTGCTCGCCGGTGGCAAGCAGCATGTCCATCTCTCGCGGATCGGGCGAGTTCGAGATGCGGGTAGCGAGGTTGACGAGCCCGTCGGTGGTCTTGCCCATCGCCGACACGACGACGACGAGCTGATTGCCGCCGGCGCTCTCGACGACCCGGCGGGCCACGTTCTTGATCTTCTCGACGTCCGCGACCGACGACCCGCCGTATTTCTGGACGATCAGCGCCATCGCTCAGGCATCGTAACATGGCCCCGCGCGGGCCTCCGCGCTTGCGCCTCGCCTCCTACGGTCGGGACGATCGACGGAGGGTGAAGCGTCCGTCGTCTCAGCTCGCCATCGAGAGCGCAGCGCGGGAGATGCGCAGGCCATCGCTGCCGCGCTGCATCCAGTCGGCCTCCTGGAACGCGTCGCTGATCTGGGCCAGCGGGAAGACGTGCGAGACGAGCCGCTCGAACGGGAAGCGCGCGCGGTTCCGCCGGAGGAAGGCGAGCGCCTGCGCGAGCGCCCACGGCGAGTAATTGGACGTGGCGACCAGTCGCGCGTTGCCACGGACCAGGGCCGTCGCGTCGTAGGAGAACACGTTGCCCGGAGCGATGGACCCGACCTCGAGATAACAGCCCCCGCCGCGCAGCATCTTGAGGCCTTCCGGCACGACGTCCGGGTAGCCGACGAAGTCGGCCACGACGTCCGCACCGAATCCGCCCGTGAGGTCCATCACAGCCTGGATCCGACGCTCGGGCGTGGTCAGATCGGCCAGGCTCAGCGCGTGGTCGGCTCCGAACGCTCGCGCCAGCTCGAGGCGAGACGCGACGCGGTCGAGCACGATGATCCGGTCGGCGCCCATGTCGCGAGCCACCGCCACCGCGTTGAGGCCGAGGCCGCCCGCGCCCTGGATTACCGCGGTATCGCCCTGCCGCAGGCCCGCGCGCGTGAGGCCGTAGAGGACCTGGGCGAGGGCGCAGTTCGCCGGCGTCGCGACGTCGTCGGAGACCTCATCGGGGATGTGGAAGATGAAGCCGCCCGGCCGCAGATAGTAATAGTCGCCGTACGCGTTGTTGAAGTAGGGCACGGTTCCCGCCACGCGGTTGGCGCGGGCCTTGCGCGGGCAGCTGCCCATCTCGTCGCGCAGGCACACCGGGCAGCGGCCGCACGGGAAGAAGTAGAGGAAGGTGACGCGGTCTCCCTCGCGAAGCGGCTGGCCGGCCGAGTCCACGGTGACACCGGCACCGAGACGCTCGACGCGGCCGCACATCTCGTGGCCGAAGGTGAGGTCGCGCGGCGGCGAGCCGTAGATCTCCTTCATCTCACCACGCCAGATGTGAAGGTCGGAGCCGCAGACTCCGGCGCGCGTCAGCTTGACGAGGATGGCTCCGGGCTCGGGGTCCGGAACCGGATATTCGCGAAGCTCGAACTTGCCGCCGTAGGCTGGGAGCACCGCGACTCGACCCTTCATGGACGCCTCCCGATGTTCGTCGTGGTCGGGATCATACAGCGTGTGCTCGTTGCGTAGGCAGTGGGCTCGGAGAGACAGCACGGGCGCCGGGGTCACCGGCGCCCGCAGGTGCGATTGAAGAAAAAGCTTACCTAGTCGTCGTTGTCGCGCTTCGGAATACCCGCGGCAAACCAGGGGTGGGTGGTTCCCGCTGCACTGCGGATGAGGAGCACGGGGCTAGCGCAGGTTGCCGGTGGCGCCGGCGACAGGAAATCGTCGATGTGGAAGTCTCCGTTGGGAGCGAGCGCGACACCTGAAGTGGGGGTGCTGTGCTCTACAAAGGGCGCGGTGGCTTCGCAAATCAGCGTGGCGAAGACACTTTGATTAGCGTTCGTCCCGATATTGTTCCCGCCCGCCAGGAGCAAGCCCCGTCCATCGACTCTGATGTGACCATCGGTCTTCACGTTGGCGCTAAGGTCCTCAATCCTCCAGATCTGGCCGGGGGGTTGAACGCCCCGGACAATGTTCCGAGTCACCGTTGTGGCCGTCGGGTCTGTTCCTTGACCGCTCGAGACCGGATCGACCCCGATCCCGCCTTCGAACCTGACCAGGGAGTTCCCGGAGTCTCTGGAATCCTTGGAGTCTTTCGCGGCGAGGGCGACGGGAAGGAGCAAGACAACCAGAGTGGCAAGTGCGAACGTTCTTTTCATGTTGGACCTCCACGTTGGCTTGGGGAAGCGATCACAACCCGAGCTCGGACAGCCGCCTAAACTCGCGAGGGGGCCTGACGGTTCCCTTCGGCGCTACCGCGCCGACAAGCCCTCGGCGGCTCGACTGCGGGTTGCCTCTCGAAGCGTCACGTGCTCTCGGAGCAGGAAGAGCCAGCCGACCAGCGTGACCGGCACGATCTGCGCGGCGTGGAAGAGCAGAGCGTAGCCGACGGCGGTCTCTCGCGTCACCCCGAAGATTTCCAGGGCAAGCACGGCGGCGTAATGGAACACGCCGACATAACCGGGCGCCGATGGAATGCTGATGCTGAGTCCGACGAATGCCAATACCGTCCATGCCGCCGTGAGCGGCAGGTGAAGATCCATCGCGAGCAGCATCGTCCACGCGGACAGCGCGGGAACGAACCACACGAGAAGCGTCCATCCGATGAGCGGCACGAGGTTCCCGCGAGCCCTCACACCGTCCAGCCCTTGAACGAACGTGCTGAAGATCCGGGTCGCTCGATGCTCGACGTGCGGCCAGCGGACGGTGAGCCGCGCGAGCAGCCGGGCGGCGGCCTCGGGTGCGACGGCCAGCGTGACGAGGATCGCCACGGCGACGAGGTCGACGGCGAGCAGCGTGGCCGCGGTGTACTGGAAGATCTTCGGTACGGGGATGAGAAAGACGAGAATCGCCAGGGCGCCGACGATGGCGAGGCTGTCCAGCACGCGCTCGACGACCAGCGTGCCGAGCACGGCCCAGAAGCCGCGGCCCCACCGGCGAGCCACGACGTAGACGCGCACGAGCTCACCGGCGCGCAGCGGCAGGATGTTGTTGGCCATGTAGCCGATCATCATGGCGGGCAGGAGCCCCGGGGGCCGATCGGCCGGAGTGAACAAGTAGCGCCAGCGCGCGGCGCGCACGCAGAGTCCAATCGGCGCGAGCAGGACGCTGATGGCCGTCCAGCCGAGGTGCGTGTGACGCAAGCGCTCGGCGACCTGCGCGAGGTTCACGGTCGTGAGCAGGTAGGCGAAGAGCGCGATGCTGATCGCGACGCCGAGCGCGAGCCGGAGGCGGCTCAACCGCGGAGCAACCGGAAGATCAGAGGCCCAGCTGAGCCAGCACCGCGTCGATAGCCGGCGGAACTGTGGTGGGCCGCGACGCCGACTCGAGCGCGGTGTCGGGATCCTTCAAGCCGTGCCCCGTGAGGGTCAGGACGAGCGTCGCGCCCGACTCGAAGCGCCCTGCCTTCACCGTCTTGATGAGGCCGGCCACCGTGGCCGCCGAGGCCGGCTCCATGAAGATGCCTTCCTCGCGGGCGAGGAGACGATACGCCTGCAGGATCTCCTCATCGGTCACGATGTCGATCCAGCCCTTGGAGTCTTTGAGCGCCTCGAGCGCGGGGCCCCAGCTCGCCGGATTTCCGATCTTGATCGCGGTCGCCACGGTGCGGGGCTCTTCGATGACGCGATTCTCGTAGATCGGCGCCGCGCCCGCGGCCTGGAAGCCGACCATGCGCGGCAGCTCCGACATTCGGCCGGCCCGCTGATACTCCCGGTACCCTCGCCAGTAGGCGGTGATGTTGCCGGCGTTGCCGACGGGGATCAGGTGATAGTCGGGCGCGCGTCCGAGCTGATCCACCACCTCGAAGGCGCCGGTCTTCTGTCCCTCCAGCCGGAATGGATTGACCGAGTTGACGAGCGTGACCGGGTGAGTCTCCGAGATCTGGCGGACGATCGACAGGGCCTGATCGAAGTTCCCGTCGACCATCAACACCTTCGCCCCGTGAATCGCGGCCTGTGAGAGCTTGCCGAGAGCGATGGCGCCCTTGGGCACCATGACGAAGGCCTTCAGCCCGGCGCGCGCCGCGTAGGCGGCCGCCGAGGCCGACGTGTTGCCGGTGGAGGCGCAGATGACCGCGCGCGATCCGGCCTCGAGCGCCTTGGACATCGCCATCGTCATCCCGCGGTCCTTGAACGAGCCCGTCGGATTGAAGCCCTCGCACTTGAGGTAGATCGAGAGCGACGGATCGGTCGCCTCGGCCAGACGCGGCGCCGGCACCAGAGGCGTGTTGCCTTCGCGGAGCGTGACGATCGGTGTCCGGTCACTGACCGGGAGGAACTCGCGATACTGCTCGATCACGCCCGGCCACGCCTTCATGCGGACCCGCCCTCCACGCGGATCATCGTCGTCGGCATGGCCACGACGCGCAGGCGGTCGATGGCGGCGAGCGCGGCCCGCATGTCCTTCTCCTGGGCCTCGTGGCTCATCATCACCACGGGGACCGCTTCCTTGGCGGCCCGTTCCTTCTGGAGCACCGACGCGATCGAGATGTTGTTCTCGCCGAGGATGCCGGCCACGCGCGAGAGCACGCCAGGACGATCCTGGGCCATGACGCGCAGGTAGTAGCACGAGCGGATCGAGTCCATGGGCCGGAGCGGCACGACGCCGGGCGCCGTCGCGGGCAGATCCAGCGCCAGCGCGGGCACGCCGTGGGCGATGCGGCGCGCGATCTCGACGATGTCCGACCACACCGCGGACGCCGTGGGAAGCTGGCCGGCGCCCCGGCCGTAGAACATCAGGTCACCGACCGCGTGATCGGTGATGAAGACGCCGTTGAAGACGCCCGACACGGCGGCCAACGGCGAGTCGGCGGGAATCATCGTGGGGTGGACCCGCACCTCGACCCCGCCATCGTTGGCCTTGGCGATCGCGAGGAGCTTCACCCGGTAGCCGAGCTCGCGCGCGTAGGCGATGTCCTGCGGGGTCACGCGCGTGATGCCTTCGGTGTGGATGTCCTTCAGATCGACGAACGTGCGGAAGGCGAGCGTGACCAGGATCTGCAGCTTGTGGGCCGAGTCCAGGCCCTCGATGTCGAGCGTCGGATCGGCCTCGGCGTAACCGTGCGCCTGGGCTTCCTTGAGGACGACCCCGAAGTCGAGCCCTTCGCCCGTCATCTTCGACAAGATGTAGTTGCAGGTCCCGTTGACGATGCCGAAGACGGAGAGGACCCGGTTGGCGACCAGCCCTTCCTTCACGGCGCGGATGAGCGGAATGCCGCCGGCGACCGACGCCTCGAAGCCGAGCATGACGCCGCGCCGCCGCGCCTCGTCGTAGATCTCGGCGCCGTGATGGGCGAGCAGCGCCTTGTTGGCGGTCACGACGTGCTTACCGCTCCCCAGCGCCTTGAGGATGAACGAGCGCGCCGGCTCCAGACCGCCGACCAGCTCGACGACGATGTCGACCTGGCCGTCGCCGAGCACGCGATTGGCGTCGGTGGTCATCGGCAGGCGGGTGATGTCGAGGCCCTCGCGGGGCCGCGTGACGTCGAGGTCGGCGACGGCGGCGAGGCGGAGGCGGCAGCCGGCGCGCTCCTCCAGCATCGCGCGCTCCGACTCCAGCAGCTTGGCGACTCCGGCCCCGACGGTGCCGAGGCCGAGCAATCCGATGCGGACTTCTTTCACGCCGGTGCGATCAACGCCCGAGGCGCTTCAGGCCGCGCAGCGCCTGACGGATGCGCTGCTCGTTTTCCACCAGCGCGAACCGGACGAACCCCTCGCCGTACTCACCGAAGCCGATCCCGGGCGAGACGGCGACCTTCGCCTCCTGGATCAGGAGCTTCGAGAATTCCAGCGAGCCCATGGCCCGGAAATCCTCCGGAATCGGCGCCCAGACGAACATGGTGCCCTTCGGCTTCTCGACCGACCAGCCGAGCTTGTTGAGCCCATCGACCAGGACGTCGCGGCGCTTGCGGTGAACCTCCACGATGTCGCGCACGACGGTGGGGTCGCCCTCCAGCGCGACGATGCCGGCGATCTGGATGGGCTGGAAGGCTCCGTAGTCGAGATACGACTTGATGCGGGCGAGCGCGTGCACCATCTTCGAGTTGCCGCAGACGAAGCCGAGCCGCCAGCCCGGCATGTTGTAGGACTTCGACGTCGAGAAGATCTCCACGCCGACGTCCTTGGCGCCCGGCACCTCGAGGAACGACGGCGGCTGGTAACCGTCGAACGTGAAGTCGGCGTAGGCGAAGTCGTGGACGACCATGAGCCGGTGCTCTTGCGCGAAGGCCACGACCTTCTCGAAGAAGCTACGGTCCACGCATAGGGTCGTCGGGTTGTGCGGGAACGAAAGGATCAAGAGCTTCGCTTTCGGCCAGGCAAGCTTTGCTGTCTCTTCCAATCGTAGGAAGAAGTCGCCGTCGGGCGTGAGCGGGACGGACCTGAGATCACCGTCGGCGATCACCACCGAGTAGGCGTGGATCGGATAGGTCGGATTCGGGACGAGCGCGCCGTCGCCGGGCTGGAGCACGGCCAGCGCCAGATGCGCCATGCCTTCCTTGGCCCCGATGGTCGCGATGACTTCGGTGTCGGCGTCGAGATGGACGCCGTAGCGGTCCTTGTACCACTTCGTCATCGCCACGCGCAGGCGCGTGATCCCGCGCGAAGCCGAGTAGCGGTGATTCTTCGGATTCTGTGCGGCCTCGACGAGCTTCGCGACGATGTGCGGGGGTGTCGGCATGTCGGGATTCCCCATGCCGAGATCGATGATGTCCTCGCCGCGAGCTCGCGCTTTGGTCTTCAGGTCGTTGACGATCGCGAACACGTACGGCGGAAGTCGCTTGATCCGATAGAACTCGTCCATGAGCCCCTCGCGGTGGTGTCCTGTGATGATACCGAGGCCGCGCGCGGAGTGTCAATAAATCGAACTCTGACGAGGAGTTACATCACACGTCGAGGCGACGCAGCGAACGAGTGGTCGTCGAGCGATCGACGCCGGACTGACGCACGCGTGCCGTGATGGCAGGGCCCGGATTTGTAACTCCTTGATTCCATTCGCCACACTGGTCGGCACATCGTTTGCCCTCATGAGGGCGGCATGAGTACGCAGCACGCGGTCGACTCGGGGCTGGCGGCGACCACAGAGGCGGTTGACAGTCTCAGGGAGCCAATGTTAGAAACCGCGCAGGATCTGGGGCGTCCTCTCACCCAAGGGAGATCCGCGCGGGTGAACCACAAGAAGCAATTCAGCTTGCTGGTGGTGCGAGGAGACGGCGCTCGAGTCCTTCGTCTCTCGTTCCCGAAGCGGCTTCCGCTGACCATCCTCGTGGCTGGTGTTCTGGTCGCGGGCGGTTTCAGCGTCGTCGTCGGAGACTGGTGGCACGTGCGCCAGCGGATTCGCGACTCCGCCTCGCTGTACCAGCAGATCGACGAGCAGCGGGCGATGATCGACAAGTTCAATCGTCGCGTCACCGAGCTGCGCCAGGAAGTTGCGAGCTGGGGCGAGCTGCATGGGCACATCTGGGAGGCGTTCGGTCCCGACGTCGCGCCCAAGAACTCCGGCACCGGCATCGGTGGCCGGGCGACGCCGACGGAGCGTCCGACGGGCAAGCTCTCGGCCATGGCGCAGCTCGACCTCCTCGCCGAGAACGTGATCGAGGAAGGCGAGAGCCTGCGCGCGCTCGACAAGCTCATCACGCGCGCCCGCAAGGCGCTGGCGGCGCTGCCGTCGCGCTGGCCGGTGCGCGGCGCCGTGAACTCGGAGTTCGGCAATCGGCTGAGCCCGTGGACGAAGGCGCCCGAGTTCCACTCCGGCCTCGACATCGCCGCCAACGGTGGCACCTCGGTGAAGTCACCGGCCGCCGGCACGGTGATCCACGCCGGCCCCCACTCGGAGTACGGACTGGCGGTGATCATCGACCACGGCCAGGACGTGCGGTCGCTGTACGGTCATCTCTCCAAGATCAACGTCAGGCAAGGGCAGACGGTCGAGCGCGGCACCGAGCTGGCGCTGACCGGCAACACCGGCCGCTCTTCCGGCCCGCACCTGCACTACGAGGTGATGGTCCGCGGGCAGGCCGTGAATCCTCGCGCCTACCTCTGGGATTAGCCCGGGCAGGGGCTGCGCCCCTTCCGACGCTCCATTCAGCTTGCAGCCGCGTTGCCGTCACTCGACAATGCGAGGTATGAAGCCGGCGCACGTCCTCGCCGCGATCCTGCTCCTCGCCGGGTGCTCGAGCACCGGAGAGTGGGTCTACAACAAGCCCCACACCAGCGCCGTCCAGGTCGACCGCGATCTCGGCACCTGCCGGAAGGAATCCACGCGGAACACCGCGGTCGTGCTCGCCCCATCCCAGCGCCTCGACCGTGACGCGATGAACCGGTGCATGGAACGGAAGGGCTACACGGTCACGCTCGAGACGGACTGATCTTCCCCGCCAGGAAGTCCAGGCAGAGCGCGTTGAAGGCGTCCGCCTGCTCCCAGAAGTAGACGTGGCCGGCGCCGACGACGGCGCGGAGGGCGGCGCCCGGGATGCGAGCCACCAGCTCCCGCGAGAATCGGGGCGGGACCAGGATGTCGTCCTCGGCGACGCTCACGAGCGTCGGGCAGTGGATGCCGGGGAGCCGCGCCAGCGTGTCGTGATGCTCGATGGCCGCCGCCTGGCCGAGAAATCCCGTCAGCGATTGCGGGAAGGGATTCGCGAGCGCCGTCTGGATCACCGCCTCCACGAACTCGGGACGCTCGTCGTAGGTGCGGTAGGAGAAGAGCCAGAGCATCAGCGCCCTGACCAGGGCGTCGGGGGTCAAGGCAGCCCGCATGTCTCGCCACGCGGCCAGCAGCGCCTTCATGTGCGTATCGGGCCGCGCCGTCGTGCACCCCAGGTGAAGGCTCCGCACGCGCCCCGGGTAGGCGAGGGCCAGCTCCTGGGCGATCATGCCGCCCATGGACACGCCGACGACGTGCGCGCGCTCGATCCCGAGCGCGGCGATGAGACCCGCCGTGTCGTCGGCCATGGTGCGGATCGTGTACGGCGGCTCCGGCGCGTCGCTCTGCCCGGCGCCCCGGTTGTCGAACGTCACGACGCGGTAGTGCTCGGCGAGAGCGCGGACCTGGAAGGCCCACGCCAGATGATCACCGCCGAAGCCCATGATCAGGATCAACGGCTCGCCGCCGCCGGTCTCCTCGTAAAACATCCGAATCCCATTCACCGTTACTTTAGGCATCAGCGCCCCACGCAGCGATCGCCGGGAATTGAATTGCCGTCATGCACGCGCCGGATCCGCGATCGCGCCGCGTCATGGCCGGGGGGTTGGGGGTGGTGTAGTCCTCTGAGACCCGTTCCCTGAGCGTCGGACTTTGCGCACCGGTGCGAGAGGGGACGCCACAACGCGAACCCGTCCCAGCGCACGTGGTCGAAGAGGACCACACCAGCCCCGACCCCGCGTTCAAGAAGCTACGCGATCGCGACGCCGGTGCGTACCTGGCACGCGACCCAGTGCCCCGGCGAGACCTCCTTGAGCACCTGGTCGTTGGTCGAGCAGGACGGCACCCGCAGCGCACAGCGCGTGTGGAAGCGGCAGCCCGAGGGCGGGTTGATCGGGCTCGGCACGTCGCCCTCGAGAATGATGCGCTT